>Ga0190360_1000975_pt1 | contig 15185 bp, 13 predicted proteins | sample 48721834_MG_FD_161271 | JGI IMG/M metagenome (GOLD analysis project Ga0190360, IMG submission 161271) | Hydrothermal vent microbial mat bacterial communities from Southern Trench, Guaymas Basin, Mexico - 4872-18-3-4_MG | ecosystem: Environmental > Aquatic > Marine > Hydrothermal vents >... | reverse complement strand
TAAAACAGTCGGGGCGGAGGGATTTGAACCCTCGACCTCATGCTCCCGAAGCATGCGCGCTGACCGGACTGCGCTACGCCCCGAAAATAAAAAATCATCCCTTTATCTGTAAAAACAACCTACTTATCCAGCTATTCTCTTTTACAACTCCATTCATTATTAACAAACATAAAAACGAAACCGCTGCTGCTGCAATAAAAACACCAATAACATTTGCTACAGCAAACTTTCTTTTATCTACTCCCAATAGATAGGCACCAAATGCACCCGTATAAACTCCAGAACCCGGAAGCGGAATCCCAATGAAAACTGCAACTCCAAGCTCTCCATACTTTTCGACATATGGATGAATCCTCTTCCTTGTTCTCTCGAGAATCGGCCAAACAACAGAATCAAACCACTTCCACCTTCTAAACAAACTGAACACAGGTCCAAGAATAATATATACTATCCACCCTAAAAATATGTTTGTTATAATACAAACAATCACCACAGCAATCCAAGACAGGCTCTCATTCAAGCTGAAAATCCCAAACGGAATAGATGCCCTAAGTTCCAGCATTGGTATAAGCGTTATTCCGATCAAAAGCAAAATTTCATTCATCTATTCCGGCCTCTGTGAAGAAATCAACTCTATAATGTCTCTATTAAAAAGTCTCTCTTTTATTAAATTGAGAATTAACTTACAAAATCTGATTGTATCTCTATATCTCATAATGCTGCTCCCCCCCCTATTCCTTATCTGTTTTATAGGACAAAATGATATTTTAAATCCCATCCACGCAGCCTTGATCAATAGTTCTGTTTCCATCTCATAATGACTGGAGGTCAACAACATTCTCTGGAGCACCATTGATCTTATGAGACGAAAGCCACACTGACTGTCCCTGAACCATTTCCCGGTTATCATCGAAATTATCAAAGAGCTCAATCTATTAGAAACAATCCTGTCCAGAGACATGTTATTTATTTTTAATGGACGAACACCCAAGACTATATCACTCGCCTCTTCCCTCATGAGATTTATAAAATCCGGAATACAATCTGGATCGTGCTGTCCATCACCATCTATAGTAAATACAGCCTCAATACCACTGCAAAGGGCAAGATGAAATCCATCTCTCAGTGCAGCGCCCTTGCCCATGTTTTTCTCGTGTCTGAGGAAATTTACTCCTGACTTTTCTGCAACATCATATGTAGAATCACTCGATCCATCGTCCACTACAAAAACAAACTTTTTATGAACATGATTGAGAACCTTTGAAAGAACAGCATCTAAACTACTGCCTACATTATATGCTGGTATAACAACACCTATCCTCATGCAGGCAAATTATCCCCTCTATTAATAAAAGTCAGCCATAGTATAACAATTATTCATCTAAAAATCAACATTTATTGATAAAAAAGATATTTATTTCTGATTTCAATAAATTTATTTAAATCATGATACCATTGATCGTGCAATTTTTCAAGATCAGTCCGATTTATTATTGCATTTCGAATCTTTGCACTGCCGCAAAGATTATCAAAATGGTGGTTGTACCATTTAAATTTCTCAGGATAAAGCCTGTATATTGTGTTCACAATATTTATTCCTGTCCAGTAAGGTCGAATTTTGGTACGATCAAGAATAATAATTCTGCATCCATCGCATATTGTATTCAAATATTTCGGACTCTTAACAACACCTAAAATCGATACTGGTCTGAACTTCTCATTCACAAATTTCAAGCCTGGAAGCCTTAGTGCGTTCAACCTTGCAGAAACCTTTTTACCATCCATCCATGGCGCTCCAAATAGAAGAAAAGGCGAATTTGTGCCCCTTCCCTCAGAAACATTTGTTCCCTCAAGCAAACATGTTCCTGGATAGATGATTGCAGACTCAAGTGTCGGAATATTTGGTGATGGCTTTATGAATCTGAGTCCTGTCTGATCATAGAAATAGAATCTTCTCCACCCTCTCAATTTTACAACAAACAAATCTGCCTTCAGTCCATTTTTAAGCCATCCCTGTTGATTAAACATCTCTGCCAGTTCTCCTACTGTCATTCCGTGTCTTACAGGTATGGGATAGAGACCCACGAACGATGAAAATTTTTCTTCAAGAATGTTGCCTTCCACATATAAACCAGAGATCGGATTTGGACGATCAAGTACGATAAAACGCTTCCCATGCTCTGCTGCAGATTCCATTGCCAAAGCCATTGTCCATATATATGTATAGAACCGTGCACCAATATCCTGTATGTCAAAAACAAAAAGATCAATATTCTCAACCATCTCTTTTGTGGGCTTCAATGTTTTACCATACAGGCTGTAAACAGGAACGAGTCCCCAAACTCCTGATCTGTAATCTATTTTTTCTCCCGGCTCCTTTTTCCCCTCCAGACCATGTTCTGGTGTGAATATAGCCGTTATCTTCACATCCTTCATCTCTTTAAAAATGTCGACAATATATCTGTTGTTTCTGTCATATGCAGTGTTATTTGTTATTATACCGACTCTTTTGTTTCTAAATAAATCCTTATAATCTTCCACTCTATCAAGGCCAGTCTCCACATTACCGCTTCTGCATGATACTCCAAAAATGATGAAGGATATTAGATATACAATAAATAGATTTTCTCTTTTCTCATTCATTTTATCAAAATTCTTAATTTAAAGAAGCCCCCTAAAATTTCGACTTTCAGGAGGCTTCTCTACATTTTAATCCTGAGCCTGTATTGATCTGTACTTTTCTGATCGGTCTCTATGGCTGCAACGGCTTGTAGGTTTTAAGAAAAGAGAAATCCGACTCCTTGAGACTCTTATTAAAATTCTCAACATCGGTAGCATAGAATTGGTTCAACTCTTTCATAAAATCGTCAACTTTTTTCTTTACCTTCTCGTATTTAACCAACATGGCCTGAGTTATTGGATATATACCGGCTCGGGTTATCATCATCACTGCCCGCGAAGTTTGACTTCTCAGTCCTGCAGATCTGTCTGCGATTCCCTGTTTCGGCGGTGTTGGACTCAACTTCTCCGAAAACTCTTTCAGCTTCTTATCGATTTTCTTAGCTGCTGCGAGCAACTTTTTGTTTTCTGGAGAATGCTGAGACTTAATAAATTCGATAAGTGTTTTAATGGCCTTCTTGGTCTCATCGATCCTTTTTGAAGCAGAGCTCATTCTCTGAGAGAGTTTTATTGCGCGCTTACCCATTTCATAATTTTTCTTAAGAACTGCAAAATCGATCTTAAGCCTTGGGTCGCTCTTTACTGTAAGTGGTTGAGTTGCTTCTTCACCCTCATATTTTATCCTCACAGTGTACTGGCCGGGTAGTGCAGTGATTGTACTCATACCTCTTGATCTAAATGATCGAGCAGAAGAAGCGCTCTGCCGAGCCGATTCTTTCTTCTCTTTTTCTTTGGTCTCGTCACGAACCTCTTCCCTGAAGCTCCAGTATACACGATTGATTCCCTTTTTCTCTGTTCCATTCATGTGGTAAATAACCTTGCCATCGCTGTCTAAAATATCGATCGATACACGCTGCGACCTTCTATTCATCATCGTCATTCCGGCAAATCGCGTGCCTGCGCCCATCTGCATCATTCTCTCCATCATCTGTGTTTCACCTTCACTCTTCTTTTGAGCCTTCTTCTTGCTTGGAGTAAGATAGTAGGTGATACATGCACCCATCTGTTTGTTTCTTCCTCTAAAAGGAGTATCTCCAGGACTCATGTATGAGCTCATTCTCCCTCTTATAAATTCTATTGCCTCGGGTGGTTTAAAGAGATAAAGCTTCTTCTGAACAATCTCCTCACTGATCTCTCTAAGCGGTGAAATATCATCAACAATGTAGATAGAACGGCCGTGTGTTCCTATGATCAGATCGTTTTCTCTCGGATGAACAGCAATGTCTCTTACTGCTACCGTTGGTATATCATGACTCCATTTCAACCAGTCCCTTCCTCCATTCAGACTAACATATAGACCAAATTCAGTGCCGAGAAAGAGAAGATTTCTGTCAACAACATCTTCTTTGATTACATGTGCAAAACCATCAATCTGCGGAGTTACCAGACTCTTCCAGCTTTTTCCATAGTCGTGTGTGACATATACATAGGGTGTCCAGTTTGAACGGCGATGGTCATCAAATGTCACGTATGCTGTTGCCGGATCAAATCTCGATGCCTCGACATGTGACACCCATGTAGCAGGAGGAACCTTTCCCCTGCCGCCCGTTGTAAGTTTCTTTGAAACAAGTTTCCAGCTCTTTCCGCCATCTGTGGTCAGCTGTACATTTCCATCATCTGTGCCTACCCATATTACACCCTCTTTCAAAGGACTTGGAGCTATGCACATTATTGTACAATGATTTTCTGCATTTGTCACGTCTAAGGTCAATCCTCCACTCTCTGCCTGCTTCTGTTTTGTTGTATCGTTTGTTGTAAGATCCGGGCTGATTATTTCCCAGGTCTGTCCCTTGTCAGTACTCTTGTGTACAAACTGGCTTCCGAGATAGATAGTTGCCGGATGAAATGGATCTATTGCAAATCCGGCATTCCAGTTATATCTATGTTTAACATCGGATTCGGTTGGTACAATGTATCGCGACATACCTGTGGAGATATCGAAATAGTATAGATTGCCTCCCTGTGACATCCCATACCCACAATTTGGATTCTCTGGATCAGGTTCTGTATCGAATCCGTCACCGCCACCAACATTTATCCAGTGATAACTATATATTGCTCTTTCCTTTAACTGATAGGCAGGTCCTCGCCATGATCCATTGTCCTGCAGTCCGCCATAAACATTGTATGGTATCTGCATATCGTAACTTATATGATAAAACTGTCCGAGAGGAAGATTCTCTGCAAACCTCCAGCTCTCCCCTCTATCGTAGCTTATTACGACTCCGCCATCGTTTCCCACGATCAACATCTCACCATTCGGATGAATCCACATCGCATGAAAATCTGAATGTGCCTGATCAAAAGCAGCTAAACCTCTGAAACTCTTCCCACCATCCTCGCTTACCATCATTCTGGAATGCAGCATGTAGAGTATATTTTCATTTACTGGATTGACCCATATTCTCTGGTAATAGAATGGACGATTGCTAACCTCGGATTTTTTATTTACAACATACCAGTTATAGCCTCCATTGGTTGATCTGAGAAGTACATTCTTTTTTGCCTCCACAAGTGCATATACTATGTTTGGCATATTGGTTGAAAAGGCAATACCAATTCTTCCCAATTCCCCCTCTGGCATGCCCTCTTTTGTAGTAAGCTTTTTCCACTCTTTTCCGCCGTTTGTAGTCAGATAGAGACCGCTTCCCGGGCCTCCAGATTTGAAAAACCACGGCCATCTCCTGTACTGCCACATTGCCACAATAATCTTATTCGGATTTGATGGATCCATTGCCATATCGGCAACGCCTGTCTTCTCATCTACGTATAAAATCTTTTCCCATGTCTTACCCATATCTGTGGTCTTGTATACTCCTCTTTCTGGATTCTCACCCCATGCAGTACCCATTGCACCCACATATGCTACATTTGGATTATATGGATCGAGAATTATCTTACAAATCCTCTCAGTCTTCTCCAGACCTAAAAGCGACCACGATTTTCCTCCATCTATAGTAAGATAAACACCCCTGCCTACACCTGCACTATTCCTGACCGCACCTTCTCCTGTTCCAACCCATACAATGTTTGGATTGGACTGATTAATAGCAATCGCCCCTATCGATGCAACTGGCTGTTCATCAAATATAGGCTTCCATGTCACGCCACCATCGGTAGATTTCCATACTCCGCCTGTTGCAGCGCCAACATATATGATATTAGGATCGGATTGTACTGCATCGATCGCACCAATCCTGCCGCTCATATTTGCAGGCCCTATGCACCTTACATTCAGTCCCTCAAAAATCTTTGAGTCGATTCCTGCCATAACAATACAGGGCAAGATTAGTAATGCTAACATTAAAAAAATCAATCTCTTCATTTTGTTCCTCCTCTCCATAATAAATTAATGATCTGGAATGTAATAAATAAAAACTATAATTTCAAATTAATTTATATTAATTTTTTTCAAAGGTATATCTCAATTTTTTAATGTCTGATCTAAAAAAATTGACTATTTTCTTCTTGACACTATAAATAAAAGTTATTATATTTATTTCCAATTACCAGTGGCGCTTTAGCTCAGTCGGTAGAGCAACGGACTGAAAATCCGTGTGTCCCCAGTTCGATTCTGGGAGGCGCCACAAAAGCTACTCTGCCCCATCTCTTAAGGGGCATTTTTATTCTATCAATAATAAAGGACATAGATTATGAAAAAGCAAATATTGTATAATCTTTCCATCCGTCTTATGGCAATATCGATCCTGTTTTTGACTATTAACAATCAATCTGCTGCACAAAATAGAGCTCATCAAGATCCATTTCTGAAAATTGTTGCAGGGCCATACCTTCAGCATGTTACACAAACTTCAATTACTATTATGTGGGAAACAAATCTTCCTGCATCTTCAGTAGTGGAATATGGCGAGCAGGATCCACTTAACAATTCATTTAGGTCAGCGACCATGAAAACCATCCATGAGATTGTGTTGACAGCTCTTAAACCTCAAACCAACTACCACTACAGGGTAATCTCTTCAGACAGCAGTGGAGACTGCGCTGCAAGCGACTGCTATACTTTTCAGACTTCTGTTAAAGAGAGATCTCCATTCTCTTTTATTGTTATTGGTGACTCGAGAACCTATCCCTTGCGATTTAAAAGGATTTCTGAACTCCTCTATTCAGAACGCCCAAACTTTGTTCTGCATCTAGGGGATGTTGTTTCAAACGGAAACATAAAGAGCCAGTGGATAAACGAATATCTTGATCCTGCCTCATGCTTTATGCACTACATACCAACATATGTGGCAATTGGAAATCATGAGAGAAATTCGCACTGGTACTATGATTATGTCTCATATCCAGACCCTGAAAACTATTACTCCTTCTGCTATGGGAATGCAGAATTTTTTATAGTCGATACAAATATCGATTTTAAAAAAGGCTCAAAACAGTACATCTGGCTTGAACATGCTCTTTCGGATTCAAAGGCAAAGTGGAAGTTTGTTGCACATCATCATCCCCTGTTCTCATCCGATTCAAATGATTATGGAAACACAAAAACTACTTACTCAACACTCGGTGACACCTCTGTACGCAAACTTGCTTCACTATATGAGAGGCATGATGTTGATATTGTCTGGTATGGCCACATCCATACATATGAGAGAACCTGGCCGATCAAAGAAGGCAAGGTAGATTTAAAAGATGGTGTTATCTATATCCAAGCAGGAGGTGGTGGCGCTGAACTCGAAGAGTTTGCACCAACAAGAAGCTGGTTTACTGCAAAAATCTTGCGAAACTGGCACTACTGCCTTGTAAACATCTTTGATAATGTTGTACAAATAATGTGCTATGATATTGATGGCAAATTATATGATTTTCTCGAATTAAAAAAGTAGTTTGAATCAGATAATAGTTCAAATTCAAGAGAGAAATTTTACCAAATCTATTTATTCCAGTGGTTTTTTTAAAACATCTTTTAATGCCTTACCCGGTTTAAAATGTGTCTTCCTTCTTGCAGGAACATAGACTATTTCCCCTGTACGCGGATTTCTTGCCTTTGGTTTTGGTTTTGTCTTTTTGACTTCAAATACTCCAAAATCTCTGATCTCTATACGAACCTCAGGATTTGCTTCGGCCATAAACTGGCGTAATGCAGTAAACACACCGTCAACAATCTTCTCTGTACTGCGAATCTTTTCGTTTACTATCTTTGCAGTACGCTTTGCAACATCCTTTTTGGTAATTGTTGGGACCTGGCTCATTTTTCCCTCCTGGATTCTCAATTAATTTGTTGTATGCCCTTAAATAACTGCCTGATTTTACAATATCATTTTATATTTATATGATTATAATTAATAAATTTAAAAGAATCAAGAAAAAAATTTAAAACTTTGCAATATCTTCAAGTCGATCTAAACTTAATAACAGATGTAACTAAAAAAAGATGTGAATATCAGAAGTAAAATCATCCCGAATTAACGGATAAGCAATGTTTCGTACTCAAACCTCATTCTATTTAGATGATGAAGAATAGCTATAAATCGATCTCTTATCCGTTAAATCGGGATCATTTAAAATTTCTTATTTTATTAGGCAGTATCCTTAATCCAGCATGAGACCATCTCTGCGACTGCTCTTCCAGTAAAACCAAACTTCTCAGCAAGAACATTATAAGGAGCAGAACTGCCAAAATCTTTTAAACCAATAAATAGCAATGGTTTTCTGACTATATCTTCCCATCCTGCCAATACTCCAGCCTCTACGATTACAACAGGTATATCATCCTCAGGTATGACAGATTTCCTGTAGGATTCTGATTCATTTTTAAATATGTCCAGACTCGGCATAGAGACGACTCTTACTCTCATCTTCGAACCATTTAAAATTTCTGCTGCCTCAATACAAATCGATACCTCTGAGCCGCTTGCAATTAGTATCAAATCTGGCTCACCATCTTCATGTTTTATTATATATCCGCCTCTATTTACATTCTCTATTTTAAAACCCTCTGGTCTTTTTAGAGGCATAACCTTCTGCCGTGTTAAACACAGTGCTGTTGGGCCCTTCCTGTTATTCAGGGCCATCGACCATGCAGCAGCCGTTTCTACCCCATCTGCAGGTCTAATGAGAGTCAAATTTGGTATAACCCTTAATGATGTTATTTGCTCGACCGGCTGATGAGTTGGACCATCCTCTCCAACAAATATACTGTCATGTGAAAATATGTATATTACCTGAAGCCCCATCATTGCAGCAAGCCTTATAGATGGACGCATATAATCTGAAAATACTAAAAACGTTGCGCCGTATGGAATGATACCACCATACAGTGCCATGCCATTCAACACTCCCGCCATCCCATGCTCTCTTATACCAAAGTGAATATTTCTGCCTGTGAAATCATTTGAACAGATCGAACCTCCATTCTTGATGTACGACTTATTCGAAGGTGCAAGATCAGCAGATCCTCCATAAAGAGATGGTACCACCTCAGCAGCCTTTTGAAGAATCTCTCCACTTGTGACTCTTGTTGCTGCAGGCTGATCTTTAACAGATTGTAAAAACAGATCGTCAATCCTTTCGGGAATATCTTTATTTATCATTTTTTGCCATACAGAAAAAAGATCAGGGTTTTGTTTTTTCCATTTATCGAATCGCTCTTTCCATTCTTTATAAACCCCTTTCAGTTCACTGACCCTCTCTTTAAACAATCTTCTAACCTCATTTGGTACAAAAAATTCTCTGTCAAGAGGCCAGCCTATATTTTTTTTGGTCAGAGCTACCTCTTCCTCACCAAGTGGAGCGCCGTGACATGATGGATCATCCTGTTTATTTGGACTCCCAAAACCTAGGTGAGTCCTTGCCAGAATCAGGGTCGGTCTTTGTCTCTCCTCTATTGCCTGTGATATTGCACTCTCAATTTCTTCATGGCAGTGGCCATCGATCCGTACCGTGTGCCATCCATATGAGTCGAATCTATCTTTGACATTCTCTGAAAAGGTAATACTCGTACTTCCTTCAATCGTGACCGAGTTGTCATCATATATATAGATGATGTTTCCCAATCCAAGATGTCCAGCAATAGAGGCAGCCTCTGCTGATATGCCCTCCATTAAATCACCGTCGCTTACAATACCATATATGTAGTGATCTATTATATTAAAATCCTCAGTATTAAATTTCGATCCAATTATCTTTGCAGCCAGAGCCATGCCTACTCCATTTGCAAAACCCTGACCAAGTGGACCCGTTGTTGTTTCAACACCCGGCACACATCCATATTCGGGGTGCCCTGGAGTTCTACTCTTCCACTGGCGAAACTGTTTAATATCATCAATGGAAACATCATATTCAGAAAGGTGAAGAAGCGCATAGAGAAGCATCGATCCATGACCGGCTGAAAGCACAAATCTATCTCTGTTGTGCCATTGTGGATCTTCAGGGTTGAATTTAAGAAACCTAGTCCACAGAACATATGCACAGTCAGCCATTCCCATAACAACACCTGGATGTCCAGAGTTTGCCCTCTGTATGGCATCTACAGCAAGCATTCTTATAGTATTTGCCGTAAGATTACCCAGATCTGAATTTTTTGAATCACGATACAAACTAAATCCTCCTCTATATATTTAATCCAATTCCTGCCATGAGTGCTCTTCCTGGCATTGGAACTCCGGGTATCTCTTCATAAAAAACATTCAATATGTTTGAGAATTCAATAAATGTTTTAAAATTCCTCAGTGTGAATGAAAATTTTGAGTCCAGAATAACATAAGAATTATCAGAGTCTCTATTCTTAATTTGTAAGATCAAACTCTGATTTATTATTCTCGACCATTTTATTAATGCTATCAGGGATAGGTTGTGTCTCAAAACATTGAATCCATATTTAGAAATATATCGACTCTTCTTTAAATTCCGCTTTTCAATAAATGTGTATCCATAATTTAATCTCAAGTGACTGTTGATTCTGCACCTTCCGCCGACAGATACCCCTGCACACCACACTCTTCCAATGTTCATTACCTTCCACGGCTTGCCAATTTGATCGGTAACCCAGTCGATCAGATCATATTCGTCTCTGATGAAGAGATTGATTTTGTGACTGTTATATTCCCCATCCAAATTTAATCCTGTTTCTGCTGACCATCCCCATTCAGGTTTTAGATCTGGATCTCCAATGTTTGCAGGAGAAGTGTAGTACATCTCTGTAAATGTCGGAGCCCTGAATACTCTGCCAACAGATGTGTGCCACGAAATCTTTGATCCCATTCTATATTCAAGGCTTATGGATGGACTGAACTCGATTCCCCATCTGCTCTGCTGATCGCATCTTGTACTCAAATCGATTACGAGATTTTTCCTCACTGGATAAAGGATTTCTAAATAATAGCCCATCCTGTATCTTTTCCTCTCCCCCAAATTCGAACTTACTATCGACTCTTCTAACAAATCCAATCCGACTGCAATCTGCCTCTGACTCTTTAAATCGATATTTGCCTGAAGCTCACAGCCACTAACACTGGTCCTGTGTCTATTTTTATACCACTCAGGGCGATTGTAATCAAGGACAAATTTATCCCTATGTATCCTATTAAATAACCTGTATTTAATTACAACAGGATTGCTTAACTGATGAACTAATCCTATGGCAGTGTTGAAACTTGAAGTATTCTCTCTTGATGGAAAGTTTGCATAAAATCCGTTCGCTCCAAAATCCTTCTCTATCCATCCTAGAAAAAAATCAATCATGCCCCTTTTTAGAGAGATGTTGGAATGAAACGAGGAGTTAAATAGATCGTAGTCAGAGTCGGGCCTGTATCCGGATGAGGCCTCTCTCTTTACAGTCAAACGGCTTCTAATATTACCAGAACAAAATGAGTTTGATATTAGACCTGAATATGTACCAAAGCTTCCTGTTGTTATTGATAACGAAGAAGAACTCTTTCTCGGCACTCTTGTAATAATGTTTATGACTCCACCAAATCCCTCTGAACCATATATGGAGCTGCAATGTCCGGGAACTATCTCTATCCTTTCTATGTCGGAAACATCGAGGGGTATATCTGAATTGTGATGCCCTGTCTGGGGATCATTAATTCTTACACCATCTATGAGAATTAAAACCTGCTCAAATGTGCTTCCCCTTATAGCAAAATCTGATTGAATGCCTCCAATTCCCCTTCTCTTTAGATCAACAGAAGAAATATATTTCAACAATTCACATATCGATTGGGCAGGTAGAAGTGATACATCTTCCCTTTCCAATATGATCACTTCTCTGATTCCCATACATAGATGGCTTCCTATCCTTGATGATGTTACTACTACAGGTTCTAAATTGTAGATCTTCTGTGCAAAACATGGAACAAAACATAGGCATGAAGCTATTAAAATAGGATATCTTATTTTCATTTATTCCCTTGTGTCATTGAAGATTCATGAGATTTACCAACTGCTCCCTTATCTGTCCCGGATTCAAGATCATATCCACACAGCCTGTCAATCTTGCCTCCTTGGGCATACCGTAGATTATGCTCGTCTCTTCATCCTGTGCTATTGTTATTCCACCTACATTCTTAATATGTTTTATTCCCTCGGCACCATCGTTCCCCATGCCTGTCAGAACTATCCCAATGTGTCTTATTCCTCCCTGGGGTGTTAGCGACTTCATGGTTACATCTATAGAAGGACACACATGGTGATACTTCTCGCCTTTGACCAATCTTATCTGCCTGTTCCTGTGGATCAATAAGTGCCTGCCGCTTGGAGCTATATAAACCACTCCACTGTTCAAACTCTCCCAATCCTCGGCAATCTTTACTTTCATATCTGTCAGTTGATCGAGACTCTCACAAAATGGAATATTTATAAACTCTGGCATGTGCTGAATTAATACTATTGCGCCATTCAATACTGGAAGTTCTTTAAATATCTCTTTTAGGATTCTCGGCCCTCCTGCAGAAGAGCCTATAATGGTTATTGTATTTACAGACATTATTTCAAATAAGAAAGATAGTTTTTAACAACATCAACAAGAGTTTCCATATTGAATGGCTTTCTTATATAGTCTATTACATACTCCTTGAGACTCTCCATCCTCTCGCCAGGCTCATCCTTTCCAGTAAGCATGCAGATTATTATATCTTTCATCAATCCCCTTTTTACGATTTCATCTATTGTATCCCATCCATCCATTTCTGGCATGATTATATCCATTAAAATCAAGCCCTGGAAACCCTTCTCTAAATGGTTTAAACACTCTTCACCGCTCTCTGCCACATATACATTCAGTCCAGCACGTGTTAATATTCTCTTTACTGTTCTGATTACAGACCTGTCATCATCAACAATCAAAACATCATTCTTCATCTTGCTTTCTCCACAAGTAATTGACTATTTAATTAACCTGCGTCTTGATTTCTTTAATGTTCGTCCAAATACTGGCTGGATTTCTACGTGTCTGTCCTTTCCCTGAATGCCAAAGCTCTCTGTTTTTATTCCCTCACGATCCTTCAAGTAGTCGTGAATAATGAATCTCTCAAAAGCACCCATAGGAGGAAGAGCCTCTGAAGTTCCCTTCATTATGACTTCCTGTGCCTTCTGTTCGGCTAATCTCCTCAACTTTCCCACTGGAAATATTTTTACTACACTGGTTAATTCGTCTCTGTATTCTTTTATCTTATATTCTTCATTTTTTTCCAATTGGTTTTTTATTTTTCTTATCTGGAATCTCTTTAAATCTCGCAAAACGTAAGGCCTAAAACCATTGCCAAAATGCTGTTCAATATCTCTTATCATCTTCTCTATATTGATTGTTCTCTTTTCCTTTTCGCTATTTAGATTATCTTTCCGCATTTGTTTCAACTCCCAATCTCTTCATGTACATATTAAAGTAACAAATATCCTCTATCCTTCTTTTGGGAACATGCAGTACCCCTCTATCATCCTTCCAGTAACGTATTGACTCCTTAACCTCCTCTATAACTGGTTTCTCACCAATGTATCCTAAGGCCACAATTGAATTTACTTTTAAATGGTGAGGAATCTTAAATATTCTCTTTATCCTTTTTCGGTTAATCGATCCAATCCAGCAGCTTCCTATGCTCTCTTCCCATGCAGTCAACAATATGTTCTGGATTGATGCGGCTGCGTCTTGCTCCCCCCCCTTTTTTTTCTTATTTAAATCTATTAGTACAATTATGTATGCTACGGGTCTATGATCTTTTGGAGGATCGCCTGAAGGAGAAATATATCCTGCCCACTTCACATTTTCAAAAACCTCATCCAATAGCTTCTTTTCATCTACCACTATAAATTCACAAGGTTGGATATTTGCAGCCGAAGGTGCAAGACGTGCGGCATTTACCATCTTTAATAATTTTTCTTTAGAAATCTTCTTTTTCTTAAATCTCCTTATAGAACGGCGTTCACATATTATATCATATGCACTACCCATTACAATTACCTCTCTTTCCAAACGATCAATATAATATTGATTTAATTATAATCAAAATGTATCATATTTGCAAGAGTTTTGTTTTTTCAATCTTTAAGTACTGATGAAATAGTTGACGTATTTATCAAACGTTCTGCTAATATATTCATCAAATAGGCAACAAATTTCTTAAAGTTTTACTTGACAATTGATAATATTATTTATATATTTATCCATGATCATTTCAGAAGAAAAAAATCAATCGATGAAAACACACACCTTTAAATCTTTCTATTTTTGGTATTACTATTGGTATTTTTTCCCAAGAGTGGGAGGGAGTTTATTTGAACCCTGAGTGATACAAAGATTTTTTAAAACTCTCGCCCACTCCATTAAAGAGTGGGTTTTTTATTTTATTATGAGTGGAGACGAGTAAATGAAACTTGAAGATCTTCGCAAAAAGATTGAATCAATCGATCGGAAACTGATCTATCTGCTCAATCAAAGAATGAAAATAACAGAACAGATTGGAAGAGAAAAATACAGACTCGGACTCCCTGTAAAAGATCAAAATAGAGAAAAGTTTATTCTATCAAGACTCAAGAATCATTCATTCGAAAAGATCGATTCTAACTTTTTAACTGATATATTTCAAATCATATTAAAGAAATCCAGGGAGATACAGCAAAATAACTTCAGAGGTAATCCATGACAGTCGTTGCAAAAAAAGAGGTGGAATTAAAAAATATAGCACATCCACAAGGGGCAGTAGCTGTTGTAAGTAATGAGTCTTATCGACTCGTAAGCAGATCCTTTCATCCTGAAAATACAGTATTTAGAGTCAAAAATGTTGAGTTTGGAGGAAGAGAGGTAATAATCATTGCCGGACCATGTTCTGTGGAAAATGAATATCAAATTCACCACATAGCGAGAAACATAAAAAGAGCAGGCGCAAAAGTACTCAGGGGCGGTGCATTTAAGCCAAGAACTTCGCCATACAGCTTTCAGGGCCTGGGTGAAGAGGGACTCAAGATGCTTCATGAAGCAGCAGAAGAAAATCGATTGATTACTGTATCTGAGGTAATGGACACATCAACCATAGATCTTTGTGCAAAATATG
>Ga0190360_1000971_pt1 | contig 15207 bp, 16 predicted proteins | sample 48721834_MG_FD_161271 | JGI IMG/M metagenome (GOLD analysis project Ga0190360, IMG submission 161271) | Hydrothermal vent microbial mat bacterial communities from Southern Trench, Guaymas Basin, Mexico - 4872-18-3-4_MG | ecosystem: Environmental > Aquatic > Marine > Hydrothermal vents >... | reverse complement strand
TGGATAGATCCTCAAGGGGGCCTTCCCTTGCCCTTCTGACGGTCTTGCGTGAGATGCCGAGGATCCTCGCTGTCTTTGATACATTGCCCCCCTGCTGCTCCAGCACCTTCCTCACCAGGAGCCTTGCCGCCTCCGGGGAAGTCCTCCTCAAATCGTGATATACTTTACCCACGGCTGCCCTCCCATCCCCTGAGGGGGTTGATTTTCCGATCCCAGGGTATCCCAACCCTGCGGAACACCTCAAGGATGAGGTGTGCAGCCTCTGCTCTCCCTAACCCTCCTTCCCCAGGGTGGCACCCGATGTCCATACCCATGCACCAGCGGAGGCTCCTGGAGCCCTTGACATTTGACGAAAACTTGTCTAACAAAAGGTTGAGAGCCATGGTGGTACGGGACTTCTACTTTTGGTTTTACTTTAGGAGGGCTCACCCGGGCCCCTGAGGTGTCCATATACCGAGGGGAGCCATGGGTGAGCGAAAAGGCCCCCATGGCTCTTTTATTTTTGAGGCCATGGGGGAAGGCCCCATGGCCTCAAAATTTTTTTCGGGAGGGTTGACCATGCCGATCTCCGATAGACTCCACCAGATGCTTAAGGCCTCCTCATGGGTGAGGCGGATGTTCGAAGAGGCGGCAGAGCTTAAGAAGCGCCAGGGGGGAGACGGGGTCTGCGACTTCACCCTGGGGAACCCCGTGGACGAACCCCCGCCCTCCTTCAAGGAGGGGCTGAAGAAGCTGGCCCTTGACCCCAAGCGCGGGATGCACCGCTACATGCCCAACCACGGCTTCCCGGAGACGCGGGCCTTCGTGGCCCAGGGGCTGCGGGAGGAGACGGGTCTTCCCTTCACCGAGGACCACATCGTAATGACGGTGGGGGCCGCCGGAGGGCTCAACATCGTGCTGAAGGCCATCCTCGACCCCGGCGACGAGGTGATCGTACCGACCCCCCACTTCGTGGAGTTCGGCTACTACGCGGAGAACCACGGAGGGCGGCTGATCCTTGCGGAGACGAAGGAGGACTTTTCCTTGGACCCAGAGGCCATCGATCGGCGGATCACGGACCGCACCAAGGCCGTCCTCGTGAACTCGCCCAACAACCCTACAGGGGTAGTGTACCCAAGGGGACAACTGGCGGAACTGGCCGAGCTGTTGAGGGAGCGGAGCAAGGGGAGGAGGAAACCCATCTACCTGATCACCGACGACACCTACAAGGTCCTCCTCTACGACGGCCTGAAACCCGTCAACACCTTTGAGCTTTACGGCCCCACCATCTCGGTATGTTCTTACTCCAAATCCCTCCACATCCCAGGGGAGAGGATCGGCTATGTGGCCGTCAACCCGTCCTTTGAGGAGGCGGAACTGTTGATGGACGCCTTCATCCTGGCCAACAGGGTCCTGGGCTTCGTCAACGCCCCCGCCTTGATGCAGAGGGTGATCCCCCTTGTGGCCGAGGCGACAGTGGACGTGGCCGATTACGCCCGACGCCGTGACACCCTCTACCGGGCCCTCGTGGACTTCGGCTACCAGGTGGTAAAACCCCAGGGGGCCTTCTATCTGTTCCCCAAGACCCCCATCGATGACGACGTAGCCTTTGTGGCCGACCTGCAGAACAACTACCGCGTGCTCACCGTGCCCGGGAGGGGCTTCGGCAAGAAGGGACACTTCCGGATCTCCTACTGTGTGGAGATGGAGGTGATAGAGCGGTCCCTCGAGAGGTTCCAGCAAGCGGCTAAGAAGCACGGCCTCTGCTAAGCCCGAGGAGATCGAAGATCCGCCCAAGGTCTATGTGCTCTGTGAAGAGGGGCTGGAGAAAGGCCTTGGCCTCGGTGATGGCCCCCAGCTCCCCGAGATAGGGGAAGGTGCCGAGGTAGGGCACCCTGGAGAAACGGGAGATCCAAGAGGGATTGGACTCCTCCGAGGGGTCAGAATCGGGGCTCACCTTGTTGAGGAGAAAGCCGATTACCTCGATCCCCTCCCTCTGGCAGTAGGAGAGGGAGAGCAAGGTGTGATTGATGGTGCCCAGGGCGGTCCTCCCCACCAGGAGCACGGGGAGCCCCAAGGCCTTGATCAGCTCCGGCAGCAGCGTCCCCTCGCAGATGGGCACGAGCAGCCCTCCGACCCCCTCCACCACCATCACCTCGTGCCGCGAGGCCAGCTTTTCGTAGGCCTCGAAGACCCTCCCCAGGTCCACCTCCACCCCTTCGCGGGCGGCCGCCTCTGCGGGCGCCAGGGGGGGCTCAAAGCAGTAGGGGTTGATGAGCTCCAAGGGGTCATCGACCCCGGAGACCTCCTTCAGGTGATAGGCATCCCTGGGGATCAAGGTCCCCTCGAAGCGCAGCCCACCGCTCTCCAGGGGCTTCATCACCCCCACATCCACCCCCTCCTCCTTGAGGGCCAGGGTGAGGGCGGCCGCGATCAGAGTCTTGCCCACCCCGGTATCGGTGCCCGCTACGAAGACGCCCCTCGGTCTTGACACGGTCAGCCGCTGAGGAACTCCTTCACCAGCTTTATGGCGCAGAACTTCCCGCACATGGTGCAGACGTCCCTCTCGGAGGGGAGGCGCTGGGACCGCAGCTGCCTGGCCTTCACCGGATCGATGCATAGCTCCATCTGCCGTTCCCAGTCCAGGGCCTTGCGGGCCTTGGACATCTCGAGGTCCCTCTCCCAGGCCTCCTTCCTGCCCCGAGCCAGGTCCGCCGCATGGGCCGCGATCCTGGCCGCTATGACCCCCTCCCGCACATCCTCGGGTTTCGGCAGCCTCAGGTGTTCGGCAGGGGTGACGTAACAGAGGAAGTCGGCCCCGTGGTAAGCGGCCAAGGCCCCACCGATGGCGCAAGCGATGTGGTCGTAGCCCGGGGCGATGTCCGTCACCAAGGGCCCCAGGACGTAGAAGGGGGCATCGCGGCAGAGGCGCTTCTGGACCAGGACGTTGGCCGCCACCTGATCCAGGGGGACGTGCCCCGGACCCTCCACCATCACCTGGACCCCGGCCCGGCGGGCCTCATCCACCAGCTCCCCCAACACGATGAGCTCCTCGATCTGGGCCCTATCGGTGGCATCGGCCAAGGACCCAGGACGGAGCCCATCGCCCAGGGAGAGGGCGACGTCATAGCGGCGGGCGATCTCCAGGAGCCTCTCGAAATCCTCGTAAAGGGGGTTCTCCCTGCCGTGGTAAAGCATCCAGGTGGCCAGGAAGGCCCCTCCCCTGCTCACTATGTCGGTCACCCTGCCCTGTCTCCTCAGCCGCTCCAAGGCCGCGAGGGTCACCCCGCAGTGCACCGTCATGAAGTCCACGCCGTCTGAGGCCTGCCTCTCTATCACCTCGAAGATCTCCTCAGGGGTCATGAAGACGATCCCGCCCTTGCGCTCCGCCGCCTCTATGGCCGCCTGATAGATCGGGACAGTGCCGAGGGGCACGGGGCAACGCTCCAGGATGGCCCTCCTTATGGCGTCCAGGTCCCCCCCTGTGGAGAGATCCATCACGGTGTCTGTCCCAGCCTCCAGGGCCAAGCGTAGCTTGGCCAGCTCCTCCTCCAGGTCTGCATGGTCTGTCGAGGTGCCGAGGTTGGCGTTCACCTTCACCCTCAGACCCTTCCCTATCCCCTTGGGGGTGAGGTTCCGGTGGTTCCTGTTGGCGGGGATCACCACCTCCCCGCGGGCCACGAGTTCCATCAACTCCTCCGGCCGCAGGCCTTCGGCCTGGGCCACCGCTTCCATCTCCGGGGTCAACTCTCCCCGCTCGGCTTTGATCTTTTGGGTCTCAGCCATCTCGGGCTCCTTCGTGGATCTTCAAGACCTTCTCCACCACTTCGGCCGGGTCTCTGCCTATCACCCGTACCATCGGCTCCTTGCCCCACCCCCCCTCGTCGAAGATGAGGTCCGGGACCCTTGTCCTCCCCTTCAAGGCCTCCCTCACCCCCCAGGGCAGGGTGGCCCCTTCACGTTCCCTCACCTCCTCGGGCTCCTCCTGCCGGCTGAAGGAGGCCATGCGGAGCCCCACCCTCTGGGCCCTCTGGAGCACCTCCTCCGAGAACCTGATGTTCATGGCCGAGCGTAGAGACGGCTCATGGGCCATCACCTCCAGGACCACCGAGGCCATGTGCTGGGAGGCGCCGAAGGCCACATCCCCAACCCTGGCCACGCCCCTGCGGAAACGCACGATCCTGCCCTCGAAGCCCGCCACCTCATCCTGCGAGCGCGCCCCAGGCAGGGCGTAGACCAGGTTGGAGCCCACCTCTGGCATGAGCCACCCCACCTCCCTCTGGCAGAGGACGCCATAGGCCTCCCTCAGGGCCTCAATGACCCGGTAGCGCTCCGCCTCCCCCTCCACCCAGGCGAAGGGGTCGACAGCCGCCCGGCCCTTACCCGGCCTCTTGGCCCTGCGGATGCCCTCGGAGATGAAGGCCTTGGCCCGAAGGGCCGCCTCCCTCAAGGGGAGCCCTCTGGCCAGCATGGTGGCCAGGGCAGCCGCAAAGGCACAACCCGTCCCATGGACCTCCCCTGGCCCCAGGCGTTCCCCCCTCAGCCAGAGGGGACCCTCTTCGTCGTGCAGGAGGTCCACCGGTTCCCCTTCCAGGTGTCCTCCCTTTATCAGCACCGCCTTCGGCCCGAGGGTCTTGATCCTGGAGGCCGCCTCCACCATAGCCTCCTGCGACCGGACCTCGAGCCCCGCCAGGGCCTCGGCCTCGGGGACGTTGGGGGTCACCACCTCGGCCAAGGGGAAGAGCTCCTTGAGGAGGACCTCCTGGGCCTCCTCCTTCAGGAGCCTTTCCCCTCCCTTGGCCACCATGACCGGATCGAGGACCAAGTGGGGGACCTCGTACCGCCTCAACTTCTCGGCCACCTTGCGGATGACCCCCCCGTCCCACAGCATCCCCGTCTTGGCCGCCGCCACCTCCATGTCCTCGAGGATCGCCTCGAGCTGTTCCTCCAAGAAGTCGAGGGAAACCGGCTCAACCCCCTTGACCCCCTGGGTGTTCTGGGCAGTCAGGGCCGTGATGACGCTCGCACCGTGCCCCCCCAGGACCGTGATGGTCTCCAGGTCCACCTGCACCCCGGCCCCCCCTCCGGAATCGGAGCCGGCGATGGTGAGCACCACCGGTCTATCCCCCGCCATCCTTCAATCTCCCGCTGATCAACTCCGCTGCCCTCCTCCCCGAGAGCAACATGCCACCGAAGATAGGCCCCATGCGGTGGGAGCCGAAGACGGCGTTGGCGGCCATCCCCGCCACGAAGACCCCAGGGTAGACCTCCCTGGTGTTCTCGAGCACCGCTGCCTCCCCCCTCTCCGACCAGAGAGGGGCCTCCCCCTTCACCTTGCCCGAGGGCAAGGACAACTCCACCCTCCCCTCCAGCAGGCTCACCACCTCGGCCTCGTGCCCCGTGGCGTCCAGCACGTAACGAGACCTGGTGGTGAGGGGGTCTATGTGCAAGGAGGCCATCCCCACCGCCGTCCAGTTGATGACGAGGCCGATGACCCGATCTTGACGGACCACCACGTCCTCTACCCTCACAAGGTTGAAGACCCTCACCCCGGCCCTGACCGCCTGATGACACAGGCCCGAGGCCACCTCCACCGCATCGGCCGTCCAGTACCCCTTCCCGTAGGGGAAGGTCCTTATCCCCAACTCCTCGAGGACTTCCCTTCCTCCCTCCTGGACGACGATCTCGTTGAACATCATGCCCCCGCCCCAGATGCCGCCGCCGAGGCTCAACCTCCGTTCAAAGAGGGAGACCTTCCATCCGTCCTTGGCCAGGTAATAGGAGGCCACAAGACCCGCTGGCCCCCCTCCCACTACGGCCACATCCGACGAGATACCCTCCTTCAACTTCTCCCAAAAGCGATCCAAGATGGCCTGCGTAATGGAAAGCTCCTCAAGCCCCATCTCCGACCCCCTTTGTCTTTTCGTGGGGAAAGATAACACGGCCTCAGGGAGGGTGTCCAGAGGCCCTCATTGACACCACTGGAGCTTTTTGGCACAATCCCTTTGAGGGAAGTGGATGGGCCCTGGTGGGCCTCCTGGACTTCAAATCCAGTGGCGGGCGCTGAGGCCCGCGGCGGGTTCGATTCCCGTACACTTCCGCCATTTTTCTTTTTGAAAGGAGAGAAGGATGTTCGGCCTCGGAATGCCCGAACTGATCGTCATCCTGGTCATAGCCCTCCTCATCTTCGGAGCCTCCCGCCTCCCTGAGATCGGCTCCGGTATCGGCAAGGCCATAAGGAACTTCAAGAAATCGGTAAAGGAGCCCCCTGAGATCGACATCACCCCGGAGGAGAAGAAACTCGAGGCCAAGGAGGCCGCCGAAGAGAAGAGTGACTGAAACCGCCTTCATCGGCTTCGGCTCCAACCTCGGCGACAAAAGGACCAACTGCCTCAAGGGATTGAGGGACTTGAAGGCCCATGGGAGGGTCAGGCTCCTCCGCCTCTCCTCCCTCTGGAGGACGGAGCCCGTGGGCTTCCGCCATCAGGACTGGTTCCTGAACGGGGTGGCCGAGGTGGCCACTGAGCTGTCCCCCCGCGAGCTCCTCGGGCTCCTGAAGGACGTGGAGAGGAAGATAGGCCGCAAGGAGACCTTCCGATGGGGCCCACGGGTCCTCGACCTCGATCTGCTCCTTTACGGCCAGGAGGTGATCCAGGAGGAGGACCTCCAGGTCCCCCACCCACGGCTCCACCAGCGGGCCTTCGTGCTGGTGCCCCTGGTGGAGATCGCACCGGAGGCCTATCATCCCATCCTGGGGAAGACGGCCAGGGATCTCCTGGAGGAACTGCAGGACCCGGAGGAGGTCGAGTACTTCGGCCCCATCGGGGAGGAGGAGCTCTGAGATGCCCCTGGAGTTCATGAGCACCCTTTGCGAGGGACAGAAGCTCTACGGCGTCATCCACTTCCCGCGGCGGGTCCCTGCGCCCTTGGTGATCGCCTCCCACGGCTTGCTCTCGAGCAAGGACAGCGAAAAGTTCGTGTTGCTCGGGGAGCTCTTCTCGGAGGGGGGGATTGCCCTCCTGCGCTATGACCACAGGGGCTGCGGTGAAAGCGAAGGGGACCTCCGCTCCACCACCCCCACCTCGCGCCTCAAGGACCTGGAGGCGATCTTCGCCTTCGCCCTCGAGCACCCCCTGGTCCAGGGGGACCGTATAGGGCTCCTCGGCAGCAGCATGGGGGGCTTCATCTCCGTCTTCAAGGCCGCCTCCGACCCCAGGGTGAAGGCCGTGGTCCTCTGGGCTACGCCCTGCAGGCTCAGGGGGGCGGTCCAGGACCCAGCCCTCGGGGAGGAATTCATGGAGGACGCCAAGGGGTACGACGCCGCCCAGGCCATATCGCGGGTGGGGCGCTGTCTGATCCTCCACGGCACCGAGGACGAACTGGTCCCCTTCTCAGACGCCGAGGAGCTCCATCGGAGGGCCCAGGAGCCGAAGGAGCTCATCCCCTTCCCCGGAGGGGATCACCGCTTTACGGACCCAGAGGCCAGAAGGAGGGCCGCGGAACTGAGCCTGGGATGGTTTAAGCGCTACCTCTGAGCCTCGGACAAATTGAGGACCAGGGGCTTCATGCCGAACCACTCGGCGCAGGTCAAGAACTCCCTTCCTTTCCTTCCAGCCAACCTCCAGAGCCTGGCGGTCCGCTCCCGGAAGCGGGGGTCCCTCGGCAGGTGGTGGTCGTAGATGATCAGGGCCTCCAGTTCCTGCAGGATGGCCTCGGCGTTGACCAGGGCCCTTTCCATATCCCTCTGGCCGAAGAGGTAGCCGAGCAGGTAGGTCGGCGGGCCATCGAGCACCAGCAGCTCGGGCCGCTCCTCCACGATCCAGCGGGCGTAGGCCTCGATGACCGGCCCCTGGATGTCCGAGGAGTAGAGGAGCTTCCGCCCTCCGACCTCCACCACCAGGGCCACCACCCAGCCCACGCGGTCGTACTCCCCGCCGTGGAAGAGGGGCTCGGTGAAGCGCACCGAGGTCCTCCCCCGCCGAAGGCCGACCCCGTCGGCGAAGCGGACCTCCACATCCCCGACCTCCCCCTCCTTGAGCCACGGTCCCCGGCGCCAAAGCTCGGTGAGCCCCTTGATCCACTGCCTGTCCTTCGGCCTCCTGGTGGGCCACTGGGAGAGGTCGGCCTCGACCTCCCCCGGCTCCTGCAGGAATCCATCGGGGACAAGTCCCTGGACCCGGCAGAGCTGCTCGTAGAAGAGCCTTGATCGCTCCCACTGGGAGCGGTTGATGAAGCGATTGGGGTCCTTGATCCACAGGACCTTCCCCGCGTAAAGGTCGGGGGCCTCCAGGGGCAGGGTGTGATGATCGTAGTGGTAGTGGGAGATGAAGACGAGGTCCGCCCCTTGGGCCGCCTCCCTCATCACCCCCAGGGCCCTCTCACGATAACGCCGCCGGTCCTCGGGCCCGAGGGGGAAGCTCGGCTGCATCTCCGCCGCCCCGGGGTCCACGAGGATCCTGAGGTCAGGGGTCTCCACCAGCAGGGCACTCGCCTTGGCCCCCAGGGAGTCGAACCAGAGGGGGTACACGACCATCTCACCCAAAGAGATGGGTCTGGACCAGGGAAGATCCATAGGTCTTACCGTCCACCAGGATGAAGGGAGCTGCTCGCTTGAGGGGCAAGCCCTTGAGGTCCTCCCTCCGCAGCTTGCCCCTGGACCGGAGGTGGAGGATCTTGGAGACCGTGCGAGGGCCAAAGCCGGGCACCCTCAGGAGTTCCTCCGGCTCGGCCCGATTCACCTCCACGGGGAAGAATTCCGGGTGTCTCATGGCCCAGGCCAGCTTCGGGTCGAGGTCCCGCGGGAGGTTCCCCTCCTCGTCCAGGACCAGCTCCTCCGGGCGGAAGCCGTACTCCCGCAAGAGGAACTCGGCCTGGTAGAGCCTCCTCTGCCGCAGCCGGCTGGCCGGCTCGTGCCCCTCCAGGGGGGTGCCGGGCACCGGCCTGAAGGCCTCAAAGTAACACCTCTTGAGCCCCATCTGGTGGAGTCTGGGCAGGAGCTCGAGGAACTCGCGGTCCACCTCTCCGGCGGCCCCCACCACGAACTGGGTAGTCTGCCCCCTGGCCCGCCCGAGGCCCTCCTCGAGGAGCCTGCTGACGGCCTCGATCTGGCGGAGCATCCCGCCGAAGTCCTTTTCAGGACAGATCCCCCTGAGGCGCTCGGGTCCCGGGGCCTCCAGGTTCACGGAGACCCTGTCGGCCAGCTCCACAGCCCGCTCGATCAAGTCCTCGGAGGCCCCGGGCATGATCTTCAGGTGCAGATACCCCTGAAAGCCGTACTTGAAGCGCAGAAGTTCTGCGGCCTCGACCAACTGCTGCATGGTCCGCGACGGGTCCTCGGGGATGGAGGAGCTGAGGAAGAGGCCCTCGACGAGGCCTGCCCTCTGGGCCCTGAGGAAGGCCTGGACCAACTCCTCAGGGCTGAGGCTCCAGCGGGGACAGTCGCGCCCGGAACGGTTGGCGCAGTAAAGGCAGTGGCCCTTGCAGGCGTTGCTCAGAAGGACCTTGAAGAGGGGGATCGCCCTGCCCCGCCCCTTGGCGGGATATATCCAACAGCGAAAGGGCAATGGATCGGGCTCCTCGTGCAGCGCCGAGACCTCTTCCCCAGCGGCGCGACCGAGCTCCTCCACCCGCCGCCAGAGGTCAGGCCTTCGGTGCAAGGCCGGCGCTCGCCCCTTCAAGCTCCCCATCCCTTTCAGTTTAAGCCCCTCTTCCCTCGAGGTAAAGGAGGCTTCCCGGGAGGACATCCAACTGCCCCACGGTCCTCTTCATGATAGGACCAAACCCCTGACGCTGTCCTCTCATGGGCCGAGGGGATCAGAAGGGCTTCTTCTCGAGCACCGGGGTGCGGGAGGCGATCTGCATCAGCTCCTTGACGAAGTTGGGCAGACAGAAGGAGGCCTGGTGTACCTCGGGGTTGTAGTACTTGAGGGGACCTGGGGGGTACCAACTCCCGGAGGGGATCTCCTTCCGGAAGAAGCGTTGGGAGCCCGAGGCGAAGGCCAGGGCCCAGTCCGAGCTGACGTAGAAGGGCGCCGGCACAAGCACCGGACTGACCAGGGGGAAGACCTCCATCATGTTGTGGAAGCCTTTGACGAAGACGTCAGGGGTGAAGAAGGGGGAGGCCATCTGCTGTATCATCACCCCGTGCTCCCCCAGCACGCGGCGACAACCCTGGTAGAACTCCGTGCTTATAAGGAGTTCCGCCACCCCGTAGGGATCGGTGGAGTCGACTATGATGACGTCATAGGACTCCTCGAGCTCCTTGACGAACTTGACCCCATCGCCGATCACCACCTCCACCCGGGGGTCATCGAGGCTCCGGGTGATCTCGGGGAAGTGCTCCCGGCAGACCTTTATCACATCCTCGTCTATCTCCACCAGCGTGATCCTCTCCACCCGGGGGTACTTCAGCACCTCCCTCACTACGCCGCCATCGCCCCCTCCTATGACCAGGACCTTCCTGGCCTCTGAGTGGGCCGCCAGGGGCACGTGGACCATCATTTCGTGGTAGACGAACTCGGAGTCCTCGGTGAACATCATGTAATAGTCGATGAAGAGCATCTTGCCGTGTTCTTTGGTGCGGATCACGTCGATCTTCTGGTAGCGGGAGCGGACTTCGGCCAGATGCTCCTCGTAGATGTAGACGGCGCCGTAGCCGGAATCGTGCTCTTCGTAAAAGACGTTCTCCTTCTCGAGAAGCCGCGGATCTATCACCTTTCCTCGCCCTTGTTTTTAGCGCAAGTTACTGCAGTCGAACTCCGACTGTCAACCCTCCTCCCCCCGATAGAAGGCCCTCTCGAAGGCGCGGTGGTAGTCGGTCCAAGTTCCCTCCCCCCGGCCCAGGGCATCCATGATCCCCTCCACCTTGGCGTCGAGGTCGTCCAGGTGATGCAGGAGCTCCGCCTCCACCGTTTTGGGCCTCTTGGGGGAGCCCCACTCGTAACGACCGTGGTGGCTGAGGATGAGGTGCTTGACCAACATGGCCAGCTCCTCAGGGAAGCCCTCGATGGCTGCAATCCTATCAGACACCATCTCCACCCCCATGACCACATGGCCGAGCAGCCTCCCGCTGGAGGTGTAATCGAAGTGGAGGCCATGGCTCAGCTCCCTCACCTTCCCCACGTCGTGGAGGATCGCCCCGGCCAGGAGCAGGTCCCAGTTGACCCGTGGATAATGCCCCCTCAGGCGCTCCACCAACCTGGCCACCGACAGCGTGTGCTCCAGCAGGCCGCCGTGGCGGGCGTGGTGCAGCCGCTTGGAGGCCGGGACCTTCGTGAAATCCCTAAGGAAGGCCTCGTCCCTGAGGAAGCTGAAGACCAAGGTCCGCAGAAACCGGTCCTCGACCCTCTGGGCCAACTCCCTGAGCTCCTCGAGCATCTCCCCAGGAGGGCGGCGCGCCGGGGGGATGAAGTCCCCCATGTCCACCTCCGCCTCTGAGCAGGGACGCAGCTCAAAGATGTTCAACTGGAGCCTCCCCTGGTAGTTCACGGCCTCGGCCTTGATGGCCACCAGGTCTCCCCTCTGGAAGAGCCGTTCCCGCTCCTCCACCTCCTCCCAGATCCTGCCCTCGATCTCCCCGGTGCGGTCCGAGAGCCTGAGCCTCAGGTAGCGGTTTCCGGCCTTGGAGGTGAGGGACATCTTCTCCGTCACCAGGAAGGCCCCTTCCACCAAGTCGTTCTCCCGGATCTCAGCGACGTAGTCCTTCTTCATCTCAAGTGGTCGTAACCTCCGGAGCCCTCAAACCTGTACCTCTGCCCCTGCCTGAGGAGGACCAGCTCGGCCCCAGTCACCCGTCCTATGGCCGTGAGGGGCAGGGAGAGCTCGCGGCTCAGGGCCTCCACCTCGCCCTCGAGCTCGGGCCTTGAGCTGAAGAGCAGCTCGTAGTCCTCTCCACCCGCCAGGGCGAGATCCAGGGGGTCAAGCCCCAACCGATGGGCCTCGAGCCTCAGGGCCTCGGAAACCGGAAGCCGATCCAGGTCCACCACCGCCCCCTTGCCGCTTTCGGAGAGCAGATGGCCCAAGTCCTGGAGGAGCCCGTCGCTCAGGTCTATCATGGCCGTGGCCAGGCCCCTGGAGGCCAGCTCCCTTCCGAGCTCAAGGCGGGGACTGGGGAGGAGATGTCTCCGTACGAAGGGCCCCTCTCCCTCCCCTCGCCGAAGGAGCTCAAGGCCGAGGGCGGCCTCCCCGAGCCACCCGGAGACATAGAGCAGGTCGCCCTCCGAGGCACCACCCCTGAGGACCACCTTCCCCTCAGGGGCCCGCCCCAACAGGGCCACCGATATGGTCAGGGTCTCCCCCCGGGAGATGTCACCGCCGCCCAACCTCGCGCCGTACCGCTCCCCTTGAGAGGTCATCCCTCGGTAAAGCCCCTCGATGAAGGACCACTCCTCCTCGGGGCTGACCACCAAAGAGACGGTGTAGATCAGCGGTACGGCTCCACAGGCCGCCAGATCGCTCAGGTTCACGGCCAGGGCCTTTCCCCCGAGGAGCTCCGGCGTGGTGTATTCCCTGCGAAAATGGACCCCCTCCACCAGCAGGTCCGCGGTAAGGAGCAATCTGGCGCCTTCGACGTCAAAGACCGCCGCATCTTCCCCTACGGCGGCGAGGAGCCCTTCCCCTGCGAAGGTCCTGAGCTTGCTGATGAGGCCGAACTCCCCCAGTTCCCGAAGTCTCATCCCTTCGGCTTCAGCCCGAGGAAACGAGCGATCTCTTGGGCGGAGGCGGGGAGCTTCACGGGTCGGTTCTTCAGCTCGTCCTTGGGCCTTATCCCATACTCGGGGGGGAAGGCGTCCTCGAAGTACATTTGTTGAAAGCCGGCGAACTTCAGGTGGTGGGCCGTGGACTTGACCACAAACCTCCCCTCGGGCCTCAGCAGACCCTCTGCCAGGGCCTTCCTCAACCCCGCCACCGCCTCCCCCCCCTGGGTGCAGACGACGTGGCCGTGGCGGTTGGCCATGAGCATCCCCTCCATGATCTCGGACTCGGAGACCTCCACGACGACGAAACGATCCCCGTAATGCTGCTCCACCAACTGGGCCACCTTGGGAAAGGAGACGGGGTTGCCTATCATGGCGGCCTGGGCCACACTGGGGCGTACCTTCACGGGGCGGTACTGGCCCGTCTTCCTCCATAACACCAGGGGGTTGGCGTGCTCGCTCTGCACCCCGAGGACGGTGGGCAAGTCCTCGATCAGGCCGAGACGATACAGATCCAGAAACCCCTCCATGATGGCTGTGACGTTCCCGGCATTGCCTACGGGGACCACGACCACCAATGACCGTGTGTCCCATCCGAGCTGCTGGGCCACCTCGTAGGAGTAGGACTTCTGGCCCTGAATGCGGAGGGGGTTCTTGGAGTTGAGGAGGCAGACCTCGTAGCGCTCCGCCAGCTCCTCCACGATCTTCATACAGTCGTCGAAGACCCCCGGGACCTCGATGACCGTGGCGCCACTTCCCAGGGGCTGGGAGAGCTGGGCAGGGGTGACCCTCCCCTCAGGCAGCAACACCACAGAGCGAACCCGCTCCTTGGGGAGGTAGCTGAGGTAGAGGGCCGCAGCCGCGGAGGTGTCCCCCGTGGAGGCACAGATCCCGAGGACCTCCTCGAGGCCCTTGTGGCGGATCATGTAGTTGATGAAGCTCACAGCGCTCGCCATCCCTCGGTCCTTGAAGCTGAGGGAGGGGTTGAGGCCGTCGTATTTCAGCAAGAAAGGAACCCCCACCCACTGGCTCAACTCCTCGTTGGCCCTCACCATGGGGGTATGGCCCTCCCCAAGGTAGATCACGTCCTCAAGGGGGACCGTCGGCAGGATCAGTTCGTGAAAGAGGAAGATGCCCTTCAAGGCCTCCACCCCGAGGAACCTCCTCCGATCGAAGACCTCCCTCCACCCCTCGGGTGAGACCTCCTTCAGTTCCTCGAACCGCAGGTCCTCGATCCTCAAGAGCCCGCCACATAAGGGACAGGTGTAGAGGAAACGGTCCAGGGGGAAGGCCCCCTCGCAGAGGATGCACCTGTAACGGAGCTCTCCTCGTGGCCGGGGGATCAGGAAACGGTCCACCCCCCTCATCCCTTCCTCCAGTGGATCACCACCTCCCGGGCGTCCTCGCAGCCTCGAAGGGGGGTGACCATCGCCTCGGTCAACCTCTGGAGGAGCCGCTGGACGAAGGGGTTGATGGGGACGACCTGCCCGTTCACGAGAAGGGAGATCCTTCCTCCGCCCTTGAGCAAACGCCCTTGGATGAAATCGGCCAAGGCCTCCACCTCCTCAGGGCCGAAGCAGGGCAGATCCAAGGACAGGGGCGTATCGCTCACCACCGCCAAGATCCCCCTCTCGGTCTCGGCCAAGGGTCGCGAGCCCATCTCCCTCCGATAGACCTCTACCTTCGGATAAGGACCACCTTTGAACCCCTCGGCGAGCACCAGGTCGTACTCCCCCAGGTGCCGGGCCACCAGGGTCCCAAGGGGGACCTCCTCCTCGGTCCGCCCGAAGAGGCCGAACCCCCCTGGAGAGAGGAGGACGACCCTCTCGGCCCCCGCCTTCAGGTGACGGTCCGTGTCCTTGCCGGGGGTATCGAGTTCGGTGGCCTTGGGGTGATGCTTCACCGTGGCCACCCGCACCCCCCTCCCCCTGAAGACCTGGAGGAGGCGTTCTATGAGGGTGGTCTTACCGCTTCTGGACCAGCCGACGATGCATAGAATGGAGGCCATTTGCCCAGATGCTATAACGCGGGCCGCCGCTCCGTCAAGGCTAATTGCCTCATGAGAAAATCTATTCGAAATGGGATTCATTGCCTCACGAGAAAATCTACTCATAGGTGATTCCCCTAAGGGGTGTGGCTAAGCGGAAGAGCTCCTGCTGAAGTCGGAGGATCTTGCGCCTGAGATCCGCAGGGTTGAGCCCCTCGTACCTCCTCTGAAGCTCCGCTTTCAGCACCTCTGAAACCTTGGGATGCTCCAGGACCCTCTCGAAGGGGGTCTTCGGCTCATCGTATACCCTCCGTACCCTGCCTTCCGTCTCTTCTCCTTGAGCTTCACCGAAGGCTGAAAGAAATTCACATGGAGACTCAAAAGCCCACTCAGTTCCTTCAAAACCCTCAGGGCCTCCTCCCTATCATACCGGAAAATACCCAAAGTATCTCCGGGCCACCGTCCAGTTCTTCTGTTCCACGTAACAGTTGTCGTTCTTCCGATAAGGTCTGCAACGGGTGAAAAGAATCCCTCTTTCACCCGTTG
>Ga0190360_1000966_pt1 | contig 15288 bp, 19 predicted proteins | sample 48721834_MG_FD_161271 | JGI IMG/M metagenome (GOLD analysis project Ga0190360, IMG submission 161271) | Hydrothermal vent microbial mat bacterial communities from Southern Trench, Guaymas Basin, Mexico - 4872-18-3-4_MG | ecosystem: Environmental > Aquatic > Marine > Hydrothermal vents >... | reverse complement strand
CCAGGTGCAGATAATGGACCTGCTCCTGGAGCTCAGGGACGGAGGGCTGACCCTGTTGTTGGTGCTGCACGACCTAAACCTCGCTTCCCTCTATTGTGAGAGGTTGGCCCTCCTTCACCGAGGTCGCCTCCACCTCATCGGTTCCCCGTGGGAGGTCCTGAGGGAGGAGGTGATAGAGGAGGTGTACGGTGCGAGGGTGGCCGTGGATGCGTCCTCTCACTACCCCCGTCCCTTCCTATTGCCCCTCCCCAAAGGCGTAAGGTCCCCTTAGGGCTTGGAGGGTTGAGGGCTTTCCCCGCCCGTGTTATCCTTCCCCAGGAGGTAAAGAGATGCCCGACCTTTGCTCCATCTGCGGCAAGCCCTTGGAAGAGGGGGAGGGCCCCATATGCAAGGCCTGTGAACAGCAGATCCAGGCGGAGGCCCTTGGCAAAAAGGAGGAGATAGCCCGCAACGCGGAGAAGGTCCTCCGGGGCCTTGGAAGAAGGGGTCAGCCCCGGATCACCAAGAAGGGACCCGCCGTACCGGAGCGAAGGGAGGGTGAAAAAGGCCCCCGGGATTTCCGCAGCTTGGCCGAATACCTGGAGTATCTCAGGGGGAAGGGACGCTAAGCCTTCACATCGTACTCCAGGTTGATGAGCTCGCCCCTGGTGAACCCTACAGCCTTGAAGAAGGAGATCAGCGTCCAGTCGTTCCAGTTCACGAGGGTGTAAATCTTCCTTATCCCTTGTTTTGAGAATTCCTTCACAAGACTCTCGAATAAAAGTTTCCCGATTCCCCTCCCCTGGAACTCCGGATCGACCCCTATGGTGTCTATCCACCCGAAGGAGCTGGGGACGCCGAACTCCCACCCGCTGACGGTACCGAGGATGAAGCCCACCACCTTGCCCTCGTACTCGGCCACCAGGGACTTGACAGGTCCTTTGATCCCTTCTTCGATCTTTTGACGCCAGTAATCCGGTCTCTTGTTCCCCAGGACCTTGTAGTCGATCTGGACGATGGCCTCCAAGTCCTTCTTCCTCAGGGACCTTACCTTGACCTCGCTCAGGGAAAATCCACCCATCTTCCCCCCCTCCTGAGCTTTTTGGGCTCTACTTACCCCTTGGTGCTGGTGCCTCCTGGCGGGGCACCTCGTCCACCACCGTCTTGACCACCGGCCTGGAGGTGAAGACGGTCAGCAGCAGCGACGTGACCATGAAGATGATGGCCACCGCCGTGGTCACCTTGGCGAGAAACCCCGCTGGTCCGGCGCTGCCGAAGATGGTGCTCGAGGCCCCCCCTCCGAAGACCGCCCCTATCTCAGCCCCCCGGCCCGTCTGGACCAGCACCACGACGATGAGCAAAAGGCAGACGAAGACGTGAATGCCCAGTAGCAAACCGCTCATCCCGACCTCCTGAACCTGACTATGCGCGAGAAGGAGTCGACCTTCAGGCTCGCCCCCCCGACCAAGGCCCCATCGATATCGGCTTCGGCCATGAGGTCATCGATGTTGTCCGGCTTTACGCTGCCGCCGTACAGGATCCTCACCCCCTGTGCCACCTCCTCGCCGAAGGCCTCCTTCAGCAGTCCCCTGATATAGGCGTGGACCTCAGAGGCCTGTTGCGGAGTGGCGGTTCGGCCTGTACCTATAGCCCACACCGGTTCGTAGGCGATCACCACCTCTGAGGCCTCTTGGGCCCCGAGTCCCTCAAGGGCCCCCTCCACCTGTCCCTTGACCACCGAGAAGGTCTGGCCGGCTTCGCGCTGCTCGAGTCGCTCCCCCACGCAGATGATGGGTCGAAGGCCCACCTTCAGGAGGGCCTTGACCTTCTTGTTGACTGCCTCGTCGCTCTCCCCGAAGTGGGTCCTCCTCTCGGAATGGCCCACTATCACATAGTGGCAGCCCACCTCCTTCAACATCAAAGGGGAGACCTCGCCCGTGAAGGCCCCCTCCATCTCCCAGAAGGTGTCCTGGGCGGCGAGCTTGATGGAACTGCCCTGGAGGGCCTCCTTCACCGGCAGGAGCGACACGAAGGGTGGGGCCACCACTACCTCGGTCTCCCTTTCTCGGCCAATCTCCCGGGCGAGCTCGGCTGCAAAGGCACGGGCCTCAGAGGGGGTCTTGTGCATCTTCCAGTTTCCGGCTATGAGCGCCTGTCGCATCCTCTCCTCCCTAACGGTCCAGGGCTGCTATCCCCGGCAGGGTCTTGCCCTCCAGCAGCTCGAGGGTGGCCCCACCTCCGGTGGAGACGTGGGTGATCTTTTCGGCGAGGCCGAACTGGGTCACCGCCCTGACGGTGTCCCCTCCGCCCACTATCGTGGTCCCCTTGGCAGAGGCTACGGCCTCGGCCACCCCCTTGGTGCCACCCTCGAAGGGCGCCATCTCGAAGACCCCCATGGGGCCGTTCCAGAGGACGGTCCCAGCCCCTGAGATCCTCTCCGCGAAGGCCTTGACCGTCTCCGGGCCTATGTCAAGGCCTACCCACCCCCGGGGGAACTCCTCGTTCCTCACCACCTTCCTCTGGGCATCCGGACTGAACTCCTCAGCGGCGACGTGGTCCCGCGGCAGCAGGAGGTCCACCCCCTTCGCTTCGGCCTCCTTCATGATCTCCCTGGCGAGGGTGACCCTCTCCTCCTCGACCAAGGACCTGCCCACGTTGTAGCCCTGGGCCCTCAAGAAGGTGTAACACATCCCCCCTCCGATCAGCAGTGCGTCCACCTTGCCGAGGAGGTGCCTTATCACCCCGATCTTGTCCGACACCTTGGCCCCCCCTAACAGGGCCACGAAGGGGCGTTGGGGCTCGGACAGAGCCCCCATCAGGTACTCGATCTCCCTCTTCATGAGGAAACCGCAGCCCACCTCCTGCACGTAGTGGGTGATCCCCTCAGTGGAGGCATGGGCGCGATGGGCGGTCCCAAAGGCGTCGTTGATGTAGACCTCCTCGAGCCTCGCCAGGGCCTGGGCGAAGTCCGGGTCGTTCTTCTCCTCCCCTGGGTGGAACCTCAGGTTCTCCAGGAGCAGGACCTCCCCCTCCTTCAACCCCTGGGCCAGGGCCTCTACCTCTGGGCCTATGCAGTCGGGCGCCATCTTCACCTCTTGGCCGAGGAGTTCGGACAGGAGCTCGGCCACCGGCTTGAGGCTCAACTCTGCTACCACCTTGCCCTTAGGACGGCCGAGGTGAGAGGCCACCGTCAAGCGAGCCCCCCTCTCGAGGGCATAACGGATGGTGGGCAGGGCGGCCTCGATGCGGGTGGCATCCTTCACCTTCCCCCCTTCCACGGGGACGTTGAAATCCACCCGCAGGAAGAGGGGCCGTCCGTCTATCTGCAGCTCATCGATACACCTGATGGCCATCCTAACCTCGGGAGGCGATATACTCGAGGAGATCGATGATCCTTGCCGAGTAGCCCATTTCGTTGTCGTACCAAGCCAAGACCTTGGCCATCCTTCCCTCGATCACCCTCGTGCTCAGGCCGTCCACGATGGATGAGAGCATGTTGCCGTTGAAGTCGACCGACACCAAGGGCTCTTCGGTGTAGCCCAAGATCCCCTTCAGCTCTCCTTCGGCGGCCTCCCGGAAGGCAGCGTTGACCTCATCCGTGGAGGTCTCCTTCTCCAACTCCGCCACCAGGTCCACCAGGGAGACGTTGGGCGTGGGCACTCGGATGGCCATCCCGTCCATCTTCCCCTTGAGCTGCGGCAGCACCAAGGAGACCGCCACCGCCGCCCCTGTAGTGGTGGGGATCATCGATAGGGCCGCCGCCCTGGCCCTCCTCAGGTCCCGGTGGGGGAGGTCGAGGATCCGCTGGTCGTTGGTGTAGGCGTGGACCGTGGTCATCAACCCCCTCTTCATCCCGAACCTCTCCAGGAGCACCTTGGCCACCGGGGCCAAGCAGTTGGTGGTACAAGAGGCGTTGGAGATGACGTGGTGCTTGTCGGGGTCGTACTCGGTGTGGTTGACCCCCATGACGATGGTGATGTCAGGGCCCTTGGCAGGGGCGGAGATGACCACCTTCTTGGCCCCTGCGGCGAGGTGTCCCGCGGCCTTGTCCCTCTGTGTGAAGAGCCCCGTTGACTCCACCACGATCTCCACCGCCAGGTCCTTCCAAGGCAGCTCGGCCGGCTCTCGCACACTCAGGACCTTTATCTCCCTCCCCTCCACCACGAGGGAGTCGCCCTTCACCTGGACCTCTCCTGGGAAGGGGCCGTGGACCGAGTCGTATTTCAGCAGATGGCCGAGGGTCCTGGCATCGGTGATATCGTTTACCGCCACAAACTCAAGGTCAGCCTCCTTGAGGACGGCTGCTCTTAAGACCAAGCGCCCGATCCTGCCGAAGCCGTTGATCCCTACCTTCGTAGCCATGCCCTACCTCCTTAGGTTATTGTTCGATCTTCGCTCCCTCCATCAGAGGGACCTCGCCCTCCTCGGACGCCTTCGGGCCTTCCTCCCCTTCCTCGGGGGCCTCGAGCAGTTTCACCCTGGCCGCCTCGAGCCGTGCCTTCTCCTCTTTCGTTATGGGTAAGACCTTCCCCGCGGCGATCTCCCGCAGGGCCACGACGATGGGCTTGTTGTCGCTCTTGACCAGGGAGGGAGCCCCCTTGATCAGGAGCTTCGCCCTCTTGGTGGCGAGGATCACCAGGGCGAAACGGCTCTTTACCTGTCTTAGGCAATCCTCAACGGTTATCCTTGCCATCTACCTCACCTCCTGAGCACCCTATCCCTTTTACACCTTTCCGCCAGGACGATACTTGAGAGACGCCGAAGGGCTTCTTCAAATCGATCGTTGATCACAATATAGTCGTAAAGGTGGATCTGATCAAGCTCTTTTTGGGCGTCGGCCAGGCGCTCCTTGATGGCCTCCTCTGGGTCCTTGCCGCGTTCCCTGAGCCTCCTCTCGAGCTCCTCCATCGACGGAGGGACCACGAAGATGAGGACGGCGTCCCCCCTCAAGTCCTTCACCCTCCTTGCCCCTTGAGGGTCCAGGTCGAGGACGAGGTCCTCCTCGTCGGACACCCGGAGGCTCTCCCAGGGGGTGCCGTAGAGGTCGCCGTGGACCTCGGCCCACTCCAGGAAGAACCCCTCCTCTGCCCTCCGCAGGAACTCCTCCTTGGAGACGAAGTGGTAGTCCTTCCCCTGCACCTCCCCGGGACGAGGGGGGCGGGTGGTGTAGGAGACGGAGAAGGCCAGGCCCTCCACCTCCTCCAGCAGCCTCCTGATGAGGGAGGTCTTGCCGGTGCCCGAGGGGGCTGAGATGACGAAGAGGATCCCCTTGGGACCCGCCTCAAGCTCCTTCATCTTCCTCCGCCAAACGCTGGGCGAGGGTCTCAGGCTGCACCGCCGAGAGGATCACGTGGTCGCTGTCGGTGATTATGATGGCCCTGGTCTTGCGCCCCCGGGAGGCGTCGATCAGCTTGCCCCGTTCCCGGGCCGCCTCCTTGAGCTTCCTCATGGGGGCGGAGTTGGGGCTCACCACGGCCACAACCCGGGAGGCCACCACCACGTTGCCGAATCCCACGTTGACCAGTTTCAACCTCTTGCCCGATCCCCCCATCTCCTCACTCCACGTTCTGGACCTGTTCCCGTAGTTTCTCTATCTCCTCCTTGATGGCCAAGACACTCTGGACTATCTCCAGGTCGTTGGCCTTGGAGCCGATGGTGTTGGTCTCGCGGTTCATCTCCTGCAGGAGGAAGTCCAGGGCCCTCCCCACCGGTCCCTCCCCCTGGAGGCGCCTCCGGAACTCCTCCAGATGGCTGCGAAGCCTCACCACCTCTTCGGTGATGTCGGACCTCTCCGCGAAGTAGACCACCTCCTGTTCGAACCTGCCTTGCTCGAACTCCCCGGTCAGGAGCTGCTTCAGCCTCTCGGAGAGCCGCCTCCGATATTCCTCGACCACCCGAGGGGCCCTCTCTTCTATTTCCCCCAGGTACTGCCTGACCCTTTCGAGGCGAGCCTCCAGGTCCTCCTGGATCTTTTGCCCCTCCCTGCGGCGGCTTTCCAGCAGCGCCTCCAGGGCCTCGAGCACCACGGGTCTCAGCTCCTCCCACACCTCCTTCTGCACCTCCACCTCGCGGAAGGAGAGGAGTTCCCTGGCCCAGAGGATGTGTTCGAGGTTCGGTCTCCCTTCGAGGCCGTAGCGCTCCTTTATGGCCTCGAGGGCCCCGAGGTAGCTCTCGATGAGCCCCCAGTCCACCTCCAGCCTCATCCGAGGAGGTCCCTCGGAGGTTCCCTCTATCCTGAGCGTCAGGTCCACCTTGCCCCTGTAAACCTTGGACCTTATCAGGTCCCGCATCTCCATCTCCAGGGCTGAGAGCTCCTTCGGGGCCCTGATGTTGAGGTCCAGGAAGCGATGGTTGAGGGATCGGACCTCCACCCTCACCTCCCCCAGGGAGGTCTCGCCAGAGGCCCTACCGTAGCCCGTCATGCTTCTAATCATCCCTTAGCTCCCTCAACTGCTCCAGATACCTCCTTCGGACCCCCTCGAGCAGCCTCCTTACCTCCTCGGAGGCGTAATCGGGATAGGTCCACTCCAGGGGTCTGAAGGCCCCCTCCCTGTAGAGGAGGGTCAGGTCGGCGTAGATGCCCCTGCCCAGGTAGGGCCTGTGGGGGGCCCCCTTGGTGCTGGCGAGGATGAGGTGCTCGGCGGTGATGTAGCCAGGATCTATGTTGACCCGCCTCTTGTCCCCTTCGGCCAGAGACGCTTCTACCTCGTTGGTGTGGAGCTTGACCTCCACCAAGGCCTCCCTCCTGATGAAGGGGGCAAAGGAGACGAAACGCCTGAAAAGCCCCGGACCCATCTCCCGCTCATAGTAGCGGGTCCAGTGGAAGGGCAGGGGGTCGCTCTTGAAGTCCACCTCCCCGTAACTCCTCTGCAAGAGCTCCAGGGCCCGGTGGAGGAGATCGTCGCTGCGGCTGAGGAGACTCATGATCAGCTTGGCCGGCTTCGGTTCCTCAGGCCTCCCCATCCTCCCCTTTCCGGAGGTAGATGAAGAACTCCTTGTTCCCTTTAGGGCCACGGAGGGGTGACTCCATCACCCCCTGGGGCCGAAGGCCCAGTTCCTCACAGAAGGACCATATCCCCTGGATCACCCGCCGGTGCTTCTCCGGGTCCCTGACCACTCCTCCCTTCTCGACCTCCCCCCTGCCCACCTCGAACTGGGGCTTTATGAGGGCGAGGAGCTCCCCTTGGGGTTTGACGAACTTGAGGGCGGCCGGTATGACCAGCCTCAGGGAGATGAAGGAGGTGTCGATGGTGACCAGGTCCACCTCCTCAGGCACCTCATCCTTCCGGAGGTAGCGGATGTTGCGCCGTTCGAGGCAGACCACCCGCGGGTCTTGGCGCAGCCTCCAGTGCAGTTGCCCATAGCCCACGTCCACGGCGTAGACCTTCCTGGCCCCCCGCTTGAGCAGGCAATCGGTGAACCCCCCTGTGGAGGCCCCGACGTCCATGGCCACTTTTCCCCGTACCGTTACCCCAAAGTGATCGAGGGCCCCCTCGAGCTTCAGCCCGCCGCGGCTGACGTAGGGGATGGGGTCGCCGAGCAGCTCCAGCGAGGCGTCTTCCCTCACCTGTTGTCCGCCCTTGGTGGCCCTTTGGCCCTCCACCAGGACCCCCCCTGCCATAATCAGGGCCTGGGCGCGTTCCCGGCTTGGGGCCAGCCCTCTCTTGACCAGGAGCTTGTCGAGCCTCTCCTTCTTCACCCCACGAGCCTCAGGGCCTCCCGGCAGATGGATTCAGGGCCGAGGCCGTAGGCCTCGAGGAGTTCCCCCCTGGTGCCGTGCTCCAGGAATTCGGAAGGGGCCCCCATGCACTTGACGCGTTTGAGGACCCCCTCCCTCTCCAGGAGTTGCAGCACGGCGCTGCCGAAGCCCCCTTCCAGGACGTTCTCCTCCACGGTCAGCAACGCCTCGTGCCCTCGAGCGAGCCTGAGGACCAGGGCCTCGTCCAAGGGCTTCACGAACCGCGCGTTGACCACGGTGGGGCTTAGCCCTTGGAAGGCCAGCAGCTCAGCCGCCTCCAAGGCGGGGTAGACCATGGAGCCTATGGCCAGGATCAGGAGCCGCGAGCCCTCCCTCAGCACCTCCCCCTTCCCCCACTCCAAGGGTTGGGGTTCTCCCTCCAGGGGAACCCCAACCCCCCGGGATCTGGGGTAACGGAGGGCCACGGGGCCGTCCTCCCTTCCGAGGGCCGTCCAGAGCATCTGTCGCAGCTCCCCCTCGTCCTTGGGGGCCATCACCGTCATCCCCGGTACTGATCGCAGATAGGAGAGGTCGAAGAGGCCGTGGTGTGTCGGGCCGTCCTCCCCCACGATCCCTCCCCTGTCCACGGCGAACAGCACCGGCAGTCTCTGCAGGGCCACCTCCTGGACGATCTGGTCATAGGCGCGCTGCAGGAAGGTGGAGTAGATGGCCACCACCGGCCTCAATCCCTCCAGAGCCAGTCCGGCCGCTAAGCTCACCGCCGCCTGCTCAGCTATCCCCACGTCGAAGAAGCGATCAGGGAACCTCTTGGCGAACTCCGCAAGGCCCGTGCCGAGGGGCATGGCTGCGGTGATGGCCACTATACGCTCGTCCCTCGACGCCAATTCCAATAAGGTCCTGCCGAAGACCTCCGTGTATGTGGGAGGGCCCCCGCTGCCCGGGAAGGTGCCGCTTGAGCGATCGAACTTGCCGACGCCGTGAAAGAGGGTAGGGTCCTCTTCGGCAGGGGGGTAGCCCTTGCCCTTTTTGGTTATCACGTGGAGTAGCACTGGGCCCTTCAGCCTCTTCACGTTCTCCAGGGTCTCGATCAGGTGGTAGAGGTTGTGGCCGTCCAAAGGGCCCACGTACTTGAAACCCAGCTCCTCGAAGAGCAGCCCCGGGGTGAAGACCCCCTTTAAGGCCTCTTCGGCGTACTTCATCAGGCGGAAGAGCCTCCTGCCCCCTGGGACCTCGTGCAGGAGCCGCTTCAGGTCCTCGCGGAAACAGGTCACCCACTGGCCGGTCATGATCCGGTTCAGGTAAGCGGACAGCGCCCCTACGCTCTTGGAGATCGACATCTCGTTGTCGTTGAGCACGACGATGAGGTCGCTCTTCCAAGCGCCGGCGCAGTTCATGGCCTCAAAGGCCACACCGGCGGTCAGGGTGCCATCGCCGATCACCGCCACCACCCTGAAGTCCTTCCCCCGGAGGGCCTTGGCCTCTGCCATCCCCAGGGCCACGGGCAGGGCCCCGCCTGAGTGGCCGCTGTCGTAGACGTCATAAGGGCTCTCGGCCCTACGGGGGAAGCCGCTTATGCCCCCCCGCTGTCTGAGCGTCCGGAAGCGGTCCCTGCGACCGGTGAGGATCTTGTGGGCGTAGGCCTGATGGCCCACGTCCCAGAGGATCTTGTCCCGAGGGGTGTCGAAGCAGTAATGGAGCGCTATGGTCAACTCCACCGCCCCCAAGCTCGGGGCCAGGTGCCCCCCTCGCTCGGAAACCACCCGTATGATCTCTTCCCTCACCTCTTGGGCCAACTGGGGGAGCAGTTCCCGAGGGAGCCTCCTCAGATCCTCAGGGGAATCCATCTTTTCCAAGACCTTTTCCATCTCAGAAGGACCGCTCCACTATGAATTGGGCTATGGCCTGCAAGGGCTCCGACCTCTCCCGTAGCGGCTCCAAGGCCTCTAAGGCCTCCTGCAGCAACCTCTCCGCCTCCCTCTTGGCCTCGGGGAGGCCCACCACTCGGGGATAGGTGGCCGCCTTCTCCTCCTCCACGTCCAAGATGTCGTCCACCACCTGGAAGGCCAAGCCGATGGCCTTCCCGTACCGCTCAAGGGCCTCCAGCTCCTCGGGGGTCGCCCCTCCGATCTTGGCCCCGGTCCTCACCGCCACGGAGATCATCGCCGCGGTCTTGTGGTGGTGGATCCACCGGAGGGTCTTCAGGTTTACATCCCTCCCCTCGGACTCCACGTCCAAGGCCTGTCCCCCAACCATGCCCGTCACTCCAGCGGCTTGGGCGATATCGGCGATCACCTCGAGCACCAGGCCCTCCGGGAGTTCCCCCCTGGCCTCGGGGCTGGCCATGAGCCTGAAGGCCTCAGTCAGCAGGGCGTCCCCCGCCAGGATGGCCATGGCCTCCCCGAAGACGCGGTGGCTGGTGGCGAAGCCACGGCGGAAGTCGTCGTCGTCCATGGCGGGCAGGTCGTCGTGGATGAGGGAGTAGGTGTGGATCATCTCCAGGGCGCAGGCAAAGGGGAGGGCCTTCCTCGGGTCCCCTCCCACCGCTTCGCAGGCCGCGAGCATCAGCACCGGCCTTATGCGTTTGCCCCCCGTGAAGACGCTGTACCTCATCGCCTTGGGGAGCTGGGAGGGGATGGCGTCCTCTTGGGGGAGGTACCTCTGGAGGGCCTCCTCCACCATCTCCCTCTTCTCCCTCAGGTAAGCCTCAAGGTCCACCCTCTTCCTCCGGTTCGAAGGGGCGCGGCACCAGCTCCGATCCCTCCTTGACGAGGACCTCCACCCTCCTCTTGGCCTCCTCAAGCTTTCGGTGACAGAAGCGCGCCAGCCCCACACCCCTCTCGAAGAGCTGAAGCGACTCCTCCAGGGGGAGGTCTCCCCCTTCAAGCCGCTCGACGATCTCCTCCAGCTCCTTCAGGGCCTCCTCGAAAGACCTCTCTTCCATCCCTGCTCCCCCAGGGCCTCAAGGAGGGACAGGGGGTCGACCCTCTTTCCCCTCAGGACCACCCCCCAATGGAGATGGGGGCCGCTGGCGCGACCGCTCACCCCCACAAGGCCCAAGACCTTGCCCCTCTGGATCCTTTGGCCCCTTTTTACGAAAAACTCCTTAAGATGGAGATAAAAGGAGTAAAGGCCCAAACCGTGGTCCATTATAACGGTATTGCCCTCCAGATACAAGCTGGAGGCCAAAACTACTACTCCGTCGTTGGTGGCGACCACTGGGGTCCCCTCTGGGGCGGCGATGTCGAGCCCTGTGTGGCGGGACCTGAAACGGCCGTTGATCAGGCGCTGAAGGCCGAAGGCCCCGGTGATCCTCCCTCGCAGGGGCAGAAGGAAGGGCCTCCTCCAGAGGGGCTGCGGCTTCGTCCCCAGCAGGGCCCTGCGGATCAGGGCCTTTTCCCTCCTCACCCGTCGGAGGGCCTCTCCCCTGAGCTCCACCATCTCCGGAGGGAGGTTGAGGCGCTGCAGCCCGAAGAGACGCCTCTTCACCATCACCGTGGCCCTCAAGACCCTCTCCCCCTCGGCCACTTGGAGGCCTCTGGGTCCCGGTTCGGCTTCAAGGTCCACCCCTATCAAGGCCCTGTAGAGGTCGGGGGCATAGGGGAAGAAGAAGAGGGGGTCTCCGGCGAAGCCCCCCGTTACCTTCCCCTTCGCCTGGACCTCCACTATGGCCATCTCCCCTTGGCCAAGGGACGCGGGACAGCTCCGAAGTTGGAGCCCCAAGGCCGGGGTGGCCAGGGTCATCACGACGAGGATCAGGGGCCATCCCCTCAGTGCCTTTCCTTCACTCGACACCTGATCCCTCCCTTGGCCAGGGTGACCTCCACCGTATCCCCGATCTGTACCTCCCGGGAGTCCTTGATGATCCTGCGGTCCGGCAAGCGCCAGGTGATGGAGTAACCCCTCCCGAGGACGGCCAGGGGGCTGAGTCCATGGAGCTTCCCCGAGAGGGTCCTCAGTTGCCCCTCTCTCTCCTTGAGGGAGGCCTCCATCCGCTCCAGCAGGCGCCTGTTGGACTCTCGCAGCCTGTCCTTGTAGAGGGCCAAGGTCCCCTTCGGCGAATGGGCCATCAACAGCTGCCGGATCCCCATCAAGGCGTTCCTCTTCCCTTCCAAGGCCTTGCCCCACGCCCTGGAGAGCCTCCGGGAGGCCTCCTTCAGGCGTTCGACCGTTCCCTCCAGGGCGCTGCGGGGGTCCTTTAGCCCCTTTTGGAGCCTCCTGACCGCCTCCTGCCTCATCGCTATCGAATGGCTGAGCAATAGATGGAGCCTCTGGCGCAACTGCTCCACCCGCTCCTTCAGCTCTTCCTTTTGACGGACAACGAGCTCTGCGGCGGCCGAGGGGGTGGGGGCGCGCAGATCGGCCACGAAGTCGGCGATGGTGTAGTCGGTCTCGTGCCCCACAGCGGAGATCACAGGCACCTGCGAGCGGTAGATGCTCCTTGCCACCACCTCCTCGTTGAAGGCCCAGAGGTCCTCAAGGGACCCTCCCCCTCGGGCCACGATGATCACATCTATGTCCCCCCTTTGGCTGAGGTACTCGATCCCCTGGGCGATCTCCTCCGCTGCCCCCTCCCCTTGGACCCTCACCGGGTAAAGCAGCACCTCGATGTTCTCGAAGCGTCGGCGCAGGATGTGGAGCATGTCCCTGATCACCGCGCCGGTGGGGGAGGTGACGATCCCGATCTTGCGCGGCAGCAGGGGGAGGGGCCTCTTCCTGGAGGGGTCGAAGAGCCCCTCGGAGGCCAACCGTTCCTTCAACTGCTCGAAGGCCAACTGCAGGGCCCCCAGCCCTTTCGGCTCCATGTAGTCGACCAGGAGTTGATATTCCCCCCGGGGTTCGTACACGCTGAGCCTCCCCCAGCAGAGCACATGCTGTCCGTCCTCGGGGTCGAACCTGAGGTAGCGGAACTGCGTCTTGAAGAGGACTGCCCTCATCTGACTGCGTTCGTCCTTGAGGGTGAAGTAGAGGTGGCCCGAGCGGGGCACGCGCAGATTGGAGATCTCCCCTTCCACCAGGACCTCGTCGAATTCCCCCTCGAGCAGGTCGCGGATCCTGGAGGTGAGCTCGCTGACGGTGAAGACCTTGAGGGGGAAAGGCTCCATCCTCATCCCCCCTGTCCCTTACGGTAAAGGTCCCAGAAGCCCAGCACCCCCAAGAGGCTCAAGGCCGCCCCTGCTTGAAAGGCCCCGCCGATCCCTATGCGGTCCACCACCAGCCCCCCGAAGATGGGCCCGAGGAACATGCCGAAGCTGTGGACCGTCACCGTCACCCCCATCACCGTCCCCATCCCTCCCAGGTCCTTGCCCTCCTCCACCAATATACCCATCAGGGCCGGTATGGAAAGCCCCCCGGAGATGCCGAACAGGAGGTTCAACAGGAGCAACCCCCGAAAGCCGTGGGCCCATGGGATGAAATAGAGGCAGAGGGCGGTGGCTCCCCCTCCCACGAGGACGAAGCCCTTCCTGCCCAATCGGTCGCTGAGGAAGCCTGAAGGGGCCTGCAGGAGCATGGCCGTGATCACGTTGAGGGAGATGAGCAGCCCTATATGGGAGCTGGAGAGCCCCCATCGCCTAGTGGCAAGTAAGGGTAGGAAGGTCCAGGTGATCCCTATGCCCACGGAGAAGCAGAAGCGTATCAGCAGCACGCCAAGCAGGGATCGCCTTCGGAGGAGGCTTCGCCACGGGACCATCGTCCTCGGCCCTCCCCCCGGCCTGTCGTAGGGGAGCGCCAGGAAGGTCACCAGGAAGGCCAAGAAGGCCAAGGCCCCCATGGTGACGAAGCTCGATTTCATGCCCCAGAGGTCCCTCAACCCCCCTCCCAGGAGGGGTCCTGCGGCCAGCCCCCCGAAGAAGAAGGCGTTGAAGAGGCCCATATGGCCTGCCTCCCTCCCCTTGGGCGACAGCTCACCCATGTAGGCCAGGGAGGCCGGCATCACCAAGGCGGCGGCCAGGCCGTGTAGGACCCTGGCCCCTATCAACTGGGGGACGTCCCGGCAGAGGAGGTAGGCGAGGGAGGAGAGGGAGAACAGCAGCAGTCCCCCTGCGATGAAGGGCTTCTTGGCCCAGCGGTCCGATAGCCTTCCCACCACCGGTAGGAGGAGGCTCCGCGAAAGGGCGAAGACCCCGAAGACCAGACCGATGGCGGCGCTTGAGGCCCCGAAGTGCTGGGCGTAAAGGGGCAGGAAGGGGGCCACGATCCCCATCCCCAGGGTGGCGTTGAAGATGGCGAAGAAGAGGGGGAAGAGGGGCCTTTTGTCCATGGAATCAGGGATATTAGCACAGAAAAGGGCCCCCCGTCCTGTGTACAGCCCTGCAAGGCAAGGCTCGAGGAGTTTTGACGCCCTTAAAATTTTTTGTTAGGCTTCTGTCCGGGAGCGCGGTTCCCGTAAGACCTTGACCTTCTCGAGATCATGGCCGATCTTTCCAGCCTGAGGATCTTCGTCACCGTGGTGGACAAGGGGAGCTTCACCGAGGCGGCCAGGGAGCTCCACCTGACCCAACCCGCGGTGACGTACAAGATCAAGACCCTTGAGGAGGAGTTCGCCCTTGTCCTCCTCAGCAGGGGAAAGGCGGGGGTGAGTCCCACCCCTGCCGGAGAGATCCTTTATAAGTATGCCAAGAGGATCATCGGCCTCTACGCGGACCTCAGCGCCGAAATGGAGGAGTACGCCCGGGGGGTCAAGGACTTAATCTCCGTTGGGGCCTGCCCGATGATCGGGGAGTTCTTCCTCCCCGGGATCTTAGAGGCCTTCCGCGAGAACTTCCCCAAAGTAGAGGTGGAGGCGAAGATCAGCTATTTTCCCCCCATCTTCGAGGGACTCCTGAACGGCAACCTTGATGTGGGGCTGCTGGAGATCAAGGCTTCCCATAAAGAGATCCTCATCGAGGAAGTATGGCAGGAGTCCTTCCTGTTGATCGTGTCTCCCAACTGCCACCTGCAGGAGCTCTCGCTCCAAGACCTCAAGGGAAAACGGGTCTTCCTACGGGAGGAGGCCGTAGGGATGAAGGCTATCCTCGAGGACCACTTCCGTGAGAAGGGAATGAGGTTGAAGGACTTCGATGTGGTCGCAGTTTCCGGCAGTACCGAGGCCATCAAGGAAATGGTCAAAGGGGGAATGGGAGTTACCTTCCTCCCGAGGGGTGTGGTAACAGGGGAACTGGAGAGGGGAGAGCTTAGGGAGGCAAAACTCGCGGAAGGGCTTCCTTTTCTCAAGTGTTACGTGGCCTACCGCAAAAGAAATATCCCTCCTAAAGTTGCCAAGTTCGTCAAATTTGTGAGGACATTTTCAAAAACCTAATCTGAGCGATTTTTTGCCGAAAAAGCTAACCCGTTGGGCCAAGTATGTGATATAACGAAGGTTACGGAGACCTTCGTGGTCACATACCATAACCCAACGGGTGAGAACATGATAGATCATACCACAGGCAAGACAAAAGGCAAATACATCATTGACGAGGTGGGTGTCACATCTGAGGTGCTGACTGGGCGAGGGGGTCTGAGCCTTTTCGTGCGCTACCTCCGTAACATCGGCATCTATGCTCAGCTGCAAGGCCTCTTTGGGTCCATGAGGCGGAGCAAGAAGGGCCTTCCCATTGGGGAGGTCTTCAAGC
>Ga0190360_1000965_pt1 | contig 15292 bp, 15 predicted proteins | sample 48721834_MG_FD_161271 | JGI IMG/M metagenome (GOLD analysis project Ga0190360, IMG submission 161271) | Hydrothermal vent microbial mat bacterial communities from Southern Trench, Guaymas Basin, Mexico - 4872-18-3-4_MG | ecosystem: Environmental > Aquatic > Marine > Hydrothermal vents >... | reverse complement strand
ATAAAATACTTATAAAGCAAATTGATAATTTTTACTTAAATCTTAAATTCAAAATCCCTCTCTACCAACTAACTAAGACTTATCTTGCTCAATAGTATAAAAAATATCATCCCATTCACACCCCAAGGCATCTAACATTCTCCTTCTTACTTTAGCGGTAGGATTTCTCTCTCCCTTGAGATACAAAGTAATTATACTCGAAGAATAGCCTATTCTCCGCGCAAGTTCGGTGAAATTCCAATTTTTTCTGGCAAGAATATTTATCAAATTATTTTTTTTAATTCCTACTTTTATTTTATAAACCATAGGCGTTACCCGCTATATTCTTACTTTAGTAAGAAAGTATATCAAAGACATATTACATTTGTCAATGATTTTTAAAATAATTTTTACTTTTTTTACAATTATATCAGAAAAATAATATATAATAACAATTGTAAACAAAACGATATTGAGGTAAGGTTAATGGGAATAGGGGCATATCTAAAAGAACTGAGGCTAAAAAATAATCTTACTACTAAACAAGTAGAAGTTAAAACTGGTATATCTAACTCATACATCTCTTTAATTGAAAGGAATAAGAGAAAACCTTCTGCAGAAATATTAAATAAACTGGCTACAGCTTATAAGGTTAAACCAGAAGAACTTTTATGCCTTATAGGTTACCTTCCATCTATAAAATCTAAAGACCATTTAAAACAAATTCCCATATATAATATAACTTCTATAGAAAAACCCTTTTTAGTTTCAGAAAATATAGAAGGATATAGCGCTTTTCTACCTGGACTGGAAAGTCTCCCCATTAAAGATCTTTTTGCTATTAGAATAAAAGACAAAAGTATGACCCATAAAGGAATTGAAGAAGGGGATATTTTAATTTTAAGAAAACAAAGCAAAATAGAAAACGGGATTGTCGCCTTGATCTCACTTAATAAGGAAATTTCCATAAAAAAAATATCAAAGCAAAATAAAGACATTATATTGCAGAGTGCTAATTTAGAGTACCCCCCCATTTTAGTAAGAGAAACGGATGATTTTAATATGATTGGAAAAGTAGAATGGGTAATTCATAAGTTCGGTTAATAACTACTTATAATATGTTATAATTATTTAAAGATATTAACAAATTATACGAAAAATAAAAATCTATAAAAAGTTATTATGAGTCTAAAAAACAACAAAAGGAATAGGGGCTTCACAGGAATTTACTCACCCGATAGTCTTATTGTACACAAAAACAAGATTTTGTCACTAATCTTTATATTATTTCTTTATTTATTCACCTCAATATTTTGTTATCACCTTTATCAATCCAATTGTATAATCTATGCAAAAGAAACTATTATCCCTATTTTAACCTATCATAATTTTACTAAAGATGAAGGGAGTAGTTATAAGATGAATATCGAAGATTTCGAAGAGCAGATGAACTACTTATTTACTCATAATTATTCGGTAATCTCTCTTTCAGAATTACTTGAAAGACTAAGAACTGGTCAACTTCCGCCAAAACCGGTAGCAATCACCATAGATGATGGTTTTAAATCTACTTACACTTTAGCCTATCCTATCTTGAAAAAATATAACTTCCCAGCAACTCTCTTTCTATACACCGATTTCATCGAAAGAAATCGTTATAGCCTTACCTGGGAAGAGATTAGAGAGATGACCAAAAATAATATAGAAATTGGTTCTCACACCTTAAGCCATTGTAATCTCCTTCATTACAAAGAAAACGAATCTTATGATACATATCTCTCCAGAATTAAAAAAGAAATTTTCTTATCTAAAGAGATTTTAGAAAGCAAGATAGGAAATAAAGTAAAATTCTTTGCTTATCCTTATGGAGTTTACAGCCCCATAATTAAAAGTTTAGTTATCCAGGCAAGTTATGAAGGGATTTTCAATGCCAATAGTATGAATAATACCCTTAATACTGATCTCTTCTCCCTGAATCGACAAATTATCTATGGGAATTATTCCTTTATTTCTTTTATCGATATATTAAACCAACAACCTATCTCAAGCTCTAAAATCTTTCCCTTTGATGGAGCAGTTCTTAGTGATCAATATGTTAAAATTGGAGCAATTTTAGAAGAGAACAATATTGATGAAAAAAGTCTTACTATGAAATTGGGTGGAGCAAAAGTAAGATTCAATTTTAATCCAGCAAGTCAAGAGATCTCCTATACTCCTCTTAAGCCCTTAATTAAAAAATCCTATATTGTTAATATTACTGCTTATGATAAAAGTGCTAACTGTACCAGAAAAATATCCTGGTTAATTACTATAAATTGATCTTATTCTCCTAAATAAGCTTTTCTTACATCTTCATTCCGCAAAAGCTCTTCCCCAGTACCTTGTAAAACAATTCGTCCGGTCTCCAGCACATAAGCATAATCAGCTATTTTCAAAGCAGCAAAGGCGTTCTGCTCAATTAAAAGTATAGTCATCCCTTCCTGATGAATTCGCTGAATAATCTCGAAGATTTCTTTTACCAATAAGGGGGCTAATCCCAAAGACGGTTCATCCAACATTAAGAGTTTAGGGCGAGACATCAATCCCCGAGCAACGGCTAACATCTGTTGCTCCCCGCCCGATAAAGTACCACCTTTTTGCCACAGTCTCTCCTTTAGTCGAGGAAATAATTTACAAACCCATTCCTGATCTTTAATAATCTCCTCCTCATCCTCTCGGACAAAAGCACCTAATTCTAAATTTTCCTGGACTGTTAAATTGGGGAATATTCTTCTCCCCTCAGGAATTAATACCGCCCCCATTTTGACAATCTGGTCAGTAGAAAGATTAGTTATATCCTTATCTTTAAATATAATTTTTCCTTCTTTAGCTCTAACTAAAGAGCAGATAGTTCTTAAAGTAGTACTCTTGCCAGCTCCATTCGCCCCGATTAAAGTAATAATTTTCCCTTTAGAAACATCAAAAGAGATGCCTTTTAAAGCATGAATACCACCATAATATACATTTAGATTCTCTACTTTAAGCATATTGCGCTTCCACCCCCAGATAAGCCTTAATCACTTCTGGATTATGTTGAATTTCTTCAGGATTTCCTTCGGCAATTGTCTTTCCATAATCCAGCACCAATATCCTCTTACATATCCCCATTACTACTTTCATATCATGTTCGATTAATATAATAGTTAGTTTGTACTTTTCCTGAATCCTTAGAATAAAAGCCATTAATTTTTTGGTTTCCTGAGGGTTCATCCCTGCTGCTGGTTCATCTAAAAGTAACAATTTTGGACGGGTAGCTAAAGCTCGAGCAATTTCTAATTTCCTCTGTTCTCCATAGGGAAGCCCACCAGCTATATGATTTTTAAATTTCTCCAGCTTAACTTCCTTTAACAATTCTTCTGCTTCTTCCCTCATATAATTTTCTTCCTGCAAATATTGTGGTAAATAAAATACCGCACTCAAAACTGGGGACTTTACTCGTAGATGACATCCTATCATTACATTATCTATCACTGAGAGATTAGTAAATAAACGTATATTCTGAAAAGTTCTGGCTATTCCTAAAGCAGTAATTTTATCCACGCTTTTTTTAGTTATTTCCTGGCCATTAAAATAAATCTCTCCTTTAGTAGGTTTATATACCCCAGTTAACATATTAAATACTGTAGTTTTACCTGCTCCATTAGGACCAATCAATCCTACTAATTCTCCTTCCTGCAAATTTAAATAAAAATCAGAGACAGCCGTCAATCCCCCAAATTGAATAGTAATATGATCTGCTTTTAAGATACTCATCTCTTCTTTAACTTCCTTCCTCTATATCTTTTTTATTTCGGGTCAACTTATAATATAACCATTCCCAAGACCATTCTCTGGTTCCCATAAGTCCCTGATGAAAGAATAAAACTACTATCATTAACAAAATAGCAAAGATAAGCATTCTCATTCCTGGTATTCCAGGTATATTTAATCCAAAAAGGCTCATTGGTGATTCAACTGACCTTAATACCTCCATCAGTATAGCAAACAAAGCACCCACTATTACTGTACCAGTTATACTCCCCAACCCTCCTACAATAACGATTATTATTATCTGGAAAGTCATAAAAAAACTGAAAGTATTGGGATCAATAGTCATAACTAAACTACCTAAGAGGGCCCCACCAATACCAGCAAAAAATGCTCCAACAACAAAAGATAATACTTTATGGTAAAATAGGTTTATCCCCATTGCTTCAGCAGCTACATCATCTTCGCGGATAGATTTTAATGCCCTACCATAACTACTATTAATTAAATTTTTAATAAACCAAACAGCGAAGATAGCTATACCCCAACTCCACCACAAATTAGTGTAGCTGGGTAATCCTTTTAATCCTAATGGTCCATTAGTAATATTCTGTAAATTGCAAAATACAACTCTTATTATTTCGGAAAATCCAAAAGTGACAATAGCTAGATAGTCTCCTCTCAAACGCAGGCACGGTGCACCCACTAAAAAACCAACACCTGCTGAAACCAAACCTGCTATAATTAAGGAAAATACAAAGGGAACTTGAATAACACTTAAAGGCCAAATAAGTGGAGTTATAAAATAATTTACTTCTTTTAACTCTGGAGACATATACAAAAGAGCAGAGACATAAGCCCCGATAGCCATAAACCCAGCATGCCCTAAAGAAAACTGACCAGTAAAACCATTTATCAAATTAAGACTGACTCCTAAAATAACATATATACCACACAAATTTAAAATTCTAATAATATAAGTATCAAAACTCCTTTGAGCAATAAAAATAAATAAAATTACTATTAAAATACTAGCAATCTTTAATAATAAGTAACCATTCTTTTTTTCCTTCAATTTTCTATACCTGCCTATTCTTCTCCAAATAATCCTTCTGGTTTGAATAACAATACAAAGATTAAAATTACAAAAATAAAAGCATCTTTATATCCAGCTAATTCCGGCAAAAATGCTACTATCATAATGGTCAGTAAGCCTACCAGAAAACCTCCTAACATTGCTCCCCGAATACTGCCAATTCCTCCGATAATAGCGGCAGTAAAAGCCCTCCATCCCGGGAATACTCCCATAAAGGGCCAGATTTGAGGATAACGTAAAGCCCATAGTATTGCTCCCACAGCAGCTAACCCTGAACCTATCATAAAAGTAAAAGAAATGGTCCTATCTAAATTAATACCCATTAACCTAGCAGTATCAAAGTCTTTAGAAATAGCTCGCATAGCTAATCCCGTCTTAGTTCTATAGACTATATAGCTTAATATTAACAAAAAAACTATAGAAACGATAGGAGTAACAAAATTAACTCCTGGAACTCGAACTTCTCCCAAAACAAAGGTTTTAGCAAAAAACTCAGGACGATAAAATGATTTTGGTCTCCCTCCAAATACGACTATAGCAAAATTCTCTAACAAAAAAGACATTCCAATCGCCGAACACAAAGAAGATACACGAGGAGCATTCCTTAGTGGTTTATAAGCTACCTTCTCTACAGTTCTACCCAATACCATAGTTAATACTATGGCTACCAAGCAAGCTATTCCCCAGGGGAGAGAAAATATGGTCATAGCATAAAAAACAAAAAAGGTAGCCATCATAAATATATCCCCGTGGGCAAAGTTTATTAAACGCAAAACTCCATAAACCATAGTGTATCCAATGGCAATAAGGGCAAATAAACAACCTAAGGAAATTCCATTACTTAAATTCTGTAAAAAAATATTTAAACTCATTATTTTATCCCATCGTCAATTTTATTTATAACTTACTTTTTTTATTTTATGGTTATTTAAATTAAGATTGAAGAGAAGGGTTCTTTCCTTCTCCTCAATCTTAACAAAAAGATATTATTTTACCTTTAATTCTTCAAGGATTAGTTAGAAAGGACGTACGGTGGCTACATATTTAAACTGCCCATTCTCAATAGTCTTAATTATTGCATCTTTGGTGGCGTCTCCATTGAAATCTAAGGTAATCATCCCAGTAACCCCTTCGTAATCCTTAGTTTCGGCTAAGGCATCACGAATTGCCTTGGGATCAGCTGACCCTGCTCTCTTAATAGCATCAACTACCAAATTAAAAGCATCGAAACCTAAAGCAGCAAAAGCACTGGGAGCTTTTTTATATTTTTCTTCAAAATCTTTACAGAATTTTTCTGCAGCCTTAGTGGTAACTGCTGTGGCATCAAAGTGGGTACTAAAATATCCCCCCTCGACTGCTTCTCCGCCTACTTCAATAAATTCTGGTGCCTCCCAGGTATCTCCTCCTAAGAATTTAGCGGTAATTCCCATTTCTTTTCCTTGTTTAATAATTAGAGCTGCATCCCCGTATGAACCTGCGGGGACGAAGACTACATCGGGATTTTTGCTTGCTGCATAAGTTACCTGAGCAGTAAAATCCTGGTCCCCCGTCTGATAAGAAATCAACCCTACAATAGATTTTGGATTGCCAGTTAATTTGATAAAAGCTTCCCGGAAGAAATTGGACAGCCCCACCGCATAATCAGAAGCAATATCTTGAATAACTACAGCAGTTTTAGCCTTAAGATTATTTACCGCAAAGTTAGCCATTACTGCTCCCTGGAAAGGATCGATAAAACACGCCCTAAAGGCATAAGGTTTTCCTAAAGTTACTAAAGGATTAGTGGGAGAACATCCCATCATAGGAACACCTGCTTTGTTAGCTACTTCACTTCCTGGTATGGCACAAGCACTACCATAGGTCCCTACTATGGCTACAGCCTTTTCAAATTCTATCAATCGAGCAACCGCATTGGCTGCTTCTACTTTTTCACTTTTGTTATCTACCAAAACCATTTTAATTGGTTTACCCAGAACCGTTGGTTGTTGCTCGAAAGCTAAATTTACTCCTTCCATAGTCATCTGTCCACCAGCAGCATAGGGTCCAGTCATTGGTTCGTAAACCCCGATTACAATTTCCTCAGCAGCACCAATTACCAAACTAAAAACCAGCAAGAATGATACAAGAAGTCCCACAATTAAACCAAACTTTTTCATTATTTTTTCCTCCTCAAAAATTTTTTTACTCATTTTAAAATATTTACATACAATATTTTTAATTAAAAATTAACATCCCCCCTTTTTTTTATAAATCAGGATAGTTAGTCAATTCGGTAAATTTTGTGGTGTATATACTGCTTAAGCTAAAGGTGTAGGTAAAATATTGTTTAGAATATATTTAACTTATATATTATTCTCGTGAATAATATCAAGCAAAACAAACAATTAAGGTTGGAAGGTAAATTAAAAATATTTCAGCCTTTATTATGAGACAAATTAATTTACTGTAATAATGGTAATTCTGATAATAGGGAAGTTAAAATTACCATATAAAGTTTAACATTAATTTTTTAAAAATACAATATTTTGTATTTATTTATTTATTTTTATTCTGCATTTTGCCCCCTTTACTCTTAAGCAAAAAGGTAATCGAGAATTAGTTAAATTTAACTTCTAACCTTTAAATTTCCCGAATAATCTTTTAACAAAAAAAGAGGATGGCATGCTAAAAACACCACCCTCTTTCCACTTTCTAATTTATTAATCGGTAGGAATAAATATCTTCTGGCCGGGTCTGATAAGCCTTGAATTAGCTATCTCATTACCGGCAAGAATTTTTTCTACAGTTGTTCCAAATTTTTGGGCAATCTCCCATAATGAATCACCGACTTTTACCACGTAAATCTTGCCAACTTTCTCTTCAGATAACCAATTTTGTTTCTTAGGAGAAATAACTCCGGCTTTTTCGACTGCTTCCATCATTGCATCTCTTATAGGAATAAAGGTATCCACTTTATCTATAGCATTATCAAAGTTATAATTATCTCCACCAGTCGCCATAAAATCATTAGTTACTACAGTATAATATTTATCCATCTCTACAGGGGTACCATCTTCTAACACCATACTGACAATCCTATTACCTGCTTCTGCCTTTGGATCATAAGTTACTTTTACCCCGGCAATCTGAATCCAACCAATATCATCATTCATTATGCCATGTTCAATATTTTCCTTTATGTCTGCACCGGATAATTTCATAGTATATAGGGTGTTGTCAAAAGGCATAACTTCATATAATTTACCAGCAGTAATCTGGCCTGCGGGGATACTAGTTCTAAGTCCACCACCATTAGTCATAGCAACCTGAACTCCGGCTTTATCTTTCATAATTTGGCAAACCCATTCACCCAATAAAGATGGTCCGGCATATCTATCATGATCTAAATCTACTGTAGTCTTCCCTAATACTTTTCCTAAAACAGGATTTAATTCTTCCTCGTATTTTCTATAAATTGCTAACATATTAGGATCATCTTTGAGTGTATCTGCTCTCTCATAAAGATTGTCTAAGAAAGGCTCTGCGCCTATAAGTTTATTATTCTCATCGAAAATAAAAGTCAATTTAGCAAATGAGCGACCTTGCTTATAAGCTTGTACCAGTGGCTTGCCATTTACCATGCCACAAACACGTTGATGAGTATGCGCAGATATTACTGCATCTACTCCATCCACATTACATAAGGCAGCAGCTTCACCACTAATATTCCCTTCTTTATCCTGGAATGAACCAAGGTGAGTTAAAGCAACAATAATGTCTGCTCCTTCCTCTTTTACTTTGGGCACCCACTCGGTGATTACTTCTACCGGATCTCTAAATTCATAATTCTCCACATTTGCTTTAAGGGTTTTGTAAGCAGTTTCTGGTGTAGCTAAACCAATAAAGCCCACCTTTATCCCTTCTCTTTCGATAATGGCAAAAGGTTCTGCCCAATCAACCGGCTGATTAGTTCTTTTGTCATAAATATTAGTACAGACAAAGGTAAATCCACCATCTTCCGCCCATTTATTAATCCGATTAGTTCCCCAATCAAATTCATGGTTACCAACCGCAGATAACTCTAACCCCATTTCTTTAAACATTGCCGAAACTGGTTCACCATATAAAAGGTTAGACATAGCACTACCTTGGTAATTATCACCAGCAGATACTATAATTGTTCCTTCTGGATTTTTTGCCTTTTCGGTCTTTATAGCATCTACCAGCTTTACTGCTCCTACGTTTTTACCGGCAGGAGCAAGAGCACCATGAAAGTCATTGATTGATAAAATTGTAATTTCCTTTTCAGCGGCTAAAACAAAAGATATAGAACCTAAAATCAACCAAAAAGCTAATAGGCCAATCAACAGTCCTTTAGTTACTTTAAGTTTCAACATATTTTTACAATACCTCCTTTAAAATATCTATTAATAGTTATTTAAACTCGACCAAATCAGCGCAATTCAATCTTATGAACCACCTCCTTTTTTTAAAAAAATATATATCACAAATTAAAAATTAAAAGATCACCCTTAATTTTTTAAAATTAGTTCATATTTTTTATTCTATATTTATATTTAATATTCCTTCTTTCTGGTATTTTTGGTAGAAAATTCTTAGAAATAAATAGTTTTATAAATCATTCTTCCCTTTACTATATTACTATAAAACTTAACTACTTCCTATTTTATAACAAGCTAATATCTCTCCAAAGTAAAAAGTATGGTAATCATTATCTGAATAAACATCTTCCTTATATTCTTTACAAAGAAAATCAGGATTCATTTTACTTTTATAAACAATTTTACATTCATAGTGAATCCCAGAAAAGTTAATAATGGGAGTGTCTACTTTTTGTCCAGGAATAGTAGTTAAATTACATTCTTGGAATTTATTAACATCTCGACCAGATTTGGTCCCGCAAAATTTCAACACTTCCTCTAAATCGTCAGCAGGAGAGCTAACTGTAAAACTGGAGGCTTTTTCAATGATATGATGAGTAAAACGACTCTCCCTGACCATCACAACCATCACCGGTTTTCTCCACATATATCCCAGAGCAGCCCAACCTATAGTCATAACATTTATCTTTTCATTATCTTGGGATTTGGCTACTAGAAGAGCCCCTTTAGTTTTTATCTGCTGTACAACTTCTTCAGCTACAGATAAATAATTTACATTTTCCATATTGATTTACTCCTTAAAGATTTAATATATTCTTATATTTTTTAATCAAACCTCTTTTAATTTCTCTACCATTTTCACAAAATCATCTATCCATTCTGCACTAAAGTTTATACCCTTGGGAGTAGGAATATATTCTTCCCCATTTTTCACTTTTACATATTGTCTTAAATCAACTCTCTCTACCCCCCGAAAGTCACCTATAGATAAAACTAATCTCTTATTATCAGTAACATCTAATTGGGCAATCTGCTTCATATTTTATTTCTCCTTTCTTCTACTTTGTCTTACGCATTATTTATTATATCTTCATACCGCATCTCGCATAAAATTTTTTTCGCCAAAATCCTCTAAATCAATTATTTCAATTATACTGTCTGAATGTATCTTTTTAATCTCTTCTATCTTCTTTTTAAAATCAGAAGAAAAAACCATTTCTACTATGCCGATATTCTTTGCATAGTTAATCACATTAGGGTGAGGGGGATGGGGAATAATAATATAACATTTTACTATTTTACTTTTTTTGATATATTCTTCCAGACTCCTCAGGCAAACTATACCTAACTTCTGGATAAAAGAAATAATCACTTTTTCCTTTTTGTCCTCTTTAGATTTACCTTTAATTAACATCTTTCGGTTTTCCTTAATCCTTTATTAACTTAAAGTATTGAGTTTTTATAAAATAGCCCTCCGGCATATAATTTAATAAGATATTAGGAGATCCTCCAGATCTGTATTCTGGTTGAATTCCTACAATCTCTATATTTTCCACATCACAAGAGGTAGTAAAATATTTCTGAATAACTTCACCCAGATAAGGACCTAAAAGATTTGCGGTTAAAAGAGCAATCACTATTGCCAAAATACTAAAATATCCAGTCTGAAGTAAAAATATTATAAATAACAATGCTGCAAGAAAATTTGCTATAGCTATACTTGTCCCACATCTTCGATGTATAGCTAGCTGACACTCTCCCTCTTTTAATAAATATAGACCTTCGTTTGCAGCCTCAATAACTAAGTCCGGGTCGTGAGCACCTGAAATTATAAAACCATTTTTCTGAGCCAAACCAGATAAAGGCAACCTTCTGCCGGCATATCTTTCTAATACATTAATAGTGGCGTGTTCCAGGGCATGATTCCTTCTAATTGCTTTATTCTTCGCAATATTTATAATCTGCTGAGGAACTGTAATTAAGGTAATCAAAGAATATATAGTAAAACCATAGGGTATAAAGATAAGGGTAATCATAAAAAAGAATATAATTGCTAATATAAATAGATAAAAAAATAAAAATATCATTATTTTTGCTCCTTCTTTAAAATTAAATAATTGACAAATTCGGCAATTCCATAATTGGACAATTTACCAACTGAATCAGTGATAGTATATCATATCATATATCAGGGGCACCATACATTTTACCCTTATCTTTACCTTAGACTCCTTGCTTCTGACTCCTTTTATTCAATCAATACTGTCTATTCTGCAATAAAAGTCTTTACCCAATTAGGTTGACTTGGTCTTTCTCTCTTTTCTCCCATTTCCTGCCATTTTTCATCAGTCAATCTATCATTCATAGGATGCTTAAATTCATAATAAGAAAAAACTGCGCCCCGACAGATTCTAATTCCTCTGGTATCATCTATTATAACATAGATATTAAATGGCGAACCAACTCCCTCCTCTAAAACCTGGCCGGTATTCACATCAGTATGCACATCTGCTACAATTTCCATCCTCTCATCAGCATCAGAGGTAATTTTCTCCAAAATTTCTGAAGGAAATTCTCTTAAAGATTCAAGTTTTCTCCCAATATCCCAAATAAGTTTATATTCCTCATTGTTTAAAGTTATATTGCTAATTTCTTTTTCAGAAATGATTTTTAATTTATCTAATAATTCTTCAAATTCTTCTATCTTCTCAGGAATTCCTTCGCTGGCCAGATCAAGGGCAATAAGATTATTTCTTAAATCCCCCATCATCTCTTCTAATCTGGCATAGACTTCCGGATATGGCTCAACATAACCGTAGGTTAACTTTGGCTTAGGAGGCATTCCCTTACCCGCCATAGTATAACTTTGCTTGGCATATAAAATAGTATCATGTCTTAATTCGGTCCAGGAACCCAGTACAGTCTGTAGCTCTTTGTCTATCCAAGCGAAACCTTTCATCAAGCAAGGCAAATTTGTATCTTTGTTCTCCTCCAACAAAGGGAGCAGAGCATAAAGCCAGCGCCAGTAGAGGTTTTGCTTCCATTCCTCTATGGTCTTAAGAGAAAATTCCTCTTTTAAATTATCTAATTGATTATAATACTCGGCATATTCGGTATCTCCTTCTTCCTCTAAAATTTCCAGTGCCCTCTTTGACCCCAGCACAGCACATATATCCAACCCCCGGGGGAAAGCTCTGACCGGGCCAAAGTTGGGAATAATCTCCATAGTAAAAGGCTTTTTATCACCAGTATATTGCATAATTAGCTTTTCATCTTTTACTCCAAATACCAATTCCTGAAACATGTAAGAATCAGGAATAAATCTCTGTCCCATAAATCTGAAACCTTTAGTCGAAACTTTAAAATCGCCATCTTCTGCGAAGGCTAAACCCGAAAGAATCTTAGGTGCTCTTAGCTGTATCGCCCTATCCATAAATTCAGCGAGCTTTTCTTGATTATTATATTTATCCACAGATTCATTAAGAGGGAATATTTCCTTAATAAGGATTATATAGTCATCGACACATAAATCATCAGTATTTCCCACAAAATAGACTGTAGGCTCATAAATCATCTTCCATAATTTAAAAGCCTTTTCATCCCTTAAAAGGGCATCAGCCATTAAAATGGCTTGTAGGGTCATCTTCTTACCGTAAGTTATGGCCGGCTCTTCTGAGGCAGGTCTTAATTTGAAATCAATACGCCCATACCACATCATCGCTTTAAAATAATTCTCCAACTTTTTATCTCTGGTGTAATGACCCCTAGGGACGTATTGGCTATAATCTTCGTAGGCATAGGGAGTCTGAAAAAGGTTAGGATTTTCTACATAAGTTAAAAGTTCCCGAAATTCTAATCCTTTATGATTTTTTATATTTTCACATTCTCTTTCTACTAATTCCTTTAATCCATAACCAGGTGGATACTGGGGATCAAACTGCCTTTTAGCTACTGTAAAAAATCCAATATTTAGACGTGCTGCTTCTCTTACTTCCTCATCACTTGCTTGTTCATATTGCTTAATAGAAAGTTCAATCATGCGGTCAGTGAGTTCAACCGCAGAATCATAAAGTTTTTCTACTTCTAAAATTCGCAAAAGATAATCAAAAAATATATGGCCGGTATGAAGAACTGCATCGGTGGTTATAAATATAGGCTGGTTCTTATCTTTACACTCTACATAGATATCGCTTATCTCCTTATAATATGCAGGTGAAACTGCGAAACCATTTTTTTTAAGAAGCTTAGAAACTGCAGAAGAAAGATGAAATTGTCGAATATTAGAGATACCTTCAAGCGAATATAAGTCCTTTCTATTTTCTGCTGAAAAAACTGATACAGCTAGCATAAAAAAGAGGAGCAGCAAAGATAGAAAACAAACCATAATTGTTCTAAAATTAATTCTTTTCATTAAATTTACCCTCATCTTTTTATTCTGCAATATTAGTTAGCTAATTAGTGGTTATTCTCCACCCTATTCCTTGCCATATACCTGATACAAGTTTATTCAACGGACTCTTTTAACAAATCAAAAAACCCATATAAATACCCTAAGCCTAATAACATATCTTTTTTCATTAATTCGATTAATTTATAGCTTTCTTCCGAATTTACCATTCTGGTTATTTCTTGTTTTTCGAGAGAAATAAATTTTTCGTGATTATCTAAAACAGGAAATAGTTTTATAGTTTCTAAATAAGATAAAGTAAAATCTTTTCTAACTTCTTTACTTAATTCAATCGCTGCCTTTTCTACTTCATCTACTTTAACCACTTTAACTTTGGGGAGAATACTGTAGAATTCATCTTTATTATGTTCAAAAAGATATCCATTAAAATCCTCATAGCCATAATGAGCATTAGTAACCAGTACAGTGAGCTTTTTTATATTAAAGAATTTCTTAACGAGGACGCCTAAAGGAGCGGGATAAGTGTGATAAGGTTGGGACAAATCTTCTAAATAGTGAATAGCTCGAGCCGCAAATCGGAAACCCCAATAATCATCTCCTTTTTTAAAAGCTATTTTAGACATCTCAAAGAAATGGTTGGCCCTCTGGGGAGCTACCCCAGCTTTTAATAAACCACCAAACACTGAAAAATACATATGACGATAACCCTGACTCCCCCCAGTTAATGCCTGAATTTTATTTAATTCTAAATTGGTATCTAAATCCCAATCTGGCTCGTCAGAATATTTTATCAAGATATCAGAAGCCTTTACTCTCCAACCAATTTCTTCATCAATATATTTTATTGCAAATTCCGGATTATATTCATCCTGGTCTATATCTTCATAAGTATAAGGAGTTACTTCAATTTTAGGCAAATTATTTATCCAATCATTATTTTTTATAGCCAGTTCAGTATAAAAATAGTGACTGTTCCAGGAAAATACACTTATAAAACTCAAGATAAAAATGGAAAAAATTAGTAGAATGAAAATTGATATTTTCTTTTTGAACTTCATAATTAACCCCTAATTTTTTAATTTGAATTCCCTACTAAATTTTGTAGCGTTTGTTTATTTTTCAAAAGGAAATTTATATTGGATTAATCCAAGTTCTTCTTTTAAAATAAGAATCTGTTGTTGAAGATTCTGGTTGATAGGGGCGCCTTTATCTTTTCTTTCCAACCAGGACAGATACTCTTTTTCTCCAGCAGTATAAATTCTCTCTGCCCCGGGAGCTTTTTTAGAGGCCCGAAGACTACGAAGTATATCTCCAGTTATCTTTTTAAAGGATTCAAGTTCAATAAAAGAAGATATATTAATTGCTATAAAAAAATGACCCAGATTGATGGGTACTAATTTACCGTCTTGCATCCCGGATAACATCCTAAGATATTTCCCGTTTTGTAAGGCAGCAGAAAGGATCTCTACTACAGTAGCATAACCATACCCTTTATAACCAGCAGTCTCTTCTCCAATACCCCCCAAAGGAGCAAGGGCAGCTTTTCCAGTCTTTAAATCCTGCAAAATTTGATGGGTATCTGTTCTAGTCTTTCCATCTTCTCCAATTACCCATCCTGAAGGAATTTCCTTATCCGCTCGG
>Ga0190360_1000964_pt1 | contig 15293 bp, 18 predicted proteins | sample 48721834_MG_FD_161271 | JGI IMG/M metagenome (GOLD analysis project Ga0190360, IMG submission 161271) | Hydrothermal vent microbial mat bacterial communities from Southern Trench, Guaymas Basin, Mexico - 4872-18-3-4_MG | ecosystem: Environmental > Aquatic > Marine > Hydrothermal vents >... | reverse complement strand
AAAAAACTGCCAAAGAAATTGAATCCGAAACCGGTCAAAAAGTTATCCCGATAAAATGCGATGTTTCCGTTTCTGATCAAGTTGAAGCAATGGCAAAACAAGCTTTTGAAGAATTGGGCAACGTGTATGTCTTGAACAATAATGCTGGTGTAGGTGATCCTTATGGACCTGACTTGTTAAGATTGAAAGAAAAGTATTGGGATCGCTTGCTAAATATTAATCTTAAAGGACAATGGTTGGTATCAAAATTTGTTTGTAAACGGATGAAAAAGCAAGATTTTGAGCCAATAGCAGGTAAAGTAATTCATACAGCATCCATAGCTGGAATGAAAGTGGATAACAAGATACCAGCATACTCAATTGCAAAAGCCGGTGTCATTGCTATGGTTAAGTTGCTTGCCCAGAGTTTAGCTCCAAAGATTACAGTTAATGCAATTTCACCAGGCTATCATGTAACAGGAATATATAACAACTCCGAAGAAGCAATGAGAATGACGATGGAGGATGGACATGTAAAAACTCCATTGAACCGCTTAGGTACTATTGAAGATGTTGTAAATGTCTCATTGTTCTTGGCATCGCCATTATCAGACTTTATCACCGGCCACAACATCCCAGTCGATGGGGGAATAGCGGAGGTCGGCGTTCCTGCCTGGTACATTAAGTCAGATGTTTAAAATCCTATTTTTTTTCATATTTTTTTTATTTTTGGATAAAGAGCAATTCTTTTACTTTCCAATTAAAATTGAAAGGAAAATATGAATTAAAGCAGTAATTTAAATTATTATTCAAGCATTAATGGGGAAGAGAAAAAAAAGAAATTAAATAAATAATTAATTTGGGTTAATAATTTAACTATTTTGATTTTCAGGGAGTTTTATAGTAGTAATGGTAGAAATTTTTACTGGAGTGGCGTCAATACCATCTTTTTCCATTAACTTATATAATTTTTCTTTATTATGATCTAAAGAGAACTCTAAAATTTCGAGAGAGAGCAGTATGTAGCTAAAAGCTGTCAGAAATGGCAATCCAGCAAAAAGCACGCTTACGAAGAAGAACCCAAAAAGCATGAATATAATCTCATCTGCTTTAAAAAAACCTGATAAGTCTATTGTCGTGAAAAATTGAATGAAAGTTATTATTGCTGAAAACCCGGCAATTCCTTTAATGAATGATTGAGCCCAGATGCTTATCGGCTCGATGTCGGTTGGGCTTCGCACTTTCTTAGATATCTTGACATAAATGAGACCAGCATCGTCCAAAAGGAAGTTTCCTGAAAACAAGAAGGAGAATATCACGAAAGTGAGTACCATTGGAAAAAGGCATAATAAAGCATAGCCATTGAGAAACTTGAAGAAATCAGTGCCGTTAAACTCATCAAATCCTTGAGGAAACCCTAAAATAGGGCTTAAACTATTGTATGCATAGAAGCCAATCGATATGGAGAGCAATAATGGGAGAATGACTTTTTTCAACTTGACAATCGTGGTGAGCTGTTGCTTATCTGAAAGGTCTTCAACTAGAATTTTGTGTTGATAGCCTCTGGAGAATTTAAAAAATAATTTTCTCAGCTTTATGAAAATGAAAGCAAAGGTGGGGGCAAAAGCATTGTATATCGCAGCTGTAAGGGGTAAAAGCACGTACCAAGTAATTGTAACGAACAGAAAGGTGATGACGATATTAGTCATGGGATCTCCTGTTATTAACGTCCTGTTAAATATATTAACCATTGCTAAGAATAATGTGAAAGTAAGGGTCATTAATACTATTACAATCACGTTAACTGCAACTGAAAGCTTGGATTTTTTAATGGATTCTTTATTTATTCTTATTTTATTTCGTAATAGAAGGATCATGACAAAACCAAAAATTGATAAAAATAGGAGTACAATAAATATGGGAACGCCTAGAGGAAAGTATGGTGAAAGCCAAAAACCAATTGGTTTTTCGGAGCTAAAAGCAAAAAGGGTCCGCCATGAGTTAATGAGAATATCTGGTCTTCCGTCTTGGTTGATGTCATTAATAGTAAGGGCGCTTTCAATACCATAATCTTGATTAATGATACCAAGTTCCTCTTTATTTTTAAAATCAAATATGATAAATCGGCTAACTTTTTGTAAGGAAAAAAGTGGTTGAAGTTCCTTCCATATTAAAACCTCGTTCACTCCATCACCGTTGACATCGCAATTTAACGGATAAATTTTAAATTTTCGTTCATCTTCAATAACTTCGCTTAGGGATGAGTATTCAATTTTATGACTATTTTTTGAAATTGAATAAATAGATATGTTCTGAAATGTTCTTGTTCCACCTATAATTTTATCTCCAGAGATAAACAAATAAGTCATATTCAAGGAATTTTTAGAACCTATTATTTTAAATTCATTGGAATAATCAATATCAATTGGGAATGAATTAATTATGGTGCCATTAGCTCCACTAAATATTGCTATTTTTTGATTTTCCAAGTTTACTGCAATTTCAGGAATGTTATCTGAATCTAGGTCATCTATTATTGCATAATTCTCGAAATATAAGGTAGATGTTATGTTATAGATTTCAGAAAAAAAATTTTCCTTGCTACTGTTATAAAGTATTATTATATTGGACCCAACATATAAAAATTCGATATCATCATTGTAGTAATTGAATGGAATTAAATCAATTGTTTTAGTATCCTCAATATAGCCACAAATATCGAGAAAAGAGGTTTTAATTCTCGTTCCATTGGATTGGTAAAATGAAAGATTGCAAACATATTGGTTTATGGGATCTCCATAATAGACTGCTTCTAAAAATGCAAAATCAATGTCGCTATTGACATATTGGTTGAGATTTATAGCTTTTTTAAGATAGGAATTAGTAAAATTTACGTTATCTCCAGTTTTTATTGGAATAATGGTCCCATTTTTTCCATTTACCATGAACACGTGAAATTTATTTGGAATCGTTACCGTTTCATACCAATCTCCAGATGTTTTATTCCAATAAGGTAATACGGATGCAATATTAATTATATAATCATTGAACCCATCATTATTAATATCACCAATAGGAAATACTTTTTTTATGGGGTTATCATATCTTTTAGACCAAATCTCTTCCCCATTTTTAGGATTTAAAGCAATTAAATAACCAGTATTAGGAGAGATATAGGGGATTTTATTATCACTTCCCATATCACTATATAAGATTATATCGTTAATTCCATCTCCATTTAAATCGCTCTCGGCATTAATTGAATTAAAGTGCATTGGGTTGTAATTTTCTTGAAATCTATTGTAAGTCCATCCAGGAAGAATTTCCATTTGTGTAATAAAAATAATTCCAAGAACTCCAGCAATTAGGAATGAAATTGATAATAAAGTAAGGTTAACTGGGTTTTTAATTTTCATTAATCTTAGCCTTGTTAAAATTTATTTTTTAAGATAATATTAAAAAAAAAATTCTAAGAATATATTATTTTTTAATTTGGTATTAGCTCATCTTTAAAAGGTTTAAATATGAGAAAACATCCCATTAATTGATAAATATAAAAATTGAATTAAAAATAGAGATGAATAAGTAATGGATGCTTTTATTTTAGCAATATTCCAATTAATTGGAGCTGTTGGAATTGTAGGCTTTTGGATATACTTTTTCCTTGTGGAAAATAAAAACCCAGATAATTCAGAAGTTTATTTAGCATTTGAACGTTCATTTCCCGTACCAGATCTCCTCTGGCTAACGCCCATACTCATAGTTGCTGCAATGGGTTTGATTTTTGGTGGATGGCATGGGATTTTTTTTACAATAGCTGCTGGGAGTGCATTAATTTTCCTTGGACTTTTAGACATTTCTTTCAACATTCAACAAGGAGGGTATAAAAAGAAAATTTCAGATGCAATAATGAATTTCATCATCAATGGATTTTGCATTGCATTAGGAATTTCCTGCTTGGTCTTCGCATCTCAACACTTGCTTTAGACGACACGCTTAAAAAAATTTTTCAAATTACAAAATATAAAAAAGATGAATCACATGGTTAAAGCAAAATTATTCAAAAAACAGCCTTTTATGGGGAGTTATGCCATAATTCCCGGTGGCTCAAAAGGAATGGGGAAAGCAACAGCAAAATTATTTGCACAATTAGGTGGAAGTGTCGTAATAATTGCTAGAAATGAAGAATTCTTGAAAAAAGCTGTTGATGAAATTGAACAAGTTAAGTCTGAAAATACTGAATTTGTTGAGATGATTTCATGCGATACTACGGATATGGAAAAATTAAAGCCACTTTTAGAAGATGTTATTAATAGATATGGCGTGCCGGATTATTTATTTAACTTTGTTGGGTATGCTTTTCCTCAATATATTGAAAAGTTAACCTTAGAAGATTTCAAGAAGAATATGGATGTAAATTATTACGGACAATTGGTCCCAATCCTCATATTGCTACCCCATTTCATGAAAGCAAGGAAGGGATATATAGGAATTACATCGTCTGCGATGGGTTTCATTGGATTCATGGGATATGCTACATATTCTCCCTCAAAATTTGCATTGGTAGGTCTTGCAGAAGTATTAAGGCACGAACTTAAACCTTATAACATAAAAGTATCAGTATTATACCCTGTAGATACGGATACTCCCGGTTTCGAGGAGGAAAATAAGTTGAAGCCCCAAGAATGCGCCATCATTTCAGAAGCAGGTAAATTGATGACCGCAGAGGAGGTGGCAGATATCTTTATAACAGATGTCTTAAAAGGACGATTTGAGATATTACCAGGCAAGGCAAAATTTGCTTGGAGAATGATGAGATTGTTTCCAAAATTAGTAAGATCTATATTTGATAGTGATTACAAGAAAGCAATGAAGAAAACTGGAAGAAAAATCTAATAATATTTAATTTTTATTTTAAATTTTTATATATTTTTATTATCGTGCTTAAAAAATGAAGTAAAATGAGGATAATTAATTTTTAGGTTCAAGGTATTCATTAACTTTTCAATTTCCATGACTTTATTAAAAATTTATAAGAGCTTTTTGAAATAAGTTTTTAATCATTTGTTAATGTAAATTAAATGTCAACATAATTCAATTAGAGGAAGATAATGGTTGAATACTCGAAAAGATGATAAAGTAAAAGTTGGTTTAATAATAAATCCTGTTGCTGGAATGGGAGGTAGCGTTGGGCTTAAAGGCACAGATGGTGATGCTTATAAGAAGGCAATTGAGATGGGGGCAAACCCGGTCACTCCAGGAAGAACGAGAGAACTTCTTTCACATTTAAAAAATAAAGGTAAAATCTATTTCTTGGTAGCTCCAGGAAAAATGGGCGAAAATGTCATTAAGGAATTCGATTTAGAATTTGAAGTTGTTGGAAATATAGGAGAAGAAACTACTCCTGAGGATACTAAAAAAATAGCTCGCTTGATGAAAGAAAAAGGAATAGATTTATTAGTTTTTTGTGGAGGAGATGGAACTGCAAGGGATATTTGTGATGCCATTGATTTATCAATTCCCGTGGTTGCATTACCTTCTGGTGTAAAAATGTTTAGTTCTGTTTTTGCAATAAACCCCAAAGCAGCTGCTGAATTGATAGACAAATATATTAATGAACATGTAGATATTCAAGAAAATGAAGTTCTTGACATTAATGAAGATTCTTTTAGAAAGGGAAGACTTGATGCTAAGCTTCATGGATACTTAAAAGTGCCAAAAATTCAGAGTCTTGTCCAAGCTGGGAAGTCTGGCTCAAAAGAAGGCAGGTCCATTGCCGAAAACAAGGAAGAAATTGCAGAATATGTCATTGAAAAATTAGAGAAAGATACGCTTTACTTATTGGGACCAGGTACTACCGTTAAAGCTATAACAGATCATTTAAAGTTGGAGAAAACACTTCTTGGAATCGACGCCCTCTATAATAACCAAATCATCGGTACCGACTTGAATGAACAAGGAATTTTAGATTTATTAAAACAATTTAACAAAGCTAAAATAATAATAACTCCAATTGGCGGACAAGGTTTCATTTTTGGTCGAGGAAATAAGCAACTAACTCCAAAAATATTAAAGATGGTAGGCAAGGAAAACATAATAGTGATTTCAACGGAAGAAAAAATGAGAGAATTGGATTGCTTGAGAGTTGACACGGGAGATCCAGAAGTAGATGAGATGTTGAAAGGATATATTAGAGTTATAATAGGTTACAAGGAGGAATTAATTGCTAGCGTGGATTGCTGACTTAAATCTTCGATTTAAGAGTTTATTAATTAAATTGTTAAATGTAATTATTATTTCTAAATTAATGGTTTAGTGGTAATGATTAGATTAAATAGAAATGAGATACCCATCTCATTTCCTAAAAGGATGATAAAGGCAATTAAAAATAGTATAGATGAACTGAATCGATACGCTTTCCCATCAAATGTTGAAAAATTATTACATTTATTAAGTGATTATACCAAGTGTCCTAAAGAGGCAATAATTCTCAGTACCGCTTCTGATATCCTACTAAAAGAGTTCATTTACCTATTTGCCAATAAAAGACAAATATTAATGGCGGAACCTTCCTTTTTTTTAATCGAAGCCACGTCCCGCAAAATGAATTCGTTGATCCTCAAGGTAAAGTTGAAAAAACCACATTTCAAGTTTCCCATTGATTCCATAATTGAGTATTTAAAAAAACCCACGTTGGCTATTTTAGATAATCCTAATAATCCTACTGGAAGCTTGATGCTTGATGAAAGTGATGTACTTGAAATAATTGAAAACAAGAACGTAATTTTGTTAATTGATGAGGCGTATCATGAATTTTCAAGAGCAAGTTTCGTTCATTTAATTACAGAATACCCAAATCTTGCAATTTTAAGGACATTAAGCAAGGGTTTTGGTTTAGCAGGACTCGGAATTGGCTATCTAATTGGAGGTGAGCAAATCATTCATAGGTTTGAAGGTATATCTACCATGCTCTCAAATCCAAATGTTATTGCTGGTATTAATGCATTAAATCATAGAAAATATTTTGAAAGAAAAGTAAAAGAAATCATTGAGGAAAAAGAGAGAGTGATCAATGAAATCAAGGAATTGAAATTAAAAATAACCATCTTTCCAACAAGTACAAATTTCATTCTCATTAACACGAATCTTCCAGATATCGTGGAAAAACTAGAAGCCTTGGGGATTTTAGTGCTAGATGTTTCCAGCCAATTTGGACCAGGATACATTCGAGTAACCATAGGAACACGTGAAGAAAATGATTATTTCATATCTGCTTTAAAAAAGATCTTGGTTTGAATAAACATTTAAGTACATGTTAAAATAAATCTTAAATTAATAAAGTGAAATAAAAAAAGATAATTTTAGAAAAGGTGGATTTAGCTTGGTTATGAATATAAAAACCGTTTCAATTATTGGGGTAGGATTCATGGGAGAACAAATTGCCGCCAGAACCGCCATTCACGGTTATGTGGTAAAAGTTCACGATATTGATCAAGAAAATTTAAAAAAAACAGAAAAATCAGTAAGAAGGGTATTAAAACGTAAGAATCCCGAATTTTTACAAAATATATTTTTCTTTGAAAAACTAGAAGATGCCTTAATAGATGCTGATTTAATAATTGAAGCTATACCAGAAAGATTGGAGCTAAAAAAAGAGATTTTCAGTAAGATCGATAAAATGGCACCAAAACACGCAATAATAGCGACTAATAGTTCTTCAATTCCTGTATCGAAAATAGAAAATGCAGTAGAAAGAAAGGATAAAATTCTGAACATTCATTTTTATGCTCCAATTCCAGTTAGACCAATGGCAGACATAATGAAAGGCACGCAAACGAGCGAGGAAACTTTTAATGCTGGAATAAAATGGATCAAGAGTATTGAATGTGAGCCGTTAATCGTCAAAAAAGAATGCTTAGGATTTGTATTCAATCGCATATGGAGGGCTGTAAAGAAAGAATGCTTGAAGATCTGGGCAGGAGGACATGCTGATATCGAAACTGTAGATAAAGCATGGAGAATCTTCACTGGAATGAATATGGGGCCCTTTCAAATGATGGATGGCGTTGGATTGGACGTGGTTTATGACATCGAGATGTCATATTATAAAGAGAGTGGAGATCCAGATGAAAAGCCCCCAGAAGAACTTAAAAAAATGATAGAGAAGGGAGAGCTAGGAATTAAATCTGGGAAAGGATTTTATAAATGGCGTTAAATTACAACAATGACCCATATACTAATTTTGAATGTTTTATATGGTTAAGAGTTTTTATATTTTTTAATGTCAATCTTTATATACCATTTAATCAATTATTTTTCATCAATACATTAAATTTAAATTAAGTGTCTATTCATGTCGTATAGTCCACCAAAAAAAGCAACTATATTTTTTTCATTCCTATTTTTGGCTTTAGGAATTTTCTTGATATACTATTCTTTATTCGGCTTATCAATAACACTTCCAGCGCTTACTTTCGGTACATATACTTCTGAACAAGTATATGGCATGCTCGGATTAGGTTCAGTATTTTTATCTTGGTTATTGCTAATTTTAGGGGTTAAATTTAGAGGAATGTAATAAATTTTTATTTGTAATTATTTATTATTTTTTATTTTACATTTAATTTATTTAAATCGTTCTAATTTAAGTTATTGTAAATTATTTATAACGAATTAAAAATTCAGCATTTAATTTTGAATTACTTACCAATATATCTCATGAATTTATATTCTAAAAAACGATTAATCTTCCATGCTAAATTAATTAATTCGTTGTATATAATTGAAAGAATTCTTAATATTTTTTTCAATATAAAGATAAGGATTATTTTCTAACCTGATTTTTTTCAAATCTTAAAAAAATTTAAAAGAAAAGGATAAATTTTTTTTTATATTCAAATTCCATTTAATCGATAAAAAACAAGATGTGTTAGATGGCTCTAACCTATACATATATTCATTATATTGATCCATTATTATTTCTTGCTTTTGGGTTACCGAGATTAATTTCTGCATTTTTTTCATTTATAATGAATTTTTTTATTTATAAAGCGGGAACCCGACGAGTAGATGATAATGAATCTTCCCGATTGCTAAAAAAACATCTGTATCATAAACATAGTAATATCTGTAATACCCTTAGCTCTTCCATTAATGGATGACACTCCTGTTAATGATGTGGAATTTATATCAATGGTTCTATTCTATATATTGCAAGGCTTGGTAACTAGTGTCCCTTTTTTCATTACTTATGGCATTTTGATATATCTTTTTGCTAAAAGGAATAAAGAAAAGTATAATTGGTATATTTTTGGCACCGCTTTTTCATTAGCTATTGCCTATTTAGCCGATATAGCTAATTTAAATGGCTTTCTAATGAATATTATCAATTTTACAATAGGAGTCTCTAGTACATTTCTCATCTTAACGACTATATTAGGAATAATAAGTAGTTATGGATCAATTATAGGATTTTTGCTTTTATTGGCACACGGATTAAAATTTAAAGAAAATAACCTCAGAAATGCAGGAATTGTTTATATAATCGCCGTCATTGCGATTTATCTTATAAATGTTTTGTTGATTTCTCCGGCACTTAGAGCAATATTATAAATCGATTCAATTAATTCATAAATTTTTTTTAACAAAGTTTTTTTTTAAAAGATTGTTGTGATACTATCAATTTGATTTTTAACTTACTGATTAATTGCTTTCAAAATATTTATTGATTATTTTGGAGGATAAAATTGTTTTAAGAAAAGAAGAAAATTTGTTAACATTTAAAGGAGCATGTTAACTTTTTTATCATGCAACATCTTCATAAGAAAATTAATAATCTCAACTGAGGGAATAAGATGGGAATTACGTTTTCATACATGCATTATGTTGATCCGTTTTATTTTTATGCTTATGCATTGCCTAGAATAGTAATAGCGTTATTCAATGTTGTCATTAACTATTTCATTTTCAAAGCAAGAAAACAGCAAGAAGATCTTGATTCTTCTCGGATTTTAAAAAATATTGCTCTAATAAATATTGTCATCTCAATAGTACCCTTAGCTTATCCGGTAATAAGCGGAACACCTACTTATTTGAATGAACTTAACATAATGACCTTATACTATATTTTATTAGGATTAGTGACGAGCGTGCCTTTTTTTATCACTTATGGAATTTTACTAATCATTTTTGCTAAAAAAAATGCAGAAAGATATAATTGGTATGTTCGGGGAGCTGGTTATTCTTTAGCAGTTTCATATGGGGCATATACTGTAAATCTAGGTAGTTATTTGGTAAATATTCTACTTTATTTCATTAGTGGAATGAGTCTTTCTATAATCATTTTGACTACAATTTTAGGATTCATATATAGTTATGCAAGTCTCATTGGATTTATTTTTTTAACTGTCCATGGGTTTAAGTTTAAAGATCCAAATCTAAGAAATGCTGGAATCATAAATATAATCGCTTTCATCACTATATATCTTCTAAACATTTTAATCATCGGTCCCGCTCTAAAAATAATTTTATCAAGTTAGTTAGTTTAATAATTCTTTTTTTCCTTTTAATTTCTTTAAAATATAGGGTGTTCTAATTCATCATTTTTATCTTTTAAAATGAAGTTTTAATTAAATAAAGATAAAATTATCAAAACCAAATCTTTTTCTTGTAATTTTAAAAAAGGAATGAACAGGATCTAAAAAAATGATTTGTATAAAGTATTACTTGAAAATATAAATTATTAAACGTATTTTGGTAAAATTCTAAAAAAATAAAATTATAAAAATTATTTTTTAAACATAAAATTGAATAAAAATATGATTGCTTTCTTAAATTGGAGCAGTCCAATTTGTTTGTATGGATGTGTTTAACGATATAAAAATGGCAGCATAAGTAGCATCAAGCGAAATTTCTAATCTAAAGACCGCATCAGTTACTACTAATCCTGGTGCATAAATAGGATCTATATCTACTGTAATTTTTTGATTTAATGTTGATGTTAGAGCTGCGAATTGGGGATAAAACATATTTTTAACCTCGCCTATTTTTGTATTCTCTGGTAAAGTTCCTGGATTACTAGTATTTACAGTATAAATATCAACATCTAAGGACACATGATTCACTGAATATATTCCTTTATTAACGACATCAAAAGACATTGTAATGTTGAGAGCATCATCACTGGTATCTAAAGGGGTTCCATTATTATCTCAACCATATGTGTATGTATCATCAACAGAAAAGTTAAGGTTCATTCCACTAATCACTACACTAATGATATACCCCATGATTATCAGACTAAGTAGCATCCCAAGACCTTTAAAAAGGCGGCTCAATCTGAACTGTTTTTTCATTCTAACGCTATATTCTTTCTTTTTTCTTAATTCAATTGCTTCTATTAAATATTGCATCCCTCTTACTCCTGTTGAGATCAATAAAAGCCAAGCCATCAATTGCAAGCCAAGTTTGACTTGAATTTGAGGTGTATTGATGGAATACGTGCCCAATTTCGTGCCAGGTTCAAAACCGCCAAAAATATAAAATAAGTAGATTCCAGAATAGATGGTGATCAAGAAAGAGATTATTCTATTTGCGGATGTATCTTTAGGAAATAAGTGCTTCAACATTGAGATCACGACACCAATAATTCCAAATATTATAATGGTAGTGGTAAAAGTTGGGCTAAATTTCATGATATTGAAATATTCTAGCGCATAAATGAGTCCAAGTGGTAAAGCTATGTAGAATATCGCCGAGATTAGTCCATATAAAAACATTTTTCCGTATTGAACTTCCATGATTAAAACCTAATTAAAAACTTTTTAAATTTTTTAATTTATTATAATATGCTAAATCATATTATATAAATAAGTTGGTACTAATGGATAAAAGAGTATATTATAAATATCTTTTTATTATCGGCGCATTTTTCAATTGGATAAATGCTCTTACATTTTTCTTCTTATCGATCTTCTTCCCTCAAATATTTACATTATTTGGGATTGCTTTTCCGCCTACATTATTTTTTTTACACTCACTATTGGCGTTAATTTTTACATATGGTATTGGATATTACATCGTAGGACGAGATATTGATAAAAACCGTGGAGTTGTATGGCTCGGAGTCATCAGCAAGCTATTATTCTTTTCTTTTTGTGTCATTTATTTCCTTCTGGGACAAATACCATTCATTCTCGTGGCACTTGGTTCTGGTGATTTCATTTTTGCTTGTCTTTTCATTGAATTTCTAATTAAACATGAATAATTAAAATTTTAAAATTATTTTTTCCTTTTCATTTTTATATATTAAGAAAAGAATTTAATTAATAGAGAGAAATATCAAGATAAAAAATAAGAAGATTTAATTAATCTAAAGAATATTCTTTTTAATGTTCTTTTAGGAAAAAAGGTGATTTTCATTCCAAGTTTTTCAGTAAAATGGTTAAAACAAGCCGAATCTGATTTGAAAGCAGCTAAAGATAGTTTAGAATCTAGAAATTATGATTGGAGTTGTTTTCAGGCACAGCAATCTGCTGAAAAAGCTTTAAAAGCTTATTTATATAGTTTAGGTTATACTTCCATTATTACACATTCATTAAAAGAATTAGTAATGGAAGCAAAAAAAAGAGAACCAAAATTTTCAGAAATAGAAGACCCTGCCAGATTTTTAGACATGTTTTACATACCGACTCGATATCCAAATGGTTTAGCGGGAAATATGGCGCCATGTGAATTTTATGAAAAAGGTGATGCTATAAAATGTATAAGTTATGCAGAATTGATATTGAAAACCTCGAAGAAATTCATAAAAAATTAAATGTGTTTATAAACAAGTTGAAAAAATTGTTTAAAATTCAAGATATTTATCTTTACGGCTCTTTTTATACCGGAAAGATTCATGAGGGAAGTGATATTGATTTGATTATTGTAGGAGATTTCAATGAAAGATTTTTTGAAAGAATTGGAAAAATATTATCATTAACGGATCTTCCTATTGAGCCATTAGTGTATACTAAACAAGAATTCGAAGAACTAATAAGGTCTAAAAATCCTTTTATTTTAGAAATAATCAAAAATTCAAGAAAATTATGATTTAATCATTTAAAATTGCATGTTTTCCTAAATTCATATTAAATAAGAAAAAATGTTTTACTTTTTAATCTAAATAAAACCTTATCATATAATCTCTCAATAAATAATTTTAACAATCCCTTCCTTGATTACAAAATCAAATGATGATGAATAATAGTAAAATTTAGAGCTAAAAATCCTAGGCATTTAGAGATTACTATTTTTCTTTTCGATTTTAATTAGTAAATTTCCTATTAAACCATGACTCATGACATGCAAGATATCTAATAACTTCCACCATCTTGGAACAAAAACTTCTTTCTTATGCTTTCGTGATGCTTGAAACACTCTTCTTGCCACATCTTTTGCTTCAACTAATTGAAATAGAAAACCTCTTTTTTTGTAACCCACGATCCAATCTTTTAATTCGGGACTACTGTAAAATTTGGTATTTGCTGGGGCAGGAACAATTGTTATAACATCAATCTTTTGATTTGACATTTTATATTCTAATCTAACAGAATTTGCTAATGCTATAATTGCTGCTTTGCTCATTGCGTAAGCGGCCATATAGGGAACTCCCGTTTTTCCAGCAGAACTTGACATAAAAATTAATTGCCCAATTCTTGCATCTGGATTCTTTTTTAACTGATTTGGTCTTCCAATATAAGGCAATGCTGCTTGAAGCACCAACCACATTCCATCAACGTTAATGGACATTAATTTCCTATATTCTTCAAAATCCCCATTGTTGGTTATGGAGCACTTGTTTCCAATTCCAGCATTATTAATCAAAATGTCAATGTATTTTTCCTTTTCTCCAATTTGTTTTAACACGCTTTTAACTTGTTCTTTATTCGTAACATCAAACGGAAGAGATTCTACATGTTCTGCACCTAAATCTAATAATTCCTCCTTCAATTTGTTAAAAGGAGATCCTGGTAAATCTAATAAATACATCCTCATGCCAAGTGGAGCAAAAGTTCTGCAAATTTCGCTTCCAATATCGCCAGTAGCTCCAGTTATTATAAATACTTTACCTTTATACCATTTTTTCTTCATAATTATTTTCCCTGAAAGGTTTTCATAATTTTTAAAAATTAAAGATTATTAGAGATGATTTTATAATTATATTTAATATAATTAGGTTATTTAATAAACATTTGAATTCTATTAAAGCTAAATATAAATTATCATGTACAACTCAGTAAAATTCTAATTAAAAATTAATAATTTATTTTTTTCCTTTTGAATCGGGATCTTTTTAACTAATGTTTAAAAAAGAGCAATAGAAAGAAATGAAATCAAGGGTGTCTTTTATTTTTTGGATAATTTCACTAATTTAACTTAATTTTCAAAAATTTTTCACTTTTATTTTTCAAAAAGAAATATTAAGAAATTACTTTAATTTGGAATTTTAATTATTTATTGGCTTACTTTCAATTAATAACCTTTTTGCTACCTTAAGAACGTTTTTTGCCATATTAAGAGAGATTTTTGCATCATTTTCATCATATAATTTTTCTGGAGGAATAAATGCTCTTTCATCTCCATAAAAAGAAGGGCCTCTTTGCTGGGCTAATTTTTTACTAGCATTTTTCAATAAGTCCATATTTCATTTAACCATTTAGGCATTTTTACTTGAAATTTAATTCGTTCAAGAGCTTTAGAAGCTTCAGGAGTTTTAGGATATTCAATTCCGAATAACCTCAATATTCTCTTTATAGACAATTCAACACATTCCTGGGATCTTCTTACAACTCTATGAAAATACTTTTTATCAAGCATATTTTGTGCTTCTTCTAATGAAAGTTCAGCATCACTGATGTATGCCTTCGCCATGAAGTAAGAGTTCAAATATCGATAACTTCCCCCAGTTTTAATCCTGGTTTTAAAACCCACATCCAACTTCCATCTTCTAAATTTACTTTAACGGATCCCAATTCCTCTAACTTTGCTTTCATCTTATTGAAAGTATTCTTAATAAAGTTATTTCTATCAAAAAGTATAATACCATCAGTAAGCATATCCAGATATAGGGGCCTAAATTTTGCTCCTTCTACTAGATTTAATGGATGAAATTGAATGAAGGGAATATCTATTTTAGTGAAATAATTTTCAACCCTTTCAAGAACAGCTATTAATTTATCAACTCTGCTTGACATTCCTTTAACAAAAGATTTAGATATGATTAAAACATCGATATCACTAGTTTTAGAATAATTGCCCCTTGCAATACTACC
>Ga0190360_1000963_pt1 | contig 15302 bp, 13 predicted proteins | sample 48721834_MG_FD_161271 | JGI IMG/M metagenome (GOLD analysis project Ga0190360, IMG submission 161271) | Hydrothermal vent microbial mat bacterial communities from Southern Trench, Guaymas Basin, Mexico - 4872-18-3-4_MG | ecosystem: Environmental > Aquatic > Marine > Hydrothermal vents >... | reverse complement strand
CCCGCGGATAAGCGTTAGAGAAGCCGTTGAGCGGCTTATAAAGGGAGAGCTCTTAAGGCAGAGCCCAGGCAGCGTCCCCGGGATGGGACCTGCAGGGGGCGGTGGGGGTGTGGGCCGGGGGAAGGGACGTGGTATGGGGCGCGGCATGGGAAGGGGGATGGGAAGAGGAGCAGGACGTGGTGGCTGGTAGGGGAGATGCTCCCATGAAGGTGACGATTACTGGTGGGAAGGGAGGAACTGGCAAGAGCACCGTTGCCACAAACATAGCACTTCTTCTTGCGGAGAATTATAGAACGGTGCTAGCCGATGCCGATGTGGAGTGCCCAAATGATTACATCCTCCTGAACGCTTCTCTTCAGGATGAGAGGGAGGTACTGCTTTTCAAACCCAGGTTCGTTTATTCAAAATGTATCAAATGTGGCCTGTGCAAGAGGAACTGTTCGGAAAGCGCCATTGTAATGTTCCCGGAGGGGTTTCCCTTCCTTTTGCCAAATCTCTGTTCCGGATGCAGGACATGCCAGATTGTATGCCCTGTTGATGGAGCCATTGAGGATGACTTCCGCCTTGTAGGCCATACCTACAGAACGGAGATTGAGAAGAACCTTGTTCTGATCACCGGGATGTTGAAGGAGGGGGAGGAGAGGTCATACCCAACAGTTGTTGAGGTGAGAAGGAGGGCGCAAAAGGAGGAGGCGGACGTATACCTTTTCGACACAATGCCAGGGACGGGGAATCATGTAGCTGTTGCCGTAGAGGACTCCAAGGTGGTAATAGCCGTTACGGAGCCGACTCCCCTGGGAATACATGACCTTGAGATGATACTGAAGCTTCTTAAAAAACTGGAGATCAAAGGATGGGTTGTTGTGAATCGGTCGGACATGGCCTCGGTGAACCATAGACCCGTTGTCGAGAGATACGGTGCTGAGATCATAGCGGAGATTCCCCAGAGCGAGGAGGTCCTGAAGAGCTATGTCAAGGGGACTCCTCTGGTGAGAAAATATCCCAACAGCGAAATCGCCGGCATATTCAGAGATATCGTGAAGAGGATCGAGGAGGTGATGTAGGTGGAGATCGTGGTGGCTAGCGGTAAAGGTGGTGTGGGAAAAAGCACAATCACGGCCTCACTTGTGCAGCTTCTTTCCCATAAAAAGGTGGCGGCGGTTGACGCCGATGCCGAGGCGCCCAATCTGCATCTGCTTCTTGATGTTAAAGAATGGGAGGAGGAGAAGGAGTTCGTGTCCGCCCAAAGCGCCCGCATCACCAACAGGTGCACTCAATGCGGGGCTTGCGATGATGTTTGCATATACGAGGCCATAGAGATAAAGGATGGAATACATAGGATCAAGGATTACCTCTGTGAGGGTTGCGGCGCATGCAGAGCGGTCTGTCCCGTTAAGGGTGCGATTGTGATAGAGAACGCCCTGAGCGGCTGGATCAGGGTAGCAGAGACGCCTCATGCCCCTCTTGTCTCTGCTGAACTTGATGTGGGGAGGCCAAATAGCGGGAAGCTTGTTGCTGAGGAGAAGGAGATAGCTAGGGGTTGGGTTAAGGAAGGAAAGGCCAAACACCTTCTCGTGGATTCCGCGGCAGGGATAGGGTGTCAGGTGATAGCCTCTATAAGCGGTGCTGATCTGGCTATTCTGGTATCGGAGCCAACTCCATCCTCTCTTAATGACCTTAAAAGAATGTACCATCTGACAAGGCATTTTGGAGTGGAGGCAAAGTTGATAATAAACAAGGACGGAATAAACCCCTCATACAGGGGATTGGAGAATTTTGCAGAGAGCAAAGGTGTAGAGATCATCGGGAGGGTCCCATATGATGAGGCCGTTCCAGGTTCTATAACAGCGATGAAAACCCTCATTGAATATGCACCCGAATCACCTTCTGCAAAAGAGATTGTAAAGATCGCTGAGTATGTGGAGGGGTGGTTATGATGGAGGAGAGAGTGGGTGTGGTGACTATCCCGGAGAAGTTGTGTGGACTGACCGATGAGAAGCTTACCGCATGCTAATTAGAGACCCGCTCCAAGACGACCTCTAAAGTGTCTTTAGACTTTCTCCTCCTGTGGAAAATTACTGCGGGCGCACCTTTGAGCGATAGAAAGAGATGCACTCCCCTTTGACGTTATAAACCCTCATCTCTTCCCCCAGCAGCCCTAATGAGAGAAGAGTTTTTATCTTCTTTCTGCAGGATGAGAGCGGGATGTCTAGCTTTCTGGAAAGATATTCTTCGGAGTGAGGATATTCATACGTTTCCCTTAGGATTGCAAGGCTTGTTTCATCCCTTAAACCCTTTACCTCAACCAGAATCTCCATGGGCCTGCCTCCGTTTTCCTTCTACGGAGTATATTGGTGTTGAGTATTTATAGAGATTTTCCTCCTAATACCTCAAAAGATACTAACCCCTCCACAGAACATCTTTCAAATATTTCCCTGTGTAGCTCTGTGGTGTTTCTGCGATCTCTTCAGGCGTTCCCTCAGCCACAATATATCCTCCCTCCTCTCCTCCCTCCGGGCCGAGGTCTATTATCCAATCGGCGCACTTGATCACGTCTAGGTTGTGCTCAATTACCAGAACGGTGTTGCCTCCCTCCCTCAGCCTGAACAGAACCTTGAGCAGTTTTTTTATGTCATCGAAATGAAGCCCCGTGGTTGGCTCGTCTAGTATGTAGAGGGTCCTTCCCGTGGGTCTCTTTGACAGCTCCGCCGCCAGCTTCACCCTCTGGGCCTCTCCCCCAGAGAGGGTTGGAGCGGGCTGGCCCAGTTTTATGTACCCCAGTCCCACGTCTTTGAGAAGCTTCAGCTTTCTCTCTATCTTGGGAATGTTCTTGAAGAACTCATACGCCTCATCTACTGTCATCTCAAGCACGTCGTGGATGTTTTTTCCTTTATACATGATCTCCAGGGTCTCCGAGTTAAACCTCTTCCCCCCGCATACCTCACAGGGGACGTATACATCCGGAAGAAAATGCATCTCAAGTTTGATTATGCCCTCTCCCTGGCACGCCTCACACCTGCCCCCTCTCACGTTGAAGGAGAACCTCCCGGGCTTGTAACCTCGCATTCTGCTCTCAGGAAGGGAGGCGTAGAGCTCCCTTATGGGGGTGAAGGCGCCAGTGTAGGTGGCCGGATTAGACCGGGGGGTTCTCCCTATTGGTGATTGGTCGATTATGATCACCTTGTCTATGTGCTCAAGTCCCTCAAAACCGTCAAAGTCCCCGGGTTTATCTGTTGAACGGTAGAGCTTCCTTTTGAGACCTCTATAGATTATGTCGTTGACCAGGGTGGACTTGCCCGAGCCAGAAACGCCCGTTATGCAGGTGAAGGTCCCCAAGGGAATCCTCACGTCTATGTTCTTCAAATTGTGCTCCCTGCAGCCCACCACTATAAGGTAGCGTCCGCTACCTTTCTTCCTCTTTGTAGGAAGGGGTATGCTCTTCTTTCCTGCAAGATACTGCCCCGTGATAGACTCCTTACACATCTCTATCTTGTCAGGCTTTCCTGCGAACACTATTCTCCCACCCCACTCCCCTGCCCCGGGGCCTAGATCAATTATCCAGTCAGCCTCTCTCATAGTCTCTTCGTCGTGTTCAACCACGACCACGGTGTTCCCCAAATCCCTGAGCCTCTTCAGGGTGGTAAGGAGCCTTCTGTTATCCCTCTGGTGAAGACCTATTGAAGGTTCGTCCAGAATATATGTGACCCCCACAAGGGAGCTCCCAATCTGGGTAGCGAGCTGGGTTCTTTGAGCCTCCCCTCCAGATAGGGTCCCCGTTCTTCTATCAAGGGTGATATAGCCGAGCCCCACGTCCAGAAGAAACTTCAGCCTTGATATAATCTCCTTCAGAACACCTTTGGCTATCAGCATCTCCCGGGGGGTGAGCTTCAGGCTCTGAAAGAACTCAAGCGCCTCTCTCACGCTGAAAAGCGTCACCTGGTGGATATTCTTTCCACCCACAGTGACTGCTAGGGCCTCTTCCCTCAGCCTTGCGCCTTTGCAGACGGGGCAGGGGAAGGCGCTCATGAAGGACCTGTAATACATCCTCATGTGGTCAGAATGTGTCTCCCTGTAGCGGCGCCTAATAATGTTCACGACCCCCTCATATGGCCTGGAAAACCTGTACGAATAGCTTCCGCCGCTTATCTCAAATTCCACTGGGTCCTCCGTTCCGTACAGGATAGCCCTCTTTCCCTCCTCAGGAATATCCCTCCAGGGGGTCTGAAGAGTGAAGCCGTACCTCCTGCCCAGGCTCTCAAGCATCCTTAAAGATATGAGGTTGTCACCCCCCTTGAAGACCTTGAGGGCTCCCTCTGAAAGTGAGAGGGTTTCATCGGGAATAAGGAGTTCAGGGTCAACATCTAGTTTGTCTCCCAGCCCTGAACACTCCCTGCATGCACCAAAGGGTGAGTTGAAGGAGAACATTCTGGGTTCAAGCTCCGGGAAGCTGAAGCCGCACTTCGGGCAGGACATTTTCTCGGAGTAGAGCTCCTCCTCCCCTTCCCGTAGCACTTTCAGTGTGCCCCCACTCATGGCAAAGGCCTCCTCCACGGCCTCTGCCAGCCTCTCTTTGTCCCCCTCCCGGAGGTCAATTACGTCCACCACAACCTCGATTGTGTGTTTCACGTTTTTGTTGAGGGTGATATCCTCTTCAAGGGACCTAAGCTCCCCGTCAACCCTCACGGATGTGAACCCCTCCTTCCTCAGCTCCTCCAGAAGATCTCTGTGCTCTCCCTTTCTCCCCCTTACCACAGGGGAGAGGATCTTTATAACGCCCCCGTAGCGCTCCAGGATGAGGTTTTCAACCTCTTCGGGGCTGCTCCTTTTTATTTCAACTCCACATTTTGGGCAGTGGGGTTTGCCTATTCTTGCGAAGAGAAGCCTCAGGTAGTCGTGAATCTCCGTTGTGGTCGCCACAGTTGACCTGGGGTTGTGGGTGGGTGCCTTCTGCTGTATGGCAATGGAGGGCGAGAGCCCCTCTATAGAGTCCACGTCGGGTTTCTCCATCACTCCAAGGAACTGTCTAGCATAGGAGGAGAGGGACTCTATGAACCTCCTCTGCCCTTCTGCATAGAGGGTGTCAAAGGCGAGGGAGGACTTGCCTGATCCCGACACCCCGGTTATGACGACGAGCTTCTCCCGGGGTATCTTCACGTTGATGTTCTTCAGGTTGTGCTGCCTTGCACCCTTGATCTCTATATATCTCTTGCCCATACTATCCCATTGGGCCCCACCTAACTGTGGTAGAATATAAATTTTAGCGGAAAAGGTTTTTCATCCGAGCATGGAGTCCAAGAAAAGCATCACGTAGAACCCCGCGAAGAATCCCACGGTTATTATGCCTGGGGCAGACCCCTTCCTATATATTTCTGGAATCATCTCCTTGACGGTGACGTAGAGCATGGCGCCTCCCGCAAGCCCCAGCCCGTAGGGCAGAAGCGCACCTGAGATGCTGAAAAGAAGTGCCCCCACAACTCCCATAGCCGCCTCAGCTAGCCCGCTTAAGATTCCCAGCATTATAGGGGTAAACCTCTTCTTTGAGATGACCGCCAGAGGAAGGGCAACTATCATCCCCTCGGGGAAGTCCTGTATACCTATGGCGATGGAGGTCACAAGTCCGGTTTTGAGGTCATATACGATGGATGTTCCCACAGCTAACCCCTCTGGGAGGTTGTGTATTATAACCGCTATTATCAGCAACCACGCGAGCTTCAGCCTTTCCCTCATAACCTTAGGCCCCTCAAAGCCCTTGTAGAGATGTTTGTGGGGCACGAAGCGGTCAATCAGGTAAATCATCAGAACGCCGAGGAATATACCCGTTCCTGCGGGGATGAAACTTCTGGAGTATTCCATCGCAGGTATTATAAGGCTTGTGAAACTGGCCACGAGCATTATACCGGCGGCGAATGCCAGGGAGAAATCTATGCTCCTCTCCGGAAGCTGCTTTGCAAAGAGCGCAACAAGGGCACCGAGCGATGTCATCAGTGCCACGAAGAGGCTGGCATACAGGGCGATGAGAACAACATTGCCCCCGGAGACCCTAAGTATCCATTCGGCTAACGCTTCAATAAATCCACTGGGCATAGGAACACCGCTTAAGATTAAAAGGTAGCCCCGGGCAGATTCGAACTGCCGTCCCGGGATCCAAAGTCCCGGATGCTTGGCCGCTACACTACGGGGCTGCAGACCGCAGTAAAATTCGGTTGTATATAAGCTTAATTCCCTTCTTCCCGGGTTCAAAATCATCTGGGTGCGAAAAAAAGATATAGAACCAGTCTGTTTTAGCAAACCAGTAGGTTTGCAAAAAGATGTAAGGTGATGCAGATGGTGAAGAAAAAAAGGATCAAGGTGAAATGGGAGGGGAGGGAGAGAGCGGAGGCGGAGCGCGCGGCTACCTCCCTTACTGCACAGGAGGAGAGAGAAGAGGAGAAGCCCCTCATAGAAGAGGAGTTCTTCTCGGAGACAGAGAAGCTTATTGAGGGGAGAGGGGAAGAGGAGGAGGAAGAGCTCTCCCTGGAGGACATAGAAGAGGTGCCGGAGGGATTGGTTGAGGAGAAGGTAGAGGAGGAAGTATCAGAGGAGGAAACCGAGGAGATTGAGGAAGAGCAGGCCCCTGAGGAGGAAACTGAGGAGGTAGAAGGAGAAGAGCTTCCGGAGGAGGAAGAGGAAGAGACAGAGGAGGAGAGAAGGGAGGAAGAGGCAGCCAGGCGTGAGGAGGAGCGGGGTGAGATCCCCGGGGATGAGATAAAGAGGGTTCTTGAAGACCTAGAGGCACTTACGCGAAACCTCATAGAAAAGGAGAGGGAGCTCCTGAGACTGTCTGAGGAGCACTTCGGTGATCTGAAGATGAAGTATGAGGAGGAGAAGAGGAACCTCGAGGAAGAGAGGAGGACCCTGGAGGAGGAGTGGAAGAGGCTGGAGGAGGACCGCGAAGAGCTTAAGAGGAGGGAGGAGGAGCTTGGAGGGAGGGAAAAGAGACTGGAAGTGGAGGAGATGAAGCTCAAGGAGGAGAGGGAGAAACTCCTGAAGATGAAAGAAAGTATCAAAGAGAAACTTCTTGAGATGGCCAGTTCATTTGAGAGCGAGGTTTAAAAGCCGCCTTGCCCCCATAGGGTCTTTCTCCCTCCCGGGGATTATACATCCCTTCTTTAGAGCCCATCATCTTTGAAGTTCTATCCTGCCTTAGCTGGTTTTATCTCGCCCGGGGGCGTGAGTCCGCGCTCCCTTCCATCATTATAAAAGGCAGAAGATAAGCGGGCCAGAAGGGATTCGAATAGGAAGAATTCCTTCTCAAATGGGTTTTTCGGTGAATTCTTCCAACTTGTGCGTTTCCGTCGTTGTTGGGACTTTTTAGGAAACGCCCAAGCCCTTCGGTTCGAATCCCTTCACGTTAGTATGCTTTTCTTAGAAAGAAATTGAAGGCGGGCCAGAAGGGATTCGAACCCTTGACCGACGGGTTAAGAGCCCGTCGCTCTACCTAGCTGAGCTACTGGCCCAGGAGACGAATTACCACATAAGAATAGAGTATAAAAACATTTCATTATCATCTTCTTCCCCCCGCTATCGTATATTTTCCCTTAGGGATATAACGTATATACCGGTATGTTATTTCCCTACCCTGAAAAACCAATACAGGAGGCAGAAAATGGCAGAAAAGATAACGGTGTCTCTCATAAAGGCAGATGTTGGAGGATGGCCTGGACACGCAACCGTCCACCCTGCCCTCAAAAAGAGGGCTGAGGAGGTCTTAGAGGCCGCCCGGGGTGAGGGGGTCATAATAGACTTTCATGTCACCGGGGTGGGTGACGACCTGGAGCTAATAATGACCCACAGAAAGGGTGTGGATGCCCGCGAGATACACGCCCTCGCCTGGGACGCCTTCAAGGAGGCCACCGAGGTGGCGAAGGGGCTCAAGCTCTACGGAGCTGGTCAGGACCTCCTATCCGACGCATTCTCAGGGAACGTGAGGGGGATGGGGCCCGGGGTGGCGGAGATGGAGTTCACGGAGAGGAAGGCGGAGCCCTTAATCGCCTTCATGATGGACAAGACCGAGCCCGGGGCCTTTAACCTTCCAATATTCAAGATGTTCGCTGACCCCTTCAATACGGCCGGGCTCGTCATAGATCCCAGCATGCACTCGGGATTCAGGTTTGAGATTTGGGACATAAAGGAGCACAAAAGGGTCTTTATGGGGGCCCCAGAGGAGCTCTATTCCATACTCACCCTGATAGGGGCCAAGTCCCGTTACGTCATCAAGAGGATCTACCCGAAGGAGGGGGGGAAGGTCCCCCCCGACGAGCCGGTGGCTGTGGTCTCCACCGAGAAGCTCTATCAGATTGCCGGAGAATACGTAGGTAAGGATGACCCGGCGGGACTTGTGAGGGCCCAGTCCGGCCTTCCAGCTCTGGGAGAGGTTCTTGAGGCCTTCTCCTTCCCCCATCTTGTCTCGGGCTGGATGAGAGGCTCCCACAACGGCCCCATAATGCCTGTGGGACTTAAGGATGCCAAATGTACAAGGTTCGATGGCCCCCCCAGGGTGGTGGCCCTTGGGTTCCAGATCGCAGACGGACGGCTTGTGGGCCCTGTAGACCTATTTGACGATCCCGCATTTGAGCCTGTCAGAAGGCAGGCCGCTGAGATAGCTACTTATATGAGGCGCCACGGGCCCTTTGAGCCCCACAGGCTCCCGCTGGAGGAGATGGAGTACACAACCCTTCCCAAGGTGCTGAAGAATCTGACGGGGAGATTCGAGGAGCTCTGAGGGGTGAAGATGCTTTCCCTCCCTGTGATCCTGGTGAACTTCAAAAGCTACCCTGAGGCCTCAGGGAGGAGGGCGCTTGAACTTGCAAAGGTGGCGGAGGAGGTATCTGAAGAGAACGGGGTGACCATCGCTGTGGCACCACAGATGGTGGACCTCTCTCTGGTTGCTAGAGAGGTCAAGATACCGGTTTTCTCTCAGCATATTGATACGGTGATGACAGGAAGCCTCACGGGCAGCACAACCTTAACAGCGGTCAAGGACTCCGGGGCTGTGGGCTCTCTTCTCAATCACGCTGAGAAGAGGATGATCGCCTCTCAGATAGAGGAGATAGTGGAGGAGATGAACCGCAATCAGCTCATATCTGTGGTATGCACAAACAACTTCAGGGTATCGAAGGCCTTATCCCTTATAGAGCCCACCTTCATAGCCATAGAGCCCCCCGAGCTGATAGGCGGTGACATCTCGGTGACCTCAGCAAAACCGGAGGTGATAACAAGGGTGGTGAAAGCCGTTGATAAGCTCGCCCCAGATGTGGGGATTCTTGCAGGTGCTGGTGTGAAAAACGGAAAGGATGTTAAAAGAGCGCTTGAGCTTGGATGCGACGGAGTGCTTCTCGCCTCCGGGGTGGTGAAGAGCGACGACCCCAGAAGAACTCTGGAGGATCTCGTCTCTGGGGTGATATAGAGGGTGTTGAAGTGAGCGGAGAGACTGAAGAGGCCTGCGGTATATGCGCAGCATCATGCCCGAGGGGGAATGCCCTCTTCGAAGTTTATAAGATGTCTAAGGAGCTCCAGCACCGCGGCCAGTCCGGTGCTGGATACACCTCTTTCAACCCACGCCGGAAGATGATTTTGACCACCCATAAGGGCCTGGGTCTTGTAAACGAAGTCTATCAGGTAAGCAACACGGAATCATTTGGACAGCTCATGGAGATCCATGCTGGACCCAGGGCCATAGGGCACAACCGCTACGGGACCTCGGGGGTAGTGTCCCAGCAGCACGTCCAGCCCTTTGAAAGGAGGCATGGGAAGCTCTGGAAGTGGTTCTCCTTCGGTTTCAACGGGCACATAACGAACAGAGAGGAGCTTGAGCGCTCCCTGAAGAGGGACGGCTACCACCTCATGTATGATACGGACACTGAGGTAATGATGCATTTCATCTCCAAGTACCTAGAGGAGGTGAAGGACGGGGATATGAAGGATGTCTTCAGGAATCTATCGCAGGACTTTGACGGAGCTTACAACATTGTCTATATAAATGGAGAAGGCACGACAGTTGTAGTGAGGGACCCGTATGGGTTCAAGCCATTGAGCTATACTGTGGCTGAGGGCGGGACCTACTCTGCCTCGGAGTCCAACGCCCTGAACTACTATAACATTGAGGGGATTGAGGATCTCTCCCCCGGGGAGATGGCATTCTTGGAGAATGAGGAGGTGAGAGTAGAGAGATACGCACCCCAGAGAAGGAAGAGCTTCTGCTACTTCGAGTTCCTCTACTTCGCCCACGTCTCCTCCCGCCTTGAGGGGAGGAGCGTATATCAGGTTCGGAAGCGGGTGGGTGAGGAGCTGGCGCGCATGGAGTTTTTGAACATAAACGAGAAAGAGTGGGTGATAATTCCCGTTCCTAACACGGCTAGGCCTATAGCCAACGCCTACGCCAAGGCCCTCGGGCTGCCTGAGATCTACGAGGAGGGACTGATCGAGACCACGAAGGGGAGAACGTTCATAGAGGAGAGCAGCCGCCACCTCAAGGTCATGACGAAATTCCACCCCTTAAGGTCGGTGCTGAAGGGGAAGAAAGTGGTTGTGATAGATGATTCCATAGTTAGGTCAACCACCATGAAGACCATAGTGAACTACCACCTGAAGAAGCTCGGCGGTGCTAAGGAGGTGCATGTGAGGATCGGCACACCCCCTATAATTGCGCCCTGTTACTACGGGATCGACATGAAGACCTTCTCGGAGCTGTTCGCGGCTCCTTACCAGGACAGGATTCGCGAAGGCGTGCCAGAAGAGGGTGTGGCAGAGGAGATGGCCCGTCGTCTGGGGGCTGACTCCCTCATGTATCAATCCATGGAGGGGCTTATAAGGGCCATAGGTATGCCCCGTAGCGAACTTTGCACCGCCTGCCTCACAAGGGAGTACCCCACCCCGTGGGGGAGGAGAACCGATGAGAGAGCCTATAGGGAGTACTTAACAAAATCTGCAAAAGGATAAAAATAGGAGAAGCTTTTTTTATTATCACACCTTGGTAGAAAGGAAAAGCCGACCCAAAAATAAAGATGGGGGATATTGATGGCAAAAAAGATAACAATCGTCAACCAGAAGGGAGGCGTCGGAAAAACCACCACGGCAGTAAACCTCTCCGCATCCTTAGCGGTTCTGGGAAAAAAGACACTTCTTATCGACACGGACCCTCAGGGAAACGCAACCTCAGGCCTTGGGTTTGTGAAGCACGAACTGAAGTTTACAATATACGAGGTGCTCACGGACCAGTGCGACGTTGAGGAAGCCATACTCAACACGGACATTGAGGACCTCCACCTCATAGGCGCCAATGTGAACCTCGCCGGCGCCACCGTTGAGCTGGTTGACATCCCCGACAGGGAGTATATCATGAAAAAGAAGCTGGAGAAGCTCAACGGCCGCTACGATTACATCATCCTTGATTCGCCCCCCTCCCTAGGGCTCCTCACGATCAACAACCTTGTAGCCTCCGACTCCGTGCTCATACCACTGCAGTGCGAATATTACGCTCTTGAAGGTATGAGTGAGCTTCTGGATACCATATACCTCGTCCAGAAGAACCTGAACCCGGAATTGCAGCTTGAAGGAATACTGATGACGATGTACGATTCCAGGACGAATTTATCCAAACAGGTGGTGGAGGAGGTGAGGTCCTATTTTGGGGAGAAGGTTTATAAAACTGTAATTCCCAGAAATGTTAAGCTGGGTGAGGCACCCAGCTTTGGCAAGCCCGTGGTCCTATATATGCCCTCCGCTTCTGGCGCCAGGGCGTACCTGGAGCTAGCCAAGGAAGTGATCTCCCATGAAGAAGGGTAAACTGGCCCTCGGTAGAGGACTTAAAGAGCTCCTCCCTACAGCTTTGAAGGAGGTGGGGGGAGAGGAAGCTGGGCTAGAGGAGCTTTTGGAGGAGCTTAAAAAGGTCAAAGAGAGGGTTGAGGTTCTCGGATATCCTACAGAGGGCATCGATGAGTTTTTGAAGAGAGAGAAGTTCACCAAAGAAGAGGTGAGGGATGAGCTGGAAAGATGGCGGAGCCATCTGGTTTCTCTGACCCGCCTTGAGACCGTCTTGAGGCAGATGGAGTCTCTCAAGATGACCTCTCAGGTGGTCTCTTACAGAGGCCGCGTGAGCGCCGGGGAAGAGCCGGAAGTGGTCCTTGCAAAGGCGGAGAAGGAGCTCAAGAAGGCTGTTTTGAAGAGAAGTAGAAAGAGGATTCCAGAGGACGAGATAAGCGAAGTCAGAAAGATGATTGAGGAGTCAAAGGAGAGCCTTCAGAAGGAGGGGGCCGAAGAGCACCTTGAGGAGGCCAAAGAGGAGGCTGTAAAAAAGATAGAGGAGCTTTCCCGAAGCCTTGAGGAGTTGACAAAGCTCATGGGCGTTGAGGGAGAGGAAGAGGCTTTAAAAGAGGAGGAGGGGAGGGTTGAGGAGGAGGAGAAGGCCCCAAAAGGGCCGCCACCGGAGGAGGAAAGGATGAAGAGGTTCCTTGAGGAGGTTCACAGGCTGAAGGAGGAGGGTTTCTTCGTAGGTGAGATAGAAATCGTCTACGATGAGAAAGGTATAGATGAGGCGGAGAGGGAGCTTGAGGAGTTCAGAAAAAGGGCGGAGAGGATGAAAGAGATTCGGAAGGAGCTGGACTCCATGGACCTGAGCGGGGTGGAGAGGGAGGCAAGCCTGATAAGGATAAAGCTGAAGTATCCCAATCTCCTAGAGGAGGTGGAGGAGGACCTAAAGAGACTGAAGGACCTTCTGAGCAAGGGGGGTGCAGTAGGAGAGGTGAAAAAGCACCGGGCGGAGGAGGAATCCGTGGATGCCTTGCTCGACAGAGCGAAGAAGCTATATATTGCTGGGGAACTTCAGCAGGCGAAGGAGCTGTTCGAAAAGGTTCTTGAGCTCGCCCCTGAAAACCCCACAGCCAAATTCATGCTGAGGAGAATAAATATGAGGCTGTAGTCACTTCAGCCTCGCCTTGCGGTACTCCTCCCTCATTCTCCTAGCCTCCCGGGTTCTCCACCAGCCGCAGCTTTTCGGCCCCTCCGGGCAGGGCCCTCTTATGCAGGCCGGGCCTGCCCCTCTGAAGAGCTCTGGGGCCACCTCTTTAACAAGCCTCAGCATCTCCCAAGCGACCTGGTTTATCTCCCATTGGGCTCTGAAGCACGTCCTCAGGGTGAAGAAGTGCCAGAGCTCCCGGGCGTTCATAGTAACAACGATGTTGGTCTCAATTCCCTGAGGGAGTATGAAGCGGGCGTCCTCCGCAGGGATTCCCTCTTTTAGAAGTTTCTGATAGGCCTCTTTGGCCTCCTCCACGATCCTGTTGAACACTTCGTGGGCCCGGGGATTGTCCTTTACCGAGGAGGGCTCCACCACAGAGGCCTCTTCCACCTTTACATATCGCTGGCTCTGCTGGGAATAGGAGGCAATGCGGTGTCTCACAAGCTGATGGGTCAAGACCCTGGATACGCCCTCTAGGGAGAAGGTGAAATTGGCATGTTCGAGAACGGAGTGGTGGCCCATGTCCCTCACATGGGAGACCACTCTGCTGGCATCTTCACGGGAGATCTCCCGATATATGTCTGAGGCCCCCCTCTCCGAATAGCAGCTCTTTGCCGCCGAGCCGCAGAGCCTCTCAGGATCTGCGGTGTAGCTGAGAAGCACAACTCGCATCTTATCACTTTCCAGCTTTTCCGGGAGCACATCCTTTAAGGCTCCCGGGGGTGTATTGTATTTGCTCAAATAGAGCCCAGAATCCTTTTGGCCATCTCCTCGTCGATCCCCTCTATCATGATGAGGTCCTCTACTGTAGCTTCCTTGAGCTCATCTATGTCTCTGTAGCCGCTCTCCTTGAGCTTCTTTATGATATCCTCGCTCAACCCTTCTATCTCCTCCAAGGACTGGGGCTTCTTCCCCTCCCCTTCTCTCTCACCCTTCTCCTCCACCTTCTCCTTCACCTTGCTCTTGTTGGGGAATATGATTCCCTTGATCTTCCCGAGGACGCCCTTTATGTTTTGTATGATAGCGCTCACAGCCCCCGGCCCCTTCTGTTTGACCTCCTCCTCCGCTGCCTCCTCTTTTTTCTCCTCAGCCTCAGGGGTCACCTCAGGTGTCTCCTCCTTCGGGACTGTATATGCCCGGACGGCCTCCATCACCTTTGCGGCCAGGTTCTTCCCCACCCCCTCGATTTCCATAAGCTCCTTCTCCGTGACGTCCTTTATGGAGTTGAGGTCTGGATATCTTTGAAGGATCCTCTCCGCCACGTCTTTTCTCATCCTTGGGATGGCCAGCAGGATATCCTTAAGCTCCGGGAGCCTCTCCTCTCCCCCAAAGGTAGCCTTCAATATGTCCTCCGCTCTGTTTATAAGTCTGAGGGCCGTCTTCTCCCCAATCCCCCTGAATCTGCTGAGGTCCTCTACCGCAGAGCCTGCAATCTTCTCAACAGTGTTGATCCCATTTTCGTAGAGGGTCTTCAGTGTCTGGCGGGTCACCCCGGGGATGTCTCTGAAGAGCTCGGAGAACTCTTCGAAGGAGAGCTCCACAGCCTCAGGGGCCGCTGCCTCCTCGGGGGCCTTTTCAGCCTCAACAGCCTCGAGTATCTTTTGGGCTAGGCTCCTCCCAACCCCCCTTATCTCCATGAGCTCCTCAACCGTTGCCCCCCGGAGGCTCTCTTCCGTGGGGTACCTGTTTATGATTTCCTGAACCACATCCCTTCTCAGACGGGGTATTGTCAGCAGGATCTCCTCAAGTCTCCCACCCCCATACTCCTTAGCCCTGGCGATGACCTTCTCCGCCACCTTCTCTCCCACACCCTTGATCTTGATAAGCTCTTCGATCGTAGCGTTCTGGAGTTTCTCTACGGTGTCGTATCCGGCGCCATATATGGCCTCGAGGGCCTCCCTCCTCACCCCCCTCATCCCTGAGAAGATCACATAGAAATCGTTTAGGCTGAGCTTTTGTTCCGCAGGTCTCGCAGTTCTCCCGGCCATCTGTATCACCTTTGCTGGTTTAAAGAGAAGTGACCCTGAATAAGCCTCTTTGTATTTATAAATTAACCATCAGGCCCTATGAACCTCCTCAGGGTCCTTATGGCCCCCTCTCTCCCCCTGGGGTAGGAGGCTATCTTGAACCTGAGGACGACAGGCTCTCTTCCCCGAGCGAGAGCTATCTCCCCCCGGTAGGCTTTCATCTTATCCAGCCTTATGTGAAGCACCCCCTCATCGTCCACCCTATCCTCTATCTGTGTGAAAAGCTCCTCTCCCACCTCCTCCATTACTCTTTTCAACACGCTCCCAGCTCTGGAGGAGGA
>Ga0190360_1000961_pt1 | contig 15311 bp, 17 predicted proteins | sample 48721834_MG_FD_161271 | JGI IMG/M metagenome (GOLD analysis project Ga0190360, IMG submission 161271) | Hydrothermal vent microbial mat bacterial communities from Southern Trench, Guaymas Basin, Mexico - 4872-18-3-4_MG | ecosystem: Environmental > Aquatic > Marine > Hydrothermal vents >... | reverse complement strand
GAAGCGCTAACCCTAAGTGTTTCATGGATGTGGATGCTTGATACCCGATAATAATTATCATTATCGCCACCGTCTCTGATACCATCTTACGAGCCTGAATATAACAAAAGAAGCACAAAGAGTGAGTATGATGTACAGAACTTGCATTTCTGGTGTCCTATCTCGTGCCTGTTCATGCTCATTCGTGGAAGAAGCGTTCCAGTCGTAAAGGAAGACCTGGTCATAAAAGGATGCGATAGCACTGTTATCTATTATCACACCCGCCTCACGGTTATAAATCGAGTGCGCATTCCAGTTCAATGAAGATATAAGCACCTTCTTACCATCTACAACCAACCCTTTATTGTGTATCTTCGCCAGACCAGACGAGCCCAGATCAGCTAATTTAGCCTCAAGACTCAAACTCGACGAACGCGCTATCCTGTTCAGTTCTGATACCACTTCATCATTGTTGTTATCGCCCTCTAAATATTTAGAATCCAGCAGAATCTCCACGTCACAACCCCTCCTTGCCGCTTCTACGAGCGCTGATATGAATGGATTCGGCTCATCTCCCCAGTACATCGCCACAGAGAATAGCTCTACGTGTATATACCGCTTCGCATTTCTTATCATCTGCAGTATCGTCCTCGAGCTCAAAGCGGAATCGGGCGCCAGGACCGGTATCACTGTGAAGTTTGTTGTCATTGTATGCGGTTTAAATACGGGCGTGTAATAGCCCCCTGGTATTTCTTTTTCCATCTGGCTTTTGCTATTCATCTTCATCCCCATCCCCCAGGATAGAGATGCGTCAGTCTCAGTATTAGTATCAGCATTTGCACGCTGAAGGTCATCAAGGAATAAATCCATGAAGTAATGCGCTATCATCCTATTCTTTATCACAATGCCCCAGCCACGATTGCCATAGGTTCTGTCATACGGTACGCCAGTGTATTTCCAGTTCTCTGACATTAAAATCAGTGTCTTATTATCTATGATTGCATATTTAGCGTGATTTAAGAATCGGTCATGAGCGAAACGAACAGTGCCACCATTGCTCGCTATCTGCTCTGCGATATATCGCTCTTTGTCTTCCATACCTCCCACCGGGCGACCCTCCATCAGGAGACAAACACGTACACCTCTACGCAAGGCATCTAAAATAGGCTCCAGAAGTTTGATATTGTCAAATTCGTAGAGATTGAGGTATAGAGAAGAGGAAGCATTATCTAATTCGCTCTTCAGGACTGTGAAGCTGCAATCAGGCGATACGAAGGTGGTAACACTCGTGTTGGTGACGGAAATTAGCTCTGGCGGGTGATACGAAGCACCAGGAGGTAGAATAACCCAGTCAGAGGCGGTATCGGTATCTTCATAAGCTTTTCTGTGGAATGCCATTCCCGACAACGGCTTCTTCAGTGGCTCACCGCGCCAGCCAGGACCATTATATGGGGAATCACCGTATATCAGCACGTCTGCTACCCTACCATGATTGTCACGCAGAATGACCTCATCACCTCGATTGCGCAATGCAAATGTCGCACCAAGCTTTAAGGTGGTAACGATAGCATCAGGGCGAGCATATACAGCGGTCTTCCGCGTGAGGTATATCCCTCTGCCGGGTGGTATGGAGACATGAGGGAAAGTGAAATTTGCTTCATTATCCGTTATGCTCCAGTTCGCAATGTCCACCGAATGGGCGCAATTATTTGTTAAAATTATATATTCGTCCTGTTCGCCCTTCACCATCGTTTTTGGATAAACCTCGGTTATCAATAGTGAGGAATATGCACAAACCGGGACGAGCGATATGAATATAATGGCGATAATGATACCAGTAATCAGCGCGATTGAGGTTGATCTAACCACTTTCATCTCTCTAAACTCTAAAAATATAATAATCAATCATAACCCTTACATAATATCACGTCATATTTAAACGATGAAAGTAAGAGTAAAAGTAAAAGTATCCGAGTTAATGCAGTATGTGATATGTCCCAGATTGGTGTATTTCAGAGTCAGAGCGCAAGGACGGGGTTATGAGTCATATGCGCATACACAAACACAAGCACATACAGTGACAGTGCGAGAAAAGAGCATGATAGAAAGTTTCATATTGAAAGAATTTGCATTTAACCTCCATAAAATCACTGGCTGTGAGGACACCGCAGCTATAAGAGCTATAATAGGAGATATAGTGGAGTCGGTACCACGGATATACAGGGAGGAGCTGGTAGGGCTGGGGTTGGAGCTGGATTTGACAGAGGCGGTGAAGCGTGATTTTATTCAGGGTATGAATGATGAGTGGCTGAAGAAGCTGAGGACTGAGAATGAGCTGACGGAACTGGAGCGTGTGCATGGATATGAGCGTGAACGAATGATGTATTCAGAAAAGCTGAACCTGAGTGGTAGTGTGGACAAGTTGATAATAGCAGATGAAGAGGTGATACCATGCATGATAAAGACGGGTAAATCGCCGGGATATGGCGTGTGGCGAAGTGACCGTGTACAACTGGCTGCGTATGCAATGCTGATTGAGGATGAGTTCGAGAGCATAGTGAAGAGAGGGTTTGTGGAATACATAAGGGAAGCGGAATTTCGGGTGACACAGATAAGAAGAAGTGACCGTGCAGAGGCATTGCAGATATTAAAGCAGGTGAGACGGATAAAGCAGGGTGCCTTCCCTGATAAAGGCAGGAATGCACCATGTGAAAATTGTGCATATTCAAAATACTGTGATACTGATACGCGAAAGACGGTTCTATCTAAGTTGTTGGGTAAATAAAAGATGGAGATGCGATAACTTTCACTTTCGGTCCAGAAGAGGAGGTGATGATTCTGTGATAATCTTTAAAGCGAATGAAATGAGGATGAGAAGAAAAATGATTGCATTCGGGCTTGTATTGTTGTTTCTTTTGAGTGCTACGATGGGTATGGCGTTCGCATTGTCTAATTCTGGCGGTGGCGATTGGAAATACTAAAATAGTAGCATGTTTAAGTGTCTGTGCTAAATAATTATTTGAGGGACAGCTTCTATAGCAGATAATTTTGATATGCTTCCAGAGGATGTGAGATGGAAGAACTAACACTAATGTCTTATTTAATGAATAAAGCTCTTACACTCCTTTCCCTTCTCTTTCATCACTGCTTGTAATATCTCTGTGGTCTCGTCCATCGTGTGCCTATCTACCGGATAAGGCACGCCATCTTTACCACCAAATGCGAATGAGAACTTAACAGGGTCTTGCCAGCTTGGCTTCGCTCCATATATCAACTCGGCGATAAGCGCTAAGGCTCGCACTGTTGCAGGTCCCAAACCGCGAATACACAAAAGCTGTTCAAAATCCGATGGCTGATTCTCATAAGCTATACGAAGTGCATCCCAGTTCACGCGTCTCGGTAACTTGAAGATGCTGGTCTTGGTCTGGCCAGGTGTGGGTGCAGGTACTTCCTCTTCCACTGTGGGTGCATTGAAGTTTAATAATGTCCTCTGCCCTTTTTTTATCCTGAAGCTGCTCTCAAGCTCCTTATACAATCGCTTTAAATCTCTACTATTACTCTTAACCAGATCAATAGAGACTTCACGGCATTCTCTACTATCCCTCGCGGTCATATCCAGCACATGGCTGTGAGGGAAGCCGACGATGCCCTGATGCGGCTCCTCATAACTCTTTACTGCCGAAGAGAGCCAGTGATACCGCCTTGCATACCGATTGCCGGGATTCATACCCTGCTGTATCACTGCCCATTCGCCCTTCTCGGTGATGATCATCGAGTGATGATATAGCTGATAACCATCTTGAATACACGCGTTATCCACCTTTGCAGATATCCTGCTGGCGTATTTCAACTCCTCAATCTTTGCATCACTGAGGCTCAGTTTTAGTCCTATCTCTTCTATCTCAGATGTCGTATTTCTCGATGCCTTACCCTTACCGCCGGCGATACCAATACCAAATTCCTCCGGGTCTATCACCGATTTTAAGACACCACATACCACCGTTGTGGTACCACTGCTGTGCCAGTCATAGGCGAGTACGCAAGAGAGTGACTGGAACCATAGCGGGTCCGCCAGCTTCTCTACCACTCCCCCTACTCCATATTCCTCAACCAGCAACTCAAGGATGGCATGAGCTAAGCCCTTCATCCGCTTTACCAGCCAGTAAGGTGCCGAACCACCATGTAGTGGCAGATCCACCACACCCGCTCTCTTCATTAAACCAGGGCTCTTCCCTTTTTTCCCGCAGATGTCAAACCTCTAAAGGCTCTCCCCCTATGCTTATGCTGGCAGATCCAGTTGAGCCTCTTATCAGACTTTATCACGGGGTTTGCAGGTTCAACCATTATTATCTCAAACCATTTTCTCTTACCATCCTCAGCGACCCAATAGGAATTAAGAACTTCCATATTTGGATATTTACGCGCTGCTCGCTCCTCTGCAATCCGCTGTAAGCTCTTGCCGGGCGTTATCTTATGTACGCCCATCCTTTTCGGTCTCCTGCCCTTCTTCGGTCTCGGCCTTCGCCTGCCACCACGCCTAACCTTCACCCTTACCAAAATGAACCCTTGTTTCGCTTTATAACCAAGGGCCCGTGCACGATCTAACCTCGTCGGATGCTCTATCCTGACAACTGCAGGCTCTCTTCGCCACTCTATCAGCCTCGTACGCCTCAATTCGCCTACATAAGACTCATCTGGTCTCTTCCATGCATCACCTATGTATTCATAAAAGGACTTTACCATCTCACTCCCTCGCTATCGCTATTTACTTTACATTACATAAGAGGATAATAGATATAGACTATGCTATGATATTAATAGTTCAAAACAATTATAAAATAAAAATAAAATAAGAAGCACAAATTAGCGATTAGCGGAGTAAGAAAGAAGAGAGTGATGAACATGGTGGATAGACCCAAGCCGTTGGACATATTGAACAGATCACTGAAGTCGCCAGTTATAGTGAAGATAAGAGGAGGCAGAGAGTTCAGGGGGATACTGGCAGGCTACGACCTGCACATGAATCTCTTGCTGAACGATGCAGAGGAGTTGAACGCCGATTCTTCGGTCAAGAATCTTCTGGGTGAGATCCTTGTGAGGGGCGACAATGTTGTCTTCATATCGCCAACAGAGCCTAAAGATATGGAGAAGGAAGAAGAGGGAGCTAAGGGTAAGGAATTGGAGGAGAAGGAGCGATGGTGAAAGGGACACCTTCAAAGGGTAAGAGGCAAAAGCGGTCACACATAATTTGCCGGCGATGTGGTAGTCACTCATTTAGCGTACATGGTAAGTACTGTGTGGCATGTGGATTTGGCAAATCCCGGCGAATGAGGAAATACCCCAACTGGAGAAAGAAGAAGCCATGAATACAATATCTAATATCAGCCGAGGTAGCTTAGTGGACAAAAGCGCCGGCCTTGAGAGCCGGTGTCCCTCGCGGGACGCAAGGGTTCAAATCCCTTCCTCGGCGCTGGATAGGAGAGCGAGGTAGAGGTACAGAAATATGGATGATCACGAATATGAGGTGCTATTGGATCGGGCTTTGAGCCAATTACCAGCGAATATAAAGAGCAATGAATCCCGATTTGTCATACCTAACGCAAAGGTCTTCATCGAGGGTAAGACTACCATCTTCGATAATTTTGATGCTATATGCAATTATATAAACAGAAGACCTGAATATGTAATGAAATTCCTGCTCAGTGAACTGGGTACTGCGGGTAAGATAGAAGGAAGCAGAGCGATATTCCAGGGTAGATTCTCTCATAAGGAAATTCAGCATCAAATTCAACGGTTCATACATGAATATGTGTTATGCTGGGAATGTAAGAAGCCAGATACGCACTTATCCAGAATGGAGCGTGTATGGGTATTGAAATGTGATGCATGTGGTGCTATTCGTCCTATAGCGAAGATAAAGGGAAGTAGTAGGAGGTAAGTTTTACTTTTACTACTATAACTCCACTTTTATCCCCATTATCTCCCTCTTACCATAATATACATCCTTTGCTATCTCTGCGCATCCTATTGCTGCACTGTATCTCGTTAATGTTCGTGTCTTTACACCCAGAAGCTGGTCTACCCGCTCTTTCATCGCCTCCTTCTCTCCCTCTGAACCTGTTAAGAAGATTGCATCAGCGGATATACATATACCATAGTCATTCGTGAGCACACGCATCGCAGAGATCTCCATTGCCACGAATAATGATAATGTAGCTAACGCATCGGCAGCTATCCGTTTACGCATGACACCGGCATTAGCGAATGCATCGCCTGCACTCAATCTCCCACTGTCAATATCCCTTATCAACTGTAGGTCAATAGGACCCTGATAAAGTCCTGGTGCACCTATGCATGCATCTATTCCCCCTATTATCACTCCATTCACCACGCATATCGTTACTGTGTTGGAACTGATATCAGAGAAGATGAAGTGTTCAAAACCTTTCTTATATATGTGATATGCAACACCAACCTTCTCAGGACTTGCACAATGAGAGTAGAATCGCATTCTTTGGTCTATACTCTCACTGCGTGCGTGTATTCCAGGTATCATAATAGTAGGGATACCAGAGTTCTTTATAGCATCGAAGACGTTCGTACCACCACCAACCCTCATACCTGCCCCACCTTCAGCACTCAATCCCCTGTTGTTGACCTTCTCAATCTTTTTTATTCTTGAGAAGCCATCGCCCATCGAATAAGTCAATGCAATAAGTTCTATCTCCTCTGTTCTTGTTTCCAGACCTGTTTCCACCTTATCCACTATCGTCCCAGCATCCATTCTCGCAGCTTCTTCACGCGATAGCTCGAGGATTCTCATGTCCACATCCTCTATCCCGGCAAACCGTATTCCCGTCGTTCCGTGGTCTATACCTATGAACATCTACTTCGCTTCTCTCTTTAGTTCCACCAGTTTCAAACCAGCAGAGATATCGCTTATCACATCCAGGACGGTGCATCTATCGCCGTCCATAAGACCCGCGGGATGACATAGATCGAGCAGTGATGGCGATGATTCGCAATTCATGGTTTTGAATACGATTTTTGAGCCTTTTACTGCCTGTTTCGCTTCAATCACTGCTTTTATTGGCGGTTCTATCACCTCAACAACACAGACTTCCCCTTCGTGGATATAACAATCGTGCTTTATACCTTCTCTTACCCGCTCCACTCTGTATCTTCGCCCCACTTCGAGATTCGCACAGGCTTTCTTTAATCTGCACTCATCGCACTTCTTCGCCGTACCCATGAAGATGAACTCCTCACCCTCGTTTGCCAGCTTCTCTCCTATTAGAGTTACTATCCTCCCTTCTTCCATCTTCGTTATCCCCTATCCCTATTTATTCAACCACGCCGGTAGCAAGAGCGAGTCTCACTGCTGCTTCCTTTGTGAGTCCCGACTCACCCAGAATTGTATATCGGTCGGGATTGATCTTGTGTGCTATTGTGAGAGCCTCGATGATATATTCCTCCTTTATACCCAGCTCTTTTGCGGTCGTGGGCGCGCCAATCTCCTTCAGTGCAGCGCGAATCTGCTGCCAGTTATCCCCGTATAGATATGACATCATTATGGTTCCAACACCGCATTGCTCACCATGCAAAGCGGGCTTATCTGCTATCATATCAAGAGCATGGCTGAATTTATGCTCAGAACCAGATGCAGGTGCTGAAGAACCTGCAATGCTTATAGCAACACCACTTGACACCAGCGCCTTTACCACTGTCCATGCTGCCTTTTCATCTCTCTTCCTTATCTCCTTTACATTCTCCAGTATCATGTTCGCGGTCATTTCGGATAGAGCAGCGGCATAACTACTGAATTCTGCATTCTGGAGTCGCTGGGCGAGTTGCCAGTCTCGTACCGCGGTATAGTTCGCGAGGATATCACCACAGCCTGCAGCGGTAAACCTGAAGGGGGCAGAGGATATTATCTGTGTATCAGCGATGACAGCAAGTGGAGCTTGCGCCTGCCTGGATACCGGGCTGCGGTCATCACCTTTAATAGAAGCCCTGGGTGATGCAATACCATCATGTGAGGCAATGGTAGGAACTGAGATGAAAGGGATACCAAGTTCGAACGAAGTAATCTTGGCGGTATCAATGATTGTCCCCCCACCAACGCCCAGCACGAAACCCATTTTGTTCTCTTTCACTATCTCCTTGACGCGCTCTATACTGTCGGGGCTTATAGCCCGGACTTCCACCAGCTGCACTTCGTAGCCCGAATCTGCTAAAATCTCTACCACCCTCTCACCCGCTATCTTTCTTGTATAAAGCGCTCCCGTGACCACAATGGCGCCGTCTCGCAGCCCAAGGTGTCTGCATACACGCCCGAGTTCCTCCAATACTCCATGACCAACCAGAACTTCTCGTGGCAGTTGCATCCACTTCATCTTCTCAAAAGGTTCCATTGCTTAGTTCCTTTCCTATTGGATATGGAATATTATCTCGTAACGTTAAAGCTTTCTGGATTTTGACTATTAATTGAAGTGTAAAAGTGAAAAGTATAAAATTAAATTATACTACTCATGAACCAGTGCCAAAACACCTGCTTCTGGCTCATAGCACCTGCCATCTGCGATGAGCTCGTCAATCACTCCTTCTATCCATGCTCCTTTCAGTCCCTTCTTCCCTAACTCCGCCATTAACTGTTCGCGACTGCACTTATCCACGGTATTCAGGAAATCAAGTGCTATATCCTTTGCAGTCCTATTATAACGCAGCCACAACTGCTGAACGGCTTTTATTGCCGTACTTTCACATTCATCCAGCTTGTTACCATTGCCATAGTGCGTCAGAGCTTTTCTCATCCATGTGGCGGTGGACATGGGCATCAGAGACAGAGAGCGAAGCAGTTCTATCCGCTTCATTGTCCGTATAGCAGTACTCAGTATCCAGTTATCTCTCACAGACGAGCCAGCCATAGCCACCTCCTCCCCGAGCATCAGGAAGCCCCTCTCATGGTGGCGTATACGCAGATTACCGAGGAATGCCAGAAATGACTCTGGTTCGAACGCCATCTTAATATCTGTATACAGATTGATGACAGCAGTGGAGTCATCTATCTTCAGCTTTGTTATTCTCCCTCTCCTCTCCACTTCTTTCACTTCACCGACGCCAAACAGAGTTGAGCATCTTGCACAGGTGGGTGTAACAATGGTATTACCAATAATCAAGTCACTGCTCATCAATTCTCGGAAGAAAACCCGACAGGCTCCTTCCCCTGCTACTCTTTGCATCGTATCGTGCACGAAGAAATCAGAAGATTACGATACCTCCATAGCCAACCACACTCGCTCTATCACCGGTGACATCGCCGCTGGTGGCGTATTTAACCAGTTGCCCATGCTTTGCACCGAGTTTCTTCGCTGCATACATCACTGATGCTATCGGACCAACACCACAGGCAGAGGAGTTCCGTGCGAATATGCGGTTGTAGAACTTGCCAATATCGAGCTCAGTTATCGCTTCTATCACTGCTTCGTCCTTTTCACGCGCTATATGGTCTGGTTCATAATGTGTGAAGTCTGAAGAGGCAATCAGAATAAACTTCTTATCTCTATCGTTATGGTGGAATCTGGCAATTGTATCTGCAAGGTCTTCTCCGATCTCACGTGCGGTATCCTCATCACTGAGTGCCATGCAGATAGGAACGAAGCGGAAGGTATCAAAGCGGAATTGTAGAAACGGTAGTTGAACCTCTATCGAATGCTCATGCATGTGTGCAGTCTCATCAAAGTCAATGATCCGTCTTGGTAACGCATCCAGAAATGCGGTATCCACCTCCACGCTACCCAGAGGAGTCATCCATGTCTCCTTTGATGCGGCAATGAGTGAGCCCGTACCATAATGATTGGGACCGAGAATGATGAAAGTATCGGCATAGGGGAGTTTTGCATAGACATGCGCGGCAACACCACCTGAATACATATAGCCAGCATGAGGTACCACGGCACCAATAATACGCTCATCTACACCCTCTTCTTCTGATACTCCCGCGAAGCATTCCTCTAATTGTGCTATCAACTTATCCCGGGTTGCTTCGTAGAAAGCCCCTGCTACTGCCGGTCTTCTCATTTTCTTCTCTTCTCTTTTCCTTTATCTCACACCTCAGCTTCAAAATCCTCCACACTGTACTCAAATTTAAAATCTTCATCGCTCTTGCCCTCACGCCTGTGCCGCTCTCGCAAGAACTCACGTGCAAGCAGCCAATAAACGGTAGCAAGTGCTTTCCTGCCGTGATTGTTCGTTGGGATGATAAGGTCAACATTGGATGTGGAGTTGTTCGTATCACATAAAGCAACGATGGGCAAGCCGGTTCTTACACCCTCTTTTAATGCCTGTGCATCTGTCATCGGGTCAGTCAATACAAGAATGGAAGGTTCGACGAAATATTCGCTCTCAGGATTTGTCAGGGTACCAGGGATAAATCGTCCCACTATTGCCCTCGCGCCCGTTACCCTGGCGAACATACTCACCGGCTGATGCCCGTATTCCCGCGCGGATACAACAAGTATGGATGAAGGTTCATAATTAGCTAAGAAACGAGCCGCTATACGTAATCTCCTATCCATCATCTCTATATCAAGCAAGTAAAGACCATCAGGTCTTACCTGATAAATGAACCTCCACATATCTCCGGTTTTTTGCTGCGTACCTATATGAACACCACTCGCCAAGTAATCAGGACCGGGTATCAGCGTTTCTATCCCCTTTTCATTATCCTTATCCTTATCCTCTCCCTTCTCCTTACCCTTATTCTCCGTTTCATCCATCATTCGCTCGGTCATTCATTATCCCTTTTATTTTAATTTCCTTTATCTATTAAATCTTTTCACGGGACGCGGCACCATATCAAAATCAAAATGGGAGGAGGGGAAAATAAAGAGGAGATAAGGAGACATATCGAGGAACTGAGGGAGAAGATACGTTATCACAATTACAGGTATTACGTGCTGAATGAGCCTGAGATCTCAGATGCGGAATATGACAGATTATTTAAGGAATTAGAGGAGCTTGAGGCGAAATACCCGGAGTTTATAACGCCCGATTCGCCCACTCAGCGAGTAGGAGCGAAGCCGCTGGAGGAATTCAGGACTTACAGGCACAGCATTCCGATGTTGAGTTTGAATAGCGTAATGGAAGCTTCAGAGGTGAGGGAATTTGACGAGCGAGTGAGACGTATGCTTGGTGGAGAGGGTAAAAACATAGAGGTAGAATATGTGGTGGAGCCAAAGATAGATGGACTGGCTATGGAGCTTGTGTACAAAGATGGGGTACTCGTTGTGGGTAGTACGAGAGGTGATGGCTGGACAGGAGAGGACGTGACGCAGAACCTGAGGACGATAAAGACGATACCCCTGCGTACCCTCTCGGAGGCATTACCATTGCTGGAGGTCAGGGGTGAGGTTTATATGCCGGTGCGCAAATTCAGGGAGCTGAACGAGGAATTGGGCAGGCGGGGGGAGCGAATGTTTGCAAACCCGAGGAATGCAGCTGCAGGCTCTGTAAGACAACTGGACCCGCGAGTTACAGCATCAAGACCCCTTGACTTCTTCGCTTATGGCATCGGGCGTGTGGAGGGCAAGGAATTCACAACTCAGTGGGAGATATTGAACTATCTGAAGAGCATAGGATTTCGTGTGAGTGATCTGGTGAGGCGATTTAGAGAGATAGAGGAAGTGATAAGATACCATGATGAAGTGGAGAAGAGACGAGACGAGCTGGATTATGAGATTGATGGAATAGTGGTGAAGGTAAACAGTGTAGAACAGCAGAACCGGCTGGGAACAATTTCCAGAAGCCCGAGGTGGGCGATAGCATACAAGTTCCAGCCAAGGGAGGAGTTTACAAAGGTGAAGGATATAGTAGTGCAGGTGGGTCGTACAGGGGCGTTGACGCCCGTTGCGGTTCTTGAGCCTGTACAGATAGGTGGTGTTACAGTCAGGCGAGCAACATTACATAATGAAGAGGAATTGAAGAGGAAGGATGTTCGAATAGGGGATACAGTGGTGGTTGAGAGGGCAGGTGATGTTATACCAGAAGTGGTGAGTGTGATAAAATCCAAGAGGACCGGTGCGGAACGTGAATTCAAGATGCCGGATAGATGCCCGGTCTGTGGTGCGGAGGTATTGAAGGAAGGACCTATAAGGCGTTGTATCGGTGTCTCATGCACAGCCCAGTTGAAGGAGCGGATAAAACATTTCGCATCGCTCCGTGCGCTGGACATAGAGGGTCTGGGTGATAAGGTGATAGAGCAGCTGGTGGACCGTAAGATGGTGACAGACGCGGCGGATTTATTCCGCCTGAGTAAGAAGGACCTGCTGAAACTGGAGCGGATGGGCGATAAATCGGCACAGAAGATACTGGATGCGATAGAGAAGAGCAAGCAGACCACGTTTGCACGGCTAATTTATGCACTTGGGATTAGACATGTGGGAGAGCATACGGCATCATTGCTCGCCTCCAATTTCAGAGATATGGAGGAGCTGCGAAATGCCAGTTATGATAAGCTGGTAAGTATCCCGGGGATAGGACCGGAGGTAGCGAAGAGTATTCTCCTCTTCTTCAAGCAGGAGAGTACAGCGAGATTATTGCATAAGCTGGAGGAGGCGGGGGTGCGGTATGAGAAAGAGAAGAAGCCCGAGGTGGGAGAGGAAGTACTGGCGGGTAAAACATTCGTATTCACAGGTAGAATCTCTATACCAAGAGAGGAAGCGAAGAGGAAGGTTGAGCAACTGGGAGGGCGGGTCTCATCGAGCGTTACAAAGAAGACGGATTATGTAGTTGCAGGTGAAGAACCGGGTTCTAAGCTGGAGAAGGCACATAAGCTCGGTGTGAAGATAATAAATGAAGAGGAGTTCATGAAGATGATAAAAGGTACCTGATATTATATTATCGACCTGTTTCATATAGCGTATTGGGTGTGAGATGGCAACGGAGAATATTATATACATAATAGATGTCACGAACAGGGATGGTGTGCAGACATCGAGACTGGGGCTGGCGAAATTAGAGAAGACAATACTGAATCTCTATTTAGACGAGATGGGCGTTTTCCAGAGCGAGTTCGGATTTCCCGTCACGAGGCATGAGACGAACTATTTGAATGCAAATCTTGAGCTGGTTGAGCTCGGTGCTATGAAGCGTATCCGGCTCGGGGGTTGGATGAGAGCGATAAAAAGCGATGTAGAGCAGGGTTTTGAGCTGGTTCCCGGGCTAAAGCATGTTAATTTGAGTATATCCACCTCTGAACAGATGATGAAGGGCAAGTTCATGGGTAGATACACATGGGATGATATAATAGAGATGATGTGCGAAGCGGTGGACACCGCGAAGAAGTATGGTGCAGAGTCAATAGGAGTAAATGCGGAAGATTCATCAAGAACAGAGCTTGAGAGATTGATAGAATTTGGTAAAGCAGCAAAGGAGCATGGTGCAGATCGGATAAGATACTGCGATACATTGGGATATGACGACCCATTCACGATCTATGAGCGAGTGAAGAAGCTAGCAGAAGCAGTAGGCATTCCCATTGAACTGCATTGCCATAATGATTTGGGGATGGCAGTTGCATGTTCGGTTACGGGAGCCAAAGGCGCAATAGATGCAGGTGTGGATGCATATATTACGACAACAGTGAACGGTATGGGCGAGCGGGCGGGTAATGCAGACCTTGTATCAACGATCCTTGCGGTGAAGAAGTCGAGTGGATTTGAGAATAAATACAAGCTGGATAAGCATATAGACCTGCGGCAGGCATGGAAGATATGCAAATATGCATCACTATCGTTCAGAGTGCCAATACCGGTGAACCAGCCTGCGGTTGGTGAGAATGCCTTCGCACATGAATCGGGAATCCATGCAGATGGAGCGCTGAAGGACAGCAAGAATTATGAATTGTATGATTACACTGAGGTGGGAAGGGGGCATATTGAGGTGATAGAGACAGGGAGGCAAATAACAGCGGGTGAGTATTCAGGGATAAAGGGCTTCAAGAGTGTAGCAGGGAAATACAAATTGAAATTTAAAGATGATGAAGAAGCGAGGAAGATACTGGAACTTGTGAGATATGCAAATGTACATACGCAGAAGCCAGTGACGGAGGATGAGATGAGGTTCATTGTTAAATATCCAGAGCAGGCAAGGAAGATTATGTCTGTACAGCCATGAGCATGAGCATGAACATATTCACAGACTTTGCAGCACGTATGCGGGAAGTGAAACCTTCCGCAACTTTCAAATATGATGCGGCTGCGAAGAAGCCGGGTGTGATTAACCTGACAATTGGTAGACCGGGCTTTGATACGCCGGAAGTGATAAAGAATGCGGCTAAGCGTGCGCTGGACGAGGGTAAGGTTCATTATACGCCATCGAAGGGAATACCAGAACTTAGAGAAGCGATAGCGGCGAAACTGGAGCGAGAGAATCATATTGGGAGCATTGACCCCGATAATATAGTTGTTTCCGGTGGTGCGAAACAGATAATCTACTGTATAATCATGGCACTGGCAGACCGTGGAGATGTCGTGGCAATACAGAATCCCACATGGGTGAGTTACGAAGCTCAGATCAGACTGGCGAATGCGGATGTTGACTGGCTGAGTTTGAAGCCAGAGGAGGGTTTCATCCCGGGCGATAGCTTCATGCAAGACCTGGAGGAGACGAGAGCCAAACTGCTGATACTTAATTCTCCAGGTAACCCAACGGGAGCGGTATTTCCGGAACGAAGAATCAAGGAGATAATGGACGTGTGCACCAGGAAGGGGATAATGGTTATATCAGATGAGGTGTATGAGAAACTGATCTATGATGGCAGGCATTACAGTCCAGCAAGAGATTACGAGAATGTGATAACGGTGAATGCGTTCAGCAAAGCGTATAGTATGACCGGATGGCGGATTGGGTACTGTGCCTGCACCAATCGAGAGGTGATGGAGAAGGTGGATATAATACATCAGCAATCACTCTCATGCTGTACTTCTTTTGCACAATACGGTGCTCTGGCGGCATTCACTGAGGAAGCAGAAGAGGCAACGAGGCGTATGAGAGAAGAGCTCAGGGTACGGAGGGATTATGTGATGAAACGCATGAGTGAATTTGAACTGGAAGTGATATGTAAGAAGCCAGGAGGGGCATTCTATATATTCCCATATTTCAGGAACATGGATGACTATGAGCTGGCAGATAGGTGGCTGAGGAAAGGTGTGGCGGTGATACCCGGGAGTGCATTCGGGTCCCAGGGTGCGGGCTGTATCAGATTAAGCTATGGGAGTGCAGATATGAGAGCGCTTTCGGAAGCATTTGACCGAATCATGGAGTGAAAATAT
>Ga0190360_1000959_pt1 | contig 15316 bp, 14 predicted proteins | sample 48721834_MG_FD_161271 | JGI IMG/M metagenome (GOLD analysis project Ga0190360, IMG submission 161271) | Hydrothermal vent microbial mat bacterial communities from Southern Trench, Guaymas Basin, Mexico - 4872-18-3-4_MG | ecosystem: Environmental > Aquatic > Marine > Hydrothermal vents >... | reverse complement strand
ACGATGTCGGCTCGGGTCCCTATATGATTAAAGACTTTAGCCGTGCGGAATATCTGCATATGGAGAAGAATCCAAATTATTTCTTGGATATTAGTTCTGCTCCGGATGAGTTTAAAATGATAGGATCAACTGAACCAACATTAGTTAAGACCCTAATGGCCCGCCGAGAGTTAGAAATGACCAATAGATGGTTAACTCCTGAAACGCTTGAATCTTTAGAAAAGATTGAAGGTGTAGAGGTTGCTCGATGGCGTGCTAGCGGTGAAGATTATATCACTATGAATACTCGTAAGCCTCCACTTGATGATATACATGTTCGAAAAGCGTTAGCTTGGGCATTTGATTATGATACATGTGTAAAATTATATCCTGGATCTATTCAAGCAAGGGGACCGGTACCATTGAATGTTCCTGGAAGCGATCCCAATGGTTTTCAATACCATCGTGACTTAGAGAGAGCAAAACTGGAGTTAAAACAGTCTAAATATTACGGTCGTTTTGACGAATATCCTATGGTGTGCCAATGGAATGATAGTCCATTGCAGGAAAAAGTAGCTATGCTACTTATGGCTAATGCTGCCGAGATTGGCTTAACTGTTAACGTTGTAGAAACCACTTGGTCGTTGATATGTTCAGATAGTGCTTCAATGGAAACAACTCCCCATTTTCATGTTGTAGGTGATGAAGCTCGTTATCCAGAAGCCGGTGCATTACTTCAAGCGCGTTATCACTCTATGACAGCTGGTACCTGGGAAAACACTGAATGGTTACTTGATCCGGTACTTGATGAAATGATTGATGATGCACTTGCCACTATCGATAAGGAAGAAAGATATGCTAAGTATAGAGAAGTTTCAAGATATATAGTGGATCTTTGCCCGAGTATTTTCCTAGTAGAAAGTCCTGAAAGTCGTGCATATCAAGCGGCTTATATGGATTGGCCCGCTGCTAAAGGTGAAGTAATTCAGGGTTTTAAGTACGATAATTGTGTGCGATTTATTAAAGTATATCCTGAGAAAAGAGAAGAATTATTAAAAAAATGATTCTAAAATTATGAAAAGGAGAGTAATTTATTGTCAAGAAGGAAACCTTTTAGGGTTTCCTTCTTGACAATAGAAAATTATGAAAAGAAGAATAATATTTATAATAAAGAGATTGTTTCACTCAATATTTGTGTTATGGGCTCTTTCTGCGATTATTTTTGTTATCTCGCGGATCGCACCAGGCGATCCAGCGAGAATGGCATTGGGAGCAAGGGCTCCTGAAGAAGTTGTAGAGCGCCTTAGGATTGCAATGCATTATAATGAACCGATATATATCCAATATTTTCACTGGTTTAAAGGTGTTCTTCATGGTGATTTAGGAATTTCTCTTGTTACGCAACATCCTGTTTTGGAGGATATTAGAGAAGTTTTTTCAGCAACCTTTGAACTTGCCATATTTGCCTTTATCTTTATGATATTCATTGGAATTACACTTGGTGTTTTATCAGCTCGATATAAGAATACATGGGTAGATTTCACAGGACGGCTAATTTCGTATTTTGGAATAGTAACACCTCCCTTTGTATTTGCAATTTTAGGTATGTTAATTTTTTGTTACTTACTTAACCTTCTTCCTACTATGGGAAGACTTAGTCCAGGATTAGCATATCCACCAAAAATAACCGGTTTGGTAACAATTGATGCATTAATTCAAGGTAATTTTGCTGTTTTTATTGATGCTATTAAACATTTAATATTGCCGGCAGTTAGTTTAGGCTTATTAGGAATGTCTGAAGAAGCAAGAATTACTCGGGCATCAGTTTACAATAATATGCGGAAAGATTATATTTTAGCGACACAATCATTTGGTATTCCTGAGAGAGTTATTATTTTTCGTGACCTTTTAAAACCATCACTTATCGCAGTTATATCTATACTTGGTTTAGAGTTTGGTTCTCTTTTGGCAAATGCTTTTCTTGTGGAATTGATTTTTAATTGGCCTGGATTTGCTCGATATGGAATGAATGCAATGTTACAAAAAGACCTTAATGCTATAACTGGAGTTGTTTTAGTATTGGGTGTAGTTTTTATTTTCTGTAATATTATTGTTGATCTCATTGTTGATTATCTTGATCCTAGAATCCACCTGTTAAAAGAAAGGAATGAATAAAATGCAAAGTAGAATGTTGAATCAAATACTATTATCAAAAAAATGGGAGAATGTACAAAGAAACTGGTACAAATTTTCGCGAAATCGTCTTTCAATTGTAGGTTTAGTGACAGTTTCTATCATTTTATTTCTTACTGTCTTTTCGCCTTTTATTGCTATATATCCTGAATCTGTGGGCAGATATGTGAATTTTGCAGAAGCAAAACAGCCACCAAGTTTAACTCATCCTTTTGGAACCGATATGTATGGGCGTGATATTTTAACGCGTACCATTTATGCTTTTAGGATTTCCTTATTAATGGCTTTTGTGGTTATTTTAATATCTTGTCCTACAGGAGTAATCTTTGGACTTATTGCGGGATATTTTCAAGGCAGATGGATTGATACTTTAATTATGCGGATTACAGATATATTTCTTTCTATTCCACCATTAGTTCTTGCTCTGGCAATTTGTTCAATTCTTCCCCGTAACTTACTTACTACTATGATAGCTATATCTTTGTTATGGTGGACATGGTATTGTAGAATGGTATATGGACTTGTTACCTCAATTCGAGGAGAATTTTTTGTTCAATCTGCCGAATTAATTGGAGCAGGAAAATTACATATTCTTTTTAATGAAATACTTCCCAATTGCCTTTCGGAAATTTTTACTAAAGCAACATTAGATGTGGGGTCTATAATTTTGGTTGGATCAAGCCTAAGTTTTGTAGGACTTGGTGCCCAGCCCCCTACTGCTGATTTGGGTAGTATGATTGCACATGGAGTCCAATATTTGCCTGACCAATGGTGGATGGCAGTATTTCCAAGTATTTCTCTTATAATAATTGTATTGGGTTTTAACCTTTTAGGTGATGGTATTCATGATACATTTACATTTGGGGAGGCTTGATTTATGCAAAGGCCTTTGCTCGAAGTAAAAAAATTAAATCTTGAATTTAAAGTTTTTGGCGGATTTCTTAAGGTGTTAAATAATGTAAATTTTACAGTAATGCCTAAAGAGAAGGTTGGATTAATTGGTGAAACAGGTTGTGGGAAGACAACCACAATGAAGGCGATAATGAGAATTCTTGGCATGACTTCAGCAAGAATTACTAAGGGTGAAATTTTATTTAAAGGAAGAGATATCCTAAAAATGAATGAAGCAGAGGTTCAAGAAATTAGAAGGAAAGAAATTTCTATGATTTTTCAAGATCCCACCGCTGCTCTTAATCCTGTCTTTACAATAGGTTCTCAATTTAGGAATATTATAAAATACTCAATGTTATCAAAAGAGAATTTGACAAAAAAGGAGATGGAAGCACGCGCGATAGAAATATTAGAGAAAGTTATGTTACCAGATCCGAAAAGAATACTTAAAAGTTATCCTATTCAGCTTTCTGGTGGTATGCGCCAAAGAGTTTGCATTGCAATGGCGTTGTTGAGTAACCTCGATTTATTAATCGCTGATGAGCCTGGGACATCACTTGATGTTACAATTAAAGATCAGATTCTTCATTTATTAAATAATTTAGTGAAGGAAAAGGATATATCAGTAATCTTAATTAGTCATGCTTTAGGAATGATTAAAAATATTACTGAAAGAACCTATGTAATGTATGCCGGTTCTATGGTAGAGGTAGCAAAGACAGCAGATATATTTAATAAACCCTTACATCCCTATAGTCAAGATTTAATAGCCGCTGTTCCCAAACTTACGGGAGAAGGAATATCTCAAGGAATTCCAGGACATATTCCTGATTACCTCAATCCACCGCCAGGGTGTCGATATCATCCAAGGTGTAGGTATGTAATGCCGATATGCAAAGTAAAAAACCCACCTTTTTTTAAAGTTAATGAGGTTCATCAAGTTGCATGTTGGCTTTTTAAAAAAGGGGGAAATTAAGTTGGTAAATAATAATATCTTAACTGTAAAAAATCTTAAAAAATATTTTATTACTCAGCAAGGAATTGTTAAAGCAGTAAATGATATCAATTTTTCAATTAAAGAAGGAGAAATATTTGGTCTGGTAGGCGAATCTGGTTCAGGAAAAAGTACGGTAGCTTATACTATAGCTGGCTCATATCAACCCACTGAAGGTGAAATTACTTATCGTAATCAAGATATAAGCAATGAAAGTAAAAAACGGTCCAAGGAATTAAAAAAGGAGATACAAATTGTGTTTCAAGATCCTGGTACTTCTTTAAACCCTGCCAGGAGCATTTATCAGATACTTGAATTGCCACTTAAGGTGCATGGTATTGCTAAGAATCGTAAAGAACGAACTGAGAAGGTTAAAGAACTTCTTAAAATGGTTGAGCTACCAGAAGATTATATCTACAAATATCCCCAGATGATTGGAGGAGGAGAAAGGCAAATGATTTCAATTGCGCGAGCTTTAGCAACGAATCCTTCTTTGGTTTTATTAGATGAACCTACATCAGCCTTAGATGTATCAATACAAGCAAAAATTATTAATATGTTAATTCAATTTCAAAAAGATTTTAATTTATCATATCTTTTTATTACTCATGATCTAAGCTTGATGAGGAATCTGGCATCATCAGTTGCTATTATGTATCTCGGAAAAATTTGTGAAAATGCGTCAAGTTCGGAGTTTTTTAAGAATCCTCTTCATCCTTATACCCAGATGTTGTTATCATCTATACCTGTTCTAACCGATGAGGAAGAAAGGCTTAAACCAAAAAAAATAAAATCTGCTGGAGAGATTCCTAGCCCAGTAAATATCCCTCCAGGTTGTAGTTTTCATTTGCGGTGTCCTATGAAAATGGATGTTTGTTTTAAAAAGGATCCGGTTATGGTAGAAGTAACTAGAGGGCATTTTGTTAGATGTCATCTTTTTAAATAAATTAGATAGACAATACTTATTTTATACGTTTTTAAACATCTTGGATTTTTAACTAAATTATTTCGATTTATAGTATTGTTTATAATATAAATTGAAATAAATTTTATTCCCAAATTTTTAAGATTCTATAGTTAGGAATTATGGAGGAAATTAAAATGAATGAGCGTGAGCGTTTCTTGACAACAATGAATCATCAGGTTCCTGATCGTGTACCTACTGTGATGGATGCTCGCATAGAGGTTCAAGAAGCTTTAAAGAATTATTATAAGGTTGATTCATACCAGGAAGTGCTCGATATTTTGGGGGCAGTTGATATAGATCGTTTTCCGACAGATAGCTGGATTAAGGTGAATTTTCCTGGTTACGATGAAAAGGCTGAGTTAATTGAAGGCCCCTGGCTGGGGGGTGGTCAGAAATATATTAAAATCAATGAAACAACATTTAAAGATGCTTGGGGTGTTGTTTTTAAGATCGGCGCTAATGGAAAGTATGTTGAATGGGTATCTGGTCCGCTGGTTAATGCTAAGGATCCAGATGAAATATTCATACCCGGAATAGATAATATTGTCGATGATCCAGATCTTCCCAAAAAAGTTCAAGAGCTAAAAGATAAAGGAGTATTTGTTCAAGGAAGAGTAACTCAAGTATATAAGACAGCATGGATGCTAAGAGGTATGGAAAACTTGCTATGTGATTATCTAATTAATAGAAGCTTTATTGAGAAATTATATGATAAACTTTATAAACTACAGGGTGAGATATTACGAAGACTGACCAAGGCAGGTATGGATATGATTGGTTTTGAAGGTGATATTGCAATGCAACATAGTCTTGTCATGGGACCTGATACATGGAGAGCTGTTGATAAACCCAGGTTGGCGAAAGTTATTGCATCATGCAAAAAAATAAACCCTGATGTTCATGTGTTTATCCATAGTGATGGGGATATAAGTGAAATCATGCCTGATCTCATTGAAATCGGGTTTGATGTGATAGATCCAATTCAGCCTGAATGTATGGACCCGATTAAGATAAAAAAGTTATACGGTGATAAAATAACACTACATCGATGCGGAAGTCTTCAAAAGACCTTACCATTTGGAACTCCAGAAGATTGTAGAAAAGAAGCTATTAATTACATCGAACAGTGTGGACAAAATGGGGGATTAGTATTAGGAGCATCTAATACTATCGGTTATGATGTTCCTGTTGAAAATATTGTGGCTTGGTATGAAGCTGTACGAGACTATATATATTAATAAATTCAAACCATAGCAGGATTATCCAAGAGGATATCTTCGGATAACATAGAGAGACTTATTAGAATCGTTACCAATTCAGCCCAGGAGATATCTAAGAAGTTAGGATATAAAGAGAGAAGTATTTCAAAGAAGGCCGATTAGTAGTAAAGTAATTGGTAAGTTTATTTATAATAATAACAATAAAAATTTTAGGAGGAGTAGAAAGAAAAATGGCAAGAGTAATTCTAATAGCTTTAGGTGGGAATGCGATAAAACAAGCAGATGAAAAAGGAACTTCCGAAGAACAATTCAGGAATTGTGGGAAAACAACAAAACATATCTCAGAAATTATTAAAAACTTGGACAAGGAAGACCGATTGATTATAACTCACGGGAATGGTCCCCAAGTGGGCAATTTAATGGTACAGCAAAAATTAGCTGAAGATGTTGTCCCAGCTCATCCCATGGATGTAGTAGGGGCAATGACTCAAGGGCAAATTGGTTATATGTTACAACAAACCTTAAGGAATCATCTTAAAAAAATGGGTCTTGCTGTCCCCGTGTGTGCTATAGTTAATCAAGTATTAGTAGATAAAAACGATCCTGAATTTTTCGGGGACAAAGCTTCCAAGCCAGTCGGTAATTTTCTAACCGAAGAAGAAGCTAAAGAAATGAAGAAAAACAATCCCGATTATATTATAAAAAAAGTAAAACCAAACGGGGAGCGTTGCTGGAGGAGAACCGTTCCTTCTCCAGACCCTATTTCTAATTTAGAAGCTGAGGTTATTAAAAAATTAGTTGATGCTGGGGTAGTGGTTATCGCTTCCGGTGGTGGAGGTATACCAGTATTAGAAGATAAAGAAGGAAACTACCAAGGAATTGAAGCGGTAATAGATAAAGACCTTGCGGGAGAAAGATTAGCAGAAATAGTAGGTGCTGATATCTTTTTAATTCTTACAGATGTGGAAAGAGCCAAGATTAATTATGGTAAACCTGATGAAAAAGCCTTAGGTAAAATAACCTTTGAAGAGGCTAAACAGTATTTTGATGAAGGACATTTTCTAGCAGGAAGTATGGGCCCAAAAGTCAAAGCTTGTTTGCGATTTTTAGAAAATGGGGGAAAAAGAGCTATAATTGCCTCCCTCGATAAGGCCTTAGAAGCTTTTAAAGGAGATAGTGGGACAATTATAGAAAAAAATTAAGTAATACAACTATTAAAATAAATTGAAAGGAGTCGATCAAAATGTTAAAGGGAAAAGATATAATAAATACTGCTCAGTTTTCACCTCAGGAACTTAATCTAATTATGAATACTGCTGCAAATTTTGAAAAAGAAGTCAAAGATGGAAATGTAATCAGAAATATGGAAGGGCAAGTAGTGGCTACCTTATTTTTTGAACCGAGCACCAGAACTCGACTTTCCTTTGAGACTGCTGCCAATAGATTAGGAGCCCGAGTAATTACTGTAGCCAACCCAACTAGTTCTTCCGTAACCAAAGGAGAATCTTTAGCTGATACTATTAGGACAGTGGATGGTTATGCCGATGTCATTGTTATGCGTCATCCTATGAAGGGTTCTGCCCAGATTGCTGCTGACAATGCAGTTCATCCTTTTATTAATGCTGGTGATGGTAGTGGTCAACATCCTACCCAGGCACTTTTAGATATATATACCATTCGTAAAGAAAAGGGAGCTTTAGGAGGGCATACGGTTGCCTTTGTAGGGGACTTAAAATACGGGAGAACTGTTCATTCTTTAGGTTACTTTATGGCTCTCTATAGGAATAAGATGATCTTTGTTTCTCCGAAAGCTCTACGGATGCCTGAAGAGATAACCGCTGACCTGAGGAGTCGTGGGGCAGAAATTGAAGAGACTGAAGACTTAAAGAAGGCATTGTCGGTTAGTGATATAGTTTATGTTACTCGAATACAAAGAGAACGGTTTGAAGATCCTGCAGAATACGAAAGACTTAAAGGTTCATATATTATCAATAGAGCCCTGATTGATCAGGCTAAAAAAGGGATTACCATTCTCCATCCTCTTCCGAGAGTAGATGAAATATCTACCGATGTCGATGAATACGAAGGGGCTGCTTATTTTAGACAGGCCCATAATGGCCTCTATATTAGAATGGCTCTCTTGGCATTAGTAAGTGGTAGAGTATAGATTAGATTTTTAAAATTAGTATAGAAGTTTTAGACGATAATTAAAATATTTAAAAGTAGAGAAATAAATGAAGACAAAAGATATTAGTAGTCCGATAATGGTAAAAGGCAATTTAGTTGAAAATATTAATTTAAATACTAGTTATTATAAAATGAGGATTAAAGCTCCTCAAATTACAAGAAAAGCTAAACCAGGCCAGTTTGTTGTGTTATCTACGTGGAAAACTAAAGACCCTTTTCTAAAAAGACCATTTAGTTTTTATAAAATTGAACCAAATACAGGTACATTTGATATTCTTTATAAAGTAATAGGTAAAGGTACACAGATAATGGCTAATTCTAAAGTTGGTGATTTGGTAGAATTAATAGGCCCTCTCGGTAATGGTTTTAATATTCCAGATAATATAAATAATATAGCTGTAGTTGCACGTGGTATAGGAATTGCCCCCTTGATGCCTTTAATATTAGAAAGTAAAAGAAGGGAAATTGGAGTTTATGCTTTTCTCTCTGCTCAGACCGATAATTTATTTTTATATAATAATGAAATTGAATTAATTTCCAAAAAAGTATTTTACACTACAGATGATGGTTCAAAAGGAGCAAGAGGTATAGTCACTAATTTTCTAGAAAAAGTTTTAAGAGAAGAAGTGATTGATGTTGTTTATGTTTGTGGATCAAAAAGACTTACCAGACACATAAGAGATCTACAAAGGAAGTATAATTTTTTGGCATTTGTAAGCTTAGAGGAACATATGGCTTGTGGTATAGGAGCCTGTAAAGGTTGTGTTCATAAAACTAAAAATGGTTATAGAAGGGTTTGCAAGGAAGGACCAGTTTTTCCAGTGGAGGAGTTAATTTTTAATGAATAAAGAGGTTAATTTAGAAGTTGATTTAGGACCGTTGCATTTAAAAAATCCCATTATGCCTGCTTCAGGTACCTTTGATATAAAATGTACTTTGTTAAACGAGAAACAGCTTAATAAATTAGGAGCAATAGTACCCAAGAGCATTGCTTTCAAGAAAAGAGAAGGGAACCCTGGGCCAAGGATTTGTGAAACTGATTGTGGATTATTGAATGCAGTTGGTGTTCCTTCTAAAGGTGTAGAATATTTTGTAAAAGAAGAATTGCCTCTATTGGAAAAAGCAAACAATATTATTATCGTTAGCCTTGTGGGAAATCGTATTGAAGATTTTTGTAATTTAGCCGAATATCTTAATAAAATTAAAGCGATTTCAGCATTAGAAATAAACCTTTCTTGTCCTAACTTAAATAATGGAATGCCTTTTGGTGTTAATAAAGAGAAATTATACGAATTAATTTTTAATATCAAGAGAAACACCTCAAAACCAATTATTGCAAAATTATCTCCAAATGTTTCTGATATAAAAGAAATGGCGTTAATTGCAAAAAATGCAGGTGCTGATATACTAACTATTGCTAATACTTTAATGGGTATGGCAATTGATATTGATAAGCATATACCAAAGTTGGGGAATAAGATTGGAGGGTTATCTGGTCCAGCAATCAGGCCTATTGTGGTTAGAATGATTTGGGAAGTTGCTCAATCTGTCGACATACCGATTATTGGAGTAGGAGGTATTTACTCTGCTGAAGATGCAATTGAAATGATTCTTGCTGGTGCAAGTGCAGTTCAAATAGGCTCAGCCAATTTTATTAATCCATATGTAATGTTAGAGGCGATTGAAGGAATTAGACAATATTTAATTAACAAGAGATATAATTCTATTAAAGAGATAGTTGGTTTAGTGAAAGTCTAATATCTTATATAGGTTAAGCATATATATTTTAGTTAACATATAAATCATACGCTATAGATTTTAAAAATAAAGGAGGAGAAATTTATATGAGCTTACAAATGTTAATAAATGCTATTTTGTTAGGAGGACTGTATGCTTTAATGGGCATAGGCTTTTCCTTACAATGGGGGATTAGCGGAATTATTAATTTGTCCTATGGGGCGATGGTTATTTTGGGATCATATATTTCTTTAGCAATGTTCGATTATTTTGGGATAGATCCTTTTATTAGCATATTTTTATCTGGTGCAATTTTATATTTTTTAGGTATGGCAATATATAGGGGCCTTTTGCAACCCTTAATTAAGGGCGGGATCATAATAACTCTTATTCTAACCTTTGCTGTTAGATTGATTTTGGAGAATATTATGTTAGTGTTATGGTCTGCTGATTACCGAACAATTCGCCTCTCTTATGCTGCCTATAGTTTTCAAATTGGTGACACATATATTCCTCTAATTAGATTTTTGACTTTTCTTATAGCTGGGTTAGTGATTTATGCGGTTTATCATTTTATGATGGGGACAAAAACAGGTAAAGGTATTCAGGCAGTTGCCTTGGATAGAGAAGGAGCAGAAGCTGTAGGGATAGATGTAGAAAAAATGTATCTTATAAATTTTGCAATAGGTTCTGCTTTAGCTGGAGGAGCAGGAGCTCTTTGGGCTAGTATCTATAGTTTTTCTCCTCATTTAGTTGGTTCAATTGTGGGTAAGGTGTTTATTATTGCTATCCTTGGAGGTTTGGGTAATATATGGGGTGCCGCTGCTGGTGGATTAGTATTGGGGATTGCCGAGACCGCTGGAGCAGTTTTTTTTGGTTCACAATGGCAAGAAGCTTTAGGAATGGCAATTATGGTAATCGTTCTTGTTTGGAAACCATATGGTCTTCTTGGTAAAAAGTTTTTTGGATAATTTAAATTATCTATATAAATATAATAAAAGGAAGGAGAACACAAATTGTTTATTAATAGGAATATAAAAAGAATAATTTTAGCAATTTGTTTGATTATTCTAATTTTCTTACCAAAATTTATAGCCGGATATGGAATTAGAATTCTTACTGCAATTTTTATGTATGCAATAATTGCTCAGGGTATAAATCTTATGTCTGGATATATGGGTTACCTTCCCTTTGGTAATGCTATGTTCTTTGGAGTAGGAGCATATATTACTGCAATAATGATGGCTAAAGGCCTTACTTTTTTATGGGCTATGATCTTAGGAGGAATTGCAAGCATATTAGTTAGTACTCTTTTTGGGTTACCAGTACTTAGGCTTCGGGGACATTACTTTGCTATTGCAACTATTGGGGTATCTGGTGCCCTTTTGTCTATTGTGCAAAACGCGACAGAAATAACTGGGGGAGCAATGGGGACTACTTTACCTGTTATTGAAGGCTCTCCCCAAGTAACTTATAGTTATTTCTATTGGGGAATGTTAACATTAATGATTGTAGTAACTTTAATTATATCTTATGTGATGAAAACTAAGTTTGGCTATGGAATTAGAAGTATTAAAGCCAATGAAGAAGCTGCCGATGCCATGGGGATAAACACTACCCAACACAAAGTTATTACCTGGGCAATAAGTGCATTTTTTACTAGTCTTGCTGGTTCGATATATGCCTATTGGATGTCCTTTATTGCCCCAGATGAAGTTTTTAATATAATGATTATAGTACATGCAATTGTGATATTACTTATTGGTGGAATGGGAACAGTTTTAGGACCTATAATTGGTGCTTTTATTATTGAATTGTTATCTGAGGTTGCTTGGAGCAATTTTCTTGAATACCACCTTGCTGTTATGGGAATTGTTACACTTATTATAATATTTTTTATACCTAAAGGAGTAGTAGGGACATTTAGTGAAATAAGAAAAAAAAGAAAAATAAGGCAGGGGGAGAAGGAGGCTGTATAAGGTGAAAGAGAATTTAATACTAAAAATAGAATCATTAAGTAAAAACTTTGGAGCATTAAAGGCAGTAGATGAGGTAAATTTTGAAATAAAAAAAGGTGAAATAGTAGGACTAATTGGCCCTAACGGAGCAGGAAAAACTACAGTAACTAGTTTAATTACAGGAGCATTACCTAAAACAGCTGGACGAGTTTTTTTTAACAATATTGACATTAGTAATTTAAAACCTTATCAAATAGCAAGAAAGGGGCTAGCTCGCACTTTTCAGGTGGTTAAACCACTTATAGGTATGACTGTAGAAGAAAATATATTAGTTGGCTCGCTTTATGGGAAATCAGGGAGAAATTCTAATATAAAAGATGCTTGTCGACGAACAAGAGAGATTATTAAACTTGTAGGATTAGATAAAAAAAGGAATTATTCAGTAAGTGATATTACGTTGCCCGACTTAAAAAGGATGGAATTTGCCAGAGTTTTAGCTATGGAACCAGAGGTGGTATTTTTAGATGAGGTAATGGCTGGGCTTAACCCGGCAGAAGTGGATGAAGCAAGTAAGTTGGTTAAAATGGTTAGGGATGAGAAAGATCTTACTATAGTATATATAGAACATATTATGAAGGCGGTTATGGAAATTTCAGAACGAATTATAGTTTTACACCACGGGAAAAAAATAAAAGAGGGCTCTCCTCAAGAAGTTGCTGATGATCCAGCAGTAATAGAAGCATATTTAGGAAAACGATATGCTGCAAAGGAGGTAACAAAATGAAAAAAACATCTCTTCTCCAGGTTGACAGTTTATGTACCGGTTATGAGGCAATTCAAGTTTTATGGGATATTAGTTTAGAGGTAGAGGAAAAAGAAATTGTCTGTGTGATTGGAGCAAATGGTGCAGGCAAAAGCACTTTATTAAAAACAATTTTAGGAATTCTTCCGGTATGGAAAGGAGAAATATATTATCTAAATAAGAATATAACCCAAGTTGTTACTCCTGATAGAGTAAAAATGGGTATTGGTTTTGCCCCTGAAGGGAGGCATTTGTTTTATGGTTTGACAGTTGAGGACAATCTTCTGATGGGGGCTTTCCAGAGAAAGTTTGACAACAAATTAAGAGAAGACTTAGAGTTTATTTATTCGCTATTCCCTATATTGAAGGATTATAGAAAAAAAATTGCTGGAAATCTTTCAGGAGGAGAACAACAAATGTGTGCTATTGGAAGAGCATTAATGTCGCATCCTAAATTGCTTATTATTGATGAATTATCTTTAGGTTTGGCTCCTGTTGTGGTAGATGATTTAATTGAAACTATCGTTAAATTAAGGGATAAACAAAAAATAAGTGTATTATTAGTTGAACAAGATGTGCAAGTTGCTTTAGATATTGCTGATAGGGGATATGTTTTGGAAGCAGGCGTTATTACTCTTGAAGATAATTCTGAAAATTTATCTAAAAATAAACATATAAAAACTGCTTATCTAGGAGTGACTTAATAATTAAACGAATAAAATAAAAGATTTATACTGTCTAATGTAATTATTTTATTGATTGAAATATTTAAAAAACGGTAATATTTTATGTGACGTCTAATCATAAAGGACAGAGACGCTTAGCTAAGTGATGCTTGTTTTTAATATTAAAAATAGGGGGGGTGATAAATGAAGAGAGAAAAGAAATTAAGTTGAGTGTAAAATTATATAATTTATAACAAAAAGGAGGAAAAATGAAAGTGAAAAAAAATTTTATCTTGTTAATATCGATAATTATCTTATTGATTAGTTTGGTTGGAACTGTTTTCGCCCAGGAGAATATAATTAAGATTGGAGCAGCGGTTTCCTTAACTGGTAAAATGGCTTACGAGGGTAGATTGGTTAAACAAGGATATGAAGTCTGGGAAGATTGGGTAAATAGTCATGGTGGTATTACTGCTGGAGGAAAGAATTATCAAGTAAAAATAGTTTATTATGATGATGAAAGTGAACCCGTGAGAGGGGCTAAACTTACTGAGAAATTGATTACTCAGAATAAAGTAGACTTTCTATTTGGACCATTTTCTAGCGCTATTACTTTTGCTACTACAGCTATAGGTGAAAAATATAAAAAGATTACTATAGCTCCGGAAGCTAATGCTACCAAAGTTTATGAGAGAGGTTACAAATATGTGTTTTCAGTTCTTCCGCCTGCACCTATGTTAATGGTTCCTATAGCATATATGGCTGAAGAATTAGAACCTAAACCAAAAACAGTAGCTGTCATTTCAGCAAATGATCTATTTCCTCTAAGTTGCGCTGAAGGGTTTAGAGATAAATGTAAAGAATTAGGATTTGAAATAGTGCTCTTTGAAAAATATCCAGCTGGTGCGACCGATATTTCTACTTTGCTAACGAAGGTAAAAGATTTGAATCCAGATATTCTTGGGGTTGCAGGTTATACCGCAGACGCATTAATGGTAATGAGACAATGTAAAGAATTGAATATTAATCCAAAGATGTATGCTTTCTCAGTAGGTGTTATGATTCCCGGGTTTATCGAAGAATTAGGTGCAGATTCTGAATATGCTTTTGAAGGAGAATGGTGGTTGCCAAATATGAAGACTAAAGATAAAGTATTTGGAACTACTGCAGATTACGTTCAGGCTTGCAAGGATAAATTTGGTGAAGATTATATGCCCGAATATCATGTATCCAGCGCAAGTGCTGCTGGAACTTTACTTCAATTAGCTATAGAAAAGGCTGATTCAATTGAAACTGAAAAGGTTAGAGATGCTCTGGCAAGTTTAGATGTTGAACTTTCAACTTGGCCGGCAATTGCCTTTAACGAAAAAGGACAAAATATTAAATGGCTGCATCCAGTTGTACAAGTCCAGAATGGTAAATACATCGTTGTTTACCCTGAATCTTCCCAGGAAAATGCTCCAATTTATCCAACTCCGGAATGGAAGAAAAGATAGTATTTTTTACAAAGGGGTTGTAATCAATTTACAACCCCTTTGTATTTTTAAAAGAAAGTAAATATTAAGTATATAATTTGAAATAATAATCAGCTATGATTATAATGTAGGAAATTATTGTTATTGTTTTTAGTAATATTGCTTTTACTATATAATAATTTGTAATTTGTAGTACAAAAGGAAAAATTATGAAGATTATCAGAAATAGTAATTTATGTTATGCCTGT
>Ga0190360_1000958_pt1 | contig 15316 bp, 15 predicted proteins | sample 48721834_MG_FD_161271 | JGI IMG/M metagenome (GOLD analysis project Ga0190360, IMG submission 161271) | Hydrothermal vent microbial mat bacterial communities from Southern Trench, Guaymas Basin, Mexico - 4872-18-3-4_MG | ecosystem: Environmental > Aquatic > Marine > Hydrothermal vents >... | reverse complement strand
TACTGACGATAATAAAAAAGTATATAAACTGCTAATTCCACTCATGGCTTTAGTTACAATGTTCCCTCCTTTGGTTCTATTCCCCATAACCGGAGATTTTAACACCCTGCTTTTAATGTTTTTCCCAGAACTATGGGTAGGTTTAAACTGGCCCTTATTACGTGTAACCAAAAAATATCTACCATCCCATACAACAACAAAGGAGGGTATAAAAAAAAGATTAAGTGTTTTTTATGAACAAAATTAAAGGTTTTATTAACTTAATACGTTTTTACCCAGTTTTTTCTACCTTCGTTGTTTCCACTTCTATGATAATCACAAGCACTGTTCTAAATCATCCTAATATAAACTTTTATTATAACATAGACAGTTTATTTTGGTTTGTTTTAAAAAATGTTTTTTTAGCTAGTTTACCCCTAACCATGGCAACTGCTGGATCTAATATTTTAAATCAGATTACGGATTTAGATGAAGATCATATTACTAAATCATATCGACCTTTGCCTCAGGGTATATTTAGTATAAAGGAAGCTAGTATTTTTGCATTGTTTTTCTATTTACTTTCTTTTTTTATTTCTCTTCTTTTTGGTTTTTATTTCATCTTATTTACGTTTTTATTTATTGTTTTTACAGTGAGCTATTCGATCTACCCTCGTATAAAACGTTTTTTAGTGCTAAACCAGTTATGGATTGGTGTAGCTAGAGGTTTTTTTATAATTTTAGGCTCTTGGAGTATCTCTGGTTATCCCTTTGATGATGTTCCTTTAGCACTTGGTTTAATAAGTTGTATTTTTTTGTTAGGTGGCATGTCCTCTAAGGATATCGCTGATAGGGATGCAGATAGAAAAACAGGTATAAATACTATTGTTAATTTTATAGGTTTAAAAAGAGCTTCTTATTTTTCGTTGTTCTGCATGGTTTTTGCTTATTTACTTGTGATACCTTTGTTTTTTTTAGGTGTTTTTAGTTTTTACCATCTTCCCTTGGTTTTTTTTGTTGTTTTTTCTTTTCTGATTTTTTTTCAGATGAATCAAGAAAAGTTTGATAGTTTTTTGTTTTTTGAGAATGTTTCTGCTTGGTTTTGTGTTCATGCTTCTAATTTTCTTTTTATTTTTTGTTTCATGGTTTTGACATTAATTGGTGTTTTTATACTGTAATAATGTAAAACAAAATATACATCAGAGATTTGTTTTTCTAGTTGTAATATTGCCTTGTTTTTTTAAGGATTTTTATTATTTCGATGGGTATTATATAGCATGTGAAAGCGAATAGTAGGAAAATTAACGTATTTTTTGTGCCTATCACGGGAAATAACATCATGGGTGTTATAGTGGATCTGAAGAGTATTTGCGTGATTATGTTTTTTCTTATTTTTTCACGGTTGAAGTGTTTGATTTTGAACATTTTTATAGTGTATATCAGTGTTATTACTGTAAACAGTGTTATCAATAGTATCTGCCATTTTTGGTAGTGTAGATTATGAAATAGTAGCATGGGTGTGAAAATTAGTATCGTGGAGGTTAACCGTATGATCATTCCGAAGGCTATGAATTTTTTAGGTATATGTAGTATCTGGTTGGTGTTTATGTATACTCCAGTTTTTGTTGCATAGTTTTTTACATTTTTTTTGTAATCATGATCCGCATCTTTAATACCGCCGCTTATTGCTGTCATAAATAGTATCTGGTTGAATGTTAGTAGCGATATTATTATTGTGATGTTATTTAGATGTATCTTGTTTGAGATCATATATGCTGCATATGGTATTATCAATGCTTGTGCTGCTCCTGCTAAAAAAGCTGAGTAAGCAAATTTTTTTCCATAAATGTTGTTTATTGTTCCAAGTAATGCTGCTATTGTTAAGCATATTAACCCCAGGTAGAATGCATCTTGGTTTCTATAGAAGAAGATAAATGTAAGTATATATACTGTAATGAAGCAGAAAATTGATATGATTATCCCAGTTTTTTTTGATATCGTCCCCTTCGCTAGTGGTCTTATTTTAAGTTGAGGACATTGTCGATCTATTTCTATGTCTATCACATCATTTGATACAAAAAGATATATGTGTTGTAGTATTCCAATTATAAAAAGATAAAATAGTGTGGACAGTTCTGTTTTTACACCTGTGCTTAATGCACCTAGTACTGGTATTATTGCTATTAATCCTATTCCTTGTATTCTAAATAATCTTATGTAATCTATGATTTTTTCTTTCATCATTTCTCTTTTTTTTACATAGTTTTTGGTTCTAATGTTGTTCCAAAGAGTATTTTGTTCCATAGTACAAAGGCTACTGGTGGTACAAGTATTATAATCCCTACTAATGGGTTAAAGGTCATTAGTACTATTGGCATTAAACCATAGTTGAGTACGTAATGTGTTCCTATTAATTTCCGTGCTTTTGATCTTTTAAATTGTTTCATTGAAAGCAGCTTATGTGATAGCGTTAGTAGTATAACGGCTAAGGTTATAAGTAAAAACCATTGTGTGTATTTTAGATACGGTGATGTTTTTTGGAATTTTTCTAAAAGCATAAATGGTAACAATGCAATGGTTATGTTTACGATTTGTAATGTATATGCTAATGTTTTGAAACCGTTCGGTATTTTTAATGTTTGATTTTTTATTTGTACACCCATTTTTAGAGCTAGTGTTTTTCCCCCCTGTTTGTAGTCATTTTCTGCATCTTTAAGTCCTCCCGTAATAAACTGCATATAAAGAACCTGTATTGTTCCTACTAAAGCAATAATCCAGGTAATAGTGCCTAGTTTTGTTATACTACCTGTTACGGTGACCCCGCCGTATATTATTAGAAAGAATATACCCGTTGTTACAAAGATGTCCATACCCGGGAACTTTTTGCTATATAGATCATATATTGCCACTAATATTACAAACAGGGTGTATATAATTATAGGTTGATACATGGTGCTTTTTATTGCAAGAAATATTGTTATACCATATGATATGATTAGTGATACGATTACAAAAATCCACGCCTCTTTTATGGTTATAGTACCTGTTATTAACGGTCTTCTTTTGAGTTCTTTTGAATGTTTATCAATCTCGTAATCTATTATATCATTTAGCACAAATCCATAGGCGTGTGAAAAAAAACCTAGGATGAACAATAACACAAGTATAGATAGATCGAATTGTTTTTCTGCTAAAGCACCCATAACAGGCATCAGACTAGTCAATGTTCCGCTGAATGGCCTCATTAATTTAAGATATTCAAGCATCAACCAATTTTTATATATTTTATATTATAAATATGTTTCGAGAACTCATTAATTATCTTAGTTTTTTATCAATAAAAAGAATTGTATAAAAATTATACAAAAAACATATAAATAGATTATATAATATATAATATATAATATATATTGAAGGTAAAAACTCTATGTTATCTGATAAATCAAATGGTAATCTGATATTTCTTATTTCTCCATGTAGATCTGGCTCTACTGCATTATTATACGGTTTTTCTCAGATTCCCACTGTGTTTCCTTATTATCAACCAATCAAAGGAGCAATAAGAGAAAGAAAAAAATTTGTGATGCCAGATATTTCACATGGTTATCATCTATTTAAGGAGACTATAGGACATGAAAATATGGATGTGTGTTCTTACAATCCTTTTGAGCATATTCCAAGCGATATTCGAATAAACGCTATTTTTTTGTTCAGAAATCCAGTAAATACTTGGGAATCCTGGAAAAAAATGGGATGGAACCCTAATTTAGGATTATTTATACATGCTTATAGCAATGCGTACAATCTTTTAAAGAAAAGATTACAAACCCATCCGGAATCTACCAGTTGTATTATTTATGATTCGCTTGAAAATACAGAAATAGTATCATTCATCGCTAGAACATTATGTAAAAAAATTGGACTACCGTATACTAGTAATATTATACAATGGAAACACACACCAAGTATCAAAAAATTTATTTTCCTATCAAATACCAATAAAATAGTTGCACAAGCCTGTTCCGAGAAGCTTATACGAACCCGTGGAATCAGAAGAGTAGAAAATGGTGGTATCATATTCACTACTATTTCTGAGAGTAATATAATTAAATATAAATTAGGAAAGAAATACAGCTGGATATACAAACAATTTGAAAAACAATTTGGAAATAATGGAAATATATCATTCTTAGTAAAAAACAGATCTCTCTTCGAAAATGTATTAACAAAAAAGTAGGCTATTGGCAGAGTCACCCGATTCCAAAATACTAAGTTATGTAAATAATGTCATTAAAAATTTAATTTTATGTTCAACACTAAAAGACGCCGTTGAAGCATCAGAAACAATAGTATCTTCTTTTCGTAATTCACTTAGACGTATAGTTTCAAAGTCTATATTTTTTTTATTTAAAACATCAGAAATCCCCGGTATATGTCCATCACCAACAACAGCAACAATTTTTTCATGCTGTTTGCTTAAATCTACTAGTTGCTGTGCCATATAGTGATTACGCTCATCAACAAGTACACGTTTAACAGTTGGAAACTTTTCACCTATCTCATCCATGTATTTATCAAAATTATCTTCTAATCTACTTAGTTCTTTTTCCACACGCTTTTTACTAACAAAAAAACCTGCTAACCCTGAAAACAACATCCTTATTTTCTCACGAATACTCATAGACTTCAGCATCCGTATGAACAAACACTGTGCATTCATATCAATAAACGCTAATGGTAGCTGATGGCTCTGAGCATAATTAATAGTTGTAATCATCTCCTCACCAGCCTGTACACCATACTCCTCTGCCATGCTCTCCTGGAAACGTGCAAGAATCTTATACAGAAACGGAAGATTTTTACTATGCTCCTGATACTTCTCTGGATTACTTTGTTTAAACATTAATGCATTATACCGTTGTTTATCAAGCTCAACACAAAGAATATCTGGTTTTTTCTCATCAAAACCTTTTAACAACACTTGTGAAAGATTAAAAACATGCCCTGTTCCAACTAATATTATCATGTTCTCTCTTATGTTCCCTCTTTCCAATCATCCATATATTTTTTCTGAGTTTCTGATAAAACATCAATGTTTATGTTCATACTATGAAGCTTATATAAAGCAATTTTTTGATCAATCTCAACAGGGACAGGATACACTTTTTTCTCAAGTTTTTTGACATTTTCTTCATCCGTGAGCCATTCAGCAGACAATGCTTGATTAGCAAAACTCATATCCATAACCTCACTTGGATGCCCCTCCGCAGCAGATAGATTAACAAGACGTCCCTCAGCTAATAGATAAATAGTTCGCCCGTCTTTCATATGATACTCTCGAACATTGGGTCTGATCTCTATACACTCCCTTGATTTCTCATCAAGATATGGAACATTTATCTCATTATCAAAATGCCCACTATTTGCTATAATAGCCCCATCCTTCAGATTATCAATAACCTGCTCATCAATAACATGTTTATTACCGGTAACAGTAACAAAAATATCACCAACACTAGCTGCTTCCTTGATGGGCATCACACGAAAACCATCCATAACAGCCTCTAGAGCACGCACAGGATCAACCTCAACCACAATAACATTAGCACCCATACCACGGGCACGCATGCTTACACCTTTACCACACCAGCCGTAACCAGAGACTACAAATGTTTTACCAGCTATAAGAACAGATGTTGCACGTAGTATACCATCTATAGTACTCTGTCCTGTCCCGTAACGATTGTCAAAAAAATGTTTAGTCATAGCATCATTCACCGCGATAATAGGATAACATAGTTCTCCTCTTTCAGCCATGATACGCTGCCGATTCACACCAGTAGTAGTCTCCTCTGTACCAGCTATAACGTTTTTTAAACCTTCTTTACGGACAGTATGGAGCCTTGTAACCAGGTCACCACCGTCATCCATGGCAATATTAGGCTGATGATCAAGTACCTGGTCTACACACCAATAATATTCCTCAGTGTTTACTCCACGCCAGGCATAAACAAAAACACCTTCTTTTGCTAAAGCAGCAGCTACCTTATCATTTGTACTCAAGGGGTTAGAAGCACATAATGCAACCTTTGCACCACCAGCTTTAAGGGTTTTCATAAGAACAGCTGTTTCTTTAGTAACATGTAAACAACAGCCGATAGTGAAACCTTTGAGTGGTTTGTTTTTTTCAAAATCTTCTCTTATCCTCATAAGCACAGGCATATGGTCTTCAGCCCAGTGAATGAGATTATATCCATCTTTAGCGAGACCAAGATTTTTAACAGCATAGTTTTTTGTTTTTTCAACCATAATTTTTTCCACCCACAATAATTTTTTTTAAATAACTATTTTAGTATAAGTTTTGCATCAACCACGCAGTAATCATTCTCATATACAAAAACAGGGTTTAGATCCATTTGATCTATATAATCCATTAGTTCCTCACCCATCTTAGAAACTTTTAATAACAAATCAATTACAATTTTTTTATCTGCTTTAATGTTCCTGAAACCCTCAAGTAGTTTCTTACCTTTTATCCCCTCTATCATCTCCATGGCGTCATATCTATTTATTGGAACCACGCGAAAAGTAACATCTCTGTAGAGTTCTGTGAAAATACCGCCGATGCCACACATGATGCATAAACCAAAGGTTAGATCCTGGACTAATCCTATAATAATTTCAACACCTTTCTCCACCATCTGATCTACAAGAAAAGAATACCCTTGAGGGAATTTTTTCTTAAAACATTTAAAATGTTTTTCTAATTCATCCATGTTTTTAATATCTAGTTTCACTCCACCAACATCTGTTTTATGAAGTATTTTATTTGAACATACTTTCAATGCTACTGGAAACTTTAGTTCGAGTTTCTTAAGATCCTCAGCATTGTTTACAATCTGGTAATTCGTGGTTTTAATGTTGTACATTTTTAGAAGATCTTTTACCTCGTTTTCTGCAAGTGGTCCTTTTCTTTTAATTAGTTCTCTAACTTTTTTTTCCATACAAATTATTCCTTTTTCCTATTGTCTATAACACGTTTTGCTTTTAACCCTTCTTGCGTTATACTGTTGGGTGGTAAAACAGTTACTCTTGGTGTAAAAACTATTACTGATTTAATCTCTCGTTTTAATGTTTCTTCAAGCTCCATTTGATCAACCTGATTTAATATTTTTTTACTTTCGACTTCTACTGTAAGCTGGTCAACATCATTTTCTGTAGAAAGTATCATCCTCCAGTTTCCACCAACATTTTCATGTTTCATTAAAACTGACTCAATTTGACCTGGGTATATATTTGTACCACGGATAATAAGCATGTCGTCACTACGACCTTTTATAGGTGTATGCTTTACATGTGTACGTCCACATTCACAGGTTTTTTCATCATAAAGCCGGGCTATATCCCTGGTTCTATACCTTAGTAGAGGCATACCTTCTTTTGTAAGTGTTGTTAAAACAATTTCACCCTCCTCCTCCAGTTCCACTGGTTCAAGTGTAACAGGATCTACAACTTCAACAAGGAAATGATCCTCCCATAGATGTAACCCATCATGTTGATCACAATCAGTTGAAACACCCGGTCCGCACATTTCTGTAAGCCCATAGATGTCATGAACATCCATATCCCAGATGTCTCGTAGACGTTTCTTTAAACCTTGTGTGAACATCTCTGCACCAAATAACCCGTTACGAACCTTCAATTTTTTAGGGTCAACACCTATATCAAGAGCTACTTGAGAAAGACGTACCGCATATGAAGCCACACCAGATATAAACGTTGTACCATAGTATTCCATAAGCTTTATCTGACGTTCAGATTGCCCCATACCAGATGGAACAACAAGTGCTCCAATTTTTTGTGCACCATAATGGAAACCAAAAGCGCCAGTAAACGTTCCATAAGGTATAGGGTTTTGAAAAACATCCTCCCTGGTAAGACCAGACATACTAAGACATCGTGCCATAACCTCAGACCAGACATCAATATCATGAGGGGTGTAACAAACAGTAACAGGTGTACCAGTTGTACCACTCGACGCATGTAACTCTATACAATTCTCCAACGAAGTAGCCATCATACCAAAAGGAGCGTTATCACGTAAATCATTTTTAGTTGTAAACGGGAGTTTTCTAATGTCGTCAAGAGTTTTGATATCACCGGGAGTGATTTTCAATTCCTTAAATTTCTTTTGGTAGAATGGGACATTATCGAATACTCTATGAACTGTTTCTTTAAGTCTTTTTAACTGAAGTTCTCTAATTTTTTTTCTATCCATTTTTTCAATTTTTTCATTGAAGATGAAATCCATAGCGTTTTACCGGTGCAGGAATAAATATTACTCTTATTAAATACTATGGTTAGAATAGACAGAGAAATACTCTTTCAACCTTAAAATACAACAAAAAAAAGATTGATCTAATCTATATTAAAAAAAAACAGCAACATAAAGAGAACCATTATGATAAAAAGTTTTAAATAACGATTTCTCTTCCTATGCCTTTACTAAACCTTAAAAATAACTGGTGAAAAAAACTATGGTAAAAAGTATATACAATTATATTGCGGATCAATGGAAGAAACCAGATACCTCATATAATTCTCCTCGGCAACAGAGATTAATTCAATGGAGGAGAGAAGAAAACTTTCTTAGAATAGACCGGCCAACTAGAATAGACCGCGCGCGGTCACTAGGTTACAAAGCAAAACCTGGGTATATTATAGTAAGAGCACGAGTGAGACGAGGAGGATTACGTAAACCAAAGATTAAAGGCGGTAGGAAACCTTCTAAAAAAGGTATTAGCAAGATCACCATGGGCAAAAGTGTACAACGTATCGCTGAAGAACGTACAGCTAAACGCTACCCTAATATGGAGGTTCTTAATTCTTACTGGGCCGGAGAAGATGGTAAATACCATTTCTATGAAGTAATACTTGTAGATCCTGTACATCCAGCAGTTATGAATGACCCAAAGATCAACTGGATCACTGACGTCTCTAATAAAAGACGAGTATTACGTGGTAAAACTAGTGCTGGTCAAAAAGGACGAGGACTACGACACAAGGGTCGTGGCGCTGAAAAAGTAAGACCTAGTATACGTGCTAATCTAAGCCGTGGTAAATAAAAACAAAAAAAATTATTGTAATACGTATCTCTTTTTTTCTTATCTCACTACCATCACAGGTTTAGCAGCATACTGAACAACCTTGTTTGCTACACTACCGATCAAATAATGACCGAGTTCGCTAGTACCACGGCTACCAAGTACAATAAGATCAACCTTCTCACGGTTTGCAACATCAATGATTTTAGCAGCCGGGTCGCCTTCTTCTACCATACCAGTCACAGTAAACTCATGAACCCCGATATCCTGAATAGTATCATTGATTAAAACCTCAGCTTTTTTCTTCAAAGTCTCATATGCTTCAGCATCAACAAAAGATTTATCAGCGGGACTAGGAACCACAGCTAAAAGTATAAGCTCCCCATACTCATCTAAAAGCATCATCGCCTTGTTCAAAGCCTGTTCAGAACCTTCAGAACCATCAAAACCTACAAGGATTTTTTTCATAATAACCTAAAAAATTTCATCATTTTATTATTTTAGTTTTTCTCCTCCAAACCGGACCACTACCGGTATCCTGAATTTCAAACCCTATACTATTAAGTTTTTCTCTAATACCATCCGCGGTATTCCAATCTTTATCCTCACGTGCTTTTTCTCTAACCTGCAAAAGTGAATCCATTAACTCTTCAATACTTTTTCCCTCAACATCAGTTACATACTTTGAAGCGATTTTTTGAAGTTTTTTCAACAAAACCTTATCAACAACGTCTTTCTCTTCTTCAACTTTTTTAGGTTGAAACAATGTTAAAATACTACCCAAACAGGTGAGTGTATCAAGAGCGTATCTACATAAAACCTTGTTAGGGGCGGGATTATCTTTTAAAAACTTGTTACTCTTGTTTACAAAATCAAAAATAACAGCAACAGCTTGAGGTGTGTTAAAATCATCATCCATGGTTTTTTCAAAATTTTTTTTAAAATCTTCAACAGTTTTTAGATAGTTTTTCTCCATAATGTTCAACTTTTTTTCATCCAGTTTCTCCTTACTACTTCCACTTGCTAAGTTTTCTAGTTTTTCCTTCAACCGATGTATTTTTGTAAGACCTTTTTCGGCGTTTTTTAAAGCTTTTTCACTGAAATCAGGAGGACTACGATAATGAGTCTGAGCGAAAAAGAAACGTACAACCTCGGGATCCCATTTCTTCAATAAATCCTTTATATTAATGATGTTTCCAAGTGATTTTGACATCTTCTCACCTTCAACAGTGAGAAGTCCAATATGCATCCAGTAACGCGCGAATTGTTTACCGGTAGCTGCTTCTGCCTGAGCGATTTCATTCTCATGGTGAGGGAAACGAAGATCCATACCACCGCCATGGATGTCAAAAGGTAAACCTAGGTATTTACTACTCATAGTGGAACATTCAATATGCCAACCAGGGCGACCCTTACCCCAAGGGCTATCCCATGATGGCTCACCAGGTTTAGCTTTTTTCCAGAGAGCAAAATCAAGGGGGCTATGTTTTTTTTCTCCAGGTTGTATACGTGCACCACTCATAAGATCCTTAAGTTTTTGGCCAGAGAGTTTACCATATTCTGAGAATTTTTCAACAGAGAAATATACATCACCATCTACTTCATATCCATATCCTTTGTCAATGATCTCTTGTATCATTTTTATCATATCAGGAATGGTTTCAGATGCTTTAGGGTAGATATCAGCTCTTCGTATACCGAGCTTGTCTAAATCATTAAGGCATCGGGTGGTGAAACGACGGGAGTATTCAAGAGCATCTATACCTTCTTGATTCGCAGCGGTAATGATTTTATCATCAACATCAGTGATATTCTGAACATAAAAAACTTTGTAACCTTTGTATTCAAAATATCTCCGTATAACATCAAAAGCGTAATATGTTCTAGCGTGACCTATATGTGCATCGCTGTAGACTGTCATCCCGCATACATACATTTTTACTCTGTTTTTTTCAACTGGTTTAAATTCTTCTTTTTTCCTTGATAGTGTGTTGTATATTTTTATTGTCATTTTTTTCCTCAATCTGTTTTTTTTATCCTAAATAAAAGAGGAAATATAATATAGTTTACTACAAAAAGAGGGGGAGAAAAAGAGAGGGTTTTCTTCCAAATCATTTATAAATATAATTTGTATACCATGAAAACGTAAAGGAGGCTTGATATAGTTTATGAAAACTACGTTTAGTATTATAAAAGCAGATGTTGGTGGATGGCCTGGTCATGCGAAGGTTCATCCTGATCTTGAGGAGATAGCGAGGAAGAAACTTACTGAGGCGAAGCGGGATAAAACTATTTTGGATTTTTATGTGGCTCATTGCGGTGATGATCTTGAGCTTATTATGACTCATACTAATGGTGTTGATGCTAAAGAGATTCATAGTTTATCTTGGGATACTTTTTGTGAAGCAACTGAGCGAGCTCGTGATCTAGGTTTATATGGTGCGGGTCAGGATCTTCTTGCAGATGCTTTCTCTGGTAATGTCCGTGGTATGGGTCCTGGTGTCGCTGAGATGGAGTTTACTGAGAGGAAGGCTGAACCTGTTGTTGCTTTTATGATGGATAAAACAGAACCTGGTGCTTTTAATCTCCCGGTTTTTAAAATTTTTGCTGACCCGTTTAACACAGCAGGTCTTATCATTGATCCTTCGCTTCATGATGGTTTTGTTTTTGAAGTATGGGATATACTTGAACATAAACATGTTTTTATGAAAACCCCTGAGGAAATGTATGATCTCTTGGCGCTTATTGGTGCTAAGTCTCGTTTCGTTATCAAACGTGTGTTTCCAAAGAAGAGTTCTAAACTTAAATCTGATGAACCTGTAGCTGTTATATCAACTGAGAAACTTTATCAGATCGCTGGTGAGTATGTTGGGAAAGATGACCCAGTAGGTATAGTACGTGCGCAGTCAGGGTTACCAGCACTTGGTGAAGTACTTGAACCGTTTTCTATTGGTCATCTTGTTAGTGGTTGGATGCGTGGTTCACATAATGGTCCTCTTATGCCGGTTTCAGTTGAGGATGCACAATGTACTCGTTTCGATGGTCCACCACGAGTTGTTGCTCTGGGTTTCCAAGTTAAAAATGGTTTGCTGACTCAGCCTGTTGATTTGTTTAATGATCCAGCGTTTGATTTAACACGTAAAAGAGCTCAGGAGATCACGGAGTATATGCGTCGCCATGGACCTTTTGAACCACATAGGTTACCTATGGCTGATATGGAGTATACCACGCTTCCAAAGGTTTTGAAGAAACTTGGGAATAGGTTTAAAAAAGTTAAATAAAAACTGATTTCTAAAAAAAATTTTTTTCTTCCTTTAATTTTATATATTACTATCCTATTCAGGACATACTCTTTAAATAGATTACAATATCATGGGAGTAATAAACATATGGCTAGAATACATGCACGTAGAAAAGGTAAATCTGGTTCAAAACACCCAGTTACTCGTAAAAAGCATCCTGAATGGAGTGCATTGAATCCTAGAGAAGTAGAGGCGCATGTTATAGAGCTTGCAAAAGCTGGTAAGTCAACTAGTGAAATCGGTATGATACTACGTGACCAATATGCTGTTCCTGATGTTAAAATTGCTACTGGTAAAAAGATTACTGAGATACTTGAGAAAAACAATATTAAACCAGAGATACCTGAAGATCTTAGAAACCTTATTAAGACGGCTTTGCAGTTGAAGAAACATCTTGATGTGCATAAGAAGGATTTGAAAAACAAGAGGAATCTGCAGTTGACAGAGGCGAAAATACGGCGTCTTGTTAAATATTACCACCGGGAGAAAAAACTCCCTGAGGATTGGAAATATAACCTTGAGCAGGCAAAACTCATGTTTGAATAAAAAAAAGAAAAAAAACAATTATCTTTTTTAGATAAAACAGGTTTTTAATTTTTTGAACATGACAGATGATTTACTAAAACTGAGTAAAAAAGCAGTAGATATAATCTTATCTTTCCCGAGGTCTACTAGGGTGAGAGTTGTTTCTCATTATGATGCTGATGGAATTAGCGCCGCGGGTATTATTTGTAAAGCATTATACCGGTTAGGGTACGATTTTCATGCGAGTCTTATGCGTAATCCTTTTGATAAAGGTTTAAAACGGGTGATGGAGGAGGAGAATGAGGTTATCATTTTTTCTGATATGGGTAGTGGACAGATTGATACGATTGAGAAAATGAAAGCCGAGTGTATTATTGTTGATCATCATCAGTTTATTAAAAAAATTACTTCAGAAAATGTTTTTCAAATTAATGCGAATTTGTGTGGTTTTAATGGGAACTATGACGCGTGTGGTGCGACACTTGCTTATTCTATAGCGAAGTGTCTTGATTCAAGTAATATAGATTTAGTGCCGTTAGCAGTTGCAGGTGCTACTGGTGATAAACAGTATATCGGTGGTTGGAGGGGGTATAATAAAACTGTTGTTGAAGAGGGTTTGAAAAATGGTTTACTTGAAGAACAGGTTGATATTAAACTTTATGGTGAAACACTTTTTGATGCTTTGTATTATGCTGTTGATCCGTATTATAGTGGTGTCTCTGGTGACAGTGAAGGGATTAACAGTTTGTTTAAAAAACTGGGTTTGAAAAAAAATGTACGTTTTGAGGAACTTGATGAAAGCATGAGGAAAAAGTTGTATTCTTTTCTTATACTAAGGTTGATTAAAAAGGGTTGTGAAAAAGATATTCTTGATACAGTTATTAGATCACGGTATTATGCACCAGGTTTGTTTAATTGTGAGATGGAACGTTTTGCTGATCTTCTTGATGCATGTGGTAAAGGTGGTAGCCGTGGTTTAGGTCTTTCTATGTGTCTGGGTGATAAAAAGTCTTTTGATGAGGCTGTGGTTTTGGAGAAAAAGTATAAACAGAGTATTCTTGATGAGGTTTTAAAGTTGGAAAAAAAAGGTTTTGAAGAACGAAATGGTTTCCGTTATTTTTATAGTAAGGATTCTTCTTTGGGTGGTGTGATTTGTGGTATGGCTGTTAATTTTATTCTGGATCGGGAGAAACCTCTTTTGTCTCTTGTGAGGAAGGATGATGAGGTTCATGTTTCTTGTCGTGGTAATCAATACTTGGTAAGTCGGGGTCTTGATCTTGGTGGTGCTATGAAAACTATTGCTGATCGTCTTGGTGGTTTTGGTGGTGGTCATAGTATCGCTGCTGGTGCTACTATTGGTTTAGATAAAGAAAAAATGTTTCTTGATTTGGTTGATGAAATTGTTTCTAAGCAGTTGAAAAAAAATATAGGAGGGAAATAGACAGAAAGATGAGGGGGTTGTGTTGGAGGTTTTTTTTATGAAGGTTTTATGTGATGTAGTTATTGATTTAGGTGACAAGGTTAAGGTTGAAAATGTTTTACGATCTGTTAAGGTTGATGATTTTGATTTTGTAGATTCTCAGGTTGAAGGTGATTGTTTGGTTGCTCATATGGAGGCTGATTCTGTTTCTTCGCTTCTTCATACCTTGGATGATTATTTATCTTGTGTCTCTGTCGCTATGAAGGTTCTGGGATAAAGATTAATATTCTCTTAAATTATGCTGGTTTTTAATTATGAGATTTGATTTGAACGTGTGTTTTAGTTTCAGCGCTGATGTTGCGTCTATTAAAAAAGATGTGGAATCTTTTTTAAAAGGTTATAGTAAAAGATTAGCTGAGAAGGATAAAACTATTAGTTTTAAAAAAATTAGTATCACTGGTAACGTTTTATGTTTTGATATTGTCTCTAGTGGTGTTTTACGTCCTCATAATGTTCTTCTTAATTTGAAAAATAATATTACTCGTGAGTTTGGTAAAAAACATCATGTTGGTGTGAGAGAGATAACAGTTAAGGGTTATACTATTGAGTTTGAGGTTATTAGGAAGCCTTTGAAAAAGGTTGTTATTCCTTTTGCAGATGTTTTTTTTGATGGTACAAGAGTTACTATGGTTTTGAAACAGGTGGATGAGGGTTTTTTACGTAGGAATTATATTGATCGTATGATTTCTCTCGTGAGAGAGAAGGTTGAACGTCAGTATTATGAGGGTAAGAGCGAGTTTTGGAAGATTATCTGGAGGTCAGGGGAGAAAAAACCTGTATGGTATAAGGATCCTACTGAGGAGATGATACGTCGTGGTTGGCTTCAACCTGGTCCAAGTAAGGGTAAATGGTTTTATCGCCCGCAGGCTGCTGCTATACTTAAAACGATGAAAAAAATCGCGGAGGAGGAAGTACTGCTTCCTTTA
>Ga0190360_1000956_pt1 | contig 15318 bp, 16 predicted proteins | sample 48721834_MG_FD_161271 | JGI IMG/M metagenome (GOLD analysis project Ga0190360, IMG submission 161271) | Hydrothermal vent microbial mat bacterial communities from Southern Trench, Guaymas Basin, Mexico - 4872-18-3-4_MG | ecosystem: Environmental > Aquatic > Marine > Hydrothermal vents >... | reverse complement strand
TCCGCTTGGCAATTCTCTCTTCAGCAGCTTTTCTTGCTGCTTCTCGCTGAGTGGCCCGGGCTGCAGTTTTTGCTTCTTTTTTAACTTCTGGCTTTTTAACCGCAGCCTTAGTTGCCTTCCCCTGCTCCTCTTCGGGAAGAGGAGCAAGCCTCTTTGGTTCCTTCTCACTTAACTTCATATTCCCCATTTAACCCCTCCATATAAAAATAAATCAACAAATTCCCATCTTCTTATTTTTCCCTTTTTATATTTATCGGCAAAAACAAAAGAGACTTTAAAGAAAAAGGATAAAATATATCTTTTCAAAGTGGATGTTGCGGGGCTTTAAATGAGTGGGTAAGTTATGCTTGACATTTTTGAAAAATCTGTTTAGCATTAGAATGCCGGGGGAGATGAACCCTGCCTTAGGTAAGATGGGCGTCTTAAGGCAGGGGGATCCAGTGACGCAACCGACCGGTTAAAAAAGATGGTCGGTTTAAAATGAAGGAAATGCGAGTAATAAAGGTAGCACTGGATCTTGAGTTAAAAACCCCGGTAGTCCTTTTGCAGGAAAAGAGGGGAAATCGTAAGCTTCCCATCTGGATGGGGTTATATGAGGCAAGGACAATTTCCCTGGCCACAAAGGAGTATTCTTCATCCTTACCTTCAACTTTTGACCTGGTTAAAAAGCTTATTGAAAAGCTGGGAAGCAGTGTGGAGAGAGTAATAATAAATGAGCTTAAAAACAACAATTACCACGCTAAAATTCTCATAAAAAAATCTGGTCAGATCCTTGAAGTGGATGCTCGTCCCAGTGATGCCATAGCACTTGCCCTGAAGTTCAAAGCACCCATATATGTGGATGAGGACAGAATAGAGGCTCGACAAGAACCTATAAGTGATATGGAAATTGACAATTTCAGGAAAAAGCTACAGGATATAAAACCCGAAGATTTTCTTATGTGAAATCAAATAGTTCCCCCTGTTTTTATCTGCTAAAGACCAAGTATTGCTTGTACTATTTTTCTCTCAAAAAGCTCTATACAAACATCAACCACCCGGGGATCGTAAAGAATACCTCTATTCTTTACTATCTCCTCAATTATTTCTTCAACCCTTCGTGCAGTCCGATAAGGACGATTTGAACCCATGGCTTCAATCACGTCAGCTACACCCAGGATTTTTGCCTCCAGCAAAATATCTTTGTCTTTTAGTCTTCCGGGATATCCGGAGCCATTGATTCTTTCATGATGTTGTAACACAACTTCGGCAATCGGCCAGGGAAAATGAACTTTTTCAAGCATTCTGTAACCATCTTCAGCATGCCTCTTAACCAGATTAAACTCAACTTTCTCCAGTTTAGCAGGTTTGTTGAGAATCGCTGCCGGGATATATATTTTACCAATATCGTGAAGAATGCCGGCTACACGTAGTCCTTCTATCTGGTTTTTTGAAAGCCCCATTTTTTTAGCTATACTGATAGCTAAGCTGGCTACTCTTTCCTGATGATTGGTTATGTAAGGGTCTTTTATTTCTACTATTTTTGCCACAGTCTTGATGATATCATCAGTCATTATTTGAAGCTGTTCAACCTTCTGTCTCAGGTTTTCCTGCAATCTTAAAGCTTTTATCCCTATAGAAATATTTCCAGCTATCTCCTGTAGAAATTTAACCTCCTCTTCTCTAAAGGCAGCCTTTTCTCCCGAAAAAATGGTGAGCACACCAATTACCTCTGTCTCGTCTATCAATGGCAAAGCTATTACTGAACCAAGATCTCTCTTCAGTGCCTCTTTCCTCCAGGGTTTAAATCGCAAATCATGAGCAATACTTTCCACAATAAAAGGTCTCTTTGTTTTTACTGCCATACCAGCTGGTCCTTTTCCCAGTCTGGAATCATCCCATTTAACTTTTCTGGAAGAGGTAAAACGGGTTCCCCCGGTTCCCGCCCAGGCAACCGGTCTTATAGTGTAATCCCTGCCTTTTAATCCAATCCAGACAAATTTAAAACCTTCTATATCCACCAGGAGAGAGCATATTGCCTGGAAAAACTCCCCTGTATTGTTAATTTCCAGAAGAAGCCGATTTACCTTCCGGATAATTCTCTGCATAGCATAAAGCCTTTTTATCTTGTTTTCCGCAATTTTAAGCCGGGTGATATCACGGTTAACAATTAAAAACAACTTTGTATCTTTATATTTTAAAGGTAAAATCATACTTTCCAGAATCACTCTACTTCCATCTTTTTTAAAGAAATTGACCTCATACAGTTTTCCAGGTTCTTCTAATAAAGACTTCTCTTTTAAAAAAGAGTTTGATTCTTGAATTTTCCCTGTAAATACCAGGTCTGAACCGAATTCTTTAAAAATATTTTTGCCAATTAACTCTTCCCTCCTGTAACCGGTTATCCTCTCCATATTGGAATTAAGATCAATTATCTTTCCCTGCAAATCTATCAAGAAGTAACTATAAGAACCTTGTTCAAAAAGTATATCTCTAACGCAGAGATCCAGGATTTTCTCTTCCTCTCTCCTCTCCTTTCCTGCTTTTTCTCTAAATTCACTCATAAAACTCCTCTCAAAATAAATAGTTAAAGTGTTTTTTTGAATTTTTTGAATAACCGGGAACAGGCTTTTATCCTGTTCCCGGCATATAGAGGGGTAAATGGGGAATCTCAATTTGAATTTCTGGACTTTACAGATTCTGAAGCTCATCAGCCAGGGCAGCAACCTCTTCTATTGCTGTGGCAAGTTCATTTATTCCCTTAGCCTGCTGCTGTGTTGAGGCTGCAGCTTCTTGAGCTGAAGTCGCCAGTTGTTCTATTTCGGATACCATCTGGTCTATACTTTTTTCTGTTTCCTGAGCTTCCTGAATCTGTCCCTCTGCTATCTTACCTAAATTAGTAGCTACTTCTCTCACCTCAGCCATGCCTTTATCAATGTTACCAAAAGCTTCCCTTATTTTCCCTCCATGTTTTGACTCTTCCATCACATTGTTGTTATTTTCTTCAATAATCTGAGAAACCTGGGCAATTCTTTCCTGAAAATCCCGGACAACATCTTTAATTTTATCTGCTGACTGAGAAGATTGATTAGCCAGTTCTCTTATATCGCCGGCTACAACAGCAAACCCTTTGCCATACTCCCCTGCTCTTGCCGCCTCAATTGCGCCATTTAAGGCCAGAAGGTTGGTTTGAACATTTAAGTTGGTGATTACATCAACTATTTTATCTATTCTTCTACTTTCCTCCTGCAGCTCTTCTATATCTTTCAAGGCTCCTTTTATTATCTCAACTGTCTGGTCAATTCCCCGGGTAATCTCCAGAACATCCTGAATAGCCTGTTTTTCCAGTTCCGCCAGTTTGTCCACAGATTTCTGCAGTTCCTTCACATTCTGGTTTAAAAACTCTGCTTTTTCTCTGACATCCTTTGTTCCCTTCCTCATTTGCTGACTGGATGCCGATTGTTCTTCGGTGGAGCTTGCAAACTCCTCTATGGTGGAAGCAGCCTGCTGGGAGGCGCTGTTTGTCTGTTGAAGGGTGGCGGAAAGTTCCTCAGCTGTAGCGGCAAGCTCTTCGGCAGTCTTTTCACTCCCCGCACCACTTCTTATATCCTCAGCCCTGGTGGTAAGATCATCAGCTGTGGAGGAGATTTCCTGGATGGATTTTGCTATCTGACGCATGGTTGAGGCTATCTCTTCAGCATTGGATGCTTGCTGTTCCACGGCGGAGGCTATCTGATTGCAACCGGATACCACCTCTCCTGCAGCTTTTCCACCCTCCTCCTGGAATTTCCTTATATTTTCCATGTTTTGAGCAATGTCTTCGGTATGGCCAACTGTAGGGGCTACTGCATCACGGGCTTTTTCGCTTTTTTCAACCAGCTCTTGACCCTGCCTCGCCGCCTCCTGCACTTCCTTCACCACATTTTCCACTCCATTTTGGATTCTCTGGACAAGTTCCTGAATTTCTTTAGCCGAGTTTTCAGCCTGCTCGGCAAGATTTCTAACCTCATCGGCCACCACGGCAAATCCCCGGCCGTGCTCCCCTGCTCTTGCCGCCTCAATTGCAGCATTAAGAGCGAGAAGATTGGTCTGGTCGGCTATACCCAGGACTGTTTGGACAACATTTCTGATTTCTTCAGCTTGTTTTTGCAATGCGGAGGTATCTTCGGCCGATTTAGCATTCTGATTAGCAACAACTCTAACTCCTTCAATGAAAGAATCGGTTTCTCTGGCTGTATCGACAATCATTTGCTGAATTCCGGCAATTTTTTCTGCAGCCTCATTTACAACCCTGACACCTTCTCTTGCTGCTTTTTCCACACCCTGAACCACTTTTAGAATCTCGGCTGCTCTTTGGCCAACTTCCTGGGTTGTCTGAGCTGTATCCTCCACAACTTTGAGAGTCTCATTTCCTGTCTTTGCCGCTTCCTCTGTACCTGAGGCTATCTCGGCAATTGATGCTGCAAGTCTTTCTGCTATCTGCTGCCTCTTGGCGGAGGTTCGTTTCATCCTGACATCGTCCAGAGATTTCCTGGTTAATCTTTGACCGGGGGCCGAAGCCGCTTTTTCTGCTAAAGCCGAATCACTCCTTGTTTCTCTTTTTTCCCTTTTTTCACCTTCTGGAAGTGGAGCAAGTTTTTTAGGGACACCGTTTTTTAATTTCATGTCAGCCATTTTTACACCCCTTACACCTTTTTTTGAAAATAAGATTCCTCCTTGTTTCAGGATTGATTTTTTCTTTCTTCTTTCATATAATACCTTAGTTAAATAGTAGGATATGTGGCTTCTGCCACATACTATGGTAAAAAGGAATTTTTTGTCGATTTGTTTCTAATAGAAACCCAGAGGCAAAAAATGAACATAAAATGGAGCAGCAGGTTCAAAGATAGAAGTGTTGGACTCCTGACCCACTATTTTCAGACCCGCTACAGATTCTCTCCCGCTCTCGCCGAAGCTCTATCAGCTGATTTTTTGAGACTATTCCGGCTTTTTAACCCTGATCGTCTGGAAGAAGGACAGGTTATCTATCATGTCGTAGCCAGAAAGGAACCATCCGGAAAATCCTTAAAAGACTGTGAGTTTGTCCCCGTCAGGCTTACCCTCTATCATCCGGAAGATTCAGAGTTCAAAAAGAAAAATGGCCTTAAGAAACTCAAACTCAGGATAATTAAGCGAATTACCCGGGAGGCGGTCCAGCAGGGAGGCTCACTGAGTCAGGAGGATATAGCAGAGCTCCTTTTTCTGGATCGAAGAACAGTGGTGGAATATATCAAGGAAATTGAAGCTGAAGGAGAAAAAGTAATTACCCGGGCTAAACTTTCTCTCCTGTTTTTCCATCAGAGTCCCAAATTCAAAATAATCAAAATGTTTCTTAATGGATATAACGGTGCTGAGATTGCCTCTTCCTGTGGTTATCCGGAAACCTATATAGCCTCACATATAGACAGTTTTTTGAGGGTAAGTCTTTTCTATCGCCGGGGATTTGCACCTTTTCAAATTGCCCAGTCTACAGGAATTGAATTAAACTCGGTGAATAAACATATTGAAAATTATAACAGGGTGATGGCAGACGAAAAGCTCTCCCAACCTGCCAGGAAGATCTTTTCCTTCTACGAAGGACCAGAGGTAGTAGCCCTTCTAAAATCAAAGAACAATTTTTATGGTATGTGGTGATTACCACATAATTTATCGGTAAAAAATAGAAAAACTTTAATAAGGGGTGAGCAGCGCAGATAAAAATAAGGCTGGAAAATCCAATTTCTTAAAAAGATGGGATATATCGCAGGTGAGAAGATGGAATGTTTAGTTTTTCCCTGTACCTGGTAACAGTGCGTCTTGCAATTTTTATCTGATAATCTCTTCTGATTTTCTCTTTAATTTCTTCATCAGTTAAGGGACATAAGAGAAGGCCTTTTTCCATCATCTCTTTCTCCTCCAGAATGACCTTTTTGACCAGATTTTTCATCCAGCGGCGGGAAAAGAAAAACTTAATTGGCCTTTCCTCTCCCCGGGGAGTGAGAATACTTTTTCCCGCGATGGCACGACTTATCGTGCTGGGACTAACACCAAGACTTCGGGCAAGCTCACTTTGACTGAACGGTAAAAGATCAATTAATCTTCCTGATATAAAATAGGGACGTTGAATCTCTTTAAGCTGGTGCAGTATTCTATAGATGGTGGTAACTCGCCGATTAATCATGTCAAGCTGTCTCAAAAATTCTGTGATTTTGTTTACCTCAGTTCGGGAAATTTTCTTTTCTTCTACCAGCTTTTCAAGTCTTTGATAGTCAATGTGATACCTGCCCTTAATAAGATAACTTTCTTCCTTGAGTGGACGGATAACAAGATTACCCTTTTCCCATTCAAAAGATGCAATGAGAAAATACCCTGAAGATGTGGGAAAAGGTGCCGGAAAAGAATTATTCAGGAGCTGCTGCAACTGAAATCTGTCTATAAAATCCTTGAAAATGCTAATCTCGCTTGAAGAAAATTCACCTAATCTTGAGATTTCCTTAATCCCCATCTCTCCGGAAAGGACCCTGCGGAAATTATCCTCACCTATTTTTCCCCCTATTCTTTTTAAAAGGTTTAAAATGTTATCCGATAATAACTCTTCAACCTCAAGCCCGCCTTTCTCCGGTAGAATTTCCTCCTTCAACTGGAGTCTTTTATGGTCTCTAACGTCGTAAAATTTCCTGAAAGTTATGATTCTGTATCTTTCCTTTAGCAGGAAAAATAAGGGGTCTTTCTCCATCTTTTCAATGTAAAGTTCAAAATCTGGTTCGGGCAGGGATAAAAATTCTGCTACTTTAATTTTTCCGATTAATTTCATCTGGAGCTTTTGGTCGGGTTTTTGTATCAGTTTAATCTTTTGAGTCATCTTAACCCTCCTTTTTTAAATTCTCACATCAATGAACTTACCTTTCCCATTAGGAAAATCCCCCGATGATTTTTTCTTTTTCGCCTCATCCTCTTTTTTTTCATCTTCTAAAGAGATCTTTCTTTTTCTTTTTTCCTTTTTTAAAGAGGAATCTTTTTCCTGTTTTAAGTACCGGGAAAAACTTTTCCTGTCTGTCTGGGAATTTCTCTTAAAGAGTTTATTTATTTTTTGAGGAACCTGTGTTCTGGTAATCTCTCTTATATGATTTAACCTCACTTTTTATCACCTGCCTTTAAATAGACAGATTTTTCCTTAATTTATTAAGAACACTTTTTAGCTTCAGGATAACCCTTCCATGTATCTGACAGACTCTTGATTCGGAAACACCCAGAAGCTGTCCTATTTCTTTAAAAGTTAGCTCTTCATAGTAGTAGAGAATGATGACCATTCTCTCCCTCGGGGACAAATTCTCCAGTGCTCTTCTGAGTATTTCCTTCAATTCTTCTTTTTCCAGCACATCCAGTGGATTCTCAGCCTCCACAGAAGCAACTTTTTCCCGGAAACTCTTTTTTTTCTCATCGGTCTGTTCCAGAGATACCCAGGAAAAATGGTTTACCTGGGTGTAGAGTTTATAAAGATCGCCCTCACTGATGTTTAACTCTTCAGCAATTTCCTTATCGGTGGGAGTTCTACCTAATTTTCTCTCCAGTGATATAAACGTTTCTTCAAGAATGTCAGCTTTTTTACGCAGGGATCGGGGAACCCAGTCCAGACGTCGCAGCTCATCCATGATGGCCCCTTTTATTCGGGTAAGGGCGTAAGTCTTGAACTTAACACCCCGGGAAGGATCAAAACTCTCCATAGCTTTCAAAAGACCAATCACACCACTACTTATGAGGTCTTCCCGTGAGACCTGAGGCAAAAAGCTAACCGGGAGTCTATCCACAACGTACTTAACCAGGGGCAAATACCTTATTACCAGCTTTTCTTTCTCATTTTTCATCACTTTCCTCTGTTAAACCCTGTGGTTAAGTTATAACTGTACAACACCTATGTTTTTAATCTTAACTTCAGGAACTATCTCGTTAAAGGACAAAACCACCAGAGAAGGGATGAATCTTTCCACAATTCTCTTAAAGAATATCCTTATTCCAGGTGAACAAATAACTATGGGCTCTTGCTGAAGGGAAAGTGCCTTTTTCACCAGGGGTGTCAACTTATCAATCATCTTCTGGATGATTGAAGGCTCAAGATGGATATAAGAACTCTTTTCCTTATGTTCTATAGAGCGTGATATCTCGTCTTCCAGTCGAGAATCAAGAGTTATCGCCCATATCTCGCCCTTATCATTTTTATACTGTTTACTGATTAAACGAGCCAGACTCTGTCTGACATACTCGGTTAGAATATCTATATTCTTAGTCTGGGTTGCCCAGTCGGCAAGTGTTTCAAGAATGGTGAGCAGATCCCTTATGGAAACTCTCTCTCGAAGAAGATTCTGAAGAACTTTCTGCACATCTCCCAGACTTAAAAGACCGGGAACAAGTTCCTCCACGACAGCCGGATAGTCCTGTCGCAGGTTGTCCAGAAGATTTTTTACTTCCTGCCTTCCCAGAAGTTCATGAGCATGAGATTTAATGACCTCTGTAAGATGGGTGATGAGAACCGACGAGGCACTTACAACTGTGTATCCTGCCCTTTCTGCTCTCTCCCGTTCTTCCTCCTTAATCCATATTGCCGGCATACCAAAAGCTGGATCTTTGGTCTTTATTCCTTCAAGAGGCCTTTCCACCATTCCGGTATCCATGGCCAGGTAATGCCTTACCATAATTTCCCCTCCGGCAACCTCCATTCCTCTTATCTTTATGCGATAACGATTTGGTTCAAGTTGAATGTTATCTCTTACTCTTATGGGTGGAACAACTATCCCCAACTCCAGTGCTACCTGGTGACGTATCATGGTGATTCTCTCAAGAACATCTCCTCCCTGTGAGCTGTCCACCAGGGGAATAAGTCCGTAGCCAATTTCAACTTCCAGAGGATCAATGCGAAGAAGTTCCTCCACCGGTTCTTTTTTTTCAGAAGGAGCTTCCGGTAACTTTTTCTCTTCATGAAGTCTTTCTCTCTCCCCTCTGTTTACCATATAATAAAGTCCGGCCACCACAAAGGCCAGCAGAAAAAGGGGAATTTTGGGAAGGCCGGGCAAAAGAGCAAAGAGAAAAAGTAAAAAGGCGACAATAGCAATGGCTTTTGGTTGACTTAAAATCTGTCTGGTAAAATCAAGTGCAAGGTGAGATTCAGAGGAACTGCGGGTAATTATAATCCCGGCAGCTGTAGAAACTATCAAAGCCGGAATTTGAGACACCATACCATCTCCCACAGTAAGTAAGGTATAGGTGCGAAGTGCCTGTTCAGGTGACATATGGTGCTGCAAAATTCCAATTGCCAGTCCTCCTATTATGTTGACCAGGAGAATTATGATAGCAGCAATGGCATCTCCCCTGACAAATTTACTTGCTCCATCCATGGCTCCGTAAAAATCAGCCTGTCTTTCTATTTCAAAGCGTCTTTTTCTTGCCTCTTCCTCGGTAATAAGGCCAGCGTTAAGGTCGGCGTCAATGCTCATCTGTTTTCCGGGCATGGAGTCAAGTGTAAAACGAGCCGCAACTTCAGAAACACGGGTTGCACCTCTGGTGATCACGATAAAGTTAATCACCACAAGTATTAGAAAGATTATAACTCCCACTACATAGTTTCCTCCCACCACGAAGTAACCAAAAGCCTGAATCACTTTACCAGCATAACCATGGAGGAGAATCAACCTTGTTGAGGCCACATTGAGACTCAGGCGAAAAAGTGTTATCAAAAGAAGCAGGGAAGGGAATACCGAAAAATCCAGGGGTCTTTTCACATAAACGGTCAGAAGAAATATCATAAAGGTAGCCGCAAGATTCAAACTGAGTAAAACATCAAGAACAACAGGAGGAAGCGGTATGACAAGAAGGACAACTATCCCCACAGCTACAAGAGAAAAACCTATATCGCTTCGTCTTGTTAACGATCCCGGGTTCATTTTTTACACCTTTTTTCTCTTAAGACGATAAATATAGGCAAGGATCTCCGCAACAGCCTGATAAAACTTCACGGGTATTTCCTCCCCTATTTCCACCGATTGGTAGAGCATCTGAGCCAGCCATTTGTTTTCCACTATAGGGACGCCATATTTTCTGGCAATTTCCTTTATCTTTTCGGCAATTATTCCTGCCCCTTTGGCTATAACAATAGGGGCATTCATCTTTTCCCTCTCGTACTGCAGGGCTACAGCAAGATGCCGGGGATTGGTTATCACCACATCAGCCTGGGGAACTTTCTGCATCATTCGAGACCTCAGTATCTGACGCTGAAGACTGCGTATTTTACTTTTTACAAGAGGATTTCCTTCGGTTTCCTTGAGTTCCTCCTTTAACTCTTCTCTTGTCATGCGGAGCTCTCTTTCATAGCGCCTTTTCTGCCAGATATAATCTATAAGAGCAAGAGGAATCATACCTATGGAGAGGGAAAGAAGGAGCTTGAATGCCAGTTTTAAGCTGACAAGAAAAATTTTCCCGATCTCCTGGCCGGTTAAAGAAAAAATTGTCGGAAGTTCACCCTTAACTATTAAATAAGCTATGTAGCCAATAATGACAATTTTCAGGAGAGAAACGAGAAGTCTGACCAGACCTTCTCTGGAGAATATCCTCTTTAATCCACTTACAGGGTTTATCCTGTTAAGATCGGGAATGAGGGGATGAAAGCTGAATACAAATCCGACCTGCATAATATTGCTGGCAATAGCTATTAGAACAATGAATAAGAAAAAGGGCAGAAGAAGAAGGGCTGTTTGTGAAAAAACCTGCTGCATTTTATAAAAGACATCCTGGGGACTGGAGGTAAAATAGTAGAGTTTCGCCCAGATACCCTGAGAGATGGAAAGTAGCCCTGCAAAAAGAGGATATCCCAGAAATCGAAGTAGTATTATTCCTCCTACGAGAACAAGGACAGAGTTAATCTCTTGCGATTTTGCCACCTGTCCTCTTCTCTTTGCTCTTCTGCGACGTCTGGGTGTTGCCGGAAATATTTTTTCCTCTTCGGGCATTTTCAGCCTCCGGTTTGTGTCATTTTCAAAATTGAGATTAAACTACTGTAGAAATTGCCAAATTCGTCTTCCAGAAAGTAAAGGAAGTACGGCATGGAAAAACCAAGCACAAATAGACCTATCAGAATCTTAAGCGGGATCGAGATCATGAAGATGTTTATCTGAGGTATCACTCTATTGATAACCCCCATAACTATCTGGACGAGCAGAAGAGTGAGGATAACAGGAATTCCTACTTTAAGAGAAATTACGAAAATACTTCCCATCGTTTTTGCAAACATCTGGATCAAAGTAGAAGAAAAAATAAAGCTCCCTGGCGGAATTGAAACAAAACTTTCCATAAGGGATTTGAAGAGGAAAAGATGACCATTGATGGAAATAAAAATGAGCATGGCCATAATACTGTTAAATCTGGAAATAATTGACATCTCTGCGCCACTTTGAGGATCAAAAAATTCAGCCATTCCAAGACCCATTTGAATACCTATAATCTGACCACTAAGTTCTACCCCAACAAAGATAAGTTTTATTGTATACCCCATGATAAGACCCAATCCTGTCTCGGCCAGTAAAAAGAGAGTGTAATTTATCGGATGACTGTCACAGCTAATCCTGGAAAGACTTACAACTTCCGGTAACATCAAAAAACTTAAGGTTAAAGCCAGAGCCACTTTTACCTGTCTGGGAATAACAGGTGACCCTAACAGGGGGGCGCTAAAAATTAGTCCCCCTATTCTTGCCACCATCAGCCAGAAAACCAGAATTCCTTCAGGTGAAAGGATCTCTCGCATAGGAAAAACTTCACTTCATAAAAAGACTGATTCCAAGGTAAAGTGTAGAGGTATAACCGGTTATAACCTTGATTATCCAGGGTAGAAGAAAATAAAGTACCACTCCTACGGCTATTATTTTTGGAATAAAAGTGAGAGTCATTTCATGAATCTGGGTAATTGCTTGAAATATACCCACCAGAAGCCCAACTATGAGTCCCACCGCAAGAGGAGGAAGACATATTAAACCGGCGGTTAAAATAGCCCTTCTGCCTATTTCAATTGCAAGTTCTGGACTCATTTTTCTCCTCAACGTTTGCTTTTTTCTTCTTTTTCACTGACTTTTTATCGAAAGCTGGTTATTATTGATTGAATTACAAGGTCCCATCCATCCACGAGAACAAATAAAAGTATCTTAAAAGGCAGAGAAATCATCATTGGTGGAACCATAAACATTCCCATGGACATAATTATGCTTGAGACAACTATGTCTATGATTAAAAAGGGAATGTAAAGGACAAATCCAATTTGAAAGGCGGTTTTCAGCTCACTGGTGATGAAAGCAGGAATCACAACCCGCAAAGGAAGCTGATCCGGGGATTCTGAAGATTCAATTCTGGCATAGTTTACAAAAAGGGAAAGGTCTTTCTTTCGTGTCTGTCTTAGCATAAATTGCCTAATTGGCTGAATCCCTCTCTCCCAGGCTTCCTCCTGTCTGATCTCACCGTTCAGATAAGGCTGAAGAGCCTTCTCTTTGATCTCCACCCAGGTGGGAGCCATGATAAAAAAGGTTAAAAAAAGTGCCAGTCCAATCAAAATCTGATTGGGTGGTAACTGCCGCATGGAAAGTGCCGAACGAAGAAGTGAAAGTATTACTATTATCCTGGTAAAGGAGGTCATCATGATAACAAAAGCAGGAGCAAGAGATAAAACTGTGATTAGGAAAATTATTTGAAGGGCAACACCAACTTCCTGGGGACTTCCTTCTCCTCCGATTTCTATCTTAATTTTTGGTATCGCAACTCCCCCCGTGGAAGCTGCCCACCCTGTTTCCAAAACTCCCAGACAGGAAGTTGTTAAAATTAAAGCACAAAAAACGATCTTTTTCTTTGATGACATTTTTTTATTTCTCATCAACTCTATCTACCCTGTTGAAAAGTAAGAGACCACTTATCTTTTCTCCACCCGAAAAAAAGGCACTTTTCAAAAAGTTTGTAAATTTTGTTCTTGAACTGTCAGGTTGAAATTCCAGCAATTTGAGAAATTCCTCATCTTCTATGGTGCACAGAAGATGAATCTCTCCATTTGCCCCAATTACCAGGATTTTTTTACCTATTTTGACAAGATAAATGGCTTTTTTAGGGGAAAGGTTCAGTTTTCCCACTATTTCAATTAAACTATTTTTGTCCGCACTGAACCTACCTTTTCGCCGCGAAAATTTGAAAAGAAAGTAAACAAAAAAGTACATAAGCCCTATTACGGCTATTAGAGAAAAAAGAGCTCTGAGAGATAAAGATAAAATTGAAGGTTCAGGGTTCACTGGAGTTTCCTTATTCTTGCTTCCTGAGCTATAATTTCCGTGATCCTCACGGCAAAATTTCCATCAGCAACCACTACTTCACCTTTAGCCACCAGTTTTCCATTGACCAGAAGATCAACCGGTTCACCGGCCAGTTTATTTAGCTCAATTACTGACCCGGGTGCAAGTTGCAGTATTTCCCTTATGGACATAGAAGTTCTTCCAAGTTCTGCGGAGATTTGAAGAGGGATGTCAAAGAGCATCTCCAGATTGGCTTCTTCTTGAGAACCAGAAGAAACCTTCTTTTTTGAGTCGAGTTTTGGAAATTCTGCCCGTTGAATTTCTACTTTTTCTTCTTCCTGCTTTGTGGCTGCTTTATTCTCCAGATCTTGTTTTTTTTTATTCTCCATCGTCTTCCTCCTTTTTAAACCAGGAAGTTATCTTTACTGCTTTTCTTTTTCCCACCCGCCCCGGTGAGGCATAAAATTTTGGGAAACCCTGGACTTTAACCAGAAGATCCTCGTTAACTGATTTGTTGAGAATTATCACATCTCCTGGAGCAAGTCTTAAGAAATCAAGAATGGTAATTTCTGCCTGCCCCAGATCCACTACGACCTCTACATTTGTACCAGTAATTTTTCTTTGCAATAGCTTGAAATCCCTCTCTTCTGTGGTTCCTTTTTTTTGAGAGAGCCAGCGCTGATGAGAGAGCCAGCGCTGAGGGCTTAACTGAGGGAGAAGAGGTCTTAAAGCGGAAAAGGGATAACAGATATTAAAAATCCCGTAGTTTTCCCCCATATTAACCTTAAATATGACCAAAATTACCAGTTCTCCACCGGAAACAATCTGCACGAACTCGGGATTGGAGTTTCTGGATTTTACCTCCAGTTTAAAGGAAATCACATGCTGCCAGGCTTCTTCCAGGGCCCTTAGAATTAAACCTGTTACTTTTTCCATAATAGATTGTTCAATTCTGGTAAGCTCGCGGACCTCTTGAGAATTTTTTCCTGAGCCTCCCAGCAGTCGGTCAACTATGGAGAAACAGAGAAAGGGATTAATCTCAAGGATTATCTGACCTGAAAGGGGTTTGGCATCAATGGTAACAATGTAGGTGGGTTCGGATAAAGAGGCAATGAATTCTGTATAGGTTAGCTGTTCCACAGCAACTATCTCCACTTCCACCGTGGTCCTCAAATAGTTAGAGAGTTTAACTCCACAACTTCTTATGAACTCTTCATGCAAAAATTCCAGAACACGGATCTGGTCTCTTGAAACAAGAGCAGGTCGCTTGAAGTTATACAGGCTGGCCGCCTTCTTATAAGCAGGTGGTGCCTTTTTCTCCTTTTGTGGAATTTTACCCTTGGAAACCGCAGAAAGCAGAGTTTCAATCTCTTCCTTACTTAAAATATCCGCCATTTACCTCTCCTACTGAATCATAAATTCCGCAAAGTAGGCATTGATTACTCTACCTGTGTTCAGGTGACGATTCAGCTCCCCTACAATTTCTCGGCGCAGTTTCTCTTTTCCTTCAGCACCTTCAATATCCTTTAAAGCCTTGCTGGAAAGAAGAGTAATCAGTGAATCAAGAAGTCGTGGTTTTAAGAATTCAATCTCTTCAATGACTTTAGAGGAGTCAAGCTCTATATTTAAGCTCACCTTTAAGTATCTCCTTGCTCCCTCCTCATTTAAATTAACAATTATGGGCTCAAACTGGTAAATAGGACCCATCTTTTCACGCCATGACGTAGGAGATGACTTCACTTCCCTTTCCGTAGCTTTCTCCGGTGAACCAACCATAGGAGTAACCACTTTCTCGACCACAAAATAGGAAGCCACCAGGATACCTGCCACTATTGCTGCCCATCTTACCAGTTGGGGAAACTGAAAAGGTCCTTTATTTTTCTCTTTTTCCTTTTTTTCTTCCTTTTCTTCTGCCAAATTACCTTCGGAAGCTTTTTCTTCAGGCATTTAACATCCTCCTTTTTAAGGAATTTTAATTACTATCTCCACCCTGCGGTTGCGAGTTCTATCCTGG
>Ga0190360_1000953_pt1 | contig 15342 bp, 27 predicted proteins | sample 48721834_MG_FD_161271 | JGI IMG/M metagenome (GOLD analysis project Ga0190360, IMG submission 161271) | Hydrothermal vent microbial mat bacterial communities from Southern Trench, Guaymas Basin, Mexico - 4872-18-3-4_MG | ecosystem: Environmental > Aquatic > Marine > Hydrothermal vents >... | reverse complement strand
AGCTATGGAGGAAGAGCGAGCCAACGGTTCTGAGTAACCCAGAGGAAGGGAGCGAGCCATGATTGTGGAGAACCCCAGTGGACAAGAGCGAGCCAGGTTATTTGAGAAACCCATTGAAGAAGAGCGAGCCATGAGAGGGGAGGAACCCAGGAAAGAAGAGCGAGCCAATGGACGGGAGAAACCCAAGGTCATAGAGCGAGCCAGGTGGAGGGAGAAACCCAAAAGCTTCGAGCGAGCCAGCTATCAGGAGAAATCCAAGGTCATAGAGCGAGCCAGTGGAGGTGAGAAACCCAGTGTGCCTGATCGAGCCAAGTAGAAGGAGAAGCCCAGAGAGAGGGAGCGAGCCAAGGGAAAAGAGAAGCCCGAAGAGCTAGAGCGAGCCACAAGGCAGGAGTAACCCAAAATTCGAGAGCGAGCCATTGTCAAGGAGAAACCCAGAAGACCAGAGCGAGCCAGGCCAGATGAGAAACCCAGAGAAAATGAGCGAGCCATTGTCAAGGAGAAACCCAAAAAGAAAGAGCGAGCCAGGGAGAATGAGCAACCCAAAGAGTGGGAGCGAGCCACAAGGCAGGAGTAACCCACACAATAGGAGCGAGCCATTGTCAAGGAGAAACCCAAAAAGAAAGAGCGAGCCACGGGAAAAGAGAAACCCAGAGCGAGAGAGCGAGCCACTGGCTGAGAGAAACCCAGGGTAGAAGAGCGAGCCAAAGGGAGGGAGTAACCCGGGAGTTGAGAGCGAGCCACTAAAGAGGAGAAACCCAAACTCAAGGAGCGAGCCATATTATTTGAGTAACCCAGAGGGGATGAGCGAGCCAAGAAGGAGGAGTAACCCAAGCAAGAGGAGCGAGCCATGAGGCAGGAGCAACCCACTGGGCCAGAGCGAGCCAGGCTAAAAGAGAAACCCAGAGTAGAGGAGCGAGCCAGCATGATTGAGTAACCCAGGAGAAATGAGCGAGCCAGGACCCACGAGTAATCCATAAGCCAAGAGCGAGCCATTCTAGAGGAGAAACCCAAAGAGAGTGAGCCAGAAGAGCAGAGTAACCCAGCCGATGAGAGCGAGCCAGGATTAGGGAGAGACCCACAGATTGAGAGCGAGCCACTAAAGAGGAGAAACCCAAACTCAAGGAGCGAGCCAGACCCAGCGAGAAACCCAGAGGACAAGAGCGAGCCATATAATTAGAGTAACCCAGTGTAAAAGAGCGAGCCATGGTAGGGGAGAAACCCAATGGTTAAGAGCGAGCCAATAATAGAGAGAAACCCAATATATGAGAGCGAGCCATAGAGGAGGAGAAACCCAGGTAAAAAGAGCGAGCCACCACTCGGGAGTAACCCATGAAAGAGGAGCGAGCCAGGCGTAGAGAGAAACCCAATGGGTGTGAGCGAGCCAGTGGAGGTGAGAAACCCAGCGAGGAAGAGCGGGCCAGCGGAGGTGAGAAACCCAGCGAGGAAGAGCGGGCCAGCGGAGGTGAGAAACCCAGCGAGGAAGAGCGGGCCAGCGGAGGTGAGAAACCCAAAAGATAAGAGCGAGCCAGAAGCCTAGAGAAACCCATTAGGTGAGAGCGAGCCATGAAGCCCAAGAAACCCAGGGAAAAGGAGCGAGCCATAAAATGGGAGTAACCCAAGGCAAGTGAGCGAGCCAGGAAATGTGAGAAAACCATCGAGAATGAGCGAGCCAATGGAAAAGAGTAACCCAATGATTAGGAGCGAGCCAGAACAAGTGAGTAACCCAAAGAGTGGGAGCGAGCCATGGGGTCTGAGTAACCCAGAATTCGAGAGCGAGCCATTGACGGGGAGAAACCCAGTGGCCTGGAGCGAGCCAGCTCATAGGAGAAACCCAAGGGAAGCGAGCGAGCCAGGCGACGGGAGAAACCCATGAGAAGGGAGCGAGCCAATGAGCCGGAGAAACCCATAGGCGAGGAGCGAGCCAAAGTCGGCGAGAAACCCAACGAGGAAGAGCGAGCCAGGCTAAAAGAGAAACCCAGAGTAGAGGAGCGAGCCATTCTTGGTGAGAAACCCAAAATTTAGGAGCGAGCCATGCTTCAAGAGAAACCCAAAGACGAGGAGCGAGCCAAAGGTCGTGAGTAACCCACAGGAAGCGAGCGAGCCATGGCAAAAGAGTAACCCAAAGGGGAAGAGCGAGCCAAGGAGTCGGAGAAACCCAGGCAAGAAGAGCGAGCCAAGAAGGCGGAGTAACCCACAAATGAGGAGCGAGCCAGGGAAGATGAGAAACCCAGGGGCTTCGAGCGAGCCATTCAAAGGGAGAAATCCAGAAGGCACGAGCGAGCCACAAGGCAGGAGAAACCCAGTCAAAGCGAGCGAGCCAGCATATACGAGTAACCCAATAATTCAGAGCGAGCCATTCTAAACGAGAAGCCCAGAAGTGAAGAGCGAGCAGTGGCAGGGACAAAAAAGAAAGGGGGTGGTAGTGATGGCTGAGGAAGCCACTATTGAGCTACTCCAATACATAGCCAGAGTTGAGGATAACTTTGACAGGTGATATGTCATCTGATATAATTATAAGCGTGGATATTAAATCTATTAGACAGCAACTGAGGCTGACACAGGAAGAGTTTGCCCAGAAGCTGGGGGTAGCCTGGGGTACAGTAGCACGGTGGGAGAGTGGGAGGGTGAAACCTTCACCCCTAGCTTGCCAGGCCATTGAGAATTTGTTAAGGAAGGATAAATAGTGAAAGAAAGTGACATTGAGTTGCTAAAAAGAATAGCTGAGGCTGAGGATAGTATTGACCCCGAGAGCCTGCCAGCAAAGCTGGGCTGGAGGAGTAGAGATGTCGGAGTATGGCCGGGAACCCTGACCAAGCTCTTTATAGAAGGCATGGTGGAGGACATTTACCAGTCCAATTCCTACCATGGGTATCGGCTTACCCAGAAAGCCCGGGCCATGCTACTTACCGGTGCGCCCAGCCCTACTGTGACGCCCCAGGATGGCAAATTAAGCCTCCCTGACGACATGTTTGAGGACATTATCGGCCACCCTGAAATTAAGGAGCTTCTCAAGGCTTCTCTACTCGCGGAGAAGCCGGTGCATGTTTTACTGGCTGGTCCACCTGCTTTGGCCAAGACCTTGTTTCTGTGGGACATTGAGAGGGCTGCCGGTGAGAAGGCTATCTGGTTAGTTGGTTCAGCTACCTCCAAGGCTGGGTTGTGGGACCTGGTGGCTGAGAGACAGCCCCAGGTCATCCTGATCGACGAGCTGGACAAGATGAACGCTGCCGATACCGCTGCTCTTCTTTCCATGATGGAAGGTGGCCGCCTGGTTAGAGCCAAGAAAGGAAGGGAGCTGGATATCACCCACCAAATTTGGGTGGTAGCGGCCACCAACCGGCTTTATGGACTATCGCCGGAGTTATTGTCCCGGTTTGCTGTGAGGAAGATTGAGGCTTATAGCCGGGCCGATTATCAGACTGTGGTTAGGGGTGTTCTGGTTCGCCGGGAGAATGTTGAGCCTGAGCTGGCTCAAGAGATAGCCCAGAGGCTTGATGGTAGGAGTCAGGATGTGCGCGATGGTGTCAGAGTAGCTAGGTTAGCACCTCAGCTTGGGGTGGAAAAGGCAGTCAGTTTGCTTCTTGGTTAAGGGGGAAATTCCCCGATTTAGTTTATCTCCCTCACCCTCCCCTTGGTAATTCACCCTCTCAAATCTGATAAGTCCATATTTGTAGTCTCCCCAATTCCCTAGACTTATTGCCTTCAGTCTATATCTCACTTGATTAGACTTTTGGCTAGACATTGGGGTAATATTGGTATACAATATTGATCAGGAGGTGGTCGCGATGGTTAATGATGAGCGAGCGGATGAAGAATTGGATGCTGAAGTTCAGGCTATCCTAAACAGTGATGCTGAGGAAAGTGCCAAGATCAGGCAACTGCATGACTTGGGCTATACGAATACCCAAATTCATCAGGAATTCGGCTTCAAAAAGTCTACTGTTTACAAGGTATGCCCCATTAGACCTGTGAAAAAAGAAGTAGGCGATAAACCCCCTGTTAGTAGTAAATTAGCAGGCCATGCACTGATGAAAATTGGTGGTAGGGATGTTATTCCCCCAGAGGCGGTGCTAGAGGTTATTCATCTACCTTCTGATGGGCAGGATGTGCAAACTTGGAGAAGTGGTGTTATGGATGGTGTGGGTTTGATGCTCCTGGGTGCAAGGTATGCTCAGCTGACCTCGGCAGCACAAGCTGAAATACTGACTAACCAAATCAAGATTATGGAGGAGTCTAGGAAAGGCAGTGCTGAGATGGCTCAGGAAGCAGCAATGCAAGCAGCAGCTCAGGTCGGGTCCCAGGTATTGCCTCGTATTGACCAGCTGGCAGCTCAGGTGGCTGGCAGTGGTGAAAACCCGATGGCCGGGCTGATGATGACCCTGATGCAGCCGGCATTCCAGCAGGCGGCGCAGCAGCTCGCTAAACTGTTTGGGGCAAGCCAGATGCCGGGCATGTCCGGTCAGCAGCCTCAGGAACAGCCGCCGGCACAGCCGCAGGTACAAAAGCAACAGCCTCAAGCTCAACAGCCGGCGTGGAGCCCGCCAAATATTCAACAACGCCCGATAAGTGAATTTGGTCAGGAGGAAGATTAAAAATGGATATGAATACAATGCAGAGCTTGGTCTGGAAATTCTTTACCAGCCAGGTGAATCAGTTACCACCTGAGGCGAAAGCTGCTTTGGGAAGCTTGGTGATACAGATAGCGAAATTCTCTGATGAAAATCGGGTTGTTGTCCAGGCAAAACCAAATGACCCAGCAAGCGAAAAGGCAGCCCAAGTAGTGCTTGACTCGGTAGTACAGCCCCTATCCCAGATATGCGCAGCGTTTGGTACTAAAGTGGAAGTATTTAAGTAGTCTCTGCTTCGAGGTTTCTGCCAATGAGTAAGAAACTAGCGAAAAAAGAATCCGCCGGCGAACTTGTTACCAGGGCGGCGTTTTCTGAAGGGATGGGCGGTGTTGTCGCTGACTATTATGATGTACCGGCGGAGCAGAGACAGAATTTCCAGATAGCCTACTCACTGTGGCCCCTGAATCGTGCCAAGGAGTGCATTGATATGGCTTACTACTTGGCTGGAGATGGTAATGCCGATGATATCAGACCCTGGCTGGAGAGGTACGAAAGGCTGGCCAGGACGGTACTGCCGAAGTGGGCCAGGAAGAAGTCGAGTAGGTACCTGAGACAGATAAGTGGTATACTTGATGAGGAATTAGACCCTAAGCCCGTGCTATTCGAGTTTAAGCAATTTCTTTATGGTGCCTTTTGCCGGGCGTTAATGGAGCGTCATGATGGGGCCAGAGCAATTAAGTGAGTTAAGTAGACTTCTCTCCTCCCTTCTGGTGGTGGACGGCACTATCGCTATGTCTAAGATTGGTACTTCAGGGAAGAAGGATAACCAAAGAGAGACGACTGAGCTGGTGAAGGAGTTTCTCCAGCTTAACCCGGAATTGCAGCGGGGCGCGCTGAAATATGCTTCGAAGATGAGGGCGGGTTATGGTTATAAGAAAAGTTAAAGAAACGGGTCGCGACGGCTTGGCGGCTACTGCAAGCTTGGCGTGGGTTCCCGTTCGCGGCCCGAAGAGAGTTAATATGCTGGCAATAGATTGGTCTCATACGAAAGATTTTGCTGTTTGCAATGGCAATGGAGCAAAAATAATGCCTCTGAATGAACTTTTGGAGGAGGCTAAGAAGACTGACTTAGTAGTGATTGAATCTGGAGCTCCCCTGTCAGTTTTATACGAGTTATGTCATCTGACTTCTGTTTTCACCATCGAGCCAACGGACATAGCAAAAGAGCGAAAGGATAGGGGATTGCCAAAGTATAAGTCTGGTGTCGAGGATGATTTAGTTGATGCCAGAATCATTTATGATCTCGCTCGTACTCCCGCTCACCCTGAAAGTGACAAAGAGGGCTGCGACGGCTACCCGTCAACTGATAGCTTGTCCGTCCGTCCCGTTCGCGGCCCTCTAAGGCTGGATGACAATAGGCTAAGGTTAATTTACCTGTATCATCAATATCTTTATGCCTATAAAGCGTGGATGAAAATCTGGCAGACCACAAAAGCAGCACACCGCCATTTTGGAGACGATGATAATGCCACGCTTTTGTTGCTCTCTCAGCATGTGGATGAATACCAGCGTCGCATGGAGAACCTAAAGAAAGAAATTGAGCGGCTAGCTCCTAACCCACCAGATGGGATTGCCAAGCTTAAAGGCATATCAAAGTGGCTATGGGCTGGCATAGTCATTACCGCAGATCCAAGGCTCTTCCCTACAAAATCAGCTTATCGTAAATATCTGGGTCTCATGAATAGAAACAGTATAAATCACAAGTTCAACCGTAACGCACGACGGGCTTACTGGTTGGTAATAGACCAGTTCATAAAACAGAATACACCTGTTTGGCGAAAGTTATATGATGATTATAAAGCTCAACTAGCCACGAGAGATGGCTATACGCACCCACATGGTGGAGCATTAAATAGAGTTGCGACTAAATTTGCTGATTTTATATGGACTGAAGTCAATAAGGGTATAGCCTAATGCCGATTCTAGCGGAGAGAAAGTTGTTTACCACCGGTGATAGCTTGGCAGTTACATTGCCCAAGCCGTGGGTAAAGTACTTTCACCTCAAGGCTGGTGACAGCGTGGAGGTGGTCGCTAACAACGAAGTGGTTATCAAGATAAAGAGGTCAAAGGAAAATATAGATTTTCATAAAGACTTGACAAGGCGAAAATAGTATAGTAGCCTAGAATTGTAAGCCGTGAGAGCTAGCCGATGAAAGTATCGGCTCTCATGGCTTTTTTGCTTTCATCGGCGGCTCTAAGGCAAACAAAAGGGACGAGCAACCTTCGGCTAGAAGGTTCAAAGGCTCGTCCCTTTCCTTTTGGTCAAGGTTGCTTCTTCCCAACCAGGGGCTACTCACCCTGGAAAAATAAAATTAGGGAGGTAGCAAATGGCTACAAAAGCATCTGCAAAAGAGAAGTATGTCAGCAGCGTGACCGACCCGCTGGCAGTCGACAAGATGACCGACAAGCTGGGAACCTATCTAGGCATTTCGGTCAGTGAGGCCGCTGGCCCGGTAGCGAACTGGAAGAAGTTCGCCGGCAGGGCAGCTGACTACTTCGAGAAGCTCTATGAGAACATGCGGGCAGCCTACGGCGCGAGATAGTCGTAGGCTACTTTTATGTCTACCTCCGAGCAGATACAGGCTGTAGCAGGATTTGCTGGTTCGGTAATGGCCCTGACTGGGGTAGCAGTCATGGTCAGGACCGCGAGCAGAGGGTTCTTTCACCACTCGATACCGGCTGAGGACTTGAGGCGGATAGCCGATGAGTATGGCTGGTGGGCAGCACGTCGAAGCGAATCAGTTTGTCCCCATATGGATGTAGCCTGCGTTGAGAGGGAGGCGAAAAGGCTCTACGAAACAATGATGTACAGGAGGTAACAAAATGGTAGGAGCACTTCAGACAAGTGTTCAGCCGACCCAGACGGCAGTCCGGCCGAGTCAGGTCGCGGTTTCTCCCTATGCCACAGCGGCACAGCTGGACATCAGCACTCTTCTGGCATCACTCATGCCTCTCATCATGCTGATGATGGTTATGATGATGATTATGCCGATGATGAAGGGTATGACTGAAGCATTCAAAACTTCGGTATAAGGAGGTAACGGATGATTACAGGACAGCAAGTCAGGCCCGGCCAGATAGCTGCAGTACCAGCTGCAGCCCCAGCTGAGTTCGACATCAGCACTCTTCTTGCCAGTATTACGCCCCTAATTATGCTCATGATGGTCATGATGATGCTGATGCCGATGTTCAAAGGCATGGCTGAGGCCTTCAAGGCTTCGTGAAAATAAACTGTGAAAGGAAGGTATGACATGGGAGAGAAAAAACTGGTTGATAAGACCATTAGTCCTGCCGAGATTATGAGGGCTCTCGCAGCTGGGGACATAACCTTCGCCCAGGCCCAGCAGATGTATAATGGGGTTATACCCATTGGTGACTACAAGGGTGCAGCGGCAGCTCTTGATATTGACAAGCTGGTAAAGCAGCCCCTGGTCTGGCCCGAGCAGCTGTATGTTCTGGGTAACCTTGATGGAGCCACGGAGGACACAGACCTTCAGACTATCACTGTACCAGCCGGTGCGTTGGCCACCGCGGTTGTCGGTGAGACATTAACCGTGCCAACTGGTGAAGTCTGGTATATCAATGCCGTTGTGGGGACGTGTCTTGCCGATGCCACTGGCACCATCGTCTACAACTGGCGGTGCTCGCTGTTCCCGGATGCTGCTGGTAATCCCCTTGGTGGCGTTTATCATACCAACTGGATTGCCACCCCACTGGGACCGCAGTTTGATGAGTTCAGTGCTATTGCCACGCTGTTCGCCGTTGGCAACAAACCAATGCCACTGCGTCTGCCGGCGGGGGCCACTATCAGTGGTGAGTTAATGAACGCTGCTGGTGCCGCTGCTGCAACTGGTGTTGCCGGGACGCTGCAGCTGTATGGCTGGAGAGGCAAGCCTCTGGTGGACTAAAATCGTAACCTCCAAGTTACGATGCTTTCCATTAGCGAAAGCTAGTGGACGTATCCGGTGCTAAATCTTTAATAGCGCTGGGTAATGGGGGAACTAAGAACAAGGAGGAAGTAAAAATGCATGGATTCTATACAAGAGCCGAGCTGGAGCAGATTGCTAATCAGATTATTGGCAAAAGGCTTCCGGGTCAGGGTGACCAGCTGGTAACCGAGGTCAGTGCTACTCAAAAGTTTGAGCTTGGTGCGGTTAAAGAGATTGGCTTGTCTCGTTATCGCTATGGTCTCGTTGGCGCTGCTGATATAGGCCTTGGTGTACTTTGTCAGGCGCCGGTACCTGCTGCTGTTCATCATGACCTGGTGCCAGCTGCAAGTTACGCGGTCGGGACAAAGCAGGTTACGCTTACCATCGGCGCGGCTGATATAGCTGCTAACGAGTACGCTGGCGGCTGGCTGCATGTCAATGATGGCACTGGTCAGGGCCAGTGTCTGAGGATCCTATCTCACCCGGCAGCTACGGGTAGCACTGCCTGCACATTCACGCTGATTGACCCGGTTACGACAGCATTTGATGTCGCTAACACCCTGTGCGCCATTACCCGTAATCCGTACAGCCAGGCAATCATCCATCCGTCACCACCTACAGCGCAACTTGTGGGTGTGCCTGTAGCAGCAATACCTGCCGGCTACTACGGATGGTTCCAGGTGAGAGGGCCCGCAGCAGTATTGACCGATGGTACTCTGTACATTTACCAGCAGGTTAGACCATCAGCGTCGGTGGATGGTGCTGTATGCCATGCTATTCAGGAAATCACCGTCGGCGCGGAGCAGGCTATCGGTACCAAGATGGCTCTGATCAATGGTAGTGACGGGGCAGCCAGTACGGCAGCAATTACTGGTGCTGACGGTACTTATGGCAGCTCAACCATTGACGTCGGCTCGTTGCAGATCATAGTCGGTCGAGTGATGAGGGTTGAGGCAGACACCGACTATAGCTTAATTGACCTGACGCTGGAATAACCTTGCATGGCGGCTCAGTAATAGGAGGTAGTCTGCCGATGCGGGGTAGTAGAATAGGGCTTGGTTATATGAGGAACCAAGAAACAGGATAATATCTTGTGCAGGTGGACTATTGCCTGAAATAGCTGCCGGCAAGACGGCAGCTCTATGTGGGGGCTTGCCATGCAGGATAGTGTGGCAAGCCCCTAGTTATAGAGGGTAATAAGCAATGACTGTAGAAGTTAGTTTTACACCGAAAGTGGGTGATAAGGTAAAGCGGGTGTCGCCTTGTGGAGTAGCATATATGTGCCAATGGGTAGTTTGCCCTATTTGCAGTAAGGGTAGGTGGGTATTGGAGAGTGAAACAAAGAAACCATGCTTCACTGGCCTCTGTCAGAAATGTAATGGGATTGCCCATGCTCGCAAGTTGAATTAGAAAAGGAATAGTAACCCAAAAAAGTCTAACAATTATGTTCGTGTCAGGTTAGAGAAAGATAGCCCATACTTTTGCATGGCTAAAGTAAATGGCCAAGTATTTGAGCATCGTTTGGTAATGGCTCAGCATTTAGGGAGACCACTCAGGCCTTGGGAAATAGTACACCATAAGAATGGTGTAAGGAATGATAATAGAATTGAAAATCTAGAATTGGTATCTAGTGGTGAGCATATTTCCAAACACCATGAAATTTTTAGACAATTACAGGAAATGAGGGAGCATGTAGTATATCTCGAGGGAAAACTTGCTCATGCTGAAAAGCGTATCACCTTACTAGAGGCTGAGAACACGGCATTGAGGATGAGTCTTGCACATAAGGAGGCATAATGCCAGACGGAATGCTGCCGCCGGGCTACAGGGCGGTGCTCTTAGGCCAGGCAGCAAGTATTGAGGACCTGAATATGGTGGCTCCTCTTGAGGAGGAGACGGCTGAAGGCAGCCTCATGCTCATGCGCCTCGATTTTGCCGAAGCCCCTTCGGCTGAGGCGTTAAGCCAGCTTGAGGCCAGTCTCCATGATGCCGGCGTCCCTCCCTGGCCGGGCAATACCTCCATTGTCTATGCCGAGACTAACCAGCCTTATATCTACCTTGCCTGGCAGAAGGGGATAGCCTGGATGCCAATAATTATAGGCATTCTGGTGACTCTGGTGCTACCTGCTATTCTGGGAGGCATTGTCTGGGTGCTTTTGCCGGACTGGGTTAAGCAGCTTATTGAGGTGGGTGGCGTTATGCTGATAATGTTTGGGGTCATGTCCTTGATGAGGGGACTGGTGCCTAAGGAGGAGAAGTGAACCAACAAATTCGGCCACAGCAGCTTACTGTATCGCTCGTAAGGGGTAGTATTACCTGGGACTTACCGGAGAGCCTTCAGTTTACTCCTGGTGATACCATAACGGCTACTATTACCATTACCAATCCAACTGAGGAAAGGCGGCTATATGGTCTGCCTTGGGCGTTGATACGGGGTGGAGTAATAGTCAGTGTCGGGATGGTTACCGTTGATGATACTAGCAGTTGGTGGATTGATGGCGGAGAGACAGAGGAAATCTCCTTTGAGCTTTCCCCGGAGATTACCGACGCCTATTTTAACATATCCTTGCTTGGCGGAATTACTTTAGAGGAAGAGGAACTAGAAGTGGTGGAGGAGATTATTGATAGTCTTACCACCTATCTTTACTCCACTGCCGCTCCAACAGTCCAACCATTGGAAGTCCAGGCATTGTGGTTTCAGGAGCTGGTGCTGGTCCTGCTTGCTATAGGGATGATTGCGTATTTTATAAAGGTCGGCCCGTCATCGTTCTTTGAGAAGGTGTGGAAGGAGTAGAAGATGGCTGGTATATATACTGAGATAACGGAAATAGTAGCCCCCAGCAGCGCTGTGGCTGGTGAGACCGTAGATGTAACCATCAAGATTAAGAACACGTGGACTGCCAGCGTCCACGTGTCTGCCGTCGGTGTCCGGGATTCCACTGACCGTTTTATTGACTGGCTCGACTACTGGATCCCTGCTGGGGCAACCCATTCCTTCTCCGGCTCGTTTGTTATGCCCAATGAGGATGTAACCATTCATGCCTACAGCTACTTTGAGGCTACTGACGGCTACTGGTACCTTGATGATGAGGATGAAAAGGATGTTAGCCTGGCTGCTCCCCCAGAGGTTTATGAAGGGACCATAAGCAAAAAACAGCTTGAGCATGATGGTACCCACAACACCATCCCGGTTTATAATGTCCCTCAAAACGAAAGAGGTCTAGTTCATATCTGGGGACGCAATGACATGATTAGCACCCAGAGGATGGGTATCTCCTGGGTAGTTAAGGACCCTGACGGTATAGTAGTTGAAGAATATTCCACCTGGGAAGCTTGGCCATATACCAGCCCCGGTAGCTCACATGAATTTATCGGTGGCAGGTTTGACCTGGATAAAGCAGGAACCTACACCATCAATGTAGGCTTGCTTATGAACCCCGATGACCCTGTTTATGTTGATACCTATTACGGGGCTTTGTGCACCGTGGCTGCTGTGTTAGTGCCTACATTCAGCGACTTCGCTGTTGCATCCTTTAGTGAAAGATAGGAGGAAGGGAATGATTAAAACACTAGATGTCTCATTAGGGCGAGTAGGAGCAGTAAGCCTGCTGGACCCACCGACGATAGGGGTTCCAGTGATTGAGCCGGGAGTGGTTCTAGCCTCGGGCTATTACATAGAGCAGACATCCGGGCAGCTCTACTACTACGATGCTGTTAATGACCAGTGGTACTACTATGCCGCGGGGTATATCTATCCGCTATCAATTAGCTGGATAGCCTCACCATCTGCCAAGATAGACCTTGTTGCTGGGGACACCCTTCGGTTTAACCTGTCATTTAAGTATATGGGACCACAGGTAACCAGAACATTCTATGCTGCCGTTGGTGATGACCACGACCCTGGTTATACGGGTAGTTTTGCCGAGTGGACTGACTGGAATGCAGAGAAGGATATTACCATTCCCGAACATGAGACTCCTACCTTAATAACCGGTAAATATGTAGACCTTGTTGTTCCCAGTGGTTCGGCTTTCTGGGACCATGAAGGTGAAGATGGTGCTGCCTACTGTAAAATCATGAATGGGTTCACCTTAACGGAGGGTGAAAACTGCACACCGTACTATTGTCATGTGTGCCATTCTGTTCCAGCAGTGGGTGAAGTTACCGAGTTTGGTATTACCAAGTTTGAGAAGGTGTAGTATGCAGATAGTGCAAGCCCAGGTGGGGAATTTCATCTACCCCCTGGTTGAGGGGGAGCCTCTCCCAATTAGTGTTGGTGAGACGATAAAGGTGTTCTACGCCTTTAAGTATAAAATGCCGGAGATTAGTGGTGTTAGGATTTGGGCATCGCTCTATAACTACTCCCCCGGATGGCTTGATCGTAAGGAGAAAGCTCAAACCAAGGAGACGATAACCCTGGAGAAAGCGACTGAATGGAAAGACTACTCAGGAGAGATAGACATTGAAATTGGCGATATTGATGCTGGCACTTATGGACTAATCTGTGAGCTGCCCGACTACGATGTAGAGGACCACATTGACGGCTGCTTAGAGGTAGCTGCACCCCCAAGCATGGTGGAAATGATAGGTCCGTTGCTGGTGCTGGGGCTTATGGCAGGCATGGCATCAATGATAGCGCCGATGATGAAGGGGGGCTTTAGCTGATGACAGTTAATGGTGAATTGGTAATAGGTTATGTTTGGTGGGAAGGTCAGGCAGGCTGGATACCGATACTCTCAAGCAATAGCTGGCCAGCTGATACGAATCTGACCACCGCTTGGAGGGTTAGAAATACGGGGGATGAGGCTGCAACCTTTAAGGTCAGCTTTATGGAGCTTGAGAGTGATGGAATTTTGTTAAACCCTGAAGAGGAGGCTGATTTATACCTATACCCAGTTACCCCCAGTCCTGGGACTTATAGCTGCACCTTACAGATAATTGCCGATAGCCAGGTAATTGCTGAGTATCCCATTGGGGTTACTACAGCCGCTGCGGTTGTTGACTGGACGACGGTAATAGCCCCGCTGCTGGTGCTGGGGCTTATGGCAGGCATGGTGACTATGATGGCGCCGATGATGAAGGAGGGATTTAGCTGATGAGCGAATATATTTCGTGGGACATTATGAGTCCGGTAGAATATGCCGCTGGTGAGGAGCTCAGCTTCAACCTGCACTTTGAGGCTCCTGGGGACACTGTGGCTCAGAAATTCTATATACTGGGAGGGTTATATCTTGATACTACATACCTCTCCGGGACTCTCTTCGGGCTTCTCAAGGCAGCAGAGGTTGACTACGCGGTTAACAGCGATACCTATATCTCGCTGTGGGAACTTGAGCCGGAAGAGTCTGTGGACTTGCCCTGCCGGCTTACCTTCGATCGCAGTGACTGTACTCTGGCCCTGTTCCTGATGAGGATGGTTGGTGATGCTCCCAACCTGGATACTGATGAAGTGGTTGACCAGGTGCAGGTGCAGTTGGCTTCTCCTGTGCCAGTCTGGGAGCAGATTACCCAGAGTCTGGTGCCCATGGTTGGAGGGGTTATGGTGCTTGCCATGGTGGGGATAATGGCGAGCGGAATATTTAAAGAGGGATTCAGATGACAGAGGAGATCAGGCTTCCAACCTATGAGACTCTTTTGACCGAGGCGATAAGGAGCCTGGCGGTGGATAGCGGCACAGTTACTACCCGGGTAGTTGCAGGTGGGAATGTTCTCCATGATGATACCAAGAACTGGGCAGCCAACGTTCACAAAAACCGCCTGGTCAAGATAATTCGTGGTACCGGTGCTGGTCAGATGGCAGTGATAGAGGGTAATAGCACCAGGTCACTGGTTATCAAAACGGGCTGGGCAGCACCACTGGATACCACTTCGGTGTATGTTATTCTCGGTGCCGACTTTGCTCAGATATTGAGAGATGTCTTTGGTGGCGGCTCTGACATAAGTGCCGCCAATCCTCTCGAGGTCCATGACCCAAAAGTGGGGAGCCTGGTCAGCTATGAAGGGATAACTGATGCCGATGGGGCACCAGCTGGGGCAACCCTGGTATGCTCCGATCTAACGACGAAGCCTGACTATGATGGCAACCTGGTTATAATTACCTCCGGTCCCTATGCTGGTCAGGCGAGAGACATAACCGGTGTTACCACCGGTGGCACCGTAACCCCGCATACCGCCTTTGGTGGGCAAATAACCTCCGGGACTGATTTTGTTATCGTGGGTATAAGAACCACTCCCGCTGAGGTTGCTGCCCTTGCCGCCGATGTTGGTGATGCTTCAACCTCAACGCTGGGTAGCCTCTACGGTATTCTGGGCGACCCAGAGGCAGCCTTGGGCGACTCAATGACCCATGTGCCAAAATACACGGGCAATATCTTCTATGTTGATGGAGTAAATGGTGACGATGCCAACTCAGGACAGGAGCCTGGTGTTGCCAAAAAGACAATCGGGGCTGCCGTAACCGCCGCCAGCGCTGGCGACAGGATACGGGTTAAAGCCGCCACCTATAATGAAGCAATTGACCTGAATAAAGATGGCCTTGAGCTTATATGTGAGCAGGGGGCTTTCCTGCAGAACACAACTCCGGGGACAGTCCTGATAGTAAGTGCCGCCTACTGCCGTGTGGTTGGGGCGATATTATTCCAGGGGGGTCAGACAGGGTTGCAGGTCACCGGCAACTTCAACTCCATTGAGAATTGCCTTGCCTTTAATTGCAGCGTAGGTTTTGACATCGGCGGAGCCGAGAACCATACCGATAACTGCCGCTCCATCCAGCACACCACCAC
>Ga0190360_1000950_pt1 | contig 15359 bp, 14 predicted proteins | sample 48721834_MG_FD_161271 | JGI IMG/M metagenome (GOLD analysis project Ga0190360, IMG submission 161271) | Hydrothermal vent microbial mat bacterial communities from Southern Trench, Guaymas Basin, Mexico - 4872-18-3-4_MG | ecosystem: Environmental > Aquatic > Marine > Hydrothermal vents >... | reverse complement strand
GCAGAAGTTGGAGTATCCACAGGTCCTCGAACGCCTGGCCTCGTACACAGACTTCTCTGGAGGCAGGGAACTGGCGTTGGCTTTGACCCCGGCCTTCGAGATCCACGAGGTGCGAGAGCGTCAGGCGTTGACGGCCGAGGCCCGTGCGCTTCTGGAGGTTAGGCCAGACTTCGGCCTGGGTGGAGTCTCCGATATCCGCCCTCTGGTCGAACGTGCCCGGCATGGTGCCACGTTGCTTCCTACGGAGTTCCTAGAGATCAAGGCCACATGTTCTGGCGTAGGACGTGTGCGTCGCCTCCTAACGTCACTGGACTCTCGGTTCCCTGGTTTGGGTGACATCGCCTGGCGGATAGAACCTCTTCCTGCCTTGCAGGAGGCCATCGGCCGGGTTCTGGATGACCGGGGTGAGGTACGGGACACCGCCTCGGATGATCTCGGTCGGATTCGTCGTGAGCTGCGTGTGACGCAATCCCGACTTCAGGATCGTCTGCAGCGTATTCTGAGCTCACCAGAGGTCGCGCCGTATTTGCAGGAGGCGCTGATTACACAGCGCGCTGGGCGATTCGTTATCCCGGTCCGCACGGACTACAAGGGACAGGTGGCCGGGATTGTTCATGATCGTTCCTCGAGTGGAGCAACCCTCTTCATCGAACCAGCCCAGCTTGTGCCCCTCAATAACGCTTTGCGGGAGCTGAAGCTGGCAGAGGAAGAGGAGGTCCGCCGGCTACTGCAGAGGTTGACGGCCCGAGTGGCACGAGAGGCCGATCTCCTGCATCATACGCTTGAGGCGGTGGCGGAGCTCGATCTGGTGGTGGCAATGGCCCGCTACGCAACGGATCTGGACGCTACTATGCCCAGGCTTCTCCCACTGCCATCATCACCGCCTCGACCGATCGGTGAAAACCTGTACGGTGGCGGGGTGATACGCCTCAAGGGAGCGCGGCATCCGCTCATTCCCTCGGATCGCGTCGTGCCTGTCGATATTGTGGTCCCTGATGAGACACACATCGTCGTTATCACAGGGCCTAATACAGGAGGTAAGACGGTCACGTTGAAGACCGTAGGGCTGTTGACCCTGATGGCGCTCTCCGGTATGCAGCTTCCCGTTGATGAGGGAGCCGAGCTTTCCTGCTTCGAACGGGTTGTCGTTGATATTGGCGATGAACAGTCCATCGAGCAGAGCCTGTCAACATTTTCGTCTCACCTGAGCAATATCCTGTCCTTCCTGGATGATGTAGATCATCGATCCCTGGTCCTGTTGGATGAGCTGGGAGCCGGGACAGACCCTGCCGAAGGGGCAGCGCTGGCTCATGCTCTGTTGGAGGCCTTCCGCCGCCGGCGTTCTATGATCTTTGTGGCGACGCACTATCCTGAGCTTAAGCTCTATGCCCATGACACCCCGGGCGTGGTCAACGCATCCGTGGAATTCGACGTGGAGACGCTGTCGCCGACCTATAAAGTAACCATGGGGCTGCCCGGGAGGTCCAATGCCTTTGCCATCGCCCGACGGTTGGGGATGCCTGAGGAGATTGTGAAGGATGCTCAGAGCAGACTGAACAGGGAAGCTTTGCATGCAGAGGATATGTTGAATGACTTGCATCGGCTACGGATTCAAGAGGCGCAAGCCCGTGACGCGGCACGGCAGGCACTGAGTGAGGCTCAGAAGTTGCAGCAGGCGCTGGAGCGGCGCCTCAAGGAGATCGAGGCTGAACGCACGCGGATCTTAGCAGAGGCGCGTGCCAAAGCCGAGACCGAACTCGAGCCGTTGCGGGAGGAAGTACGCCGCCTTCGTACCCGGTTAAGGTTGGTGCCTTCCTCAGAAGCCGCGGAGAATCTGGAGACACTCGTTGGTGATCTGCAGGCTCTTGAATCGCGTCTGGAGCAGATGGAGCCTTCACAGCAGGCCGGGCCTCTGGATGGGGAACCTGCCCAGTCCTGGTCCATCAAGCCAGGAGACCGGGTTCGAGTACGCTCACTAGGTGTGTCGGGTGTGGTGGTGGGGCTTGATGGAGATGAAGCGACGGTCCAGATTGGTGCCATCCGCACCCGTCTGCCATTGGTCGATGTGGAGCCCACTCAACCTGTGGCGGAGCCGGCTTCCAAAGGGGTCTCGATGCCATCACGTGTCAGATCTCCGGGCCTGGAGATTGATCTGAGAGGACAGACAGTTGAGGAGGCACTGGAGCATCTTGAACGTTATCTGGACCAGGCAACCATGACAGGGTTGCCCTGGGTGCGTGTCATCCATGGAAAAGGTTCAGGGACTTTACGCGCTGCGGTGCAGCGGACGCTGAAGGACCATCCGTTGGTTGCGTCCTATGAGACGGCTCCGCCAGCTGAGGGTGGAGAGGGTGCCACAATTGTGCGCTTGACCGCCACCGGGTAGGGTGGGGCGTGGTGCCTGCATTCGAAACAAGACACAGGGGCTTGATTGTACGCAAGCCCCTGTGTCCTGCCTTGTGCTCTTTAGGTCACTTGCTGCTGCTATTCGACTCCGGGCTCGAGGAGTCAGAGCTGGTTTGTTTCTCCTTAGTGGAGGGGCTCTCAGGCTCCTCTTTTCGAACACCAGGGATCGAGGTAGAGGACTTAGAGCGGTTATCCGTGACGTAGAAGCCTGATCCCTTGAAGATGATACCTGCAGGTTGAATCAACCGCACGACGGGCCCACCACAGTCAGGACACGTCTTCACAGGCTCGTCACTGAAGCTCTGGCGTCGTTCGAATCGCAGCCCACACTCTTGACACTGATATTCGTAGAGTGGCATACTGCTCACCTCCTACCCTAACTAACCCTGTTATTATAGGTTTGTTGTGTGAGATGGCAAGCCTGGACGTCTGGTAACTGCCCCAAGAACAGTTGGCGAAACAGGGGCAAGACCAGCTTTCATCTTGTGGAGTGCCCGTCACCTTGATAGATGGGTGGCGTACGCGAGCCATTGCCTGCGTCTAGGGCTCTCGGCAAGGGCCTCGACAGAGGTGACAGTCACCGCCTCTCCTCCACCACTCTCGTAACAATCTCGACGTATGTAAAGGGGCACAGCCCTTTTTTCACGGGATGCACATCCTGTGACGATGCATAGCCGTCACACCACAGGAGTAGGCTATGTGTTCCAGGCAAGTGTGAGCCGTCTCTACGAACGGAACTTAATGCGCAGTCGTCGCAGTAGGACACTCAATGGGCCGGCTCTCAAGCGCCCTGGCGTTGCCTGTCCTGATATCTGGTTGCCCCACGTTTCGTAGTGTACGAGTTCCTCCAGTGGCTTCCTGGGGGGCGGGGGCGGTTCTTCAGCGGGATACCCGAGTGTGAGCAGCGCCACAAGCTCGACGTGCTGCGGAAGTTTCAGGATGTCCGAGAGAGCCTGACGATCTAGTCCTCCGATCCAACATGTCCCCAGACCGAGCGCAGATGCCTGCAGCATCACGTACGCCCCCGCAAGTCCGATATCCTCATGCAGAAACTGACGATAGACGCGACTTCGCGCGTCGCCACACAACGCAATGATCACAGGTGCCTCTTCCACATGGGCCCAGCGTATGAAGTAGTATGCTGCATGTTGTGCGACGGCGCGACGCATGGCTGGGTCACGGATCACGATGAAGGACCAGGGCTGGCGATTACTGGCGGAAGGAGCCCAACGACCTGCTTCCAGCACCTGCTGGAGCAGTTCGTCAGGGACTGGATCTGAACGGTAGCGTCGGATGCTACGCCGTCCGATGAGTAGGCTCATTGTGGCCTCGGGCGAAGGCAACTTCGATGTGTCTGTCATGGGCGTCTCCCTGATTTCTTCAGAGTATAGCGAATACGCTCGAGCAATTCATCCAGCATTTCAGGTGTAAGCAGCCCAGTCTGGGTGTTTCGCTGACTGGGGTGATAGGAGGCGAACAGAGTGGGTAGGGGAGATGGTAGCTGGACCTCCAGGCCATGTTGAAAGGACAGACGAGACCCCCGATATCCAGAGGCCTTGAGAAGACGGAGGTACCCTTGAAAGGCAGTCCGTCCCAGGGCAAGGACAACCTGCAGGTTGCTGAGCAGCCCTATCTCCCGTGCCAGGAAGGGCTGGCATTGAGCAATTTCATCCGCTGTGGGGCGATTCTTTGGGGGGACGCAGCGCACTACAGCGGAAATAAACGTATCATACAACTGAAGTCCATCGTCGCGCGTGTGGGAGCCTGGCTGGTTGGCGAAGCCAGCTCGATGGAGTGCAGCGAAGAGTGTGTTACCCGAGCTGTCGCCGGTGAACATGCGTCCGGTCCTGTTGGCTCCGTGTGCGCCAGGTGCCAAGCCGATGATGAGCAGCCGGGCAGCGCGATCACCAAAGCCTGGAACCGGTTTGCCCCAATAGGTCCAGTCCTTGTATGCGCGTCGCTTGATGCGGGCGACCTCTTCTCGCCATCCCACCAGACGTGGACAACGGCGACAGGTGATAATGTCGTGCGTGAGTTGTTCCCAGGTATCGTGCATCGCTGTCCCTTTCTAGAGGTCACCGCTCACAGTCGACCCAGGCGGTTACCCCTCCAGACAGGTGATCCAGGTAGGCTAGGCACGCTGCGATCACGTCGTCCAATGGCTCTTCTGTGTTGACCGTAAGGTGTGGCACGGTCAGCGGATCAGCCGTCGCCCGCAGGTGTCGGTAGAGCGTAACTCCACGGTTCTTTGCTGGATGGGTCCCTGTCACTTGATCCTGTTCTAGGCGATGAAGCGCGGTTTCCTCTGAGCAGATGCACTCGATGAAGACGACTTGAGCCGACATAGCCTGCGCGGCATCGAGGAGACGTGTGACGTCCTCGGAGCGTGAGAAGGTGCGACCATCCAGAATCACGGGGCGGTTTTGCCTCCTTCGCAACAGGAAGGCTGCCACTTGCAGCGCAATCTCAATGCAGAGGTCGTCTTGCTCTCGGGAATACTCAATATCCTCAGGACGAAACAGGGCCGCTCGGATTGCGTCCTTGTCGAGTACTGGAGCCTGCAGGATCTGACTTAGCCTCCGGGCAACTGTAGATTTCCCCGTGCCTGGCAGCCCGGCCATCACGATGAGCATGCGACTCCCTCTGGCCGAAGTGAAATCTCCTGTGGGCCTGTGATCAGAGATTCTGCTGTTCGCGGGACAGGGGCTACCCGTACTTGAGCTACCAGCGTTGGAATTTGAGCAGATCCTCGAGCGGCTTTCGTCGCTTGGGACGAGGGGAATCATCTGGATAGCCAAGGGGTGTCATCACGATGGGGTCGACACCGGCAGGTAGGTTGAAGACCTCACGTGCCGCATCCGGATTGAAGGCCCCAATCCAACAAGTCCCCAGTCCCAATGCCGTTGCTGCCAGCACCATGTGGTCCATGACGATGGCGGCGTCTACATCCATATAGCTCTTCCCATCGTGGTTGCGGACCCATGCTTCGGCTTCAACACCACACACACACAGCACGAGCGGGGCAGCGACGAACCACTCCTGCCGATAAACCCTTAGTAGGGCCTCGCGCTGGCCTTCTGTCTCGATCACCAGAATACGGAATGGCTGGCGATTGGCCGCTGTCGGCGCGAGCCGGGCGGCTTCCAGGATCTTGTCCAATTTCTCCTTCTCGACCCTGTCTGACTTGTAGGAACGAACACTGTAGCGTTTTTTGATCAGCTCAAAGAAGTCCACGGCGTCCACCTCCTCAGCACGGATTTGGGCGTTAACTCTACGTCTATTCTGTAACGGGCCGGGTGGAATGTCAAGCGGCCCTATGCTGGTTCCTCATCTGATGTGGATCAAGGACCGTTGTTGTGCCTTGAAGTTTCTTATGTCAACGATGAGTTCTCATATTGTTACGAGGTCTTGACGCTGAGGTCGTTCCCCGTACAATCGGGCATGTTTTGGTTCCGGAGAGTGCGTTTCAAGGGATGAGGGGAAGCCTTTAGGTGCTGGGGGCCAGGCCTCGATGGTTTGTCTGTCTTGATCTGCCTCCTCGAGCCGGATAGGAGTGACATTTGGCGGTGAAGAGATCAACGCTGGTTTATACTTTGGTGGGTGTGGGACTCGGTGTCTTGCTTGCCACATCGTTCCAGGCGCGGTTGACTGTCCATCCCTACGTAACGTGGTTGGCTGGTTTCAGTATCATCACCTGGGCTCTTTATGCCTGGGACAAGCGCGTGGCGGAGCTGGGGAAGATCCTGCGGGGTTGGCGTGTTCCTGAATTGACTCTGAACTTGATGGCCCTACTGGGTGGGTTTCTGGGCGCCTGGATAGGGCGAGCCATGTTCGAGCACAAGACCAATGTGCGAGAACATCCTCAGATCCTGATCGTCCTGATCACAAGCACGGTGCTTCATACCCTCCTCATTGTGCGGTTGCTGTGGGGGCCACCCCTGGTGCTTTGGCCACCAGAGGCCTGGCTCTCGTTCTTCTCCTCTGGATAACAGGCGGTGAGGGAAAGTCCAATGCAGGCCCCCGTGTCTGCCCTGACACGGGGGCCTGTGCATCTCCCTGGGGCTCCGAGCGGAGCCGGGGAAGAGCGGGATCTCACCTGGGATTCAGAGACTCTGCGACCAGCGGATTGGTCAGGCGACCCAACCCTTCAACTTCGACGCTGATGACATCGCCTGGCTTCATCCACGTTTTATCTTCCCTGCCAAGGATGACCCCTTCAGGGGTCCCGGTGAGTATGACATCTCCTGGCTTCAACGTGATATACTGGCTTATGTAGGAGATGATCTCGGCCACGGAGAAAACCATGTCGGCGGTGGTCGAGTCCTGACGTAGCTCTCCATTGAGCCAACTACGTATGCGCAGCCGCTGAGGGTCAGACACCTCATCCCGTGTCACGAGGTAGGGCCCGATGGGGCAAAACCCGTCAAGCGTCTTTCCCAGTAGCCATTGACTGGTGCGCATCTGCAAATCGCGTGCACTGAGGTCATTCGCCGTACAGTACCCCAAGACGACGTCCAGCGCTGCCTGGCGGGATACATAGCGGGTTGTGCGGCCTATGACAACAGCCAGCTCGACCTCGTAATCATATTGGTGTACATGCGGAGGTAGAGGGATGGGCTCGCCGTGGCCCGCCAGGGCGTTGTTGAACTTCGAGAACAACACGGGCACCTCTGGGATCTGAGCGCCCGATTCGGCAGCGTGGCGACGATAGTTAAGGCCGATACAGAGAAGTTTCTCCGGCCTGTAGACACAAGGGCCGAGGGTCAGGCTCTCCTCGCTCAGCAGCCAGTCGGGGTGAGTGTCTGCTGCCACCGACCGGCACGCTGTCTTCAGTCGAGTCAGGGCGGGCAGGTATCGCAAGCTATCCGCAAAGAAGGCTCCTACTGTATCTGGCACATGCGTGATCTTGAGGGTGTTGGCGGCTTTCACTACATCGACTATGCCTTGCTCAATCTTGAGGCCAAGCCTTTCGCGCGCGTCCTTGTCCTTGAACACCAATAGTTTCATGGTTTATCCCTCCATACATGATTATCCATCTGTTGGCTGTGTGCTCTCAGTTCGCCTATGAAGCTCAGAGGGGAGGAACAACGATCTTGCCTTCTCGCAGAGCATTTCTGAAGACCCGGATGGTCTTTGCCACCCCCTCTGTAAGTGGCGTGTACGCGAAGGTCCCCAAGAGATTCTGAAGCCTGCCGTCATCCTGCCCATCGGGAAACGGGAGGGGAGTTGGCTCGTAGGTGATGGTACCCTTGACCCCGGGGACCGCTTGTTCGATCGCTGCAACTACCTCCTCCATGTCTGCAATTGTGCCCCTGAGATTGAACACATCAGCACCCTCAAAGGGGACTTCCAGTGCCTGGACAAACACCCGGGCTACGTCTTCGACATACTGAAAGCCACATCGTCCGCCGAATGAGATGTGATAGGGTTCATTCTTCGCTGCTGCGAGCATTGCCATGGTGGGCGTGGAGGTCATGCCCTGGTCCCGGCCCGGTCCATAGATCACATAGGGCCTGAGCCCAATGCTGGGCAAGTGGTGCTCCAGCCAGTAGATGCGGGCTGTGCCTTCGTTGGCCTGTTTTGTGACACCGTAGAGGGTCTGCGGCATGAGTGGGGCGTTGGGGGGGATGAGAGGAGTCGGGTAAGCCTCACGGGGACCATACACTGCGACACTGCTCGCGTAGACAATGCGCTCTATCTCCAACCGGCGTGCGGCCTCGAACACATTGACGGTGCCGACGACGTTGACCTGGGCTCCTAGAGGGGGATTGGCCTTGCATGCGGGAACCTGCAGGGCTGCAAGGTGAAGGACATGCGTGATCCTTTCATCTGCCATGAGTTTGAGCGTGGGGGCAAGCTCGGTGATGTCGCCCGAGACTTGCTTGACCGCCCGATATTCCTCTTCCGTCATGATCAGCTCAAGACGGTGGGGATTGTCTGCCAAGTCGAGGGCCACCACTGGGGTGCCCTGGCGAACCAGGGTGCGAACAACCCAGGCGCCCAGGCATCCCAGGGCACCAGTAACCAACACCTTTCGACGCATGCTCGCTCCTTTCGGGCTGTGCTGCCTGTTCCTGCTATGCCTTGAGTACCTCGGAGGGCGGTCCGGTCCGTCCCCAGAAGTCGACTGCGCGCACTCTGTAGTACAGAGGACCGTGGGGTCGCGAGTGCACGTAAGCGCTTGTGATCTGATCGCTGGCGTTGACGCGGGTGAAGCGCCCTTGTGGGCCTGTGCTGGCGAGGACCTCATAGGTCTTGATGAAGTAGGAATCGAGGGGAAGCCAGCGGAGAAGGAGACTCTCCTGTCCTGTGAAGCTCTCGTACACAGTGGCCCGAAGGCCGGTCACTGCTGATGGTCCTTTCGTGGGTCTGGTAGAGAGCAAGATCAACCTGACTGCTGGCTGAGGCAAGTCAAACGTCAGCGTTAGGCTACCATCTGGACACTGGATGTCCCGGGGAGGGCCGGCGTAAGTCGGTTCCTGGTGACGCCGTAGTTCCGCCAGTTGAGCGCCGTTGGGGAGATCTGGAGCGCCCATCGCTTCCCATACATGGAAGGGATCGCCTGTGTCCTCCTCGATGAGATAGGTCACGAGTCGGGCTTGGTTGAACGGAAGGCCATGTATGCTGAGTGTGATGGGGCACGTGTCGCTATGCATGACACGGTCATCGCAGTTGTAGATCAGTATCGCTATCTGCCCCTCGTCGCGACGGGTCGCAAGCACGCCCACCGTGCTATCCGTGCCGGCTTCGCCGACGACGCGACAGCTCTGATCTCCCATAAGGGCCAGCAGGGTCATGGCATTGAACACCGGCTTCTTGACAAGCTCGAAGCGTCGGTGGCGGGGGTCCTCGTCAAACCTGGGTGGATCGCGATGCCCAGGCGCCTGGCCGTGGTCGATATGCCCGGTTTCTGCGAAGCGGGTCAACAGCGTCCTGTGTCCCCATGTCCCCAGGAAACCATTGTCGTTGCCTAGAAGTCCATAATCTACCCCATGGTCGTTGATGAGTACACGGAGGTGTTGGTTGATGATCTTGGCCACCATGGCGGCGTAATAAGGTCGGGCGCGCCACGTGTGGATCGTGCTCCACCCGACCTGTGGATCGCACTCGTTGTTGGTGAATGGAATGCTGCGCAATCCAGGGTGGTTTCTGCGGATATACTCTATGATACGCAGCTCCCGGGAGACGATTCCCATTGAGTCAGGTGTTAGATCCTCAACGTGGGCGCGGACACCCTTTTCGTGGACGGAGATGAATGCCGGGCGTGAGGCAGGTTTTCCCGTCAGAGTGTTCGTGCCGCGCTCACAATGTGTCAGGAACGCTCTGAGAGTGGAAGATAGATTGCGACATGTGCCGGGTCCACCAAGGCGTAGCTTGGGGTCAGCGTCCTGGAGACCTGCGCAACAGGCATCGTAGTACACGAGGAAAGCTTCATCGCCTTGAAGCCAGAAGCCTATATCTGGTTCGTTCCAGGTCTCGAAAAGCCAGCTCCGTACTTCCTCGCGTCCGTACCGAGCGATCATGTGGAGAGCCAGATCCCGGATCAGACGGCGCCAGGCTTCTGCCTGAGCAGGATCGGTATAGTCATTGAAGAAGCCTTCGACGTTGCCCATCAGCTCGAAGAAGGGCTTAAGCCCGTTATCGATCAGTACGTCGATTGCCTGATCGAGGCGTGACCAGTCGTAGTGTGGTGATGCGGTGTCCAGATGCCGTGCGCGCACCAGTTCCAGCAGGTAGTGGACGCGCACCCAGTTGATCCCATTGTGGGGGATGCTGCCCACATGGGCCATGGCTTGCTGCATATCCTGATTGAGCAGCAGGTTGGCTGGGGTGAAGCCCGTGCTGCGCCAGAAATGCCGGAACGCGGCCAGTTCGCCGTCGCAGTGAATCTCGAACTTCATGGCTCTTCTCCTAGAGCGGAGACCTCAGCTCGGCTTGATGGTTGATTGTCCTGGTGTTTGACCAGCCGGGGCTCTGGGATGCGAGTTGTAAAAGGCACCGCGAGGAGTGTGCCGAGGGCAGTGATGGTAAACAGGAGTGTGTAGTTCTCCCCAGACCACTGGAGGATGAGGCCGCCCACGGTGGAGAAGATAGCGGTGATCCCGCTCAAGGTATTGGCCAGTCCGATATACTGGGGGCGCAGCTCCTCTGGAGCCCATTCCAGGACGTAGGCTGTCCATGCCGGCAGGTAGCAGCTCATGGAAGCGTTCAATGCGAAGAAGACAAGGCCGTAGGCCCACGCGAGGGTGGCCTCTGTTGTGACTACACGTGGAATGAGGAGCGCGAGAAGGGGAACCGCGGCGGTGATGAAGATACTGACGATAGCCGCCCGCTTGGTGCCGTGGTGTTCGTTCAGCCACCCGAATATAGCCGCTGCGATGATGCTTCCAACCACGCCCATGGATGTGTAGCGCCCGGATACGTGAGCCGGAAGGTGTAGACGTTCCAGGGCATAGGTCATGTAAAAAGGAAGTGCCAACCCGCTGAGGCCGAGGATTTGACGCGCGACCAGGTAGGTGCGGAAATGGTGGTCCTCTCGGAGGAGGTGCCAAAGCTGAGGGCCGTATTCGCGCCACGAAGGCATTTTGGATGAGGTAGTGCTGGGGCGTTCCACGATCAGACTGATAGCGATGAACGATCCCACCATGCAAGCAAAGGCGAGGAGGAAAAGGAGTGCGTAGTTGATGGGGAACCTGGGACCACGTTCGCTCAGGATGGTTTCAACGATGCCGCCAGCCACAAACCCCAGGACTCCCGAGAGGATCTGACCCGTCGAAGTAAGGCGCCCCCGTCTCTGCGGTGGGATAGCCTTGCTGAGCACGTCGAACCATCCGGTGCTAGCTATCCCGTCTCCCGCTGAGAACACAGCAAGCACCAGGCAGGTGATGGCGATGAGGAAGTTGGAATGCTGTGCCAACGTAGTGGTGAGGATTGCAAGCACCAGTAGGGATAGACGGCTGATGGCTGCTGCTGTGAGGATGTGAGGCTTCTTGAGAGGCTGGCTCGTCAGATAGCGGGCTGTAGGAAGCTGTGGGAGCAGCCATCCGGCCCGCTGCATAGTGGACAGGAAGCCAATGAGTGAGGCCGATGCCCCAAGCGTCATCAAGAAGCTCGGTATCACTGTGCCGCTGCCCAGGAAAGCCATGCCCAGGCCGAACAGGCCGAAGTCAGATGCCAGACAAAGGAAGTTGCGTCGGTAGTGTGCTGGGAGAGCTTCGGTGGGAGCTGTACTCAGAGGTGTTGGTGGACGTTCACTGGTGCTTGGCATGGGGCAGGTAGGCTCCTAGCTTCAGCAGGCGGTGTTGGAGTTCTTGGATCTCCACTGCATGGATGGAGGTTTTGCGCTCTGCCGCCAGAGCTGCGGCGACACCTGCGGCTTGCCCCGTGATGTAACAGCCTGGCATCACGCGGATCGACCCTTGCATGTAGCGGTCGGAACTCACGCATCGCCCTGCCACCAGCACATTGTCGAGGCCTTGGGGCGTAAGGACGCGGTAGGGGATGCCGTAGCTCTCCCCGGTTCCGTACCTCAGGGTTGAGAACTCCTCTTGGAAACGCTCGAAGTCCTCTGGGTCAGGCGTTGTTGGATGAATGTCCACGGGATAGTTATAGCGTCCGATCTCATCCTCGAATACTGCGCGTCGTTTGAAGTCCTCGAGGTTTAGCACATAGTCACCGAGGATACGTCGCGTCTCACGCAGCCCGAGGAGGGCCCCTGTGGCCACCAGTGTGGCCTCCTCAAAGCCTTCCAGGTAGTTGCGGTAATAACGCTCGTACTCCAGTAAGCTCTTCCGCCCCCAGATCAGCGCGCGGGTCAGCGACCGCTCGTCTGTGCCATCGACACCAAAGGTGTGGCCGATGTTGCCCCCACCGATCCTGGGGCCCACCTGCCACATGCCCGGCAGGTGGCGATCCTGGACGGTGAAGACGCCATCTGCGAAGGCCTGTTCCAGGGCCTCGCTCTGGCGAGAGCTGGCCCGTGTCCAGTCCACGCCGCACCACAGGCTACACAAGGTGCCAGGCATCATCTGTCCGGCTGCATCTCCCTTCTCGTACGGTGCGCCGGCCCACACAGCAAGATCTCCGTCACCCGTCCCATCGACAAAGGCTTGGGCTCGAACGGCGAAGATCCCGCTCTTGGCTGCACAGATGGCGTGCGTCACATGGCCTCCTTCAGCTTCCACGCCGATGACCTGGGTATGGAAGGTGAAGTCGACGCCGGATGTCTCTTCCACTAACGCATCATAAACGCGCTTGAGGGCCTCGGCGTTGATGGAGACACTGCTTCGTGGATCGTCTCTTGGGATCTCCACGGCGCGCCGCATGCGCTCGTAGATCTCACGCCCGATGCCATCGGCCAGGAAGTGCTCCCCATCGCTGAAGCACATGAATGCAGGGACCAGCCCTGAGGTTCCCATACCCCCAAAGCACGCCTGGCCTTCAGCTATATAGACCTGAGCCCCCTGACGAGCTGCCGCCACAGCGGCGGCTACGCCGGCTGGGCCGCCACCGGCCACGAACACATCCACGTCATAGCGTACCGGAATTGTGCGTCGGAATTCAAGCTGTGGCTCTATCATCGCTACCTCTCTCTACTGTAGGTGTCTGTCATGGCTTTGTGTCACCTTCACTTGATGGGATACTTCCTTACTTCCCGTAATGTCTCATACATCGCCAGGACATTCTCAATTGGCGTGAGTGGCTGCACGTTGTGGATCGTGTTGAATACGAAACCACCACCTGGACCGAAGATGCGGATACGCTCCGCCACCTCTTGGCGGACTTCCTCTACTGAGCCAAAGGGCAGGGTTTTCTGGGTGTCGACACCACCGCCCCAGAATGTCAAGACGTCGCCGAATGCCCGCTTGAGCTCGCGGGGGTCCATGTCCGCGGCCGAGCACTGCACCGGATTGATGATGTCGAAGCCAGCCTCGATGAAGGCGGGTATCAGCTTGCGCACAGAACCACAGGAGTGGATAAAGGATTTCCACTTTGTGTTGGTGTGGATCCAATCATTCACGCGCTTGTGAAAGGGCAGGTAGAGCTCCTTGTATGCCCGAGGAGAGATAAAGGGACCCTGCTGTGCCCCAAAGTCTGTGCCGGTCACGAAAACAGCAGTCACCCGATTGCCGACGACTTCGTAGATCCTGGCCAGGTTGTCCAGCGCTATCTCGCACTGACGTTCGAAGACAGCCTTCACATATTCTTTTCGGGTTACGGTGCTGATGTACCACTCTTCGACATCCCGGATGCCCTTGGGATGTTTGAGCCACGGCGCCGGCACCAGGGCGATATCTCCGAAGCCGGTCCCTCCGAAGTTGCCGAGGATGGCTTTGTCGGTCTCCTCATAGAGCCGCTTGGCCTCCCGTTCGAAGTATGCGAGCTCTTCGTCAGTGATTGGCCCAAACTCCTCGAGGTTGTCCTCAACACTCAACGTGTCCTCGTTGATGGGTGGCTGCCGGATGATCGCATCGAAGTACCATCCCCCCGCCGGCATGCGCCCACTAGGCGGTACCGTCTTGTCGCCTTCAGGGTACATGAGCAAGTCGCCGTTGGGTTCAGGCTCGGTATTGAAGCCGGCAGGCACCAGCACCGGCGTGCCGTCGAAGGTGACCCACGGCTTCCAACCCTCATTGCGGAATCCAAACATGGTTGTGAGGGAGCTCAGTCCCACGACGTCTACGCCCAAGGCCTCTATGAGATCGTCCTTGATCTCTCCCAGCATCTGGTACGGTTCGATCACCTTCACGGGAGTGCCAGGCGGATCGAGAGCCAGAGCCTGGCGCAGTTTGTACACCACGCTGACGTGCATGCCCGTGACTCCGCTTCCCCCCAGATCCAGTGGGACGCGATCGGGTTCCTTGTGCTCGAGGGCCAATGCCACACGTTCTCTGGATGACATCATGTTGACACCTCCTTAGTGTGCTAGATCCGGAGAATGCCTATGCTGCTCCAACGGCTCGTAGCCAGGCCTGTGCGATGAGGGCATGTCCGGCCGGCGTTGGATGAACCCCATCGGGTAACCAGAACGCCATCTCGCGCTGGGTAGCGGCAGCAGCAAACAAGCCATCAAGAGGCACGAAGAGGGTGTTGAACTCACGTGCCAGTGCGCGAACACGGGCGATCTTGGGCCCCAGATCCTCACGCCATGCCGCGCGATCGGGAGGGATCGGCAGCAGGAAGGGCTCGAGGATGATGATATGGTTCCCGACGACGTCAGCCGTCATGGACAGCAGAGCGCGGTAGTTGGCCTCGAAAACATCCGCGGGCGTTGGGTCGTCTGCGTCATAACGTCGCCAGGTATCGTTTATGCCAATGAGGATTGAGACCCATGTGGGGTGCAGATCAAGACAGTCCTTCTTCCAACGGGACAGAAGATCCCGCGTGCGATTTCCGCTGATCCCGCGGTTGAGGAACTGGACGCAGTGACCTGGATAGCGGGCCGAGAACCAAGCTGCGACCATCGCGGCGTAGCCGCGACCCAGGTCCTTGTCATTCTCTCTACTGCGTCCAGCATCCGTGATGCTGTCTCCCTGGAAGAGCACCGTTGCATGGGGCTGTATGCGGCAGTTCATCCCATCATCTCCCTGACGTAGTTGTTGTTCTCTCGACGGTCCCTAAAGCCAGATCCCTTCGACGTTCCACAGGGCGAATTCCCTGTGTCCGTTCTTCTCGGCGCGTGTGTACTCACCTGATGCCACGCGGATGATAAGGTCCAATATGTGCCGGCCCATCTCTTCCAACGGTACTCCGTTGCTCAAGATTGCCCCTGCATTGATGTCGATATCATCGCGCATCCGCTCGTAGAGCGGTGTGTTGGAGCTGATCTTGATGACCGGCGCGATGGCGTTCCCGATGCCGGTGCCACACCCCGTGGTGAAGCAGACGATCTGGGCGCCGGCTCCTACCAATCCCGGCACAGAGAGCTGGTCGTAACCTGGGGTGTTGACCAG
>Ga0190360_1000948_pt1 | contig 15365 bp, 11 predicted proteins | sample 48721834_MG_FD_161271 | JGI IMG/M metagenome (GOLD analysis project Ga0190360, IMG submission 161271) | Hydrothermal vent microbial mat bacterial communities from Southern Trench, Guaymas Basin, Mexico - 4872-18-3-4_MG | ecosystem: Environmental > Aquatic > Marine > Hydrothermal vents >... | reverse complement strand
CCGAATTTCAAAGGTGGTGACCCCCGTTTCGTAGCTCAGGCTCTCAGTGAGGGTCAGCAGTATTTCCACTGTGAGCTCCTCTCCCTCTCCTAAAGTGGCCTGGGATGGGGTCATGACCGCAGTAGCCCCCTCGGGCAGTCCAGCCGCAACGAAAGTTGCAGTCACACTTCTGTTCAAGCCGTTTATAACCCTTGCCCTGTAGAGAGTGGAGGAGCCCACCTCAACGGTGTGGTTGAGGGGGAGGGGGACACCCCCCGAACCGGTCTCTGCGGATACCAGGGAGAAGGTGCCCTCCCCGGCGCCCATCGAGGGCAGTAGAGAGAATATGAGAAGTGCTACGAGGGGGCACAGGTAGAGGCTTTTCCGATTCATCGGTATGTTCTATGTTGTTAGGACTATATAAATTAATTAGTTCAATTTTGAAATGTTGAGCGAGGGGATTGAGAGAGATGTCAGAGGTGCTCCTCACTGATGCGGAGACGGCTTCCCGGCCTCTATGGATGGTGTGCGATTCACATGTGCGTGAGGGTTTTAAATAGGTTGATGTAAATATCATCCTGCAATGTGGCCTGGACAGCCTGGAAAAACCTTTAAAAAGGATTGCGATATACAATCCCTATCCCCCAGGTGGTGTGAAAAGTAGGCCCATTTTAGCTGGAGGGTGAAATATGGTAAACCCGTTGGAAAGATATTTGCCCAAAGAGATCAGGGAGATGGACTGGAAGATGCTGTTGATATTTATTCTCGGGATATTCGTAATTATCGCCGGGCTAGCTGGTCTTCTGACCAATGCCTTCGGAAAACCTGGAACCTATCAACCACAGGCCATGTGGAAGGAAGCTACTGTTGACGTAGGCGTGGCCAAGCAGGACTCAGACACGATCCTTGACCCTGTAGAGGGAATAAAAAAACCCTGGCCTGATAAACTGTCGGATATAGAGGAGAACTACATATACGGTACTGACCCCACGGACCCCGATTCCGATGATGACGGTATGGAGGACGGCTGGGAGGCATTCTTCGGGGTCATAAACCCCATAACTGGACGTCTCACTCTGGACCCCAGCATTCCCGACTGGAGGGAGAACCCGGACGGGGACGGCTTCGATGCCAACGGAAACGGCAAGATTGACAAGAATGAGGAATACTTCAACTTGAGGGAGTACTGCGGTGGGGCGGAGTTTGACTATGAGACGGGGAAGTTCACAAGCGGCATATTCAAGGACTTAGATCCCGCCATAAAGGAGCACAGACAGATAATAGCAATGAAGGGCGGGTTCCATCTCTATGAAGGCAATTACGCTGAGTACAACCCCTACATCCCGGGGGCACCTAAGGTCACAACGGACCCCTCCAAGTGGGACACCGATGGGGACGGCATGGACGACGGTTGGGAGGTGGAGGCCAGGAACTGGATAATGGCGCACCTGTTCCCCCTCAACCAGACCCAGGTCTATATCAGCTCGGAGAACGTTACGGTGAGGGGCGAGATAAGCGGTGAACAGCTTATGGATAGCTACAGGAGCATGATTATAGACCCGCTCAACCCCGGGGATGCTGACGATGACATAGACGTGAGATATGTCTATTCTAATGAAAGCGGGTTCATCTGGCTCTATCAGCCGGACCTCCTCACCAATCTGGAGGAGTATCTGAATCACACTGTTCCCTACTTCTGGGATACGGACAACGACTCCTATTACGACTCCCTGACCCGCCAGTTTTATGACATGAGCGACTATCAGGAGGTCAACATCGTATACAACCAGACGGACTCTGCGGTGGACTGGAATGGGGATGGTATAAACGATTACAAGACCTGTCCGTACAAAGCTGACACCGATGGCGACCTCATGCCTGACGGCTGGGAGCTTCTTGTGGGTCTCAACCCGTTGAACGCCACTGACCGCTTCCTAGACCTGGATGGGGACGGGCTACCGAATATACTTGAATTCCGCTACCCGCCTTCAGGAAACCAGTATTTCACCACAGACCCCAGGAACCCGGATACTGATGGTGACGGGATTCCGGACGGTTGGGAGGTCTACAACGCGCTTCTACTAAAGGAGGAGACCACCTCCGATAGGAACCTTGACGAGTCCGACGGTCTCCTGGACGGTCTTTTCAGGATCTGGAGCACGAATCCTATGATAAAGGATTCGGGAAGGGACACGGACGTGGTGAACTACACAGTGAGGGAGACCGAGACAGGTCTTCAGATAACGTACGCGCGCCAGGAGGACGGCCTCACAAACCTGATGGAGTACACCGGTACACCCCTGTATCCCGTCTCGACGAACCCGAATGACCCCGACACTGATGGAGATGGCCTTACAGATGGTCAGGAGCTTTTGATAGGCTTCCCCGGGGAGCTTATAGGTGAGCAGTACTTCACTAACCCGCTCTTCAGTGCTACATACTACACCAACGCAACACTGGCGGATTCGGATGCTGATTTCGATCCGAACAATGAGACACGGAAGCTGGATGACTGGGAGGAGACCCACGGAAGGACAAAGGTCATGATACCTCCTAACGGGTTTGACGACGACGGGGACGGGGTGGTGGACAACCCGGAGACCAACGGTTTTGAGTACCTGTACTTCAAGAAGACCAACGCCACCAATCCTGATACAGACCTGGACGGCTTGAAGGATGTGGATGAGGTCTTCGGTATATGGACTGGGGAATACAGGGAGAACGACCCCACATCGGGTTTCGGCTGGCTGAGGCCCGACCCCACGAAGAAGGACACGGACGCTGACGGTGTCTCCGACAAGGATGAGGTGGTCAGGATACCCAACTACAAGCCCTGGGTGACTGACCCGATGAACCCTGACACCGATAGCGATCTGATGGAGGATGGCCTTGAGTACACTGAGGACATCTTTCCCTGGATAGACTGGAACAAGGGGGACAATTACGATGCGGAAGGAGACGGAGACTACTCCGGACCCCACGACATCTGGTGCACCATTGACAGGACTAACCCGAGAAATCCCGATACGGACGGAGACGGAATGCCTGACGGTTGGGAGCACGACTGGGGATATGTCATAGCGGGCCCCTCCACAAGAGTTCTAATAGCAAGGTTCGACGCTCTCCACGGGACCAACTGGGCGGGAGCCGTGCCAGACGGTACAAAGGTGTGGCTGGTTAACCCCCTCATAGGGGAGGACAAGTTCGATGACCTAGACAACGACGATCTGACGAACATAGAGGAGTACATGAACTCCACCGACCCTCTGAACCCGGACACGGATGGAGATGGGATGCCGGATGGGTGGGAGGTGAGATTCGGCAAACCAGTGACCCTCTGGGACAACAACACCCACACCTTCCGCAATATACTGGACCCAACAGACCCCTCCGATTGGTGCTTTGACCCGGACCATGATGGCTACCCCTTCGCCTTCTGGTCCAAGGGCGGGGAGTTTGTCTACTATTACTTCCCGTGGATCAACCTCTACGAATACCTTTATGGGATAGACACCGACGGGGACGGGATCAACGAGATCACTTTAGAGCCTTACAATCCCAGCACTGACGGAGACGCCCTAGACGATGGCTGGGAGGTGTGGACCAGCGACTATATCATAAATGAGAGCAGTCCATTCATATTTGAGGATAATGACACCCTGCCAGCAGGCTGGGAACTCTTCTTCAATGGGACCTGGTGGAATCGGCCTGAGTGTTTCCCCTACGAGGAACCGCCAGGTCCGCCGGACCCCTGGAGGAATTCCTTCGGCCAGAAGGTCTATGTTCCTAGGGCAGTGAGGGAGGGACTTACCAATCTCCTCGGGAAGCTCAATCCAAATTCGAAGGACTCCGATGGCTCTCCTCCGGAGGACGGCGCAGATGATATAGATAACGATGGATTCACCAATTATGAGGAGTACAGGGGGCACTCCGATCCCACGGACAGCACAAGCACACCAGGCTCGGGTACCTCCTCCACCCGGGGCGGGGAGAGCTATGCTGCGCCCACCTGTAATAGACCTCTTGAAGTGAAAGCCTCTGAGGGAGAGATGCTCCCAATGAGCCTTAAAGACGCTCTGCGGGAGGAGGTTGAGCTTATAGCTCCAGCTGTGCCGTCCTCTGCGGCTGTGAAGAGGAGCCAAAAGTAACAACCCCCCTCCCCCTTTTTGTTTCTCACCTAAACCCTTAAATCATGGTGCTCTTTTTCACTCCAACCAGGTGATTTGATGGCAGGAAAGGAAGAGCAGCTCCTTCAGAGGGCGGAGGTGAAGCTCGCGGAGGGCGACTTCAAGGGGGCTTACAGGGACTTCAAAACCCTTTCAAAGAAGATGCCAGAGGATCCTAGAGTATTCTTCGGCCTCGCTGAGGCCGCCTTGGGGAATCCGGAGGTATCTGCACAGGAGATACTGCTCTCCTACAGGCGGGCGGTGGAGCTTGACCCAGAGAACCCCCTCTATCTCACAAGCTATGGAAACTACTGCCTTGAGACGGGAATGCTGGACAGGGCAGAGGAGCTCTACAGGCGAGCGGCTGAGATAGACCCGGACAACGCTCCTCAGTATTACAGTGACCTTGCAACGGGCATTTATGTGCACGGCAGGGAATTTGTGGGGAGGATTCCGGGGCTGACCATGGACGAGATCCTGCGGCGTAGCATTAGGATATTCCTCGAGGCTCTAGGTATAACGTGGGAGAGGGCGAAGGAACTGATGGAGGGGTAGGCTTTGTTCCCGCCTTACCACGACCCCTTTGAGGAGGAGACCTTCATCATAGGACCTTATTACACTCAGAGGGCTGTGAGGAGAAGCCCCTTTTACTTCACAGAGAGGGAGAAACACGAGCTTATGGTGGCCACGGCCATCCTCACCCTGGCCTTCGCCATAGCTTTTACCGGAGGGCTCCGCGGCCTGATATTTCGTTGGCGATCCTTTATTCTCTATCTTGTTGTGGCAGCTCTTGCGGTGATCACCGCCTTTGCACTCCACGAGATAGGTCATAAGTTCGCAGCCATACATTTCGGCTACTGGGCTGAGTTCAACTATTTCATGCCGGGTCTTTTTATAGCCCTCCTCTTCAGTCTGGCAGGCTTTCTCTTCGCCGCCCCGGGGGCCGTTGTGATCCACGGCTATCCCACCAGAAGGGAGAACGGGATAATTGCTGCCGCGGGCCCTTCTGTGAACCTCGCTCTGGGCATATTTTTCTTCTCTCTGTCCTCTGGCCTGAATTCTTTCGCTCCTCTTGCAGGCCTTCTTTTTTATTTTGTAGCGGCCATAAACATCCTCATTGGGGCCTTCAATATGATCCCCTTGCCTCCCCTTGACGGCTCGAAGATAATCGCCTGGAGCCTGCCCGTCTACCTGGGCATGGCGGTTCTTTTAGCCATCTTCCTCTTTTTTATCTACTTCTGAGGGGGGCGACAAAAATGGATGTGGGAAGGATAAGAGAGGACTTTCCTCTTCTTCAAAGAGAAAGCCCACCGGTATATCTAGACTCTGCGTGTATGGCCTTGAAACCCCGTCAGGTCCTGGAGGCGGTGGAGGAGTACTATTTGGAGTACCCCGGGTGTCACGGGAGGTCCCTTCATTCCATCGCTACCAAGGTCACTGAGAAGGTTTCGGAGACCCGGGAGAAGGTGGCGAGGATGCTGGGGGCGGATGAGAACGAGATCGTCTTCACGAAGAACTCCACGGAAGCTCTGAACCTGCTGGCCTATACCCTGAAGCTGGAGCGGGGGAAAGAAATTCTCGGCACGGACAAGGAGCACAACTCAAACTTTGTCCCCTGGCTTTACAAGGCCGAGAGGGAGGGTCTCATTTACAGGACCGTCCCCCTGGGGGAGGAGGGTACCTTCTCAATGGAGAACTTCAGGGAAATGCTCAGCTCCCAGGTGGGGCTTGTAGCCATGGTGCACACCTCAAACCTGGACGGGACCACTATACCGGCGAAGGAGATTATTGAAGAGGCCCATGAGGTCGGGGCGCTGGTAGTTCTCGACGCAGCCCAGAGCGTTCCCCACAGGGGTGTGAACGTTAAAGACCTGGATGTTGATTTTCTTGTATTCTCGGGCCATAAAATGATGGGTCCCACAGGCACAGGAGTCCTTTACGGGAAGTGGGAGCATCTTAGAGAGCTCTCCCCCTTCATCCTCGGGGGAGATACTGTGAGGGAGACCCGCTACGACTCCTACGTTCTCCTTCCACCGCCCATGAGGTTTGAGGCGGGGCTTCAGAACTATGCTGGATTGGTGGGTCTGGGGGCGGCAGTTGACTATCTAATGTCCATTCCAAGGGAGGAGATAAGGGAGCACGAGGTGAAACTGAACAGGGTTATAACTGATGGCATCAGGGAGCTTGATGGTGTGCACATCATAGGTTCTCGGGATGCTGAGAGGAGGGGATCAATATGCTCCTTCTACGTCCCCGGGATAAACCCCCAGGACATTGCAATTTACCTGGATCAGCAACACAGTATTGAGATACGCTCCGGGATGCACTGCGTCCACTCCTGGTTCCTCTCCCGGGGGATAAGAGGCTCAGCCAGGGCCTCCATTTACATATACAACACCGAGGAGGAGGCCAAGAGGTTCGTTGAAGCCCTCCGGAAGATGCTTGAATAGTATATGTGGAACTAAGGATGGAGCTTACCTCCTACTCCTCGTCTCTGTATGAATTTCTTCTCTTTAAAAAGAAAATGTAAAGAAGGCAGACAAGAACAGCGCTTACAATAAAAGGAATTGCTATTGTAGCCCACCTGTTTACGCGGTTCATCCCGCTATCAGCCCCTCCGGCTTCCACTACTCCAACCACCGTTATACGGTATTCCGCAGAGCTGACCCCCCCGTAGGGGTCCTTTGCCATTATCTCCACAACGTGTACCCCTGCGGATGCGAACCTGAGGGTGAAGTGATCCCCAACAGCCATCCGGCTACCGTTGTCTATTCTGAGGGAAAACATTAAAAGGTCTCCGTCTGGATCATAACTCTCATTAAAATGGACAGTAAGCGGCTCACTCAGATTGATCCGTTCCTTTATCCCTGTAACGATCAAGATCGGAGGATCGTTTACATTTATCACTTCAATAGTTATTTTTACGCCGTCCGATAATCCGAATCTGTCTGTAACGTTAAACACAACAGTGTGTATCCCCACGTCCCTCTGAGAAGCAGAAAGCTCCGCTGAGAGTCCATCTATGCGAAATCTTCCCCAGGAGGCTTGCAGCGTAAGGGTGTCTCCCTCCCATTTCAAATCGGGATCATCAACTGAAAAGTTCAACCAGAGCGTCTCCCCCTCCCTGATGTTAAAGTAGCCACCCCCCACAATCCTTTTTCCATTTACTGTGAGGATCCGGGGTTGGTCTGGTATGGGGGTGATGTTCAAGGTTACGTTTATAAAAACCGTATTTGAGAAGGGGTCCTCGCAGAGGAAGGTTATGTTGTACATCCCGTTGAGGTCCCTCTCTGGAAGGACAGAAAAAACCCCGGGTTTCTCCTCACTTATGAGTATCCCCTCAACCTCTTTAAGAATCCGGAATGAAAGCGCCTCGTCGGGATCCCACACAGCTGATGTGAGGTTTATTCTGCAGGAACCCCCCTCCTCCATTTGAAGTAGGATATACTCTTCTTTTACCTCCGGTGGTTTGTTCGGGAAAACTGTAACGTTTATTTCATTCCACTCACTTTGAAAATGATACTCATCCTCCACACGAATGCTGATACTGTAAACCCCCGGGGAAGAGGGGGTGAAATTAAGATAAAAGCTATCTTCGGTAACGTTAAGCATTTGTGGGCCGTCGTCTTCAACCCATTGATATTTTATTACCTTCCCGAAGTTCTCCTCATACCTCACTTTTATTGAGACTCTGGCCGGAAACTCAACGGAGAAGTCATCCGGTAGGGTGACATTGGGGGGTATCTTCCACTCAGGCCAGTACTGAAAGTAAATGGTTATGTTGTGTTCTACAACAATGATGTCGTCCAGTCCGTCGTGGTTCAGGTCTCCGATCTCAACAGGGGATGTGTAATGTTCAACGGGAAGAGAAAGGTCTGGATGCACATTGAAATGGCCATCTCCGTGCTGATAAAATATTGTTAAATTGTACCCATGCCCCTCCACTCCACAGTGATAATAAGTTCCCCAGTTAAGGATTGCAATGTCCGTGCGAGCATCTTGGTTAAAATCGGTGAAAACTGCGTAATCCGGGTTCCATCCAGGATGGAGTATATAATCCGGCTGCGTATTATATAGGAGAGGGCCTTTAGCGAACCAGAGATATGTTTCATTTGAATTATAATATGGGCCGTAACCATCGTTCAATTGAACTATGTCCCAGTAGTCATCGGAGTCTATTTTACAGTAATAAACACCTCCGAAGGGATATCTGGTCTTCAGCACGGGATAAAGGTTCTCGTTTTTAAACACACCATCAATGTTTTTTAGGTAATATATGGTTCTGATATTTGTGTCAAAGAGCATGAGGTCAATCCACCCATCCAGGTCAAAATCCAGGACATAGTCTAGAAACATTGTGGTGTTGAACGTGAGGGTTTCATCTGGATGATCGTAAAATAGGCCACCGCGATTCAGATAGACTTCAATGGTGTATGGGTTTTCTTTAAAGAATATAATATCATCCTCACCATCATTGTTCACATCACCGAATTGTGCTGTGGTTTCCCATTCACCAACGTAGTACTTGTAAAGGGAGAACGTCATATTCTGCTGTTGATAGAGGATGCAGAGGGTTCTTCTTTGGGTAGGCTTCTCATGCCAGAAGGGAGGGTACGACGAAAGAATTGCAATGTCTGTTCTTCCATCGCCGTTCAGGTCGCCAGTGTACGGGATCCTAACAATGTGAACATACTGAAAGTTCAGAGCGACACGTAAAGGCGTTGAATTTAGTTCGTGCTTTTCGTTCTGAAAATAAATGCACAGTGTCCGAAAATCCTCCACAACAATCAGATCGTTTAACCCGTCGTTGTTTATGTCCGCTACCTTCCATGCATAGGAATCATTCTCTGATGAAAAGGTGTCCAGGATGTAGCCCTCATCCATAATAAGCGCGGTGGTCATCTCAGTTCGAGATAGAGGATACAGTATCGCAAATAAAATGATGTATGCTATGAAAACTGTGTTAAGCGCTCCATTGTCAGTCGTCTTAGTCAATATAATCACCATATGTCCACTTTGTTGATAAATCATTTTTACACTCTATATATGGGGTGTGGTCCTGATCGTCCATTTCCTTTATATAGTCAGTAACCTCTTTTAAATTAATTATTCCATCTCCATCACTGTCCAGTGTGATTGTGTTCCAACCACTATTAGGCGAGGTGTTCTCAATGTACCAGTTTTGCTCCGTTAAAGCAATAGATAGATAATATAAATATTTATCAAAATAATAATCACTATCTGCTACCTCATTATCGCAACTCCATGAAGAATGATCTCCATCTACAGCAGACATAAAGACGTAATTCTGTACATTACCATAGTCGGGATGGCGCACATAGAAGGCAAACCCTCCACCATAACACTGTGTCATAATAATGTTTTTATAAACAGTTGATGGAATGCGGTTTATATCGTCACAAAAATCATTAGACGATCCCGGTTCCCATGCATACCATTTTCCTGTGCCCCACTCATTAATCCAATAGTCACTAGTAGCTGTATTTTTGCCACCGTGGTCCGCTACATATAAAGTAAATATGTCTGCCCCATCTAATTTTGGATATCCGGCATCGCCATTTAATAAATGTGTTAATAATGTGTTAAAAGCCTCCCTCGTTCCTGGGCCCTCAATAATGCCAGAAGATCTAAAATCTATGTTATCAACTATTGTAACCTCATCATTGGGATCATCAAATAATATTTTATGGTCGCTATCATACTTGCAATTATCATCATTAGGAAGGTTGCCATCAGCGTATAATATGTAGATATTCTCTTGTCTGTAATGGTACTTTTCAACTAGCAAGGAATAAAAAATAGCCAGATCGTTCCAGTAGCCAGCGTGATTTTGGCTTTGGTCTATTCCACCACAGAAAAGCACAGCTATTCTGTCTTGATGCGTGTCTGGGCTATAAATTGTATACCCCTTTTGACGTAATGTAGCCTCCCTCCCGTCTCCCATCCAGCATATTCTTTTATCGTTCAAAGTGTAATAGTAGGGAACAGCATCTCTGTCTGTATCTTGAGAGACAGGGGATGTAGAATAGATGTATATCTCATCGCCATCACTTACAGTGTCGGAATCAGTGTCTGGTTTATTTGGATTTGAACCGGTGAGGTATTCGCCATGGTTGAATAAACCATCATTATCAGGATCAGATTGAGCATCATTTGGGTCAAAAGGATTTAAATTGTTTACCCTTTCCCACCAATTCGGCATACCATCAAAATCGCTGTCTCCATCCCATCTGGTAGGTATGCCAAACACCTGGCCGCCGGATGCCGTTAGGAATCTAATATATTCCTCTGAAAATGCTTTGCCTGTAGGTGGGATGGACCACTCACCCAAAAAGGACCAACATTGATTCTGAAGTTCTGTAGCTGATATGTTATCGTTTGATTCCTCCGTTTCTGCGGGATTATATATTGTAAGATGTGAGGATGTAGAATCATCAAAAGATACTCCTATGTTCTTTATTGAAAAATTTCTGAGTTCCATAAAGGTATTTTCATGGTTTATAAACTGAAAACGAATAGTTCGAGTGTAAGCATCTTCTGAATAGTAACTAAGTTTTATAGGACTGTCCTCTGTTCCCTCTCCTGTTATGTTTCCATGTATGATTAAATAGCCGTTAGGATTGAATATAACGTGTTCACCTTCTTGAATAACTAGGCCGTCCCCATTCTCTATTGTTATCTCACTGTTAATATAGTATTCTGCCCCGTTGCAAACTGTTATTTCCCCTTCTGTTATTTCTGCTAGAGTCTCTAGAGTGTATGTGGTCCCATCCCCTTGTGTGGAAAATGCAATTACACAAAGCCCTTGTTCATTTTGTAGAATGTTAACTACTACATTAGAAACTGCAAAGCTAACAAAAAAGCTAATTAATACAACTCCGGATAAAATGCTACTCCTATGCATGACATCACCTAGGAATACTTATATGAAACCACCACATATAAAGCTTTCTTAATGGTGCTGTGTTGTATAAATTGGAATTTTAATAAGAGAGGTGTGGCATGGGTGCATCTCAAAAGAGATGGGATATGGAAAAAGATGCCGGGCAGAATCTACCCTCTCGGACATTAAAAGGATTTTCGGAGAAGGAGTGAGAGATAGTAGTACGGGAGAGATGTTCAGGGAAGTAGAGATGGGAATAATGATCTATACCCTGCTGCTCAGCATATAAAGCTGCCCCTCCACCTAAAATGGGGAGAGAGTAGCACCTTCAGTAAGGAATTATGCAACACAGCACAAATCCAGCACATATTTAATTACGGGCAGGTCAAAGTCGGGGTTTATATTAGAAGATGTTCACTGAAGTGGCTTTGAATATGAGGTAGACCACCCTCCCTCTCTGTATGCCCAGCTCCTCAACGCTCTGTCTTGTCAAATGGACCCTAAACAGGGTCCCTCTCACATCCACGGAAACCTCCACCACCCTGTGGTGGTCCGCAACCCCCACCACCCGCCCTTTAAGGACATTCCTGGCGCTTGTCTTGACGGGCTCCTTTGAGATTATTATCTCATCGGGCCTAATGGTGAGGTATCTTCCCTTGGCCCTCGGGGGTGTAGCTATTGGGACCCCGCCTACTGTGGCCCTGGCATCCTTCCACTCCACCGGGAAGACGTTTTTCAACTCCACGAACTCCGCCACGAAGAGGGAGCGGGGGCGGGAGAAAATCTCTTCGGGACTGCCCACCTGGATCACCTTTCCCTCCTCTATCACACAGATCCTGCTCGCCATCCTCACAGCCTCCTCTCTTGAGTGGGTGACGTGGATGGCGGTGAATCTATGTTTCGAGTGCAGTTCTTTAAGCAGATCCCGAATGCCGTTTCTGAAATTTGGGTCAAGGGAGGCGGTGGGCTCATCCAGAAGAAGCACCTTCGGCTCTGATACAAGAGCCCTTGCCAGGGCTACCCTCTGCCTCTCACCCCCGGAGAGGGTCTCCGGCCTTCTTCTCAGGAGGTGCTTCACTCCCACCTCCTCCGCTACCTCACGGACATCCCTACCGCTCCTGAACTTCAGGGGGTAGCGTATGTTCTCCTCAACGCTCATGTGAGGGAAGAGCTGGAAATCCTGGTAGACCACAGAGACTCCCCTCATGTGCGGGGGAAGGCAGGTCACGTCCATCCCATCCATCAGGATTTTGCCCCTCTGGGGACGAATGAAGCCGGCGATTGTTTCAAGGAGAACGCTCTTCCCCGCCCCAGTGGGACCCAGAATGACGAAATACTCTCCATCCTTGATTCTCAGATTCACGTCTCTTAAGCGGAACTCCCCGAGGTCCACGAAAAGGCCCTTGATCTCTATCGTGCCCCTCCCCCCTTAACTGTTATTCTAGCGAGAGCTATAACCATCAGGGAGATCACTGCCAGAAGGGATGTAGCCGAGGCAGAGCGCTCAAGTCCATAGGAGTTGAAGAGGCCGTAGATGTATGTGGAGACCACCTGAGGGTAGTAGGCGATCATGACAACCGCCCCGAACTCACTCATAGCTCTGGCCCACGCCATGACGGCCCCAGCAAGTATGGACCTCTTAACCTGGGGTAGAATCACATCCCTGAAGGCTGCCCAGGGCGGCGCCCCGAGACTTCTAGCTACCATCTCCTGTCTCACGGGGACCTTCTCGATACCTTCCCTTATCTGATTGACTATAAAGGGGGCGCTGATGAATAGCATAGCCACAAGGGTGCCGAGGAAGGTTTGATAGAAGGATATTCCCAGATCCTCGGCAGCGGCTCCCACAGGTCCGTAACGGCTGAAGAGGAGAAGAAGCATGATACCCGCCACGGTGTGGGGTATGACTATGGGGAGGTCCACAAGAGCCTCCAGTATACCCTTCCCCGGAAAATCCCTCCTTGCAAGGATGTAGGAGAGGGGTATTGATAGAAGGACCCCTAGGAGAGCTGCAGTACCCGCCGCCGCTGAAGTGAACGCGATGCTCTTCAAGAGAGCCTCATCGTGAAGGGCAGGCAGGGGAGAGTAGTGGGCGAGAACGTAAAGGAGCGGGAGGGAGAGCAGAAGAAGTAGGAGGAGGGAGAGTAGGAGCATCGCTGCCTCAAAGCCCTCGTACTCCTCTCTCGCCTTATGATAGAAGGAGAGGACGGGGAGGAGAAGGGAGAGGGCGTGAAGGAGGGTAAAGTGGAAGAGGAAAAAGAGGCCTACCGCTACGACCTCAAAGACGAAAATCACTATCCGGCTTCTCCCCTTAGCTAGAAGGGCCGCTGTAAGGGTCAGAAGAAGGAGTCCTGCGGGTGGGAAAGAGAGGGCAAGGAGCACGCCGAAGAGAAGAAGAGCCCCTTCAGCCCATAAGCCTGGAGTCCTCAGGGACTGTAATGAGATATCCATTATTTTCAACCTCCGATCTTATCCCGTTCTCCTCCTCAAGAACCTTCATTATTCCGGAGGAGTAATGAACGTCAGCTAGTTGCATCACAATAATTGCCCTGTATCCGCAGGGGTCGACGTTGGGGGAGGAGAACCCTACTACCACCCCCTCTCTTAGTATAACTCTGTACCAGTTATTCTGGTTTATCTCATCGGAGAACCTGCTCCTATCCGTATACGCCAGGACAATGCTGTTCTTCGCAAAAGTTACGTACCAAGAGGTGTAATCATCCATGAGGTCTGGAATGAGGGTGTAGTCCGCCGAGGCCACCACAGAAGCATTAGTATGAAGTTCGGTGACCTGTTTTATGGCCATCACCGAGCCGTAGGCCTCCAGATTCACTCTTACCCCGGGGAAGCTCCTCTCAAACTCCTCCTTCAACCTCTGAAAGGGGATGGAGAGGCTCCCCGCGTGGACCACCCTCAGCGTAATCCCGCTTTTGGGGGCGGGGGGGTAGGAGGCATTGATCCCCTCCGGCACAGTGCCGTGATAGGTAACAGAAGGCTTTTGGCCGCACTCCGAGAGGATTCTCCTCCCCCTCTCACTGAGAAGCATCTTGATGAAGGCCACCGCGTAGGGTCTCTCCTCTTCTGAGGGTCCGTATCTATCCGGAATTGTGACTCCGTATACTATTGGCTTTCCCTTCACCTCCCCTCCGTCAGCCCTCCTCACCGTGACCTTGGAGTAGCTGTCTGCGTAGGTGATGTTGGAGAGGTTTATCTCATCTGGCAGCTCAACGAACGCTGTGCCGTGCTGCTCTGCCACGGAGCGGTATATGAACAGATAATCTATGGCCCCCACCTCCAGGTCCGCCATTAAATCCACCTCTTTTGGCTTTATGGAGAATTTAACCTCTCCGTCTCCACTCCTGAAAAAGAGGTAGAGGGATGCGGTGAGAATCACGGCAACAGCAATGACGCCTATTAAAACACGGTACGTCTTCAACAGAACCACCGATATGAACAGTCATGCATAACGGGTATAAAAGCCCACCTGCGCCCTTACCTCTTCAGGACCCTCAGCACCCTGTGCTCCACGATCATGGCTACAACCTTTTTCCTCCCGGAGTGGAGAAGGCGCCACACCGTTCCCCGGGAGATGCCCATTCTCTCCGCTGCCTCCTTCTGTGTCAGCCCCTTGTAGTCCACAAGCCTAAGCGCCTCGATCTCATCCGGGTAGAGGTCCACTATCCCCGTGGCGGTCCATTTGGGCAGAGGGGAGAAAAGATTCGCCTCGGGGTGGAAGGCGATGCACCTCTTCTTAATGGGTCTGCTCATGATGGCCGAACTCCCCTCTGCTTTTCCACTCCCTGTCAACGGAGAGATTGCCCTTTATGAACGCATTCACTACATCCCCCACCCTGCCTGAGGCGCCTGTGATCACCTTAATTCCCAGTTGCTGGAAGAAGCTGATAGCCCTCCCACCCATTCCGTAGGCTATGACAACCTCTCCCCCTCTCTCTTTTATGAAATTTGGAAGATCCCCGAGGCCGTGCTCTTCAAAGGGCACGGGAACCACCTCCACTCCCCTCACCTCTCCCCCAACCACATCTACGAAGGTGTAGAAGGGGCTCCTCCCGAAGTGGGGGCTTATCTCGCTCTTAAGCCCACTGTCGTCAATGCATGGAAGCGCCAGTCTCATACGATCACCGTTATGTGCATATGCACATAACCCATATTAATCTTCTCACTGCTTTGGGTTGCAAAGAAGGTCTGAGGCGGGTGAAGGTGCTGTGTTGCATAAATCGGAATTTTTATATGAAGGGTGTGGCATAGGTGCATCTTAGATAATGGTATGGATGGGATGCACCATGCCACGGGGATGG
>Ga0190360_1000945_pt1 | contig 15388 bp, 13 predicted proteins | sample 48721834_MG_FD_161271 | JGI IMG/M metagenome (GOLD analysis project Ga0190360, IMG submission 161271) | Hydrothermal vent microbial mat bacterial communities from Southern Trench, Guaymas Basin, Mexico - 4872-18-3-4_MG | ecosystem: Environmental > Aquatic > Marine > Hydrothermal vents >... | reverse complement strand
TGACGTGAGTAAGCGCGACGTGGTTGAGGCTGCTGTGGTTGCTGATAAAGAACCTTTAAACGCTGTTGTTTTGGCGTTCAATGTAAAGGTTTTACCCGACGCTGAGGAGGAAGCGGAGGTTTCAGGTGTTCCGATTTTCCGCAGTGATGTAATCTACGGCTTGTTTGAAGAGTATGATAATTGGGTCGCAGAGAAGAAGGAAGAGGAACGCAGGCGAGCCTTGGCGGGAGTGGTGCGGCCGTTCAAGATCAGGATTCTACCGGGCTACGTTTTTAGACGGAGTAAGCCCGCAGTGGTGGGAGTAGAGGTTTTGGCGGGTTCGATGGTTCCTAAAGTTAGGCTCGTTAACAAGGACAATCGGCGGGTGGGTGAGATTATGCAGATACAGGATGAGGGAGAGGTCATACACATTGCTCACAGGGGTTCGAGCGTCGCTATTAGTATTCGTGGGCCTACTGTGGGCCGGCAGATTCATGAGGGAGACATCCTGTACTCGGATATTCCAGAGTTTCAGCTTGATAAACTCTCTAGGGACCTAGAGGGGGAACTCACTCCGGATGAACTTGAGGTTCTGAATGAGATTAAAGAGTTTAAGAGGGAGAAGCTCCTCGGCTTTGATAAAGATTAATTCTCGAAGGGGAGGTTAAAGTTACTTTTGTTTAATTTGGGCAGATATCTGCCGTAGTTTCCCGACCGATTCGTGAATAATTGCGAATAGTTTAAAAGTGATTTCTGTTAGTGTTTTCTGTACGTGTTGGAGGTTATTGTTCGTGCCTGGACTCAAGTTGGTTATCTCTGACCCAGAAACTGGCCGTTCAGTGCAGGTTGAAATTGATGAGGAGAAGTCTCGTGCATTATATGGTGCGCGTATAGGCCAGAAGGTGGATGGTGGACCTCTGGGCTTCGGAGGATATGAGTTTCTGATTACTGGTGGAAGTGATAGGGACGGTTTTCCTATGCGTAAGGGGATTCACGGCCCGGTGAGGAAAAGAATTCTTATAGGTGGTGGCCCCGGTTACCATCCTCCGTACAAAGGTCAGCGAAAGAGAAAAATGGTTCGGGGGGACACTGTTTCTGAGGAGATAGCCCAAGTGAACTTGAAGATTGTTAAGAAAGGGGCAAAGGACATCTTCGAGTGAAGAAACGGTGATGGGAGTCCATTTCTATCGGTTCTGTCAATTTAGTATGTAAATGTTTTTATCCTGTTTTTCCCGGGAGGGTTTTCTGGTGGTGGTAGGAAACCGTGTTTCGAACCCCGTTAAGGATATGCGGTTCGCCTGCGATGCCATGTTAGGGCGTCTCGCTCGTTGGCTCCGGCTTCTCGGTTATGATACATTTTACTCTCCCGATGTTAAGGATGATGAGCTTTTAGAGATCTGTACACGTGAAGGGCTAGTCCTCCTCACTCGTGACGTGAGTTTTTTTAGGCGTGCTGTCTCTTGTGGTTTGAGGGGGAAACTACTTACCGAAAACTCCTTTGATGAACAATTCGCCAGAGTTGTAGATAATTTTGGGCTGAAATTACGAATCGCGCCCGATGATTCGCGTTGCCCCGCGTGTAACGGGTTAATTCGCAGGGTGGATAAAAATGAGATTAGAAGCAGGGTTCCAATAAATACATTCGCTTCCTATGACTCTTTCTGGGTGTGTGTTAACTGCGGTCAGGTGTACTGGATGGGTCGAATGTGGAGGTCTATGATACGGATGATTGAAGCAGTAAGAGGAAAGCTGAAAGAAAAGTAGGTTCTTTTAGCATAAGAGCGAATCATGTGTTTTTGTATTCTTGGATAATTTCTGTTTGGTTATTATATTCTTTTTTTATTATTCAATTGGTTTGAGGAAAAATTTTTCTATGATTGTTGCCTATTTGGAAACTAAAACAGTGACATATGAAAATACTTTTAACGTCTTGTTTTCAGAGGACTGGTGCGAATGACTCTTGAAGAAGGACGATTTTTGGTCAAGCTTGCACGCAGGGCTGTTGAAACCTACGTCAAAGAAGGAAAGAAAATAGATGTTCCGAAGGACACACCGGAGAAGCTATTAGAAAAAAAAGGAGTCTTTGTGACACTTAACACCATTTCTCCTTCTGGAGATAAGCGTCTACGCGGATGTATAGGCTTCCCCCTACCTGTGTTCCCTCTGGCTCAAGCGGTCATTGAAGCAGCAATCAGCGCTGCGACATCTGATCCCCGATTCCATCCAGTTAGACCAGAGGAATTAGACAATATTGTAGTTGAAGTTACTGTTTTAACTCCACCCACCCTAATAGAAGTTAGCGATCCAAGGGAGTATCCCAGCAAGATTAAGGTGGGCAGGGACGGCTTAGTTGTGGAAAGGGGGGCATTCAAGGGGTTGCTTCTCCCTCAGGTTCCCGTGGATTGGAACTGGGACGAGGAGGAGTTCTTGTGTGAATGCTGTATAAAAGCCGGTCTCCCCCCTGATTCATGGTACGATAAAGAAACCAAAATCTACTCTTTTCAGGGAATCATTTACGAGGAGGAACGCCCCCGCGGGGAGATAGTTGAGCGTTCCTTGACAGAGTAGATGTTCACGGAGGCTTTTCGAAACATGCGGGTATACTTCGCCCCAAACGGTATGGCGCTGGGTCACGCAGGGAGGTGCGTCCCTATCGCCAAAAGACTCGTGGATAATGGTGATGAGGTTCTCTTCTCAACCTACGGTGACGCTATTGATTTTGTCAAGGCGGCGGGTATGCCCGTGGTTAGTGTGCCAAGAATGGCTCTCGTTGAGAGCCCAGACGGTACAATTGAAATGTTGAGAACAAGCATTCAGTGGCCAAAATATGTCTGGATTTTTTTGAAACAGCTCATTGCTGAGATTAAGCTGCTGATAAGGTTTAAGCCAAATGTGGCAGTGTCAGATTCCCGTTTATCTACTGTTTTCGCCTGCTGGCTGCTCAGAGTCCCTTGCATTTTACTATTGCACCAGATCAAGCTGCTAATACCTCACAAAAAGGTCCTAAGCAGGTTTAAGGAGGGTCTAAAACACTTCGCGGAGTGGGTTATTCTTTACGCTACTCATCTGCTTTGGAACAGAAGTTCTAAGATTTTGGTCCCCGATTTCCCTCCACCTTATACTATCTTCAAATCTAATCTTAACGTTCCGGATAAGCTTATGAAGAAGATGGAATTTATAGGTCAGGTTATTGAAAAAACCCCAGACATGCTACCAAGCAAAGAAGAGTTAAGAAAGGAGTTAGGAGTCGATGAGCGCCCTCTTATCTACGCTGGGGTTTCGGGAACGAGAAAAGAAAGAGAGCTTCTGGCCATGAAGCTTGAGGAGATTTTTAGGGAGTTTCCATACAAGTACAACATAATAATGACTCTTGGCAAGCCGGATGAACCCGACAAGTTTGTGGAGAAGGGAAACCTGCGTATCTACAACTGGATATCAGACAGATACTCTCTGATCAAAGCTTGCGACCTTATAATCTCCAGATCTGGTCATAACACTCTTGCTGAGTCTATGTATTATGGCAAACCCTCGATTCTCATACCAACACCAGCCCACACGGAGCATCAGGAAAACTCCAAATCCGCGGAGCGAATGGGCATCGCAAAGGTCATACAACAGAAGGATTTGTCAAAAAAAACACTCTTGAAGAGCGTGGAGGAAGTCCTAAACCACTCGGAGTACAAGAAGCGTATAAGCCAAGTTCAGAAGAAAATTTCAAACCTAGACGCAATCAACACCGTGGTAAACACCATAAACCAGTTTTCCATATAGAGTATCGGGGAGGGAAAACCTTTGTCCATAGACAAATTAATGGAGGAAAGACTGTTAGAGTTTTTGAAAGAAGACTTGGGATTCGAAGACATCACCACAAACGCGTTGGTGCCTGAGAAAACAACGGCTAGAGCAAGGATAATTTGTAAGGGGGAAGGTGTGATTGCCGGTGTTCAAGAGGCCTGTGTCATTTTCAGGCTCCTAAATATTGAGTTTAAACCGTTGGTTAGGGACGGAGACAGAGTTAGAAAAGGTCAGACAGTGATGGAGCTTTCGGGCTCGGCGAGGGCTATTCTCTCCGCGGAGCGTACGGTACTAAACATAATGATGCGTATGAGTGGCATTGCAACTGAAACATCAAAACTTGTAGAAGCAACAAAAAAGGTCAACCCAAAAATCAGAATAGCCTGCACCCGTAAAACCACACCCGGTTTCAGATACTTCGAAAAAAAGGCGGTGGCCTTAGGTGGAGGAGACACTCACCGCTTCAGACTCGACGATATGATTCTAATCAAGGATAATCACTTGAGCATAATTGGGGGTGTTAGGGAAGCGGTGAAGCAAGCTCGGCTGAAAACCAGTTTTTCTAAGAAAATCGAGGTGGAAGTTGAAAATGCGGAACAAGCCTTGGAGGCAGCACTCGCAGGCGCAGACATAATAATGTTCGATAATATGCCACCCGAGGAGGCGAAGAAGACACTAGAACTTTTAGAGGAGAGAGGGTTAAGAGAGAAAGTTTTAATTGAGCTATCGGGAGGAATAACCCCAGAGAACATTAAAAAATATTCAGCTTTGAATGTGGACATCATATCGATGGGATATATTACTCACTCCGCGAGAGCATTGGACCTCAGTCTAGACTTTGAGAAAGAAAGCTAGCATCTCCCGATTTCACCGCACAATTTAATAAAATAGGAGCTTTCCTTTTTCAATATGCAGATTCAACACACAAGTCCTCTTATGAGAGATTAGCATTAACGGAGGTTTCGTGACGAGTTTTCCATAAGTAGGAGTGTAAACCTATGGATAAAAACATGACAGTGGAATCACCAATAGAAGTTCTTGAGGAGCGGAAGAAAAGAGTTCTTATCCGTTACGGTGAATTATCACTCAAGAGTCCGCCAGTTAGAAGATTTATGGAAAAAGTTTTGATCAGAAACATAAAGTGGATGCTTAACAGGGAGAAACTTTCCTACGAGTCCATTAAAAGAGAGAGGGGAAGAATATTCATAGACACAAGCTCGCCCAGAGAAGTGTGCGGAGCGCTCTCAAAAGTTTTCGGCATAGTTTCTACGAGTCCGGTTCTAGAAGCTCCCGCCGAAATCGATGAGATCATACGTCTCTCGACACGGGTCGCCGAAATGCTACTTGGACCTGAAGAAAGCTTTGCGGTGAGAGCTAGGAGAACTGGAACTCACAGCTTCACCTCTATGGATGTGCAGAGAGAGGTGGGAGCCGCCATACTGGCCAAGACAAGAAGCCTAAACACTAGGGTGAACCTGACCAATCCAGACAAGCAAATCTTCGTGGAGATTAGAGAAAAAAAGGCTTATGTTTACCACGAAATCTTTCAGGGCCCTGGAGGGCTGCCCTACGGTAGTGAAGGTAAAATGGTCTCCCTTTTCTCTGGGGGTATAGACAGCCCGGTAGCCACATGGCTGATGATGAAGCGTGGATGCAGGGTGATTCCAGTGTACTTTGATAATTCTCCCTACACGGATAACACCACCCTCGAACGAGCCATAGGTGTACTAAAAGTTCTTAGGGAGTACGCCACTCAGAAAAGCTTTTACATATACGTGGTTCCTCACGGAAAAACACTGGAAAAAATAATTAAGACTGCTCCCCGCAAGCTGACCTGCCTTCTCTGTAAACGAACACTCTACCGAGTGGCAACCGCTATAGCCAAGGCAGAAAGAGCAAAAGGTATTGTCACTGGAGAAAGCCTAGGTCAAGTCGCAAGCCAAACGCTGGACAATCTGATGATTCTGAACGAAGCCACGAGTCTTCCAGTATACCGCCCCCTAATAGGACTAAACAAGAGGGAGATAGAGGAGATCGCTAGAAGAATCGGAACATTCGAACTCTCTAGCACCAGCGTAACCAGCTGTAGTGCGGTTCCCGAAAAACCAGCGACAAAAGCGGATTTGGAAGAGGTGATATCGGCGGAAGAAGTTATTGACGCAGTTCAGGAGGAAGTTGACGCGGCTAAACGGATTTACATAGATTGACTCACCGAGAAGAGAAACGGTCTCACGAAAATCGAACAACCTAAAAAAAGTTTAAATATTTCTGTTTACTTGGTTCTTCCATCAAAAATTCGAAATCTGAGGGAATCCAATGGTTGGTAAATCACCGAGAGGCGAGTTCGCTGCACGGACACTTAAGGCAAAAAGCAAAGCCGCTAGATGGAAGGATAGATACTACAAGCGTAGAATGCTACATCTGGACGTCAAGGCGGATCCTTTAGAGGGCGCCCCGCAAGCGCGAGGCATAGTACTTGAAAAGGTTGGAATCGAATCCAAACAGCCAAACTCTGCTATTCGAAAGTGCGTCAGGGTACAGCTCATCAAAAACGGTAAACAGGTCACAGCTTTTCTACCAGGGGACGGAGCCTTAAACTTCGTGGACGAACACGACGAAGTCATCATAGCAGGAATAGGCGGTGCAAGAGGCAGATCATTCGGGGACATACCAGGAGTAAGGTGGAAAGTCGTCAAAGTAAACGGAGTGTCGCTAGAGGCGCTCCTGACAGGGAAAAAAGAAAAACCTATAAGGTAGGAATATTTCCAAGTTTTTCGCGGAGAAGTGATAACAGTATCAATGCTCACGCACGCCAGGAAAAGGGAGGGCAATGGATATGAGCGAAATGAACGAAATCAAAGTGTTTGGAAAATGGCCCACGGATGATGTTGAGATACATGATGTAGGATTAAGAGCATACATTAACCTCACGCCGAGATACGTTCCTCACACCGGAGGGCGACACGAGCACAGAAGGTTCATGAAGTCGCGGGTTTCAATAGTGGAAAGGCTAATCAACAAGCTGCAGAATCCTGGACGAAACAGTGGTAAGAAAATAAAAGCGATGAACATTGTCAGGCTTGCTTTCGAGATTATTCACTTGAAAACGGGGAAAAACCCAGTGCAGGTTCTAGTCAACGCGATTGAAAACGCGGCGCCGAGAGAGGAAACCACAAGAATCAGCTACGGCGGAATCGTGTATCACCAAGCGGTGGACATAGCACCAATGAGAAGAGTAGACCTTGCGTTAAGATTTATAACAGAGGCTGCCAGAAAAGCAAGCTTCAGCAACCAGAAAACTATAGAGGAATGCCTAGCAGACGAGCTGATCGCAGCGGCTAACAATGAAACCAGAAGCAGCGCGATTATGAAGAAGGAAGAGAAGGAACGGATAGCAGTATCTGTACGCTAAAAACAGTAAAAGGAGAAAGCATCAAAGATTTAACTGCTACTCTCCTAAAATGGTGGATATAACCATCCATTATAGGGTGAAGACTAATTCTAAACCTAAGCAATCCTGCCTTAAGACGACATCATACATCATTTGGGATGAGCCTGCGCAGGGGATATCTGCGTTTTAACATCTGGCAGGAATAGGCTAGGTTTTAGATATTATAGCGAATTTAAATCTGTTCGGCTTTTTAGCTTATTATTACATCGTCTATTTGGAAGTGTCTTCGTGCTAGTAGGCGTGCGCGTGCCACGTTTCTTCCATTTTTGCCGATTGCTATTCCCTTGTCCTTTGGATCTACGTTAACTACTGCCACCTTCCGTCCGTTTCTCTTTTCTGTTATGTGTATGGATTTTATGCGTGCTGGTGCCAGCGTGTTCTGGATGAAGTCTTCTGGGTTGTCTGCGTACTCTACTACATCGATTGGCTTCTTGATGAAGTCTCTGACCCTTTTTATGTTTGTACCCTTTTTGCCGATCGCCATGCCTATGTCTCCAGACTTGATTACGAAAACGATTCTTCCTTCATCGTCGTCGATTATACAGTCTTTAACTACAGCTCCTGTTATACTTTCGAAGAGAGCGATGTATCTGAGTTCTTCCGAAGTGAGTTTCACACTATAACTAGCCATTTCTTATTCCTCCTTAAGTTTTAGGATGTTTGAATCTCCTGGTTGCTCAACAGCCATGCAGGCCACCATATGGGGCCTCCCACAAACAGTGCCCAGATCCCAGCTTGTTCCAGGGTAGGTGTAGACAGGGATGTTGGAAATTTTACCATAATATAGGACCTCTTCTCTGATTTCCTTGGGACAATTCGCGGATATGATTACTAGCTTGGTTTTTCCGTGTTTTATCTGTCTCAGTGTTCTCTTCGTACCGAGAACAACTTTTCCTGTCTTCACAGCTAGACTTATCGCTTTGTCGACGTCCACCTCTATGCTTCCTCCTTCTTATCTTCTTGTTGTGTAGGATATTGTCCCATCAATAAGTCAATTGCGCCTGTACCCACGGGTATCAGTTGGCCTACGATAACGTTTTCCGTTATGCCGCGTAGATTGTCTTCCTCTCCCTTTACGGCAGCTTCTATTAAGTGTTTTACGGTTACCTCAAAAGCGGCCCTTGCAAGGACGCTTTCCTTCTCCCCGCTTATTCCGTGTCGCCCGATCTGTCTTATTTCTCCTGAAACAGTCATCAGGTCAGCGACAAGCATTATGTGGCGAATATCGACGTCGAGTCCCTGCTCATCCAGAACCTTACTGGCCTCTTCGATTATAGCGTTTCTGGCGGCTTCCACGCCAAGTGTTTGAGCCACCTCGTGTATGTGGTTTGAACTGGTTCTTGAAACATCAACACCGGGGATGCGGAGAACCTCAGGTAAGTTTGTTCCCTCCGAGTACAGAACGTACTCGTTTGTGTCCTTCTCCTTTTTTATGACTACTCGTTCGATTCCCACTACGCCTTTTAGGGTTAAGTTCCTTGTTTTTTCGAGAATTTTTTGTAGGTCTGCTAGGCTGTCATGCTCGGGGGTGAGTATGACGGTGTTGCCTTCAGTGCGCACCTCACCCTTCTTTAGGCTCTTTACCTTTTCCAGCACCATTTCTACCGTGATCCCTTTGTCTTCCATAAGCTCAGGGTCCAAATGAATTACTATTTCCATTGTCGTGAGGTCTATTTCAACATTGTGGGCGACGGTTTCTACCCTGGTGGTTTCAATTAGCCTCGCTACTTCTTTTGCCTTTGCAAGGTCGTAGCGGTGCTCCTCGTCCAAGTGGATTGTCATCATGGGTGTTGCGGGGTTACGGCGTGCATCAACGATTTCTATTAGGCGAGGTAAGCCCAGTGTAACGTTGAGTTCGGCGACACCGGCGTAGTGGAAGGTTTTCAGGGTCATCTGTGTGCCCGGTTCTCCCAGGCTCTGAGCCGCAACAGTGCCCACGGCTTCTTCGGGCTCCACCAGAACATTTGAGTAGGATTTTTTAACCTCTTCCACTATTTTCTTAATCTTTTTAGGAGTTAGATTATCGTCATCAACCCTAGCCTTCAAATTGGCCTCGAGCTCATCAATTAGGAGAGGTGGGAGAGCACCCTCCTTTCTCAGATTTTCTATTTGCTTTGAAATTTCATCAATTAACATTTTGACCCCTACTCATCAACTCTAGACATTTAACATTTAACGAATATTCGTCTCGTTTTTAGTCTTCCTCGCTGAGCACTTTTTCGATTATCACATCAATGTTCACTGATTTGCCGTGGTCGCTTTTGGCCGGGTCAACGCCATCCTCTCCGTACTGGAATTGGATTATGTTCCCCGCGGCGTTTCTAACAGTCCGGTCGTATTCTACTTTGATGTCCTGAAGAGCGTTTATCAATCGCCTCTGCATGTATCCGCTGGTACTGGTTCGAACCGCGGTGTCCACCAGGCCTTCTCGACCACCCATCGCGTGGAAGAAGAACTCTATGGGGTTCAACCCCTTCTGGTAACTTGAACTGACAAAACCTCTCGCTTTTGCGCTCAGGTCTCCTTCCTCAAAGTGGGGAAGTGTTCTGTTTCTGTACCCTCTTTGTATCCTGCTTCCCCTCACCGACTGCTGTCCGACGCAGGCTGCCATTTGTGCAAGGTTTAGCAGAGTCCCCCTGGCACCAGTTTTCGCCATTATTACAGCGTGGTTCTGCATGCCGAGATATTCACCCGCTATATCGCCAGCCTTGTCCCGAGCGTTGGAGAGCTCCTGCATAATCAGCATCTCCAACGTTTCTTCGAGTGTCCTGCCAGGAAGGCTCTCTAGTTCTCCTCGCCTATACGTTTCAATCAGCTCATTAACTTTGTTGTTAGATTCCTGGAGAATCTCATTCACACGTGAGAGGGCCTCTTTAGTTATATCCACATCATCTATTCCCATAGTGAAACCTTTCGCGGTTATTAGAAGGGTTAGCATACGAGTAATTGAGTCGAGAAAATCACGCGCCTGATCTGCTCCGTAATCCTTCACAATTCTGTGGAATAGACTCTCAGGCACCCCGGCCCCGAAGGCTGCCTTGTCGATTACGCCCGAAACGAGCTCTCCATTGCGAATCATTACAAAGTAGTCGTATGGACAGTTTTCCCTTTGACACGTGTCGCATCTTTTACAGATTTTCGCTTTGAAGGAAAGATTGATGTCCTTTGGTAAAAGTGCGCTGAAAATCTGTTTTCCAGTCCACAGCTCTACAGGGCTTTTAATCGCGGGGGGAGGAAGCTCGGTGCGCCCAGCCGATAAGAGAAGGTCACAGGTATCCTTCCTGTTGAAGAATGTGTCCTTCTTTGTGAGTAGATAAGCCGCAGAAATAAAGTCCTGAATACCACCTATTATTGGACCTCCATAGCGTGGGCTTAGGATGTTCTCCTGAACCCTCATCAACACGTACGCTTCTGCACGGGCCTCCTCGCCCTGAGGCACATGGAGATTCATCTCGTCTCCGTCAAAGTCAGCATTGTACGGAGGACAGACACAAAGATTCAATCTAAATGTTTTAAAGGGCATCACACGCACCTGGTGAGCCATAATGGACATCCTGTGCAGTGAAGGCTGCCGGTTAAAGAGCACGATGTCTCCGTCCCGGAGGTGACGCTCAACAATGAATCCAACTTCTACAGACTCTGCGATCGCCTTCCGGTCCTTCACAAAGCGAAGGTCTATTCTTCGTCCATCACTGCGTATAACGTAGTTTGCACCCGGAGGATTCTCTGGCCCCCTGATAATCAGCTCCCGCATCTCATCAATGTTCCACTCGGTTATTCTTTCGGGTATAGTCAAAATCTGTGCGATCTCAATGGGAACCCCAACCTCGTTTATACCGAGATTAGGGTCTGGAGATATGACGGTCCTCGCAGAAAAGTCAACTCTTTTCCCAGAAAGATTGCTTCTGAAACGCCCCTCCTTCCCCTTGAGCCTCTGCGCAAGGGTGCGCAAGGCCCTACCAGACCTGTGCCTCGCCGGCGGTATCCCAGACATCTCGTTATCAAAATAAGTGGTAACATGATACTGAAGCAGTTCCCACAAGTCCTCGACGATGAGCTGAGGAGCACCCGCTTCAATATTCTCCCTCAACCGCTGATTAATCCGAATAACGTCAACAAGTTTATGGGTAAGATCGTCCTCGGAGCGGACGCCCGAATCCAAGGTGATGCTGGGACGCACAGCAACAGGGGGTACGGGAAGAACGGTTAGAACCATCCATTCGGGCCTAGCATACTTGGGATTAATTCCCATCAAACGACAATCATCATCAGGAATCCGCTCACACCTGTCTCGCACATCACTCGGAGTCAAACGGATAGACCCGATGTCGGACTCCTCATAAAAAGTAGTCGGCTTCTCCAAGCGGATTTTAAGCTTTTTCTCCCCACAGTGAGGGCAAGTACTAATTCTAGAGGCCCTCTTAATAACCTCCGCCGCGATAGCATCACTCAGAGTCCCGTGCTCTTTTTCATACTCATCCATTTGCGCCTTGAAAGCCTCGATTTCGTCCTCGGGCAAAAGAAGACGTGAGCAGGAACGACAGGTGGCCCTCAAAATCTTCTGAAGAAGCTTAGCAAATCCCTCATGAATCACGGGCCGCGCCAACTCGATGTGCCCAAAGTGACCCTGACACTCCCCTACCCTACTTCCACAGGTCTTACATCTTCGCCCGGGCTCAATCGTCCCAAGCCTACTATCCATTAATCCTGAATCGATTGGAGCCCCGTCCTCATCATAGGTGTCCGGGGTTATTATTCTTGTTACGGACATTCTCCTGATTTCGTCTGGTGAGAGTAGCCCGAATTTTATTGAAGCTATTACCTTGGGGAGTCTGAATGCCACCTAATCAACTCCATATTGCTGTAAGCTCATCTTACAAAACGCAAAAGTAGTTAATCCCTTACAACCAAAGAAAAACCAGCACAACTTATAAACTTTTCTTCAAATCCCTCCTTGGTAAGGTGATTCACGCTACAAGACTGTTACGCTTTTGGCCAGGTTTCTCGGTTTGTCTGGATCGTATCCTCTTTTTGTTGCTGCATAGTAGGCGAACAGTTGCAGGGGTACAACGTAAGTTATAGGTGAGAAGATCGGTGGAATGGGAGGAACGCTTATCGTCTTGTCGGATAGTGTTTCTATCTCGTTGTCCTTTTCTTCGGCTACACTTATAATAGCTGCTTCACGCGCTTTCATTTCCATAATGTTTCCTATTATTTTTTTGCGCGTTTCGTCGGGTGGCGTGATAAAGACGACTGGAAAGCCCGGTTCGATCAGGGCTATTGGCCCGTGTTTTGATTCCCCTGCGGGATATGCTTCTGAGTGAATGTAGGCGATTTCTTTCAGTTTCAGGGAACCTTCCATCGCGGTGGTTGTGCTTATTCCCCTGCCTAGAAATAGGAAGTTATGGTTGTAGGCGTATTCATGCGCGACACCCTTAATCACATTTTCCTGTTTTTTGATTGTTTTTTCAACTATTTTTGGTGTTTGGAATAGTTCTTCCCTGAGCTGGACCGCCTCGCTGCTGTTTAGGTGTCCTCTGATATCGCCGAGCTTCAGGGAGATGAGTGCTAGGCTCGCCAGTTGTACTATGAAAGTTTTTGTTGCAGCGACGCCGATTTCGGGCCCCGCTTGTGTGTATAGGGTCAGGTCGGACAGTCTGGAAACGGTACTTCCTACAACATTGGTTATTGAGATTATCTTCGCGCCGAACCGTTTGGCGAATTTTATGGCGTTTAGAGTGTCGGCCGTTTCGCCCGATTGGCTGATGGCGAGTACTATGGTGTCTTCGTCGATGAGGTTTTCGGTTGATTCGGGGAACTCTGAGGAGATTATTGCCTGGCTCCGTATGGCGGCTAGTTTGGACAGCATGTATCTTCCGGCCAGTCCTGCGTGGTTTGAGGTTCCCGCCGCCGTGATGTACAGTCTCTCCGAATCGTTTAGGGATTCTGCTATCTGGGAGATTATCTCGGGTCTTATCATGAGAGTGTTTTTTAGTGCTAGGGGCTGTTCATGTATTTCTTTAAGCATGAAGTGAGGGTAGCCACCCTTCTGAGCCATTTCTGACGTCCATGGCACATCTAGTACTTTCGGCGTTACTACTTCTCCATTGAGGTTTTCTATGCTTATTCTGTCGTGTAGAATTGATGCTATCTCTCCATCATTCATTATCACCGTTTTTCTTGTGTATGGCAGAATTGCTGGTATGTCTGACGCGCAGTAGTTCGCGTTTTTCCCGATACCTATTACTAGGGGGCTCTCTTTCCTAGCACAGATTAGCCTGTGGGGCTCTTTCGCGTAGATAATGGCTAGGGCGTATGTTCCCCTTATTTCTTGGAGAGCCCTCCTTGTTGCTGTGTAGATGTCGCACTTTGATTTTGCTAATATGTCTTCTATCAGGTGAGGAATAACTTCGGTATCAGTTTCTGAGACAAAGGTGTGTCTTTTTTCTAATTCTTCACGGAGTTCTAGAAAGTTTTCAATAATGCCGTTATGGACAATGGCGATTTTCTTTGTACAGTCTGTGTGGGGGTGGGCATTCGTCTCGGAGGGAAGCCCGTGTGTAGCCCACCTCGTGTGTCCTATGCCTATTCTTCCGGGGAGCTTGTTCAGGTTGAGTTTTTCGTGTATCTCCTCTATTTTTCCCTTGTCCTTTTTCAAGTGGATGGAGTTTCGATAGATAGTTGCGATGCCCGCGGAATCATAACCACGGTACTCAAGTCTTTTGAGCGCCTCGTGTATGAGGGGTGAAACGGAGTTATCCTTGTCCACGATACCGACTATTCCGCACATTTTCTCACTCATCTCAGAAGGGTTAAAGCAGGAGACTACCTTTTCAAAAATTTTGCTATATCGCCTTGTAGTATTTGATAACCATTGTAGGGTTCTCGGCTGGTTATTTCTCCAGCAAGGTTGGTTACCATCAGCTCATGAATCTCACCCATATCATTTGTATGGCCAAGGATGTACATTAATTTTACATAGGCTGTTTCGGGTAACATGTTCTTGCAGGGGATTACTCCGATTTTTAGAAGGTCTCTTCCTCTCTCGTACACGTTCATGCCAACGAAACCGTAGAGGCACTGTGAGGTCATTGCTACGGGTATGTTTTCTTCTACCGCGCGTTTTAGGGGTTCTATCAGGGTTTTGGGGCAGTGCCCTAGGCCTGTGCCCGCTAGAACGATTCCATGGTACTCGGAGTCTATGAAGTGGTGTATGACGTCGGCTTCCATTCCAGGGTAAGTGTATATCAGAGTGACTTTTGGGTCGAGTTTAGTGTCTAGTTTGACTTCTCCACGTTTTCTCCTTCTTCTATAATCGTTTCTCATCATTTTTACAGAGCCATTTTGTACGAATCCTAGCGGAACATCGCCGATTGTGCGAAAGGCATCCCGCCTACTGGTGTGCATTTTTCGGACTCTTGTTCCCCTGTGAATCAGGTTATAGTCGTCGCTGCTGCTTCCATGCATGCAAACAACAACCTCCGCCAAGTCGCTAACCGCGGCGACTCTAACTGCGGAGATTAGATTCATCGCAGCGTCGCTTGACGGTCTATCACTGCTCCTCTGGCTTCCGACCAGAACCACGGGGACGGGTAACTCCTTTAACATGAAGGATAGCGCAGATGAGGTAAAGTGCATGGTGTCGGTGCCGTGTGGAATGACAATTCCATCCGCTCCCGAGTTTATCTCCTCAGCAGCGGTTTCCGCGATTTTAATCCAGTATTCGGGGGTCATGTCCTCCGAGAATATTTCGAACAGAAGCTTCGTTTTCAGGTTGCATATCTCTGCGAGTTCTGGAACCGCGCTGAATAGTTCTTGGGGGGTGAAGGCGGGGATAACCGCCCCTGTTCTGTAATCAAGTCTGCTTGCGACTGTACCGCCGGTTCCGATTAGAAACACGTTTGGCTTTTTGGGATCGAATTCGACCTCTATTTCGGGGATAGCGTAGAGGCCTGGTTCGTATCCTATCTCTTTGATAGTAGTGTCATCGGTGACCTTCACTCCTATGTTGTATCCCGTGTCTAGCTTGAGGACCAGGTGCTTATCATCACCCATGTCGGTTCTGGGGAGCAACACCCCCCGGTAAGTTGTTTCGGGGGTGGTTACTTCTATAACGCTCCAAATCTTAACCTTGGCGGCTTCCAACTTTTTTCTCACGAAGCC
>Ga0190360_1000942_pt1 | contig 15421 bp, 9 predicted proteins | sample 48721834_MG_FD_161271 | JGI IMG/M metagenome (GOLD analysis project Ga0190360, IMG submission 161271) | Hydrothermal vent microbial mat bacterial communities from Southern Trench, Guaymas Basin, Mexico - 4872-18-3-4_MG | ecosystem: Environmental > Aquatic > Marine > Hydrothermal vents > Microbial... | reverse complement strand
TCAGCATTTTGGCAAGGATATTTCCTCCATCCTGGTCTCGGTCGGGGTGGGTTCGCTCGCCATAGGTCTTGCCGCTAAGGATATGCTGGAGAATATGATCTCCGGCTTCCTCATTATGATCGATCGTCCCTTTCGAGTGGGGGATAGGATTGAGCTCTCCACCGGTCAGGTGGGGGATGTGGTTGATATCGGGATGAGGAGTACCAAGATCGCTACCTTCGATCATACGATATTGATCATCCCCAACTCCCAGATAGTGGGTTCAATCCTGGTCAATCATACCTTCCCCGACAAGAGGATAAAGAGAAGGATAAGGGTGGGCGTAGCTTATGGCTCCGATGTGGAGAAGGTAAAACGGGTGATGATAGAATCAGCGGAAAGCTTCCCTGAGGTGCTCAACGATCCCCCACCGCGGGTTCATTTTATCGAGTTTGGAGATTCCGCCCTCATCTTTCAGCTCACCTTCTGGGTGGAGGATTACAGAAAGGGGTTCGATGCTCAGGACAAGATAAACACCCTCATCAATAAGCGGTTTGCCGAAGAGGGGATTGAGATCCCCTTCCCCATAAGGACGGTGATCCTTGAGGGGAAAGGGGAGGAAAAAGGAGGGTTAGATCGAGAAAGAAAAAAGGGAGGAGAAGGTGTCGCTCTTTAAAGCAAGGGTTTATGTGGCTCTGAAAAAGGGGGTTCTCGACCCACAGGGAAAGGCGATCGGGAAGGTCATTGCCGATCTCGGCTATCAGGGGGTTCGTGAAGTACGGCAGGGGAAGTTCTTCGAGCTCCTTTTGGATCTTTCTGATAAGGAGAAAGCGGAACAATTGGTAGCGGAGCTCTCGGATAAGGTGCTTAGAAACCCGGTGATAGAAAGCGTCCATTTTGAGATATCGGAGGGGGAAGGATGAGGTTTGGGGTGGTGGTTTTTCCCGGAACGAACTGCGATTATGATACCTATTATGTGCTTAAGGAGGTGCTTAAGGAGGAGGTCTTTTTCCTCTGGCACAAGGATCGGGACTTAAGGGGGGCGGATTGTGTCATCCTTCCCGGCGGCTTTTCTTACGGCGATTATCTCCGAGCAGGGGCGCTCGCCTCTTTTTCCCCGATTATGGAGGAGATCGTCTCCTTTGTGGAGAAGGGCGGTTTGGTTCTCGGTATCTGTAACGGCTTTCAGATACTTCAAGAGGCGGGTCTTCTTCCCGGGGTGATGCTCAAGAATAAGAACCTTAAGTTCATCTGCAAGGATGTCTTTATCAGGGTGGAACGAGATAATCTTCCCTTTACCAAAAAGCTTAAAAAGGGGAGGGTGCTTCGGATACCGATCGCCCATGCGGAGGGGAATTTCTACCTCGAAGAGGATGAACTGCACCGGCTCGAAGAGCGAGAGGGGGTGGTTTTCCGTTATGTGAATGAGGATGGTGAACTCGCCCCTGAGGCGAATCCGAATGGCGCCTTAAACGGCATCGCCGGGGTGGTGAACGAGAAGGGAAATGTTCTCGGGATGATGCCTCATCCGGAACGGGTTTCGGAGCCCCTTTTAGGTGGTGATGAGGGGAGGCTTATCTTCGAATCGGTCGTCGAATGGCTCAAGGAGCGTTAAAGATGAGGAAGGAGAGGGAGATAACAGTAGAGGATGCATTAAGGGAGGGGCTTACCAAAGAGGAGTTTTCCCGGATCATCGAGCTTCTCGGGAGGAAGCCCAATTACACCGAGCTTGGTATCTTCGCCGTGCTCTGGAGCGAGCACTGCAGTTATAAGAGCTCTCGGGTTCATCTTAAAAGGCTTCCCACCACCTCTCCCAGGGTGCTTCAGGGACCGGGGGAGAACGCTGGCGTGGTGGCGATAGATTCGGATCTTGCCCTTGCCTTCAAGATAGAGAGCCACAACCATCCCTCTTACATCGAGCCCTATCAGGGGGCAGCGACCGGTGTTGGGGGTATTCTCCGCGATGTGTTTACTATGGGGGCGAGGCCTATTGCCTCGCTCAATTCCCTTCGTTTTGGCGATCCCTCTCATCCGAGGACGAGATACCTCTTGGAGCAGGTGGTAGCGGGCATCGCCGACTACGGCAATTGTATGGGTATCCCCACGGTAGGAGGAGAGGTTTACTTCGATCACTCATATAACGGGAATATTCTGGTCAACGCCTTCACCATCGGCTTGGTCGATCCTAAAAGGATCATAAAGGCAAAGGCGGAAGGTGAGGGAAACCCGGTTTTCTATATCGGGGCGAAGACGGGAAGAGACGGGATCCACGGAGCAGGACTTCTTGCCAGCTCCTCATTCGATGAGGAGGCAGAGGAGAAAAGACCCACGGTACAGGTGGGGGATCCCTTCTATGAGAAGCTCCTCCTCGAGGCAGTAATGGAGCTTAGCGGGAGCCCTGGAGTGATCGCCCTTCAGGATATGGGGGCGGCGGGGCTTGCCAGCTCCTCATTTGAAATGGCTTCTCGAGGTGGGGTGGGGATGGAGCTCTTCCTCGACCGAGTTCCGGTGAGGGAGCCGGCAATGACCCCTTACGAGCTGATGCTTTCGGAATCGCAGGAGCGGATGCTCTTGGTGGTTAAGCGAGGCTACGAGGAGGAGGTCATCCGGGTATTAAGAAAATGGGGCCTCGATGCGGCGGAGATTGGAGTAGTTACCTCTGATGGTGCCATAACCCTGAAGAAGGATGGTGAGGTGGTGGCTAAGCTCCCGGTTTCCGCGGTTGTCGATGAGGCACCCCGCTATGAGCGACCTATGAGGAGACCGGGCTATCTCGATGAGCTTGAGATAGATTACGATAAGCTACCTCCTCCTTCCGATTACAACGAAGTGCTGGCTAAGCTTCTTTCTTCGCCCAATCTCTCTTCGCGGAGCTGGATCTTCACCCAATACGATCATATGGTAGGGACAAACACCGTCATCCGCCCCGGGGCTGATTCTGCCCTTCTCAGGATAAAGGGGAGGAAGGAGGGGATCGCCATTACCGTCGATGGAAATTCGACTTACACCTATCTCGATCCTGAGCTGGGGGCGGCGATCGCCGTGGCTGAGGCGGCACGGAATTTGGCTTGTGTTGGGGCGGAGCCGATCGGTCTCACCGATTGTCTGAATTATGGCTCCCCGGAGCGTCCTGAGGTGATGTGGCAGTTCGTTAAGGGAATAGAGGGAATAAGGAACGCCTGCCTTGCTTTGGGGGTGCCGGTGGTAAGCGGCAATGTGAGCTTCTACAACGAAACCAGGGAGAAGGCGATCGATCCCACCCCGATAATCGCTATGGTGGGGTTCCTGCCCGATGTGGAGATACACGCCACCCCCTGGTTCAAGCATGAGGGGGATGTGATCATCCTTCTCGGGGATATCTCCCGTGAGGAGCTTGGAGGAAGCGAATACCTTAAGTTGATCCACAAGCTGAAGAAGGGAAAACCGCCAGAGCTCGACCTCGTTCTTGAGGGAAGACTTGGTGCCCTCTTGAGGGAAGGGATAGGGAGGAGGCTTTTTTCCTCGGTTCACGATGTCTCGGAGGGGGGGATTGCGACTGCCCTCGCTGAATGCGGTTTTCTTCCTTCAGGAGAGGTGTTGGGGGCGGAGGTTGAGCTTCCTTCTCCTTCCTTCCGTGCAGATGGGCTTCTCTTCGGCGAGTCTCAATCCCGGGTTATCATCTCCCTTCCCCGGGAGAATCTCGGGGAGGCATTCAAGCTGGCGGAGGAGAAAAGGATTCCCCTCGAGGTGATCGGAAGGGTTGGGGGAAAGAGACTGCGAATAGCCTCTGGGGGAAGGATCCTCATCGATACTGGTCTCTCTTTTCTTCGCAAGGGATGGGAGGAATTTCTTCCCCAGTTTATTAGTAGGGGGCGTTGATGTTGCCAGAAAAGGGTTTAAAGCACGAATGCGGCTTGTTCGGGGTTTATGGGCATCCTGATGCCTCTTACCTCACCTATCTCGGGCTATATGCCCTTCAGCATCGGGGGCAGGAGAGCGTTGGCATCGCGAGCAGTGATGGGCTTAGGGTTCATTTAGAGAAGAGTATGGGACAGGTTGCCGAGGCGTTTAATGAGGAGAAGATAGCCCGTCTTCCCGGTTCCTCTGCTATAGGCCATGTCCGTTATTCCACTGCCGGAGAATCAAGCCTTCTCAACGCCCAGCCCCTTTACTCCTCGGGCTACCGAGGGGAGATAGCCCTGGTTCATAATGGGAACTTGATCAATGTGGGTCCGATAAGGGATGAGCTTGAGCGATTGGGCTCCATATTCGTTACCACTTCCGATTCCGAGGTCATCCTTCATCTCATAGCCCGGTCGAAGGAGCCAGACCTTCTCTCCGCGGTGATCGATGCCCTTTCCCAGGTGAAGGGGGCTTATTCCCTTCTTTTCCTCACCAGGGAGAAGCTTATCGCTGTTCGTGATCCTCATGGCTTTCGGCCCCTTCTTCTCGGAAAACGGGATGATGCCTTCGTTTTCGCCTCGGAGAGCTGTGCCTTTGATCTTATCGGGGCGAAGATGATAAGGGAGCTTGAGCCGGGCGAGGTGGTGGTTGTTGATCCCGATGGGCTGAAAGAGCTTCATCCATTCCCTAAGGTATCACCCTCCTTCTGTATTTTCGAGCTTATCTACTTTGCCCGACCGGATTCCTACATCTTCGAGCACTGGGTGAGCGAGGTCCGGGTGAGATTGGGAAGGAAGCTTGCTCGCACCGCTCCTATACCCGCCGATATAGTAGTTCCCGTCCCCGATTCCGGCGTTTATGCTGCTCAGGGTTATGCCAAGGAGTCGGGGATACCGCTTGAGTTCGCCCTGATAAGGAACCACTATGTGGGAAGGACCTTTATTGAACCGAAGCAGAAGATAAGGCATTTCCGGGTACGGGTGAAGCTCAACCCGCTTCGTTCGGTCATAAAGGGGAAGCGGGTGATCTTGGTCGATGATTCCATAGTGAGGGGGACGACGAGCAGAAAGATCGTCACAATGGTTCGCTCTGCCGGGGCGTCCGAAGTCCATATGCGCGTCAGCAGTCCTCCGATAATCTCCCCCTGTTATTATGGGATAGATACCCCGACGAGGAAGGAGCTCATCGCCTCCTCCCATACGGTGGAGGAGATAAGGAAGTATCTTCGGGCGGATTCCCTCGCCTATCTTTCCCTCGAGGATATGCTCGACGCGGTCTCGGAAAATCGGGATAAATTCTGCACCGCCTGCTTCACCGGATGTTATCCTGTTCCCTTCCCCCGGTTTCGGAACAATCAACTCTTCCTTTTCGGAGGCTGATGGAGGAGGAAATGGCGGAGAAGAAGAGGAAGAAACCCTCTCTTACCTATCGGGATGCCGGGGTGGATATCGATGCTGCCGAACAGGCGGTCTCCCGGATAAAGGAGATCGCTTCCTCCACCTTTACCCCTTCGGTGCTCAAGGGGATTGGAAGCTTCGGCGCCCTTTTTCTCCCCGATCTCTCCCGGTTTCGGGAGCCGGTCATTGTCTCCAGCGTTGACGGGGTGGGCACCAAGCTCAAGATAGCCTTTCTCACCGGTATTCATAATACTGTGGGTTATGATTTGGTAGCTCATTCAGCGAACGATATTCTTTGTCAGGGGGCGCTGCCCCTTTTCTTCCTCGATTACATTGCGGTGGGAAAGCTCGCCCCCAAGGTGATCGAGAATATCGTCTCCGGCATTGCCCGGGGATGTAAGGAGGTGGGGTGTTCTTTGATCGGTGGAGAGACAGCGGAGATGCCGGGGTTTTATGCCCCTGGGGAGTACGATCTTGTAGGTTTCATTGTGGGGATGGTCGATCGCCCGCTCCTCATCACCGGCGAGAAGGTGAAGGAAGGGGATCTCCTTCTCGGCCTTCCCTCCGCCGGTCTTCACACCAATGGTTTCTCCTTGGCACGAAAGCTCCTCTTCGAGGTTAAGGGATGGAAGGTGGACACCTTCGTTCCCGAGCTTAAAAGGACGCTTGCTGAGGAACTCCTTGCCCCCCATAAAAGCTATCTCGCCCCTTTGAGGGAGCTCGTTCTTTCGGGGAAGATAAACGCCCTCGCTCACATTACCGGCGGGGGGATACCGGGCAATCTCCCCCGGGTTCTTCCTCCTGGCTTGTCCGCCGAGATCGTGCTTGGAAGCTGGGAAGTTCCTCCAATCTTCACCCTCCTTGCCGAGATCGGCAATGTGCCTGAGGAGGAGATGTTCCGCACCTTCAATATGGGGCTGGGGATGATCCTTGTCATCTCTCCGGATAGGGAGGAGGAGGTGAGGTCTCATATTGCGGGATACGGGGAGCGTTGTTATAATGTCGGCAGGATAGTACCTGGGAAGGGAGGCGTTCGTTATGTCAGAGGGTAAGGTGAAGGTAGGGATCCTCATCTCGGGCAGGGGCTCCAATATGGAATCGATCGTGAGGAAGGCGAAGGCGGACGAGATCCCAGCCGAAGTGGTGGTGGTGATCAGCAATAAACCAGAAGCGCCGGGGATAAGGAAAGCGGAGGCTTTTGGTATTCCTGTAGTGGTTATCGATCATAAGAAGTTCTCCAGCAGGGAGGATTTCGAGCGGGCGCTCGTATCCGAACTCAAATCGCGGGGGGTGGAGCTTGTATGTCTCGCTGGCTTTATGCGTATTCTTTCACCTACTTTTATCAGGGAGTTCCCGGGTAGGATAATGAACATCCACCCAAGCCTCCTTCCCGCCTTTCCCGGTCTCAATGTGCATAATCGAGTTCTTGAATCGGGAGCGAAGTTTTCAGGATGCACCGTTCATTTCGTGACCGAGGATGTGGATGCTGGTCCCATCATCATTCAGGCGGTGGTGCCGGTGCTCGATGATGATACGGAGGAAACCTTAGCGGCAAGGGTGCTTGTCGAGGAGCATAAGATCTACCCTGAAGCCATTCGTCTCTTCGCCGAAGGAAGGCTTGAGGTTAGGGGGAAAAGGGTAATCTGGAAGAAGTAAGAGGGATGTGTGGGATGAAGAAGGATCTATCATTGGAGGAGGAATTCCTTTACATAAAGAAGGGGACGGAGGAGATCATCCAGGAGGATGAACTCAGGGAACGACTCAAGCGCTCCCGGGAGACGGGGGTTCCCCTTAAGGTGAAGGTGGGTTTCGACCCAACAGCACCCGACATTCATCTGGGACATACGGTTGTTCTTAGGAAGATGAAACATTTTCAGGATATGGGTCATACGGTGATCTTCCTCATCGGGGATTTCACCGGGTTGATAGGGGATCCCTCGGGACGGAAGAAGACGAGGCCCCCCCTATCTCGGGAGGAGGTGTTGGCGAACGCCGCTACCTATAAGAAGCAGTTCTCCAAGATCCTCGATCCGGAGAAGACGGTGGTCGATTTCAACTCCCGTTGGTTGGGGAAGCTCGATGCCGAGGGGTTTATCCGACTTGCCTCGAAGTATACGGTGGCTCGCATCCTCGAGCGGGATGACTTCGCCACCCGGCTGGCTGAGGGGAAACCGATCTTCGTCCATGAGATCCTCTATCCTCTGTGTCAGGCTTATGATTCAGTGGCGCTTGAGTGCGATGTGGAAATGGGGGGTACGGATCAGAAGTTCAACCTGCTGGTGGGAAGGGATATCCAGCGGGAGTATGGGCTTCCTCCCCAGATCGTCATTACCCTTCCTTTGCTTGAGGGGATAGATGGCAAGGAGAAGATGAGCAAGTCGCTTGGGAACTACATTGGGGTGGATGAGGAGCCGAAGGAGATATTCGGCAAGGTGATGTCGATATCCGATGAGCTGATGTGGCGTTATTACGAGCTGGTGACCGATGTGTCCTTAGCGGAGATCGAGCGGATGAGGAAGGAGGTAGAGGAGGGGGCGAACCCGCGCGACTTCAAGGTTCGGCTTGCCAAGTTGATAATAGCCGACTTCCACTCAAGGGAGGAAGCGGAGAGGGCGGAGGAAGAGTTTAACCGGGTTTTCCGGGAGCGGGAGCTACCTTCGGAGATACCGGAGCGAGTGATCGAGGCGCGGGACGAGGAGGTTCCTTTGGTAAAGCTTCTTGTCGAGTTTGGGCTCACCTCATCGAACTCCGAGGGAAGAAGGCTTATAGCCCAGGGTGGGGTTTACCTCGATGGAGAACGGGTAGTGGAGCCGAGCCTCGCTCTATCCCTTGCCGAGCCGAGGGAGTTGCTCATCCGGGTGGGGAAGAGGCGTTTTTTAAAATTGAAAATTGAGCAAAAATCCCCTTGACAAGCGAGATTTTGGGATTTATATTTAGCGGTGGTTCTTTGGAGAAGTTAATCAATTCGGCGCTCAAAATCCTCTTGACAATTGAAGAGTGAGCAGTTAATATAAAAGATTGTCACTGTTCTTTGACAATTAAATAGGGAGTGTCCTTGCGACGCCTTACTTCCTGAGCCGAATAGCTCTCTAGTGGTGAAGGAAAGCCCGAAAGGGCTTTAAAGGTTTAACTGGAGAGTTTGATCCTGGCTCAGAGCGAACGCTGGCGGCGTGCCTAACACATGCAAGTCGAACGCGAAAGTTCCCTTCGGGGAGCGAGTAGCGTGGCGAACGGGTGAGTAACACGTGGGTAACCTACCCCCGGGTGGGGGATAACCCTCCGAAAGGGGGGCTAATCCCGCATAACATCCCCGCTACCTAGGTGGTGGGGATCAAAGGTGGCCTCTGCTTTGCAAGCTGCCGCCTGGGGAGGGGCCCGCGGCCCATCAGCTTGTTGGTGGGGTAATGGCCCACCAAGGCGATGACGGGTAGCCGGCCTGAGAGGGTGACCGGCCACACGGGGACTGAGACACGGCCCCGACTCCTACGGGAGGCAGCAGTGGGGAATTTTTCGCAATGGGCGAAAGCCTGACGAAGCGACGCCGCGTGGGGGATGAAGGCCTTCGGGTTGTAAACCCCTGTCGGGTGGGACGAGGAGCGTCGGGGTGAATAGCCCCGATGCTTGACGGTACCACCCAAGGAAGCCCCGGCCAACTCCGTGCCAGCAGCCGCGGTAAGACGGAGGGGGCAAGCGTTGCTCGGAATCACTGGGCGTAAAGCGCGTGTAGGCGGCTGCCTAAGTCAAACGTGAAAGCCCTCGGCTCAACCGAGGAATTGCGTTTGAAACTGGGCAGCTTGAGTCCGGGAGAGGGAGGCGGAATTCCCGGTGTAGCGGTGAAATGCGTAGATATCGGGAAGAACACCGGTGGCGAAGGCGGCCTCCTGGACCGGCACTGACGCTGAGGCGCGAAAGCTAGGGGAGCGAACGGGATTAGATACCCCGGTAGTCCTAGCCGTAAACGATGGGCACTTGGTGTGGGGGGTTTTAATACCTCCCGTGCCGTAGCTAACGCGTTAAGTGCCCCGCCTGGGGAGTACGGCCGCAAGGCTGAAACTCAAAGGAATTGACGGGGGCCCGCACAAGCGGTGGAGCATGTGGTTTAATTCGATGCAACGCGAAGAACCTTACCTGGGCTTGACATGTAGGCGACCGGGTGGGAAACCACCCTTTCCCTTCGGGGACGCCTACACAGGTGCTGCATGGCTGTCGTCAGCTCGTGTCGTGAGATGTTGGGTTAAGTCCCGCAACGAGCGCAACCCTCGCCCTTAGTTGCCAGCGGGTAATGCCGGGCACTCTAAGGGGACTGCCGGTGATAAACCGGAGGAAGGTGGGGATGACGTCAAGTCATCATGGCCTGTATGCCCAGGGCTACACACGTGCTACAATGGCCGCTACAAAGGGTTGCGAAGCCGTGAGGCGGAGCCAATCCCAAAAAAGCGGCCCCAGTTCGGATTGGAGTCTGCAACTCGACTCCATGAAGCTGGAATCGCTAGTAATCGCGCATCAGCACGGCGCGGTGAATACGTTCCCGGGCCTTGTACACACCGCCCGTCACACCACCAAAGCTGGTTGCACCTGAAGTCGCCGAGCTAACCTGAGCTTCGGCTCAGGAGGCAGGTGCCCAAGGTGCGGCTGGTGATGGGGGTGAAGTCGTAACAAGGTAGCCGTAGGAGAACCTGCGGCTGGATCACCTCCTTTCTAAGGAGCAAGGGAAGTAGCGGAGTGAGGGCGCTCCCTATTTGAGGTTTTCTGGGCCTATAGCTCAGGTGGTTAGAGCGCACGCCTGATAAGCGTGAGGTCGGTAGTTCGAATCTACCTAGGCCCACCAGGTGGGGATGTAGCTCAGTGGGAGAGCACCTGCTTTGCAAGCAGGGGGTCACGAGTTCGAATCTCGTCATCTCCACCAGAAGCGTTTATGTCTCCGTTCTTTGAAAATTGAATAGGAAAGGGTTTGACCGGCGTCATCAAATTGATGGCATAAAATTCGCTTAGAGCGAATTTTATGGCCAAGCTACTAAGGGCATACGGTGGATGCCTTGGCGCCAGGAGGCGATGAAGGACGTGGCAAGCTGCGATAAGCCTCGGGGAGCCGCAAGCAGGCGTTGATCCGGGGATCTCCGAATGGGGAAACCCGAGGAGGGTAATGCCTCCTCATCACATCCCTGAATCCATAGGGGATGTGAGGCGAACGGGGGGAAGTGAAACATCTCAGTACCCCCAGGAAAAGAAAGCAATAGCGATTCCCTAAGTAGCGGCGAGCGAACGGGGAACAGCCCAAACCGTTCAGGCGTAAAAGCCCGTGCGCGTTGCCTGAGCGGGGTTGTGGGGCTGAGCAGGGCTCGAGCACGGTCGAGCCAAGGAGTTACAAACCAATGCCTTAGCTGAACAGCCTGGAACGGCTGGCCATAGAGGGTGAGAGCCCCGTAAGCGAAAAGGTGTTGGCTCCTCGCTCAGACCCCGAGTACCGCGGGACACGTGGAATCCTGCGGGAAGCTGGGAGGACCATCTCCCAAGGCTAAATACTCCCTGGCGACCGATAGCGAACTAGTACCGTGAGGGAAAGGTGAAAAGAACCCCTGCAAGGGGAGTGAAATAGAACCTGAAACCGTATGCCTACAAGCAGTGGGAGCGCTATGCCCCTTATGGGGAATGCGTGACCGCGTGCCTTTTGCATAATGAGCCGGCTAGTTACCCTAGGCAGCGAGGTTAAGCTTGAAAGCGAGCCGTAGCGAAAGCGAGTCCGAAATGGGCGCTTAGTTGTCTGGGGTAGACGCGAAGCCGAGTGATCTACCCCTGGCCAGGGTGAAGCGTGCCTAACAGCACGTGGAGGCCCGAACCGGTGTGGGTTGAAAACCGCTCGGATGAGCTGGGGGTAGGGGTGAAAGGCTAATCAAACTCGGTGATAGCTCGTTCTCCCCGAAATAGCTTTAGGGCTAGCCTCCCGATTAGGTGGCGGTGGTAGAGCACTGGATGGACTAGGGGCCCGAAAGGGTTACCAAATCCAACCAAACTCCGAATGCCGCCAACCCGTATCGGGGGAGTCGGACTGTGGGGGATAAGCTCCATAGTCGAGAGGGAAACAGCCCAGATCGCCAGCTAAGGCCCCTAAATCCGAGCTTAGTGGGAAAGGAGGTGGAGTCGCTAAAACAGCCAGGAGGTTGGCTTAGAAGCAGCCATCCTTTAAAGAAAGCGTAACAGCTCACTGGTCGAGCGGTTCCGCGCCGATAATGTAACGGGGCTAAGCTCGGTGCCGAAGCTGCGAACCTTCTGCCTTCGGGCAGGGGGTGGTAGGGGAGCGTTCCACCCGGGTGAAGCCGGACCGTGAGGACCGGTGGACGGGAGTGGAAGAGCTACTGCCGGCACGAGTAGCGATAAAGAGGGTGAGAAACCCTCTCGCCGAAAGCCTAAGGTTTCCTGGGGAAGGCTAATCCGCCCAGGGTTAGTCGGTCCTAAGCCGAGGCCGAAAGGCGTAGGCGAAGGGCAACGGGTTAATATTCCCGTACCACCTTGGGAGCGCTTGAGCGAAGGGGTGACGCAGAAGGATAGGCCAGCCCGCGGCTGGAAGTGCGGGTTCAAGCCGGTAGGGGGGATGCTTAGGCAAATCCGGGCATCCGTTAACCCCGAGAGGCGAGTACGAGCCCTCTTTTGGGCGAAGTGGCTGAGTCCACGCTGCCAAGAAAAACCTCGTAGCGAGCTCTCAAGGTGACCGTACCGCAAACCGCCACAGGTAGGCGAGGTGAGTATCCAAAGGCGCTTGGGAGAACCCTCCTCAAGGAACTCGGCAAACTAGCTCCGTAACTTCGGGAGAAGGAGCGCCTGAGTAGGGTGAAGGAGCTCGCCTCTGGAGCCCGAAAAGGCCGCAGTGAAATGGCCCAGGCGACTGTTTACTAAAAACACAGGTCTCTGCGAAGTCGAAAACGACGTATAGGGACTGACGCCTGCCCGGTGCCGGAAGGTGAAGGGGAGGGGTTAGCCCTTCGGGGCGAAGCTCCGAACCGAAGCCCCGGTAAACGGCGGCCGTAACTATAACGGTCCTAAGGTAGCGAAATTCCTTGTCGGGTAAGTTCCGACCCGCATGAAAGGCGTAACGACTTGGGCGCTGTCTCGAGGAGGGACCCAGCGAAACTGTAGTACCGGTGAAGATGCCGGTTACCCGCGGCAAGACGGAAAGACCCTGTGCACCTTTACTACAGCCTGGCATTGGGCTTTGGTGCGTTATGTGCAGGATAGGTGGGAGGCTGTGAAGCCCCGACGCCAGTCGGGGTGGAGCCGTCGGTGAGATACCACCCTTAGCGTACTGGAGCTCTAACCCAGGTCCGTCATCCGGATCGGGGACAGTGCTAGGTGGGTAGTTTGACTGGGGCGGTCGCCTCCTAAAAGGTAACGGAGGCGCCCAAAGGTCCCCTCAGGCTGTTTGGAAATCAGCCGTAGAGTGCAAAGGCAGAAGGGGGCTTGACTGCGAGACCGACGGGTCGAGCAGGTGGGAAACCAGGGCTTAGTGATCCGGCGGTGCCGGATGGAAGGGCCGTCGCTCAACGGACAAAAGGTACGCCGGGGATAACAGGCTGATCCCGCCCGAGAGTCCACATCGACGGCGGGGTTTGGCACCTCGATGTCGGCTCATCGCATCCTGGGGCTGAAGCAGGTCCCAAGGGTTGGTCTGTTCGCCCATTAAAGCGGTACGCGAGCTGGGTTTAGAACGTCGTGAGACAGTTCGGTCCCTATCTGCCGCGGGCGCAGGAGATTTGAGGGGGGCTGCCCCTAGTACGAGAGGACCGGGGTGGACGGACCTCTGGTGTACCAGTTGTCCCGCCAGGGGCACAGCTGGGTAGCCAATGTCCGGTTCGGATAAGCGCTGAAAGCATCTAAGCGCGAAGCCGGCCCCAAGATTAGATCTCCCTTCCCCCGGGAAACCGGGGGACTGAAGGCCCCTCGGAGATTACGAGGTTGATAGGCCGGAGGTGTAAGCGCAGCAATGCGTTTAGCCAACCGGTACTAATCGGCCGTGAGGCTTGGCCATAAAATTCGCCCTGAGCGAATTCGGGTTCAGACCCTTTCCTATTCGATATAGATTTCCCGGTGGCCATAGCGGAGGGGAAACACCCGTTCCCATTCCGAACACGGCAGTTAAGCCCTCCAGCGCCGATGGTACTGCACGGGCGACCGTGTGGGAGAGTAGGTCGCTGCCGGGATTAAAAACTGAATAATAAAAAGCCCGCCTTTCCAGTAAAAGGAAAGGCGGGCTTTTCGTTTTTAACTTCCCTATTCCAGCCAGATCCTGACCCTTGTCCCCTCCTTCTTATCCACTACCTCGACCAATTCAGTAGGACCAAGTTTCTGTATCTCATCCCAAGTCGATGCTATCGTCAGGATCGCCAACACATCCTCACTGCTACAACCACCCTTTTCCTTCGCTATCTTGAGGAACTCCTCCCGATGTGCCATAAGGGCGTTGACCACCTTTATCGGGATGTTCACGATCACCTGTGCCCCTTCCTCTCCTTTTTCATACACCCTTATCTTGAGCCAGGTGGCTTTCTTAAAGCTCGTTCCCTTCACATCCTTGGAGGTGATCTTTTTTACCTCCTGACCGAAGAGGGGTAAAGCAACGAGGGAGAGGATAATAAGGGAAAGGATAATGAGCGTAACCTTTCTCTTCATCATAAGCCCTCCTTTCACCTATTTAAACGGATCAAGAAGGGAGTAGGTTTATCATTCGACCCAGATTTCCACCCTTTCCCCGGATTCCTTGTCTATCATCTTGAAGAGCGGTCCCGGAGGAAGATCCTTGATGCTCTTCCATAAATTGGCGATGTCGATCCCTGTCTCCTTGATGAATTCCTTCTTTTGCTCCTCAGTAAGGGAGTTTATCACCAGATCAGCCAATACGATGGGGAAGTTCAACTCCACCGAGGGGGTTTTCTTCCCCGGTTCGTAGACCCGGAGTTTGATCCACCTTATCCCTTTACCTCTTCTCCTCTTTGGTTTTTCTATGATCTTCGCCTTCTTATCCACCTTAAGGATGGCGAGTTTAATCCGGTCCTTTATCGTCTCGTCGAGCGAAGGATCACGAAGTGCTCGGTATAATACCGGTTTTGCCCTCTTCTTCGCCTCTTCGTTGCCACCAGCGAGCTCGAGGGCAGCGTAGTAAGCGACCATCCTGTCAGCATCGGAGAGGAAGGAGGAAAGCTCAGTGAGGTACTTCTGCTTTCCTTTTTCTCGGAGGAATTTTCCCAGAATGGAGATGAGGGATATCTTCGCCTCTTCGACTAAGGGCGAGCTCTTTCCATAGGTTTTGATGAAGGAACGGTAGGCACGAGCTGCCTGTTCCGACTTTCCCTGTCTTTCCAGTGAACGGGCGAGGTAGAAACGGACGGTTCCTAAATCCTTGCTCTTGGGGTACCGGGCGATGAACTCCCGCGAAAGCGTCTCCGCTTTGGCGAAGTTTAGGTCAAACATAGCCAGTTTTATCTCTCGGAGGAGCTTCTCCTCGTCCTTCTTTCCAGGAAAGCTGACGAGGATGCTAACGAGGAAAAGGGGAAGAATAACCCCCAAGGTGATGATCTTAAGGCTATCTCTTGATTTTAGCTTCATCTATGTCATCTCCTTGGTGAGGAGGTTTATCTTCATTATAAGCTCTTTTTCCCGCACCATATCCCTTATCTCCCTCATCTCTTTCGGTGAAGGATTTGCTCCCAAGCTGGTTATATTGAGCATTATCGCCTCAAGCTCATTGGCAAGCCCCCGTACCTTAGCCAGTTCCGGCTTATCAAGTGCCCAATCTATGAACTTCTTCTTGGTAAGGAGGCGCCGGGAAAGCTCCTTGGTCAGGACGATATCAGTGCCCTCCCCTCCCTCATCGAGGCTAAGGAGGAGGGTTTCGCTTCCCGCAAGGTATTCTACCACCGCTGATTTCGCCACCAACAGCTCATAGCGGGAGAGATCTGGTGTCTCCTTTCTCCTGATGTTCGGGTAGATCAGAAGGAGGAAAAAGAGGGCTGCGGAGGCAGCGATGAGGGCGAGTTTCGCAGGAAGGGGGATCAGTTTTTTCTTTAAATGACCCCGCCTTTTGAGCTCAGCGATCACTTCTTCAGGGAAACGCTGCCAGTTGATGTAATCCACGGGATAGGTAGAATGGGAAGAGATGAGTTCAATGACCCCCT
>Ga0190360_1000938_pt1 | contig 15488 bp, 13 predicted proteins | sample 48721834_MG_FD_161271 | JGI IMG/M metagenome (GOLD analysis project Ga0190360, IMG submission 161271) | Hydrothermal vent microbial mat bacterial communities from Southern Trench, Guaymas Basin, Mexico - 4872-18-3-4_MG | ecosystem: Environmental > Aquatic > Marine > Hydrothermal vents >... | reverse complement strand
GACAGGGAGATGACCGTATCCCTGCTTCTCGTAGCGGACGATCTGGGCGGCGGCGAGATCGGAGAGGGAGACCTCGTCTGCCCCGTAGATCTCCCGCGCGATCGTCTCCGCCTTGTCGACGATCCCCCCCTCCAAGCGATAGAGGAAGCGCGGGGAGGAGGGGGCAGAAGCAGCCTCTCTGACGGCGTCGGCGAGATCGAGAGCCCCATCCCCTCCCCGCGCCCAGTGATCGGCGACGGCGACGGCGTAAGCCCCGGCCGACTCGGCGGCGCGGCGGACGGCGCGGATCTCGTCCTCCGTGTCGGTCGGGAAGCGGTTGACCGCCAGCACGACCGGAACGCCGAATTTCTTGACGATCTCGATGTGCTTCACCATGTTGGCCGATCCCGCTTCCACCAGCCCGACGTCCTCACGCCCGTATTCGGGGGGGAGCGGCCTTCCCGGAGTCACCGGCGAGCCGCCTCCGTGCATCTTGAGGGAGCGGACGGTGGCGACGAGGACTACGGTGTCCGGCATCAGCCCGCTCGCCCGGCACTTGATGTCGAAGAACTTCTCCATCCCTATATCAGAGCCGAACCCGGATTCGGTGACGACGTAATCGGCTAGTTTCAGGGCGATCCGATCGGCAACGATCGACGAGTTACCGTGCGCGATGTTGGCGAACGGCCCGGTGTGGACGAACACCCCCTGCCCCTCCAGGGTCTGGAGGAGGGTCGGATGGATCGCATCCCTCATCAGGACGGTCGCTGCGCCGGCGACGCCGAGGTCCTCGGTCGTCACCGGCTCGCCGCCCTTCCGATAGGCGACGACGATACGGCCGATCCGCCGGCGGAGGTCGGAGAGGTCGTCCGCAAGGGCGAGGCAGGCCATCAGCTCCGAAGCGGCCGTGATATCGAACCCGGATTCGCGGGGGTAGCCGTCCCGCTTCGTCCCCAGCCCGATCACGATCCGCCGGAGGGCACGATCGTTCACGTCGAGGACACGGTTCCAGGTGATCGAATAGGGATCGATATCCAGCCGATCGAGGCCGCGGCGCTTCCACCCCGAGTCGGTGAAGTTCCGCTCGTGCATCAACCGGGCATCGAGGGCGGCAGCGATCAGGTTGTGCGCCGCCGTTATCGCATGCATGTCCCCTGTCAGATGGAGGTTGAAATCCTCCATCGGGACGACCTGAGAGCGCCCTCCCCCGGCCGCTCCCCCTTTGATCCCGAACGTCGGCCCTTGCGATGGCTGGCGGATGCAGGCCATCGCCCGCTCCCCCCGCCGACCGAACCCCTGCACGAGCCCGATCGTCGTCGTCGTCTTCCCCTCGCCGAGCGGGGTCGGGGTTATCGCGGTGACATCGATGTACTTCCCGTCCTTTTCGCTTAAGCGGGACTCGTAGGCGGAGATCCTGACCTTCGCCTTCGTCTTCCCATAGGGGATGAGCTCCTCCTGGGAAAGGCCGAGATTGAGGGCGATCTCCTCGATCGGCTTCAATCTCGCGTTCCGCGCAATCTCCAGATCGCTGACCAACCGAACCCCCTTTTTCACTCCGTACCCTCGTCCCGAGGGCGGATCTCATCGTCCTCGCCCTTCAGGAGGCCGTCGAGCCGGATCGCCCGCTCGACCGTCTCATCGATCACGAATCTGAGCTCGGGGGTGTAGCGGAGCGAGAGGCGTTCGGCGAGGAGGCTCCGGTAGAACCCGCGATCGCGCGTCATCGCGGAGAGGAGGATCTCCTTATCGGTGGGGGCAGCGGCGGCGACGTATACCTTGGCGTAGCGGGCATCGACGGAGAGACGGACATCCATCACGGTGGGGAACGCCTCCCGGACGATGGGGTCCCTGCTCTCGAATTCGATGATCGCCGCCAGCTCCCGTTGGATCTCCTCGCGGAGCCGGGCCATATGCCTCCCACCGCTCATAGGATCTCCCTCTCCGTATCGGCCAGGCGGTAATCCCTTCCGCGCTCGAACCGGCGTTCGAGCCGGGTGAGGACCGCTTCGGTGTAGCGGGGATCGTCCGACAGATGGGCGACGCGGATCTTGAGGGAGCGGAGGGAACCGTCTCCCCTCACCTCGCAGGCAGCGAACGCCGCCCCGAGGCGATGCACCTCAGCGAGGAGCCGCTTGACGATCGAGCGTCGCTCCTTGATCGAATCGACTCCCTCCAGGCGGAAGGAGAGGGTGAGAAGGCCGATCTTCATCCGGGGTCAGCGCGCTATTTCCTCAAGCTCGAAGATGGAGAGGCGATCCCCGACCTTGACGTCGTCGAAACCCTTTATCCTGATCCCGCACTCCCGGCCGGCCGGGACCTCGCGCACGTCGTCCTCGAACCGCCGCAACGAGGCGATCTCCCCGACGAAGACCGTCTCCCCGTCCCTCAGGACGCGCACGCCGCTCCCGCGCACCGCCTTCCCTTCGGCGACGTAACATCCGGCCACAACGCCGGTCGGAACCTTGAACGTGTCCTTCACCTCGGCGACGCCGATCTCGACCTCGGAGTATTCCGGTGCAAGCTTCCCTTTCAGGACCCTTTCTATCTCATCGACGAGATCGTAGATGATATCATAGGTGAGGATCGAGACCCCCTCCCGATCGGCGAGCTTCCGCGCCTTTCCATCCGCCTTCACCCCGAATCCGACGACCGGGCATTCCTCGGTGACGGAGGCGGCGAGGAGGACGTCGCTCTCCGAAATCACCCCGACGCCGGCGTGAAGGACCTCCACCTCCACACCTTCGACATCGATCCCATCGATCTCCCGGCGGGCCGCCTCGAGGGCTCCGCTTGTCGCCGCCTTCAGGATCAACCTGACCTTCTCCACTTCCTCCCCGGCCTCGAACAGCTCCTCGAAGCTGGTCGGTCGACGGACCGTCCGGCGCGGCCTCGATTCCTCTTGTTCCTCGGCGAGGCGGCGCGCCTCGGCCTGATCCCGAACGACCGTGATCTCGGCCCCGACCGGCGGGACGCGGTTGAACCCTAATATCCCCACCGCTTCGCCCGGCCGCGCTTCCTTCACCCGGTTCCCCCGATCGTCGATCAGGGCCCTGACCCGCCCGTGGGCTGCGCCGGCGACGACCCAGTCCTTCTCGTGGAGGGTTCCGTCCTTGATCACTGCCGATGCCACCGGTCCTTGGCCGGCAGAGAGGTGGCTCTCGATGATGACCGCGCTGAACGGTCCGTTCGGATCGGCCCGGAGGTCCTCCATCTCCGCCACGAGGAGGATCATCTCGAGCAGCTCATCGATGTTCTTCCCCTGGAGCGCAGAGACCTCGACGGTGATCGTCTCCCCTCCCCAGACCTCCGGGGTCAACCCCTGGCGGACGAGATCGTTCAACACCTTGTCGACATCGGCGTTCGGCTTGTCGATCTTGTTGATCGCCACGATCATCGGAATCCCGGCCGCCTTGATGTGATCGATCGCCTCCACCGTCTGCGCCATTACCCCATCGTCGGCAGCGACGACGAGGACGGCGATGTCGGTCGCTTTCGCCCCCCGGGCGCGCATCCCGGTGAACGCCTTGTGTCCCGGCGTATCGATGAAGGTGATCCTCCGGCCGCCGAGATCCGCCTGATAGGCGGCGATCCCCTGGGTGATCCCCCCGGCCTCCTTCTCAGCGAGGTGGGAGTTACGGATCGCATCGAGGAGGGTCGTCTTCCCGTGATCGATGTGGCCGAGGACCGATACGATCGGCGGCCGCGGGACCCCCTTCTTGGGAGCAGGAGGGGTTTCCGCCTTCGGCTCTTCTTCCTTCGGCGGGGCGGATTCCTCTTTGTACAGGTTGACGATCAGGGCGTACTCGTCCTCGTCGACCGAATTAGCCGCCTTCAAACCGGGCATCCCCATCTCGGCGAGCTTCGCGATCAGCTCCTTGCTCGTGATGCCCAGTTCTTTGGCGATCTCATAGATTCTCTTTCTTGCCAATTGACGTTCTCCCTTTCGCTCTGGAAACCCAAGTAAACGCGTTCCTGACTATACGGAATCGCTGCCACCCCGTCAAACCTCGGTCGGTTCGGGGGGCGCACCGGAAGGCCGAAGAGCCGGGGCTCAACCCCCGACCGGCGCCTTCCCGGTGTCGAGCCACTCCCTGACCTTCTTGATGTCGAGCCAGGTCAGGTACTTCGGGCTCCCCCTCTCCCGTGATGGATAACGGAGGAGGTAGCTCGGGTGGAACATCGGAAGGAGGAGTATCCCTCCACGCCAGGTGAAGAACGTCCCCCGCGACTTGGTTATCCCGGGAGCGGAGGGGAGGAGCCACTGGGTCGATGTATTCCCCAAAGTGACGATCAACCCCGGCTTTATCAGGGCGATCTGCGCCTCGAGATAGGGGAAACACGCCTCCATCTCTGATCGCGTCGGGACCCGGTTCCCGGGCGGACGGCATTTCACCACGTTCGTGATGTAGACTCGAGCGCGGTCGATACCGACCGAGGCGAGGACCTCGTCGAGCTTCTGGCCGGCCGGTCCGACGAACGGCCGACCTGTCTCGTCCTCCACCTCGCCCGGTCCCTCGCCGACGAACATCAACCTGGCCGACGGATCCCCCTCCCCGAAGACGACGTTCGTCCTGGACTCGCTGAGCGGGCACTTGGAGCACGAAAGGACCCGCGCCCTCAAGGTATCAAGGGTGAGCGCGGGCGAAGTGAGTTCCATCGATGCCTCCCGGTTTCGATCGAGCAGGGACGGTCAACTGGGCGGAAAGGCGAAAGCGGGCAACGGGACTCGAACCCGCGACCCTCAGCTTGGGAAGCTGATGCTCTACCACTGAGCTATGCCCGCACATCCACCGATTATAGCAGAGGAAAAGCGGGAGCGACAAGCTATTCGCGGAGGGCCTCCAACGCGGGAAGGGTCTTCCCGCGGAGGAAGGCGAGGGCCGCTCCCCCACCGGTGGAGATGTAGGAGACCCGGTCGGTGAGGCCGAACCGCTCGATCGCCTCTCCGGTCTCCCCCCCGCCGATGACGCTGTAGGCATCCGAATCCGCTACCGCCTCGGCGACCATCCTTGTCCCGGCTGCGAACGGCTCGAACTCGTACGCCCCCATCGGCCCGGCCCAGACGATCGTCTTCGCCGCAGCGATCCTGGCCTGGAAGCGGCGGATCGTCTCCGGCCCGATGTCGAGGCCGATCCATCCGTCGGGGATCGCACGAGCATCGGCGATCTCCGTCTCAGCCCCATCCGAGACCTCCGTTGCCACCACCGCATCCTCGGGCAGGTCGATCCCAACCCCCAGCTGATCGGCGGACGTGAGGATCTCCGGGATCTCAACGAGGAGCCCCTCGTCGACCTCCGAGGCCCCGACCGAGGCCCCTCCTGCTCTGAGGAAGGTGAATGCCACACCGCCGCCGATCAGGACGCCATCGACGCGTGCGAGGAGATCGCGGAGGGCTCCGAGCTTGCTCCGCGCCTTCTTCCCGCCGATGATCGCCAGATACGGCCGCTCCGGGTCGGACATCAACCTGGCGAGCGCCTCGACCTCTCGCTGCATCAGAAGCCCGGCGTAAGCCGGAAGATGGTCGGCCACCCCCAGGGTGGAGGCGTGCGCCCGATGGACGCTGGCGAAGGCGTCGTTGACGAAGAGGTCGGCGAGGGCTGCCAATTGCCGTGCGAACCCGGCCTCGTTCGTCGTCTCTTCGCGATGAAACCGGATGTTCTCGAGAAGGAAGACGTCACCCGCCTTCCCTTCAGCGACCGCAGAGGCGACCTCCGGCCCGATGCAATCGTCCAGTTTCCGGACCGGTCTGGATAGGAGCTCTCCCAACCGTTCGGCGATCGGGTCGAGCCGGAGGGAGGGAACGGGTTTACCTCCGGGGCGATCGAGATGCGTCACCAGGACGAGTTTGGCCCCCCTGACCAGGAGGTCCTCGAGCGTCGGAAGCGACGCCTTGATCCTCTCGTCATTGACGATCCCCCCATCTTGTAGTGGGACGTTGTAGTCAACCCGGACGAGGACCGTCTTCCCCGCAACATCAGCATCCTGCATCCTCCGGATCGGATAGGGATCTCCCCCCATTGCGCCTCCTTCTCCTGGACCATAGACCGATTGAATGCCCTTCGGAACTGGATTATAATGCTTTGGGATGAACAGTCAAAGCCTGATGCTCCTGGCGATAGGGTTGTTCGTGGGGCTGATCGTGACCATAGCTGCTGTCGATCAGTACCTGTTCGACAAGCACCCCCCTTCCGAGGTGAGCGGCCTCCTCTGGCGGGCGAAGACCGCTTTCGCGCACGTCAAGGACCTGGAGGCCGTCCTCGAGGTGACGGAGAGCGAAAACGAGACCGAGCCGATCCGGATGCTCGTCCGCCTCGTCAACTCCCCTCCCCAGGCCCTCTCGGTCCGCTACCTCGACCCGCCGAGCATGAAGGACGAGCTGTTCACCATCGACAATGACCTCTTGTCCCACTACCTTCCGAACGAAGATCTGATCGTGGTGAAGCGGTGGGTGGGGGTCCCTCTCTCCGCGATCGGGCTGGCCAGTCTCGACCTAGCACAGCTGGAGAAGGATTGGAAGGCGGGGAAGGTGATAGTCCGCATCCTGCAAAGCGCACCCTCTTTCTCGGGCGTCATCACGTCTCCATCCCTCTCCCTGGAGGAGACGATAAGCGGCACGGACCGGACACTCCCTTATCCGCTCTGCCTCGAATCGGTGGATCCGATAGCGAGGAGCTTCGCTGAGGTCGACCGGGCGAGCGGATCGGGTCCACTCGGGGGCGAGTACATCCTCGAGGTTAGGGATGGAAGGAGGGGAGGGCTCACCCGGATGATCTGGCTCGACAGTGAGACATACTTCGTTAAGAAGGTCGTCTTCTTCTCCGGCGAGAAGCGGACCAAGACGATCACCGTTCAGCGGCTCGAAATCGACCAAGGATTGACGGCCGATGAGGTCCTCAGGCTTCCGACCGGGGCCCCCATCATCCGGGGTTGAGGCTCACTCGCTCCCTTCGGACCTGCTCCGGCGTCGGAACTCGTTCAGGTCGAGTTCGTACTCGATGAACTCCTGGAACTCATCCTCATCAGCGAACGGGGATTCGATCCCCGCAGCTTCGAACACCTCGTCCGCGATGTAGATCGGACAACCGACGCGGAGGGAGAGGGCGAGGGAATCGGACGGCCGGGCGTCGAACTCGAAAAGCGTACCGTTGGCATCGGTGAGGAATATCGAAGCGAAATACGTGTTGTCCCGCACTTCCTTGATTACGACCTTCTCCACGTGGGCATGCAGATCATCGAGCATCTCCTTCATCAGGGCATGCGTCAACGGCCGAGGGAAATCCTCGCTCTGAAGCCCGAACGCGATGGAGATCGCCTCCGTCTCCCCGATCCAGATCGGGAGTGCCCGCTTGGAATGCCGATCCTTCAGCAGGACCACCGGCGAATTACTCGAAGGATCAACCAAGAGCGCTTTTATGACAACCTCTCGCATCGCAATCCTCCTCATTGAGCGGATTATAGCGATCCGCCGCTTTCCGGACAATCCCTCGCCGATTGGCATTCACACTTCAGCTATGTACACTCCTCGCTGCGCTGGGTGATAGCGATGTGTGGAATCATCGGATACATCGGGTCCGAACGGGCGATCCCGATCCTGTTGAGAGGGCTGCAACGGCTGGAGTACCGCGGGTACGACTCGGCCGGGATCGCTGTATTGGAGGAGGGGCGGATCGTCCGTTTCCGCCGGGCCGGGAAGGTCCAGGACCTGGCGGATGAGCTGAGCGGAAACGACGTCCCTTCCGGCATCGGGATCGGCCACACCCGCTGGGCGACCCACGGCCCTCCGACCGAGGAGAACGCCCATCCCCATCTCGACTGCACCGGTAGGATCGCTGTGATCCACAACGGGATCATCGACAACCACCTAGCCCTTCGGAAGCGGTTGAAGGATGAGGGGCACAGGTTCGCGTCGGAGACCGACACCGAGGTCCTCGCCCATCTGATCGAAGCGCACTATGCAGGCGATCTCCGCGCCGCGGTCGGCGCCGCCATCGCCGCGGCGGAGGGGGCGTTCGCCCTCGCCGTGGTCAGCGCGGACGCTCCCGACCGACTCGTCGTCGCCCGCCGGGGGAGCCCGCTGGTCGTGGCAAAGGGGAAGTCAGGGACCTACGCCTGTTCGGACATACCGGCCCTCCTCGGTGAGGCGAGCGAGGTCCAGTTCCTCGCCGACGACGAGCTGGCAGAACTGACCGCCGGTGGTTACCGGATCTTCGACCTCACCGGGAAGGAGGTCGTCCGGCCGCCGCACCGGGTCTCGCTCGATCCGGTCTCGATCCAGAAGGGCGGGTACAAGCACTTCATGCTGAAAGAGATCCACGAACAGGCCAGAGCGGTCGGCGAATCGATCCGGGAGAAGATGACGGAGGAGCGGACGGAGATCGACATTCCCGGGCTGGCAGGGCTCGCCGTGGACTTCGATCATGTCTACTTCATCGCCTGCGGAACGGCATACCATGCCGGATTGACAGCGGAATACCTGTGGGAGGAGTTCCTCCCCGCGCCGATGCAGGCGATGATCGCCTCGGAATTCCGGGTGCGTAACCCACACATCACCGACCGGACCCTCATCGTGGCGGTATCCCAGTCCGGGGAGACGATCGATACGCTGATGGCCGTCCGAAGGGCGCACGAACGGAAGGGAACCGTCATCGCCGTCGTCAACAACGAGAAATCCGCGATCGACCGCGAATCGGACGCGAGCGTCTACACCCGCGTCGGCGTCGAGATCGGAGTGGCGGCGACCAAGACGTTCACCGCTCAGATAGCGGTCCTCGGCCTCCTCGGCCTCTATCTCGCGAAGCGCCGCTCCCATATCTCCGCGGGACGGGTGGAGGAGGAGCTCGAACGCCTCTCCCTCCTACCCGGGTGGATATCAGAGACCCTAAGGATGGAGAACCGGGTGAAGGCGCTCGCCGAGCGGCTCCACCGGGCGACGGATGTCCTCTTCCTCGCGCGTGGATCGCTCTTCCCGATCGCCCTCGAAGGGGCGTTGAAGCTGAAGGAGATCTCCTACGTGCACGCCGAGGGTTATCCGGCCGGGGAGATGAAGCATGGCCCGATCGCCCTGATCGACGAGGGAGCCCCGGTGGTCGTCCTCCTCTCCCGGGGTATCTCCTACGAGAAGGTCCTCGCCAACATGGAGGAGGTGAAGGCGCGGAAGGGGAAGGTCATCGCCGTGACCGATTCCCCTGACGATCCGGGATTGTCCCGGCTCGCCGACCATATCCTCGCCGTCCCGGCTGTGGAGGGGATAGCCCGGCCGATACTCTTCACGATCCCGCTCCAGCTCCTCGCCTATCACATCGCCGTCTGGAGGGGGACCGACGTCGATCAGCCGCGGAACCTGGCGAAGACGGTGACCGTCGAGTGATGGAGACTTCGCTCAGTGGGCGAGGACGCTGATCAACCGGTAAAGATCGAGGTCGACGTTCTCCGGCTTCTCGTCCATCGCCGCGAGGGGGACCGGCACCACTTTGTCCCTATCCAAACCGGCGAACACCCCGGTCTCTCCCCGGGCGAGCCAGGAGACCGCAGCGGCGGCGAGTCGGGATGCGAGGATCCGATCGAACGCCGTCGGCGAGCCGCCCCTCTGTACGTGCCCGAGGATCGTCAGCCGCGTCTCGATCGTCCCAAATTCCTCGAGGTGGGCGGCGACCGCATGCCCGGACAGCTCCCCGTCGAGCGGCCGGTCGGTCGGGGAGAACCCTTCGGCGACGACGATGATCGAGTGGCGCTTCCCCCGGCGGAGGCCGTCGGCGACCGTGGTTGCGATCTCGTCAAGGGAGAGGGGGACCTCGGGGATAAGGACGACCTCGGCTCCGCCGGCGAGCCCTCCCATCAACGCGATGTAACCCGACTTCCGCCCCATCACCTCGACGACGAACGCCCGTCCGTGGGAGATCGCAGTGTCGCGGATCCTATTCAAGCTCTCCACGACCGTGTTCAGCGCCGTATCGACCCCCATCGCCATCGTCGTTCGGGGGATGTCGTTGTCGATCGAGGCGGGGATCCCGACCGCCTTCACCCCATGCTCGCAGAGCCAGCGGGCTCCGCGCAGGGACCCGTTCCCGCCGATGACGATCAGGCCATCGAGGGAGTGCCGGCGGATCTGCTTGAGCGCTCTTTTCTGCCCCTCGGGGGTGAGGAACGCGGCCGATCGGGCGGTGCGGAGGATCGTCCCGCCACGTTCGATGATCCCCCCCACAGCCCGGTTGTCGAGAGGGAGAGAGTCCCCCTCGATCAGCCCATCGAACCCACGCCGGATACCGATCATCTCGAGACCGAGATCGGTCCCGCACCGGACCGCCGCTCTGATCGCCGCGTTCATCCCCGGCGCGTCTCCACCGCTCGTCAGAATCCCAATTCGCATAGTCCCTTAAAGATAACCGAAAGGCCCCAAGGAGAGAATCACCGCGTGGTTATCAGCCTCCCGGCAAGGGCTTCCTCATAGATCTCAATGAGACGGCGGGCGGAGTTACAGACCGACATCCTCTCCGCTTCAGCGAGCGCCCCGCGGCTGAGGCGGCGATAGCGTTCCTCGTCCCCGAGCAGTTCGAGGGCGGCGCGGGCGAATGCATCCTCATCCTCAGGGACGAGAACCCCGCTCAACCCGTCCATTATCACGTCGCTCACCCCGAGGGCAGCGACCGCCACCGCCGGCGTCCCGCCGGCCATCGCCTCGACGATGGCCAGCCCCTGTGTCTCGGCCTTGGAAGAGAACAGAAACAGATCTGCCGATTTGTACAGATCGACCAGCAGAGGCCGATCGAGAAAACCGGTGAAGCGGACCACCCTTTTCAGGTCGAGCTTTTCTGCCTCCTCCTCGAGCCGGCTTCTGAGCGGCCCATCCCCGGCGATTACGAGGACCGCTCGGGAATCGAAAAGGCGTATCCGCGCGAACGCCCGCAGCAGGAAGGAAAGGTTCTTCTCCTCAGAGAGCCGACCCGTGTAAAGGCAGATTTGAGCCCTCCCCGGTAGGCCGAGGGCCTCTCGCGGCGACCATACCGCCGGATGTCTGTACAGGGAGAGGGGAGGACCGAACGGGACGACATATATCGGCGTACGAACCCCGTAGCGCTTGAGCTCATCGCGGATCGATTCAGTCGGCACGGTGACCGCCGTAGCCCGATTACACATGAGGGCTGAATAGGCCTCGGCCGCCTTGACCGGAGGTCGGATCGGTCGGGGGACGTAATGGCGGAGGGCGCTCAGGTAGGTATGGTACGTCTGAATGTGCGGGATCCCGTAGTGATGCGCCGCTACCATCGCCACGTAGGCGAGCGAGAACGGGGTGTGACTATGAACTATGTCTAAGTCGCGCAGGCTCCGGACGGCAGCGCGGTTGTACGGGAGCGCCATCCTCGCTGTCTTGTAGCTGAAGACAGGGCCGGAGCGGAACCGGAATGTCCGCGGCCGATCCATCGGCCGATCGTAGCGCGGGGCGTAGATGTACGTGGTGTGGCCGAGCCGTTCGAGCTCCTCGCGGAGCCAATGTACCGCGCTCGTTACCCCGCTGATCTCGGGGAGGTAAGCATCCGTGAACAGCCCTATCCGCATCGGCCCTCCCGGGCATAGACGAGCTTCCCCCCTACGAAGGTCATCTCCACCCGCATATCGTTCAGATCGGTCGGGACTAGGAACGGATCCTCGTTCAACACGACGAGATCGGCGAGGAATCCCTCCTCGATCCTCCCCTTCACCCCTTCTTCGAACCCGAACCTCGCCCCTCCCTCGGTGTAGGCGGCGATCGCCTCGTCGAGGGAGACCCGCTGCGTCGAATAGGGGGCGTTCACCGCGGCGCGAATCCCGTAGAGGGGCGAGATCGGCATCCCATCCGAACCGAACGCAACCGGGATCCCGAAATCGAAGACGGCCCGGAGCGGATTGCTTACGGCATCCCGCTCCCTGCCGAGCCGCTCCACGTACATCTTCCCCGGCCCCGACCAGTTCCCGATGAAGTTCGGCTGCATGGAGAGGTGAAGACCGAGCCTTTTCACCTCTTCGATCTGCCTCTCTTCCGGAAGCTCGAAGTGCTCGATCCGGTTCCGAAGTTCGGAGCGGGCATCAAGCCTCGCGTACATGCGGAGGACCTGCGCGATCGCCCGATCACCGATCGCATGGATCGCAGCTTGGTGCCCGGCCCGCGCGGCAGCAGCAAGGAGGTTGGATATTTCCTCGTCGGTGTAGTTCAGGATCCCATTTCCGCCCGAGGGATACGCTTCTGTGACCGCCGCGGTCCCCGCGCCGATCGAACCGTCTGTGAAGACCTTCACCCCCAAGAATCGGAGCCACTGATCATTCTCATACCCCGCGATCCCCTCAATCTCGGAGGGGGAACCGACCGTCTGGTAGACGCCGATCCGGAGGAGATCCCTCCCCCGCCGCTCGAACAGGATCGGGACGCGCCAGGCCTTGGTCATCGTGTGGACCGAAGTCACCCCCAACCGATGGCAGAGCCGGGCCGCTCCGGAAAGGGCCTCTGCAAGGGTACTGGGATCCGGCTCGATCCGTTCGAGGAGCGTCCATGCCGCCTCCTCGCGGAGTATCCCCTTCCCCGGATCGAACAGATCCGAACCGTGGTCGGGAACGATGGAGGAAGCCGCCCGGAGCCCAACGCGGTTCAGGACGATCATATGGCCGTCCATCCGGACGGCGCCGAGTGGAGAATCCGGGGCGACCCGGTCGAGTTCGCCCCTCGTCAGGTAGCGGCGCTCACCCCACCGGCTCTCATCCCACCCCTCGCCGATCACCCACTCGCCCTCCCCGCGCGACTTCACCGCCTCCCTCAAGGCGGCGAGCGTCTCATCGCGGGAGAGGCCGGAAAGATCGACCCGCCAACCGATCTCACGAAGGCCGGCGTCGAACAGATGAACGTGCGCATCGATGAACCCGGGGAGGACCGGCCGGCCTTCAAGGTCGATCGTCTCCGTCCCCTCACCGGCAAGGGCTCCGATCTCATCGCTTCTGGCGACAGCGAGGATTCGATCGCCGTTTATGGCGATCGAATCGGCCTCCCTCGCCGGGAAGACGATCCCGTTCGTCAGGATTAGATCCGCTTTCATTCCCACCCGGTCGCGCTCCTTATACCGGCTTCACCCGGCGGATCGTATCCGTTCCCCTCACTTTTGAATCGCAAGCCCAGCGATCTTCATGCCAGGGAATTCTGTGATCTTTTCTCCTGTCTTCATCCCGGTGGCCGGATCGATCTGCACGATATCGTGGTGATAGACGTCGGCAACCCACAACAATCCATCGTACCACGCGATCGCCGAGACCGGGAAGACCGATGGATCAAGTTCTACAGGGTCGCCGGTCACCTTGAGCTGAACCCCAGAGAAGATACTTGTAGGAGGGACGATCTCGATCTCGTACAGGCGCTTCGTCTCCCCCTCCAGGTACCAGAGGGAGCCGGCCGGTCCGGGCTCCTCCGCCCAGTCCAATCCCTGCGGGTCGTGGAGGAACGGCTCGTTCCCCACCTGCTGGGAGGCGTGGAAGTAGTTCGTCCCGAACGAGCCGAGGACCTGAAAGCTCGTCGGGTTGAGCTCGTAGATCTTCCCGGAGAGACCGTCGACGTGCCAGACGCGCTCGGGATCATCCGCCCCGTAGGTCAGCTGGAGCGGATTTTGGGCCGGGGCGGAACGCTCGGCGACAACCGCCCCCGTTTCGGGATCGACCCGGAAGATTCGTTGGAACCCATCACCTTGACAGACGACGTAAAGCGACCACTCCCCGTTGAACAGAGCGGGAGCGATACCGCGCGGCCGCGAGGCCGGAGCGGCAAACGACGCGATCTCGTTCCCCTCCATGTCAAGCTTGTAGATCCGGTCGAGGTTCTCGTCCGTGATCCAAACAGCCGGGCCGACTTCGATCGTCACCGAGTCGGTGCTCGTCCGGCCGGAGGCATCGCGGACGGTCAACGTGAGCGTGTAGCTCCCTGCGTGCTCGTACGTGTAGGAGCCGCCCTCCCCGTACCATTCATCCCCAGTCCCGAACGTCCAGTGATAAGTGTCGATCCCACCTGAACCGCTCGATGAAGATCCATCGAATTCGACCGTAAATGGGACGATCCCCGAACTTCCGTTAAGCTCGATTACCGCGTTCGTACTCGGAAAGAGGACGCACCCGAAGAAGCTAAGAGGCAAAAGGAGCACGGCCACCGCCAGCCAACCGGTGAAGCAGATCCTTCTCATATTTCGAAATCCCCCTTTTAATCCGGATTGTACCACGCGCTGAAAACGAAGGGAGGCGCTTTGCTGATATCTAATTCAGAAAAGGATTAATCCTTAGTCATCTCCATATCTTTTCCATTTAAATCCCCGGCGATTACCATGGACATCTCCCGTACTTCTAGTACCCTATCCCCAGTTAACGATGCGGATAAAAGGTAAATTGACATCTAGAAACGAAACTATTTACGGAAAAGAGAGGGGGTGAACACATGGCCAAGAAGGAGATCTTGGATAAGCTGTCGATCTACATCCCGCAGAAGAAGATGGAGAAAAAGCCGGTCGAGAGGCTTATCCGTCTCGGTGAGAAACTTGACCGCTCGGTCAACTACCTCGTAGTCGACGCGATCCTCAAGTACCTCGACCGCGAGGAGAAGAAGCTTTAATGACCGATAGATGCCATATATGAAGCGGGAAGCCCGATCCGTCGGCTTCCCGCTTTCTTATCCGAAAGACGCAGCGAAAGCGGGGGCTCGGGCGATGCGCTCACGCTTCCCAGGGCGACCTGCGTCAGATGCGGATCATCCTCGCCGGGGCCGCTTTCACCGCGTCTACAAGGAGGTGCTGTACTCCGTTCATCGACACCACCCGGAGAGCGGCCGATGAACGTAATCCGGGTCACCTAACCCTCCCTATCGAACGGCCCTTCGGGCGGGGTGGCGACCCCATCGATCACCACGTGGGCGCCAAACGCGCACCGAACAGAGGGACCGCTGTCCTTGAACGTTACCCTTTGCAACCCCCTCCCCGTATAATCGATCCCCAATGAAGATACGTGCAGAAATCGAGGACCGCATCCTCGCAGGCCCCTTCCCGCCGGGGTTTCCAAGGACCGCTGTGTTCCCCGACTATGAGGGATTCGGCATCACCGCTATCCCGTCCTTAATCGAACGGATCCTCGGCCTCGCCGAGGAAGGAGGCCCCCTCGACGAGGCGATCGGCCCGCTCGAATCCGAGCGTGTGATCCTCCTCATCCTCGACGGGCTCGGCTACCGTAAGTTATCGGAGCTGTTCGCCGGCGACCATGATCTCGCCCTGAAAGAACTGGGGGAGAGGGGGAGCTTCATCCCGATCACCTCGGTCTTCCCAGCGACGACCGCCGCGGCGCTGACCACTTACAGCACCGGCCTCCCCCCGGCCGGCCACGGGATCATCGGCTACCGGCTCTATCTCCGCGAGACGGGGGCGATCACCAACATGATCCACCTCTCCCTCGTCGGAACGGGGAACGACGACACGGCGATCGCAGCCGGCCTCGACCCCGATAAGCTGCTCCGGCAACCGACC
>Ga0190360_1000937_pt1 | contig 15489 bp, 15 predicted proteins | sample 48721834_MG_FD_161271 | JGI IMG/M metagenome (GOLD analysis project Ga0190360, IMG submission 161271) | Hydrothermal vent microbial mat bacterial communities from Southern Trench, Guaymas Basin, Mexico - 4872-18-3-4_MG | ecosystem: Environmental > Aquatic > Marine > Hydrothermal vents >... | reverse complement strand
CGGTGAGGACAAGGCTGTCGTGGAGGGGGGATTCGTGGGCAAAGACATCGGTGAATTTTGCCGGCGTGGTCCCAACAGGCAAAGAGGTGAGCGTCCCCTTCTGCATCCTCTCCGAGGTCGAGGGGAGTAAGATCCGTCAGGCCCGCGTCTAGTTCGAACTGCCAGCCCTCATGGCGCAGCTCGGCGCAGGGCCGGGAATGTGAGCAGGAGGCTTTCGGGAGGGTGTTGCTGATCATCCCAGCCACACCCTCCGAGTTCTTGGCATGAGGTTGCCTGCGGGCGCCGCGAGGCACGCCAGGCAGCAGGCATTCTCCGCGCCAGCGGGAAGGCCGGTTTGGCGCAGTCCACCCCGCCAGCGCCGCCTCCATGCCGTTCTGCGCGCGGCATGACTTGGCCCGGCGCAAGCATCCATGATTCGACTCTGCCGCCCTCCCGCCAAAGGCGCCCGCAGTACCACATCGCTATTGTCCCCCTGCCTCCCGCACCCTAAGGTTAAGCTGCCGGCATAGGTAATGACCCCAACCAGCAAGGAGTGCGGGATGAGTGTAGAGCAGCGCTTGCGGGATCTCATCGCAGCCCTGACGGAGGCCCTGGAGGCCGCCAAGACCCAGGGGGCGCAGGCCTTTCAATCCGGCGAATTCGAGGCCGCCGAACTGGCCGCCAACCGCGGAAAGGCCATCGCCGGCATCCTCGAGGGGGCCCAGCGATTGCGGGACGACTGGGAAGCGCTCGACCAGCCCGGCGGGCACGATGGGCGGCCGGAATTCAGCGCCGAGGTCAGCGCCAGCGCTTCCGAGGAAGACCTCATCTATCCCATCCTCTACGTGCTGGAGGAGATGGGTTCGAAGGCATACGCCGCGGAGGCGCTCGACCGGGTCGAAGCGCTCCTTGAAGAGAAGCTCACCACTCAGGAATACGCCGATCTATGCGAGGCCTGGGGCGGACCGCTGCGAGGCCTGCAGGCCAAGCTGGAAACCATACTGCTTCAGCGGGGCCTAATCCACGGCAACAGCCCTCATGGCGTCTGGCATATCACGCCCCAGGGGCGCATCGCCCTGCTCGATCAGCAGAGCTAATCCCCCGCAGCACCCACCAGGGTAGGAAACTCGCCCTTCACCCCATCGGCATGGTGAGACGGCCCGGGGTGCGATGTGTTCGGCCCGCATGCTCAATATCCAAGAGTCCTGCCGGTGAAGTGACAGCCTACCTGGCCCAGCCTGCCTATACTTGAACGAACTTGGAGCCTTTCGCACCACAGATGGGGCAGGCCTCCGGCGGCTTGCCAGGCTCGATGTACCCGTATCGAAATCGCCGAGCTCTTGCAGCGCACGATAGTGCTGCTCCGAAAGAAGTTCATAGTCCATGGCCTCGGCCATCCCCACTGCACTGTCCTTGGGCTTGCGCTGCTTTCGGGATACGAGGGCTTTAGGGTCGTAGCAGACGCTCCGGCGGCCCTTCGGGCTTCCCGGGGCGCAATCCGCGAAGAGGGTCTCGCCGGTCGCTTCGTTATACCCGACCACATCGGGTTCACCGCCCGTCCTTTCCATTTCATACAGCGGTCACAGCTTATCCGCCTTCGCCTCGAGCCTCGCCTGCACCTGCGACCAAGCCGGGCCCGGATGCCGTTCTCGATGTTCCTCGAAGCGGGCCAGCAAATGCCAATGGGACGAGGGGCACAACCCAGATGAAGTGGCTTGGGAAATAGACCGCATTCAATCCAGCATAAACCATCATGACTAAAAGCGCCGATGCAGCAGCATTCAAACGCTGGCGTATGCAGACCGTATAGCTGAGCAGCAAGCTCAACAGCATAGGCACCTTGGCCAAAACACCAGACCAGCCCATGTAAGCATCGACGGAATGCAGGCGGCCAATGACCACAGGCGCGCGGGTGAGTGAAACCATGATCGAGGTCACCACCCCCTTGGCACTCCAGAAAAGGAAAGGTGCCGTCGAAAGCAGAGGGAAGGCTCCAATCAGCAAGAGATTGCCTAGGAAGAAGCCGATGGAGGCATCTCGCCGTCTTTCTCTCCAAGCCCAAACCATGTAGAGAGGCAGAAGGAATATCGCCATTTGCTTGATGCTCAAGGACAATCCATAGAGCAGGAAGAAGCCCCACCTATTCCTGCGCCAAAGGACCAAAGAGGCCACCAGGAAGACAAGCGCGAGGAAGTCGATGTCAGAAATGTGAACGATATGCAAGGTCCAGCGATTGAGCAGCCAGAAGAGCGGTGCGAAGATGGCTAGAGGAATCTGCCGAGCCATGAAAGAGGTGTAAAACATCAGCCATGCGATCATCAGGGAGGCGAGCAGGAAGACCGACCTCCAGAAGATGATCCAATGTTCGTAGGAGCTTAGACCCGCTAGTTGGGAAAGTCCAGATAAGAGATAGAAACCGCCAAAGTAGATCGGGTACTTGCCGTCCTCACGATACTCTTCTTCCAGGATGCGTGCATACGGATTCTGCCCCGCCGCAAGACGGTTTCCCTCCAGGTAGGTGTAATACACGTCATCGGTTGTCGACGGAATGTCCGGCAGGACATTGACTTGGACCCATGCGCCCAATAGCAGCAGAAGCAGAAAGAGTGTGAACGTGCTCGCATCCCTCGCGGCGGCCTTTGATGCCGTTACTGCCTTGGTCAGAAGGCTCAGCGCGGCGATGATGGTCAACCAGAGTGAGAGCGGGAAAAGGCGCACAATGGCATCCGAAAACAGACCGCCTTTATCCGCAATCCGCGTCCACACCAGGACCGCCCCGATCAGATAGAGCAGGACCACCGAGAGAGTTACGGATCGTTCCAAGTAGCTTTCCCCGAACGGTGATCGGAACCAGGGAGGGATGCGATCGCGGGCGATTTCCACACTGAGGCGCAGGAAGAAGACGGCCCCAACGAATGGGATCAACCCCAAAGCGAGACGCAACCACGAGTAGCCCAAGACAAATGCGCGATCGCTCTGACTCGGCTGACGGAAGTAAAGAACAAGGATTGCTACGCTCAGGAGCAGCGAGGATAAGCTGTAGAGCAGGAGTAACCTTCGCCTCCAGGGATTCCCCGGCATCAACACCCTCCCCGATAATGGGCAGCCTCAATCTCGCGTAGCCCCCTGCCTGACCATCCCCCATCAGGCGCTTAATGGGAGGCCTCACAGCGCACCTCCCACCCTCCAAGCTTTCCGAGAGGAGCCGCTGTGACCTCATACATCGCAGCCCGCAGGGGGTCTGGCATATCACACCCCAGGGCCGCATCGCTCTGCTCGAACAGCAGAGCTAATCCCCACGGCGCCAACCAGGGTGGGAAACTCGCCCTTCACCCCATCGGCATGGTGAGACAGCCCGAGGTGCGATGTGTTCGGTCCGCATGCTCAATATCTAAGAGTCCTGCCGGTGAAGTGACAGCCTACCTGGCCCAGCCTGCCTATACTTGAACGAACTTGGAGCCTTTCGCACCACAGATGGGGCAGGCCTCCGGCGCCTTGCCAAGCTCGATGTACCCGCAGATGGGACAGAGGTAGAAATCCACCTCGGATAGGTCTTCACCCCGCGTCGCAGCCTCCAGCGCTAGCGAATAGAGGCGAGCGTGGACCTCTTCGGCTTTCATCGCATAGCCGAAAACGCGCTTGGCCTTATGACCGTCGGCCTCGGCCTGCTCGAGCATGGGCGGGTACATTTCCTTGTATTCATATGTCTCGCCCGCGATGGCCGCCTGCAGGTTCTCGACGGTGGAGCCGATCCCTTCAAGAGCCTTGAATTCGCCTTCAGCGTGGATCCGCTCGGCCTCCGCTGTCGTGCGAAATAGCCGGGCGATATTGGGCAGGCCATCACGCTCTGCTTTCTCCGCAAAGGCCCGGTACTTCTGATAGGCCTGGCTTTCGCCGGCGAACGCAACTTTGAGATGATCCTCTGTGCTCGGCATCTTACCCTCCTTCAACGCGGGCGGGGTCTGCGTTTAGGGTGAGTTGCCCGTGCATGTAGATCGCCGCATTCTGCGCCGCCAGGCAGGCAACCTCCCAACCGCTCAATCAAGCCCTTGATGCTCCCGCAACTGGCTACCCCGCCACAATCCCAAGTGCTAGATATACAAATCCCTTCGTGCATAGGCGACATAGCCCGCCGCCATGCCTACCACTGCGATCCCCAGCGAGATCCACACGTAAGTCATCTCAATGCGCGCCTCGCGCAATAACAACCCTGCGTCGAAGTACTTGAAGGGCGTGAGATATCGCAGGAAATCCAAATCTTCGTTTAGATCCGAGATGATCGAGAGGAAGTAGAGGCCAAGCAAGATCGAGAGTGCAGCCGAGCCAGCTTGTTTGTAGCGCCGCATGGCGCAGCCCAGGAAGACTCCGATCGAGAGAAACACCAACTGCAGCAGGAACAGCGGCAGCAGCGAGCGGTTGAGGAAGACATAGAACTCCCGGTCGGGCTGATAGGATTGCACGCTCCCCACCGTCGCCGCCCAGGTGATCGCCAAAAGCGCCAGGCAATGGATCAGGGCCGCCAGCACCTTGGCCGTCACCAGCTGTCCTCGCGTCACCGGCAAGGTCAGCGAGAACTCGACCGTCTTGTCGCGCTCCTCCTTGGAGATGATGTCGCTGCCCCACATCGCCGCCGCGATCGAGAGCATCAAGGCATACAGGCTGAACATGACGCCGTAGTAGCCGTTGAGCGTGGTCAGATTGAAGGCATTCATGTTGAAGGCTTCCAGGATCGCCTGGGGCATTTGATCCAGCACAGCCAGCATTTCGGGGTTCTCGGCATAGGCGGCGAATTTGGTGAAGCCCATCACCGTAAAGAGCACCACGATCACACCCCAGATGAGCAACGATCGAATGTTGGCCTTGAGTTCGTGCAGGAAGATGTTCATACGGTCGCCTCCTCACGCCACCGAGGGGATGTCCCGCCGGAGGTAGAGCCAGTAACTGCCGATCACCGACACTACGATGGCGATCAGGCTGATCAACACCAAGCCTGAATCGAAGCCGCCATGCCGGATCACCTCATGGGGATTGAAGTGTTTGAAGGGAGTGATCAGCTCCAGCTTGCTTTCGCCGAGCATATCGCCGAAAGCTCCCAGCAGGTACATGCCGAAACCGAGCGCCATGGCATAGGGGGTGACGTTGCGCACCCGCTTCGCGATCAACGAGACCAGCAAGCCCACCATCAGGAAGAAGAGCTGGAACGCGATCAATCCCAGCAACATGCGCGCCATCAGGTCCGGATCGTAGCTCTTCTCGCCCTTGAAGGCGTTGACAAAGCCGAAGGCGCTGGCCCAGACGACCCCCTGCGTGATTGCCAAGCAGGCCAGGACCGCCAGCAGCTTGCTGGTCAGGATGCGCCAGCGCGCCACCGGCTTGGCCAGCAGGAAATCGGCCGTCCACTCCCGTTCCTCGATCGAGACCAATCCGATGCCGTATCCCGCAGCCTGGATGGCGAGTAGTATCTGCAGAAACAGGTAGACAAAACCGAAGAATCCCAGCACGGAGGAAAGGTCGACATTGAGCATGCCAAAGGCGGCGCGGAATTCCGGCGGGAAGCTCTCCATCGTGCGGTTCAGCACCTCGGCATCCTTCGAGAAGGCCGGGTAGAAGGATAAGTAGACCAACACCACCGCCGCCGCCGCCAGCGACCAGTTGATGACCGATCGGAAGTGCATCTTGAACTCGTGCTTGAAGATGTTCTTGCGCATGGCCGGCACCTACTCGTAATAGTGCATGAAGATCTCTTCCAGCGTGGGCTCCTCGATGGTTACATCCGTGACCTGCAAGCCGCTGATCCGCTGGAGCACAGCGTTGATGTCTCCCTTATAGAAGAAGCGCACGGCGCGATTGTTGCGCTCGAGATTGGTCACCCCGGGCATCTCGAAGAGCTGGGGATCGAGCCCGCTGGCCTCGACACGGATCTTCTTGTAGTTGTTCTGCTGCAGAGTGTGGATATCGGCAGTCTCGATGATGCGTCCTTCCTTGATGATCCCCACCCGGTTGCAAAGGCGCTGAACCTCGCCCAGGATATGTGATGAGAAGAAGACCGTCACCCCACGCCCGTTCTCCTCGCGGATGAGATCGAAGAACTTGCGCTGCATGAGGGGATCGAGGCCTGCTGTGGGCTCGTCCAGGAAGAGCAGCTTGGGTTGGTGCAGGAGGCCCTGGACGATGCCCACCTTTTTCTTGTTGCCGTAGGACAGGTCTTCGATGCGGCGGTTCAGCTCCAGCTCCATCAGTTCGGCCAGCTCGTGCATGCGCTGGGTGCAATCGCGGTTGTAGAAGCTGGCCGAGTATTTGAGCAAGTCGATGACCTTCATTCGCTCATAGTAGAACACTTCCGAAGGCAGGTAGCCGATGTCCTGCCGGAGCTCGGGGCCATACTTGATGGCATCCTTGCCCCAGATGGTGGCGCTGCCCGAGGTGGGGTAGATCAGGGACAGGAACAGCCGGATGGTGGTCGATTTGCCGGCCCCGTTCGGCCCGATAAAGCCAAAGATCTCGCCTTCCTCCACCTGGAAAGAGACATCGATGATGCCCCGCGCCTTGCCGTAGTATTTGGTGAGATGGTTGGCTTCCAGGACGCTCACGGCGACACTCCTCGGTTGATCGATTTCATTCCGCTTGTTGCGATTTGAATCCGTCGAGTTCAAGGGCCCATCATACTACCAAGGAGTCCGTATTTCCACCTCCTTCCACGCCCGAACCCGCGCCCGGCTTTGCAGCTCCTCGCCGCTCATCGCGCAATTGGGCCTGCTAGGTTCCTGCCTCTTCTGACTCAACCCGCTGCGCATGGTGGGCATAGCCTTCCTCTTCACTGCAATCAGGCTTGTGCTGATGATCAGCATCAGGTCCTTGCAGAGGCGGGTCAAGCTCCTGATGCACTTCCATCGCCAGATCACAGGCAGCTAGCCTATCCAAGGATCACCCTGCCCGGGCGACGGCACCACATCGGGGGCCTGCATATGCCGTGTGTCAGCCCGCAATCGCTCTCCAGAGAGGGTGAATGGAGTCTGCGGCAAGCCGACCTGGTTCTCAGCAGACACCGCTGTGGGGATCATCACTTCGACAGCAGCGATATCGCAGCCTGGGATTATGCAAATGTTACCTGTATCGCCCCAGATGCGGAGACATTGGTCATGTCTGATCCCGCGCGTTTCCGCTTGGCGCCCTTGCCTTGAGGAGTGGCATCGCGATTCGGTGAAGCTGATGACGCACACAGATATGACACTATTGACTGAGAGGCCAGCTATCGGATAGGAACGTCGCTTATCACGTCCATATTCTTTTGTGTTGCACTTGCGAGTTGAATCTGCAGCCCGTCACATTGCATAAGAGCTGCTTCAATCCACAATCAATCGCGCTCGTTTGAACCGCGCCATCGCCGCCACAAACAACGCCAGATCCAACACAACCAGACTGGCGATGACGACGAGTATGATCTGTGTGGGATTGGCAGCTGCCACCAGTTTTCTAAGCAGTGCTTTGCCATTTGGAACCACATTGAGCAGCAAGAGCGGTACTATCTGCAGAAGCACGAGAGGAAACAAGGTGGCAGTCATCAGGTTCTGCTGAGCCTCTTGCACCGTCGCGGCCCGCAATGAAATCAACACACCAAGGCCTGCGACGAGGCTTGCAAAGAGCAGACTCAAAGCTACATTGGCCAGAACCATGATCGGGGTGTAGAACAAGACCCGGCCATCCCAGTGAGTGATGTTTACCATTACCAAACTCACGAGGAGAAGCATAAGCGTGATCCCCCATGCATAACCCACTGCTACAACGACCTTGCCGAACAGAATGGCCCGATCCGGCAAACGGCTGGCCAGCAACGTCTCCAGTGTGTGTCTTTCTCGCTCACCAGCAAAGGACTCGGGGATCATCATCCCTGCCAGCATCATAGGGATGAATACTGAGGCCAAGAGCGACCAAGGTCCCTCCACCAGCGCACGTCCGATTTGCAAGGGAAGATAGATGCCCAGCATAACCATTGGGATTAGAAAACCTAACACCCCCCTGATTCGACTGCCCCCAGAACGAAGCAGCCCTTTCCTTTCCTTCCACATCACAGTCAGAATATCGGCGATCATCTCTCTTCCTCCATCAAGGTCAAGAAAACCTCTTCCAGGCTGGGCCTGCCCCGATGAACCTCTTCCACCTGTATGCCTGCGCTCACCACTAGGCTGACTATTGGCGCAGCATCCACACCTTCGCGCAAATCAATAGTCAGGCGCTCGTTTTCCACTTCAGCGGCAGCAACATCAACATGCGCTCGCAGCAGATTCAGGACATTATCATCGAACCCACGCCCAATAATCTCCAGCCGGGGACCACCGGCCTGGGCGCGTAATTCATCGGGATGGCCAATCGCCATCAGCTTGCCCTCACGAATCACAGCCACCTGACTGCACAACCTCTCTGCCTCCGCCATGTTATGGGTGGTCAAGAAGACCGTCACCCCCTCACGGGCGGCCAGGGCTTCCAGATCGTCGCGGACCATCACCGCAGATACCACGTCGAGCCCGGCCGTGGGCTCATCCAGAAAGATCAGGGGTGGACGGTGAATCATGGCCCGGGCCAGAGCTAGTCTCTGCTTCATGCCTTTGCTCCACGTTCCAACACGCTCTTTTCGTCGCTCCCACACTCCCATATGGGTGAGCAATTCTTTGATGCGAGCCTGCCGTTTGGACGCAGGCATCCGCCAGATCCGACCGTAGAATTCCAGGTTGTCCTCGGCGCTCATTTGCTCGTAGAGGCCAGGGTGTTCGAGAAGTGCTCCACAGCGGGCGCGAACCTCATCCGCCTGAGTCTGAGTATCGAAATTGAGCACCTCGGCTCGCCCGCTGGTTGGCTCCAGCAGACCCAACAGCAGATAGATGATAGTGGTCTTGCCCGCGCCGTTGGGACCCAGCAATCCGAAGATGATGCCGGGTGGAACTTCCAAAGAGAGTCCGTCCACGGCTCTCACCGTATCGAAGTCGCGGGTGATATTCTCGATACGAATAGCTGTCTCAGTCATACTTGATCCTTCTCTCGCATATTATGATCCGACTTTAGCGCCCTCGTGGCGGTGACGGTTGGCGTGTAGCTCGTAAGCAAATCGTTTTCGCCTTCAGGGCAAGCGTCCTCTCAATCCGCTCTTCATCTAAATCCTTTGAGTTCCCTCTAATTTCCTATTCAAGAGCCATCATCCGGTCGAGTTCTGCCTCTGAAAACCACCTGCCAGCTGCCATAACACCAAGGATATCTTGAATACTTGCGATGTCTTGCAACGGATTGTTGTTCACCAAGATCAAATCCGCGCGTTTCCCCACCTCGATTGTTCCAAAATCGCCCTCTCCGACCATCGCTTCGATGACTTCCGCAGCGTTAACTGTCCCGGCGCTAATGGCCTCATAGGGCGAAAACCCATTTTCCACCAGGATCCTCAACTCATCATGGATGGAAAACCCAGGGACAACCGCCATGATTCCCGAGTCGGTCCCCAACAAGAGCGGAACCCCAGCCTGGTGCAATTCGGTGAGCACCCAGCGATCGATGCTGTATTTATAGACCGCCAGATCCTCAATCCCACTGAATTGAAGTTGATGTTTCTCTTTTCCAAGCCGGAGAAGATCAAGATAGGCCGATGGGATAAAGCCGATCTCGGGGCGGGCGAGGAAAGCATCCAACTCAAACAGCTTATGCTGAATGACATCGTCGACCACCATGGTGGTACATATTGGAGTTCCGTATGTGCGCAACTCCTTGAGGATATGCTGCATGGTCTCTGCATGTAGATGGGCAAACACAGCTTCATTAAAACCTGAAGCTAGATCGAATTGCCCCATGGCTGAATTGATTAGATAGCTCAGCCATGCATCAGGGGCAAGTTGCTGCTTCCGATCATATTCGATGAAGGCGAACAACAGCTCCTCGACATGGGCAATCTCGTCCATGCCAGCGGCCAAAATGTTCTCCAGCCCAACGGCATAAGGCACATGACCCGCGCTGTACATCTCGAGTTCTTTTGCTGCTATCAGAGCCTCGCGTGCGTCCTCCGGAGACAGGTAAGAATAGAGCTTCAAGAAATCGAAGCCGAGCTGATGGTTCTCTCGAACAAGGCCCCGGGGATCACTTAGCGGGCTAGCGAAGAGTATTTTGCCGGTGGCGTAGATGGTTGGTCCGATTCGAGTCCCGGCCTTGATTTGATCTCGCCACTCGAGTACATACGTCAAATCTTTGCCCGAGGGACCGAAATCTCGAATTGTGGTTACGCCATTGGCAAGGTAAAGGGTAAGGGGCGATACGGGCCATGCGTCTGCATCCCAATCCTGGTTGGTGTGCATATGCATGTCCGCCAGACCGGGCATCAGGTACGCACCCTCGCCGTCGATGATCGTGGCATTCTCGGGTATCGTCACACTTCTCCCAGGACCAACGGCAATGATCCGATCCCCCTCAACGAGTACGATCTGATCTCTTGTGATGATCTCGCTGGTCATGGGAACCACATTGACATGGATGAAAGCCGTAAACCCCAGATCTGAAGCCTGCTGGGGACCGTGTTGTTCTTCCAAATTACAGCCCAATAGAATGGCAACTAGTAGAAACAAACTCGTCATCGCCCAAACGATCCTTTTCATAGCTCCCGATTCCCCTTTTCTTTCACAAAATCCCTTTTCAGGGGATACCCAATGGTTCAAGACAATATCTCTTGCATGCCCCCTCAACTTCGGACGTCGTCCATTCTCTTCAGGTAGTTGAACGGCGCCCCATCACGGCCCGAGGTCACTTCCTTGCGCGTCTACTCCAACCCGCACTTCTGTAAAAAGATTTCGCGGCTCTTCACTGCCCAATCCGGCGTGCCCAGCACCCGGCTCAGCGTTTCAGGGCAAGCTGCTTCAAACCTTCTCTTTCCTTGCCGAGATGGATCTGACCATCATGATCGAAGGCTCGTTGCATGAGACGGCATTTGATTTCGCTCCAGGATGCTTCTCCTTTTATCGACTAAGGATGTCATAACTCAAGACAACACCTAGAAATCTTGGCACAGAGCTCTGTGGCATCGCGATGTGGAGTTGCCCCGCTTTGGTGGACAGTTGAGGGCTAACCCATCATGCAGCAAGAGCGTGCTCCTCTTCATACCTTTAAGTGGCGGGTTATAACCGAAAGTTGTGGATTGGCATGATAAAGAAAGGCGGCGTATCCTTCGGGTGACGAAACCCAAGACCGGCCTAAGCCGGGGAAAGGATACGCCATGCTTGAGCTTATCACGAATGAGCCCGATGGAACAGCGCAAGGAGTTAGTCAAAGCCTGGATGAGCTGGCGCGCGAGGGCGCCCGGCGCATGATTGCGGAAGCCTTGAAAGCTGAAGTGGATGAGTACATCGAGAAGTCGAGCCATTTGCGCGACGAGCGGGGATATGCGCTGGCCGCCGAGAGCGCACCCTTACCCTGGGCGCAGGTGCGGTGATCGCTCATACAGACAAGCGCCCTGGTAATTCTGTCTCTCAATCCGCATTCGCCAGAACGCGCACCTGTTCTGGTAGCCCCTCCAGGCCCTCACATGTCAAATGCGTCTTCTCTTCCCGCAAAATTCCGAGTACAATTTACGACCTTCTGTCTGGCGGGAAAGCATCTTCTCATGATCGTTAGTGGCCCAAATCGGACGCTTTCGTGCCTAAACTTCCTTGGCCATACCTCAAGTTAGTCTACACAAAGCGAGGAGCTCAAATGCTCACAGTAGAAGTCTCGCACCTGGCCAAACACTTTGGCGAGATGCAAGCAGTGGCGGACGTTTCGTTCGCAGTCGAGCCGGGGGAGATCTTTGGTTTGCTTGGCCCCAACGGCGCAGGCAAGACCACGACAATTCGTATGATGCTGGATATCTTCAAGCCGGACGCCGGCACCATCCGCATCTTCGGCGGCGAGATGGACCTCCCCAAGAAACGGCGCATCGGCTACATGCCCGAAGAGCGAGGTCTCTACAAAGATCTGAAGCTGGAGTCCACGCTCCTCTATCTGGCGACGCTTAAGGGGCTGGACGAAAAAATCGCTCAGCGCCGCCTCGGCGAGTGGCTGGAGCGGTTCGACCTGACGGAACATCGCCAAAAAAAGGTGCAGGAATTGAGCGCCGGGATGCAGCAAAAGGCGCAACTCATCGCCACACTGCTGCACGACCCAGACTTGATCGTGGCTGATGAGCCGTTCGCCGGCCTGGACCCGGTGAACACCCGCCTGGTCAAGCAGATCCTCGAGGAGCAGCGGCAGGCAGGCAAGTCCATTCTGATGTCCACTCACCAGATGTATCAGGTGGAGGCGCTCTGCGATCGCATCGTTCTCATTGCTGAGGGGCGGTCGGTGCTCTATGGCGCGGTGGACGAGATCAAGGGGAGCTTTGCCGGCAATGCGGTGGTCATCGAAGGACAGGGCGATTTCAGCGGCATCCCCGGCGTGCTAGAAACTCGTAGGCAGAATGACACCTGGCACCTGGCGCTGGAAGCCGGCACAGACCCCCAAGCCGTTTTGCGCACGCTGGCCACCCGCGAGAACGTGAAGATCCAGCGCTTCGAACTGGAGCAGCCTTCACTGGACGATATCTTCATCAACGTGGTGCAGAACGGCGCGCCGAAGTTGGAGGCCGGCCATGCGTAACCTCTGGTTGATCGCCAGGCATGAGTACCGCGCCACCGTATTCAGACGTGCCTTTATCCTCGTGACCCTGGCAATTCCATTGGGGTTGTTGGCGATTAGCGCGCTGGCAATCCTTGCGGAGACATCCAGCCAGAATAGGCTGCCAGTCGGCTATGTGGATCGGGCTGGCGTGCTCGACCTTTCTCGAAAATCACTGGCCTCCATGACGACAGGCGTCGATATCCGCGCCTTCCCTGACGAAGAGACTGCACTGGCTGCCCTGGAAAGCGAAGAGATTCAGGCCTTCTTTGTCTTGCCTGCCGACTACCCGGATGCCCTCCAGACAGATCTCTACTATTTGGAGGAGCCGCCGAGCACCGATGTCTGGCGCGATTTCAGCAGCTTTGTGCGCGCCAATCTCGTGGCCAGATACCCGCAGGGCATGCAGATGCGACTGCTCGAGGGGCCTGACGTGACCGTGCACGACATCGTCAGCAAGCGGGAGTTCAGCCAGCGAGACATCGTCAACATCATCCTGCCTTTCGTGGCCAGCTTATTCTTCTTCATCGCCACAATGTCGGCCTCCGGCTATATGCTGCAAGCGGTGGCCGCAGAAAAGGAAAACCGCACGATGGAGCTCATGATCACCTCCGTGACGCCGGGGCAACTCATCGGCGGCAAGACGGCGGGGCTTCTGGCGGCAGCCTTGACACAGCTGGCCATCTATGTCGTCGCTGCTGTTATCGGGCTGATGATCGCCTCCTCCCGTATCGAGGCGCTCCAGCAGCTGACGGTGCCGTGGACATACTTGGGGGTGATGGGGCTCTTCTTCTTCCCCTCGTATGCTCTGATTGCCGCGTTGATGGTGGCCATAGGCTCGGCGGTGACGAAGATTCAGGAGGCCCAGCAAATATCCGGCCTTCTCAACCTCCTCTTTGTACTCCCGATGCTCCTGCTGGTGGTTATCCTCAGGAACCCTGGCCACCCCGTCAGCGTATTCCTCTCTTTGTTCCCCACCACAGCTTTCTTGACCATCTCCCTGCGATGGGGCCTGGGGACGGTGCCGCTGTGGCAAATCGGGGTTGGCTGGATCTCACTGGTCGCCACAACGCTTTTCATGGTGTGGGCAGCGGCACGGATCTTCCGGGCAGGCATGCTGCGCTACGGCCAGCCACTCAGGCTGAAGGCCGCCGTGGCAGTGCTGAGGCGGGGCTAGGAGGATGACATCCATGCGAAGCGTCTGGCTTGTCATCCGGCATGAAGTCCGAACGACGATCAGGAGGCCCATGTTTTGGGTCATGACCTTTCTGATGCCGGTCCTGCTGCTCGCGCCCCAAATCTACAGCGCGATTCAAGATAGCGGCCTGGACTTAGGGGGCGTTGACACCGGAAAAACAGAGGAGGTAAGCGCCGCCGATATGCCCGTGATTGGCCTGGTGGACGAGGCGGGCCTGATCGTCGAAATGCCGGAAGATTTCCCCCCCAACCTGTTCCGGCGCTACGCCGATGAAGCGGCTGCACGGGCCGCCCTGGAAAGGGATGAAATCGAACAGTACATTCACATCCCCGCTGACTACATTGCTAGCGGGGACATCATCGTCTACGATAAGAACTTTCAGATCATGGCCGGCAGCGAAGACATGGGATCCGCCTTCTATAGCGCCAGCGAGGGGATGCTTGGCTACCTCATCGCCCTCAACCTGACTGGTGACGCGCAGTTGGCCGCCGCTCTGCGAAGCCCCATCCCGGAGGCCTACGCGGCGCGACACGTCATCAACCCGCCCGAGGAAGCCGACGGAGATGCCCGGGCAATGGCTGAGGTTGTCTCGCGTGTAATGCCCTATTTGTTTTATTTCATTTTGCTGGTAGGAAGCAGTTACCTCCTGCGCAGCGTCGCCGCCGAGAAAGAAAATCGCACCATCGAGGTCTTGCTGCTCAGCTTGCACCCCCGCCAACTGATGATGGGAAAAATCCTGGGTCTAAGTGTGGTGACGTTGATTCAACTGGGCGTCTGGTTCGGGGGCGGCCTGTTGATACTGGATCGCGGCTCAGTCTTGATGGACGTTTCTGGCTTCGCCTTCTCGCCGGGCTTCATCGCCTGGGGAATCCTCTTCCTGGCGCTGGGCTTCCTGCTCTTCGCCTCGGTCATGGCTGCGGCGGGGGCAATGGCCCCCACCGCCCGCGAGGCCAATCAGGTGATCTGGCTGTTGATCCTGCCGCTCATGCCAACGCTGATGTTCAGCAATCTCTTCCTGGAGGAGCCAAACAGCCCACTGGTATTGTTTCTAAGCCTCTTCCCCTTCAGCGCTCCGAGTGCCATGGTGACGCGGCTGGCGATAACGCAAGTGCCTCTCTGGCAGATCACCTCCGGCCTTGGGGGATTGGCTCTCACAACCTATCTGATGGTTGTGCTGGCGGGGCGCTTCTTCCGCGCCAGCAACCTGCTCTCCAATGTCCCATTCAGCCTGCGGCGATTCGCAACGGGCTGGCGGGAGTGGGACAAATAAGGAGGGGAAGAAGTGGGAAAGTAGCTTCTATCCGCAGGCACTGGGAGGTAGAGAACAAGCTTCATTGGTGTCTGGATGTGGTTTTCAGAGAGGACGAGAGCCGTGTGCGCAAGGGTCGTGCCCATGAGAACCTGGCGATCATGCACAAGATCGCACTCAATACCCTAAGGCAAGATAAGAGCAAAAAGTGCGGAGCCAAGGGCAAGCGCCTGATCTGCGCTATGGATGACGAATATCTCCTCAAAGTGATCCGTTTATGAAAACGCGATTGCCCTGCAGTTCTCCGGCTTGACCGTGCTTGCGAAGTATTATATATTATATTTGCTACTTAATGTGTTTAGGGGGACTTCCAATTCTCGCTGGTATAGCCAATTACGTGGGTAGGTGG
>Ga0190360_1000934_pt1 | contig 15526 bp, 14 predicted proteins | sample 48721834_MG_FD_161271 | JGI IMG/M metagenome (GOLD analysis project Ga0190360, IMG submission 161271) | Hydrothermal vent microbial mat bacterial communities from Southern Trench, Guaymas Basin, Mexico - 4872-18-3-4_MG | ecosystem: Environmental > Aquatic > Marine > Hydrothermal vents >... | reverse complement strand
GGCTGTAGGTGTGGCTGTGGCCGGGGGCGTGACGGGGGTCGGCGAAGACGTGGGTGTGGGCGTCGGCGTGGGTGTGGGTGGGGGCACATACCAGGGGGTGTCGTCGGTCCATTCGGGGCCGTTGATCACGCCACCATAGATCCGGGTTCCATCGCTCGGGCCGGCGGGATGCCCGGAGGTGTCGTGGATCAGGTTGCCATAGCCCTCTTCGAGCGCATAAAGGGCGACCGTCTCGCCATCTGCGGCCGCCGGACCGGCGGGCGGCGCGAAGCTGCCGGCATAGCGGAGCACGTTCGAGAAACGCAGGTCATCGATCCAGCCCACGAAGGAGGGGTGATCGGGCACCTTGCGGTGCTTCTCGGCGCCAATGACCAGGAAGGGGTCGTACAAGGAGCAATCCTCGGCCCCGCCAGGGCCGCAGGCGATGGGCGGGACGTAGTCGTCGGGATAGGAGATGTCGCCATCGGGGCCGTCCGCCTCGGCCTCCAGCGCCCCATCCACGAAGAGCCAGAGGTAACCGTCGGCTCGCCGCCGCTGCAGGGCGACATGATGCCAGTCGCCGTCGGCGAGATTCGTGCTGCCACAGAGCGTAAGATCCCCGCTCCCATCCCCCGATACCCCGAACGTCACCCGGCCATTCGCCAGCGAGGCACCGTACTTGCGGTCGGCGCCGAAGCGGTCGCGATCCAGGATCATATTGCCGTAGAGCCAGTTCTGGTTGGCGCCGCAGGTGATCGCGCCCGCGGCGTTCTCGCCGGGCATGGCCTTCAGCCAGAATTCGATCGTGAAGTCCCCGCCGCCGACATCCACAGGCGGGCCAGGATCTGTCGTCAAGGGGTTGTCGATGGGGATGAGCACGCGGTTCTCCTCATCATTGTAGACCCCGTTGAAGCGGAGTGAGAATCCACCCGGTGGATTCCACACAGGCGTGAGGAGTGTGTTCTCGTAGTAGAAGAGCAGGATATCCTCCCAAGTCCACCCGTCCATGGCCTTGTCATAGGAGCCCCACTGCCCCATGCAATCCGTCGGCGTGCATTGGGAGTCGTAGGCCCGATAATACGTGCGCACAAGCTCTGTGCCGCGCACCAGCCGCCAGTTCCAGGTGAATTCGATGGCCTCGTTGGTGCTGGCGTATTCCACGGCCGGGTTGTAGACCTGGTCACAGGTGCTGTCGAAGACGTCGATATCGGGGTGGTCCGACCGCCCGCCGGCCAGGATGCTTGTCCAGGCGTACATCTTCACCGCCATGGCTCCGGCGCGCAGCGATTGGCTGGGCCAGCTGGAAATCCACTCATTGGGCAAGACGTGCCTGACATATTCTTTGAAATCCACCACTTCGACCGTATAGGGTGCATCGGGATCGCAGTAGGGGCTTTCGGTGATCCCCACGCGGATCGTGGCGGGGAGGGGGGCGTCGGCATCTGCGGCCAAAGCCTCCAGCTCGGCCGCGCCCAGGCTCCGGAGGGCTCCGGACAAGCTGGGCCGCTCCAGGATAGGTGGCGGCACGACGATGGTTTTGGGATCGGAAGTCAGTTCCGCCCGCACGATCAAGGTTTCGGCGCGCAGCAGACGGGCCTGCTCCAGGCGCCACTCGCCGTAACCAGGGGCGGCAACGAGGATATCGATGATTTCTGTAGCTGATTCGGCCGATATCCCGTGCCAGAGGATGGCCCCGCTCGCATCGGTGTGCCCCAAGAGCCCAAGATCGGGGACGTTCACGCCAGCCCCAGCGACCGGCCGTCCGGTGGACCGGTCGGTCACATAGACCTCCAGGCCGGTCCCATCCGGCGCCTGAGCCCAGGCGTGCGAGACCAGCAGACCTCCCAGAAGCAGTCCAAAGAGCCCCGGGATCCAGGCCCGCCAAGCGGCTGGGCTTTCTGTGCCAGCGGGCCGAAGAAGAGTCACCCATCGAGTGCGCATCACACCTCGCAGGCGGCGCTGTGGGTCAGCGGCCGCATGACATGCCATTTCATCGCCCCAGTGTTCTGTGAAAGCCATGTTCTGTCAAGGGCCTAAGGGTCTTAGTCCGCCCGCAGGCCTCGAAATTGACAGCGCGCGGGGACCATGGTATATTCTCGGCGACAAATCGATAGCCCCTTGGCACTCTTATCCAGAGAGGTGGAGGGACCGGCCCTGTGAAGCCTCGGCAACCTGCCGGATAACGGTGTGGTGCCAATTCCGCCAGACGGAGTGCTGGAAGATGAGAGGGTGGCCGACGAACGTCATCTTGCCCCTTCTCGCCAAGAAGGGGCAACAATGTTCAGGAGGGTTTCCATGAGCCTGACGTTCATGACGTCGTCGCGCACCGTCTTCACCTCGGAATCAGTCACCGAGGGGCACCCCGATAAGATTTGCGATCAGATCTCCGACACCGTGCTGGATGCCTGCCTGAAAGAAGACCCCCGCTCGCGGGTGGCATGCGAAGTCGCCACGAAAACCGGCTTCGTGATGCTCATGGGTGAGATCACAACCAAGGCCAACTTGAATTACGATGAGATCGCCCGCGAAGTGCTGCTGGAGATTGGTTACGATAGCAGCGAGAAGGGCTTCGACGGCAAAACCTGCGGTGTCCTGGTGGCCATCTCCAAGCAGAGCGGCGACATCGCCCAGGGCGTGAATCAATCACTTGAGACGCGTGAGGGGAGCGTGACCGATGAGGAGGTCGAAACGCTCGGCGCCGGCGACCAGGGCATGATGTTCGGCTATGCCTGCAATGAGACCGAAACGCTGATGCCGATGCCCATCCATCTGGCCCACCGCCTCACGCGCCGCTTGGCGCAAGTTCGCAAGCAGGGCGCGCTGCCCTGGGTGCGGCCGGATGGCAAGGCCCAAGTCACGGTGGAATACAGCCATGGCAGCCCGGTGCGGGTCGATACGGTGCTCGTGAGCACGCAGCATGCGCCGGAGGTTTCGCCGGCCCAGATCCGCGAGGGCGTCATCGAGGAGGTCATCCTGCCCTCCTTGCCCAAGGATCTCGTGGATGATGCGTTGAAGATCTACATCAACCCTACCGGCCGATTTGTGACGGGCGGACCGTTGGGTGATTCGGGCGTCACGGGCCGCAAGATCATCGTCGACACCTATGGCGGGATGGGACGCCACGGCGGGGGCTGCTTCAGCGGCAAGGATCCCACGAAGGTGGATCGCTCGGGGGCATATGCGGCTCGCTGGGTCGCAAAGCATATCGTCGCCGCCGGTCTGGCCGAGCGTTGCGAAATCCAGGTCGCCTACGCCATCGGCGTCGCCCATCCGCTCTCCGTGTTCGTCGAGACCTTCGGCACGGGGCGGCTGCCGGACGAGGAGATCGCGCGGCTGGTCGATGAACTCTTCGATCTACGGCCGGGCGCCATTATCCGCGACCTGGACTTGCGCCGCCCGATCTACCGGCCGGTTGCGGCCTACGGCCATTTCGGCCGCGAGGACCTGGATCTTCCATGGGAGCGGTTGACCCGCGTGGAGGAACTAAAGTCAGCCGCCGGGGCGGCCTCGCCCGCCTCGTAGCCCGGGACCATATCTGCTGGGCTGGCCCTCGAGCGCAACCCACGCCTCGAGGGCTTCGCATTTCGGAGAGGGATCGGAGCCCCGCCACGATATGGGGCAGGAGTGGGTAGCGCTCATGAACCTTTGGGAATTGACAGAGGCGATGGAGACCTTCGTTCGAGAACAAGGCTGGTACGAAGAGCACAGCCCGCGGCCACAAACGGCGCGCAACCTGGCGGTCTCTTTGGCAGTCGAAGCAGTCGAGGTGCTGGAGCACTTCCAGTGGACTCAAGAGGCCTCCGACACTTCCGCACTCGGCTCCGAGCTGGCGGATGTGCTCCTGTACCTTCTGCAGCTCGCACGGGTCGCAGGAATCGATCTGGAACAGGCCACGTTGGCGAAACTGGCCGAGAACCAGGGGCGCCATTGGTGAGTCCCGGCGAGGCCAAGGCGTCTGCCTGCGGCCCGCGAAGCCATGCACGATTTCTTGCGGCTGGCGCTACGGAAGTCTCTGCCATGCGCTACAATTCAGGGGGATGATGGAGACATGCTGAAAGAAGCCGCGCCCCCCGAGGGCGATTTTGCCTGGGCATGGCCCTTCCCGCTGTCGGACCTGACGGCAGGCCTGCGCCGCTATCTCCAGGACACCTCGATACAGTTGCTCGAGATTCGGCCCTCCAATCTGCCTGGCAAGCTGCCCTCGATCGGAAGCATCCAGGCCATCGAGGTCCGTTTCGCGGGGCGAGAGGGAGAGGGGATCTGTCCCCTGGTGGTCAAGGAGCCGAAGGGGACCACGCGCGCGGGGCTGGCGGGTGCCGGCCGGCGTGAGGTGGGCGTCTATCATTCCCTGGCCCCTCATCTTCCGGTCAGGACACCGGTGATGATCTGCGGATCAAAAACCGGCGACTGGCTGGTGCTGGAGCGGATCCCGCCCTATTTACATATCGAAGCCTGGTCCGAAGCCGAATACAAGAGCGCCGTGGCCTTGCTCGGGGACTTGCACGACCGCTTTTGGGGGTTGGGATCCGACCTGAGCGCCTTCCCATGGCTCAGCCGGCCGCTGGAGACGGACTTCGAAGTGCACGTCGCCGCCGCAGCCCAGGCGCTAGACCGGGTGATGCGCGAAGGGCTGCCGCGGGCGCTCGCAGGGGAGCCGGCGCGCATGGCGCTTCTCGAAAGGCTCGTGGCGCATGTGGAGGCCATCGCCGAGCCGCTGCTCGAGCAGCCCATGACCCTCCTGCATGGCGACTATTGGCCGGGTAATATCGCCGTGTTGGAAGATGGCGATCTGGTGGTCTATGACTGGCAACTGGCGGGTGTAGGACCAGGGGTCCTGGATGTGCTGACCTTCACTACCAAGACTGCCTGGCGCATTGAGCGTCCGGCGGTGAAACCCGAGGAGATCGTCCAGCTTTACCGGTCGGCGATTCGAGAAAGACTTGGGTTGCGCTGGGATGAACCCACATGGGCTCGCCTCTGGGACCACGCCGGCATGTGGCGTTTTCTGCAGGAGTGGCTGGATTTGCTGGCCGTGACCCCTGAACCGTTGCTTGAAACCTACGCCGCACCGCTGGAACGTGTTTGGCTCGGCCCGATTGCGGCGGCGGCGCAGAGGCGACTCGGTTGATCTCCACAGCCTCGAAAACGACGAGTGTAGTCCATAGGAACCGGCATCATGCCTGCCATTCAGCCTGAGGTTCTCCAACGCGAGATCGAGGCCATGCTCGAGCATGTAGGCGAGCCCGGGCGCTTTGTACGCGAGTGCATGAAGTTGTTGGAGTACTATGCGGATCGGGCGCGGCGGTCCGGCAGGATCCCCGCCGAGGTGGCCTCGGAGCGGGTCCTGCGAGTGCCCAGGCCCGTTCTTCGCACGCTCTGCGCAGCAATCCATCGTTTAGGTCGCGGCGGGGAGGATGTGGCTTGGCTGGAGTTGGCCCAGGCGCTTTGGGGGAAGAGTTACCGGGAGCCGCGGCTGATTGCGATTTGCATGCTGCGAGAGGCCGAGCTGGAGGATCTCCCCGCAATGGCGGGCGTGTGGGGTGAGGAGAGCGATGACCCAGAGGTCCTTCGCGCGCTGGCCGAGGAGGGGCTGCGGCCGCTTCGAGAGCAGGATCCAGAGGCCTACCTGGGGCATATCGCCGCCTGGCTGGCTGCGGACCGCCGGCAGGCCTTGGCTCTGCATGCGCTCAACGCTTTGCTTGACACACAGGCGTTCGACGATTTCCCGCGCATTTTTCGGCTGCTGCAGGGAAGCGGAGGGAAGATCGTACGGCGAGCCAACCCTATCTTCAGGGCATTGATGGAGCGTTTGGCAAGGCGCAGCCCGCACGAGACCGCCGCCTTCCTGCTGGAGGAGATCAAGCGGGAGCCTTCCGGTGCCGCCAAACTCGTTGAGTGGGCCTTGGCCGATCTTCCCCCTCGTTTGCAGGTGGAGCTCCGGGAAGCGCGGTCCCGGAAGAAGTAACACTTCGCGTGAGGCGTTGTGGGCGCCGGCGCCATTCCAACGCGAAGGCCTTGAGAATCTCGGCATCTGGTATAATCAGGCCCGATGTGACTAGACCGGCGTGTGGCTCGATGGGGCTGCGCGTTGGGCGACCTGCACAAGGAGCAGACGTCATGACGTTAACAAAGGAAGAGAAGCAAGGGCTGATCGGCGAATACCATCGTCATGGAAAGGATACGGGATCGCCGGAAGTTCAAATCGCAATTCTGACCCACCGCATCCATCAGTTGACCGAGCACCTGCGTGAGCATCGCCATGATGAGTCATCGAGGCGCGGGCTGCTCAAGATGGTTGGGCGCCGGAGAAGGCTGCTGAATTATCTAAAGCGGAAAGACGCCGCCGCATACCTCGAGCTTACTGAACGCTTAGGCATACGGCGAAAATAGGCTGGTGAAGCGGACGAGCGGGTGTCGGGATTGCACACTGGCTCGTCCTTTTTTCAAATCTATGCCCGGCTGGGCCTAGGCCCGGAAGGGCAGGCATACGCACCTGGCCCATCGGGCGGGTTGGGAATTGGAGAACGCCCCTCAGGGCTGTAGTCCCTGGTGGTCTTTCTCCAGTCCCTGACCCGCGCGGCCAAGGTGCGGGAGGGATATTTGCATGTTGCAGGAGAAGACCTTCACAACCGAGTTGGATGGAAAGAAGATTTCCATCTCGACCGGCAAGCTCGCCGGGCAGGCGGGCGGTGCCGTGACCGTGCGGCAGGGGGACACCGTGCTCATGGCCACTGCGACCATGAGCCGTGAGACGAGGGAAGGCATCGGTTTCTTCCCGCTCACGGTGGATTACGAGGAGCGCCTCTACGCCGGAGGCCGCATCCCCGGTTCGTTTTTCCGGCGTGAGGGCCGGCCGAGCGAGGCTGCCATCCTGGTGGCCCGCCTGACCGATCGATCGATCCGCCCGCTCTTCCCCAAGGACATGCGCAATGATGTGCAGGTCATCATCTATGCGCTGTCCGCGGACGGCGAGACCCCCATCGACATGCTGGCTATCCTGGGCGCCTCCGCAGCCCTGACGATCTCCGACATCCCCTTCTTGGGGCCGGTCGGCGCTGTGCGGGTGGCCCACGAGGGCGAGCGATTCGTCTTCAATCCAACCTATCAGATCACCGAGGCTTCGGATCTGGACCTGCGGATCGCCGGCACGCGTGAAGCATTGCATATGGTGGAGTGCGGCGCCAAGGAGGTCGAGGAGCCGGTTTTGGTGGCCGCCTTGGAAGCCGGCCAAGATATGATCCAGCCGTTCATCGACCTGCAGCTCGAAATGCAGGAGGCCGTGGGCAAGCCCAAGCGCGAGTACATCTCCTTCAAGATCGAAGAGGAGATCAAGGAGCATGTGGCGAATTGGCTGGAGGGGCGGCTTGATGCGATGCTGGCCAAGCCGCTGACCAAGGTTGAGCAAGACGAAGCCCTGAACAACCTGCGCGATGAGCTCGTGGCCGCGTTGGGCGGCGAGGGGGGCCTCGACGAAACCGCACTCAAGGACGCCTTCGCAGACCTTTTCGGGCAGGCCGTGCGCCGCAAGATCCTGGAGGAGGGCATTCGCACCGACGGAAGGGACCCGAGCGATATCCGAGAAATTAGCGCAGAAGTGGATATCAGCCCGAGAGCGCACGGCTCCGGCCTGTTCACCCGTGGCGAGACTCAGGTTCTGACGCTTGCCACGCTTGGGACGCCACGAGAGCGCCAGGAGTTGGACGGCCTATCTCCCATCGAAGAGAAGCGCTACATGCACCACTACAACTTCCCGCCCTTCTCGGTGGGGGAGACGCGCCCGCTCCGCGGGGCTTCCCGGCGCGAGATCGGGCATGGTGCCCTCGCCGAACGCGCCCTCCTGCCGGTCTTGCCCCCGGAGGAAGAGTTCCCTTATACCATGCGGCTCGTGTCGGAGGTGCTCTCCTCGAATGGGTCGACATCGATGGCCTCGGTGTGCGGCTCCACGCTGGCGCTGATGGATACTGGGGTCCCGATCCGGGCGCCCGTGGCGGGGATCGCGATGGGATTGATCAAGGAGGGCGAACGCTACGCCGTGCTGACTGATATTCAAGGTCTGGAAGACCATATCGGTGACATGGACTTCAAGGTGGCAGGCACGCGCGAGGGCGTGACGGCCCTGCAGATGGACATCAAGATCCGTGGCATCTCAGCTGCCCTTATGTCGGAAGCGCTGGACCAGGCGCGCAAGGCCCGCTTGTTCATCCTGGACAAGATCGAGGAGGTCATCCCCGAACCCCGGGCCGAGTTGAAGCCCCATGCGCCCCATATGACCATCGTGAAGATCGACCCGGAGAAAATCGGGGCCGTCATTGGCCCAGGTGGCAAGGTCATCCGCAGCCTCCAGGAGGAGACCGGCACGCGTATCGATATCGAGGATGATGGCACGGTCTTCATCGCCGCCACGGACCGTGAGAGCGCTGATCAGGCCCGCGAGATGGTCGAGAGCCTCACCGAGGAGGCGGTTGTGGGCCGCATCTACACCGGCCGTGTGGTCCGGACGACCGATTTCGGCGCCTTCGTCGAAATCTTGCCCAGCGTGGATGGCATGGTGCATATCTCCCAACTCGACTCCGAGCATGTCGAGAAGGTCGAGGACATCGCCAAAGTGGGCGACGAGATCACCGTCATGGTCACCAACATCGACCCCGACGGCCGCATCCGTCTCTCCCGGCAGGCCGTGCTCGAGGGCTGGACTCCTGAGGAGGCCATGGAGCGCGATCGCAAGCCCAGCCGTCGCTCGGGAGGCCAGCGCAGTGGTGGCGGGCGCAGGGGTGGTTCCTCCCGCTCGAGGGGACGGAAGTAGCCGGCCGAGCCAAGGCTGAAGGATCAAGTGCTTTCAGGGGCTGTCCCAAAAGGGCAGCTCCTCTTTCATCCCATGAGATTCGCCGCGTCCGAGGCCAGAGTTTCGGGCAATCTTGCCGGTCGTAGTCGGCGCCAAGCAGGCTGGGGAGACGGCGGCGGATTTGTGGCATTCGGAGGCTTTCGATACAATCCTGGGAAAGCGTTTGCAACTTCCGATTTTGCATCATCTCGAGAAATCTGGCGTATGACTGAACCCATCGATCCAAAGCGACTTGAATCACCCCCCTGGCAGCAGGGCACCCGGCTGGTGGCGGGTGTGCTAATCATCCTGATGGGGATAGTGGTGCTGTACCTGCTGCGCGGCCTGGTTGCCATGTTCCTGATCGGGCTGCTCATCGCCTATATACTGCACCCGTTTGCTAGCTGGCTCGAGCGCAGGGCGCGTTTTCCGCGTTGGGCGGCCTCGCTGCTCGTGCTGATCGCCTTCTTGGCGCTGGTGGCGGGTCTGGCGACCGGGGTGGGATTTGCGCTCTCCCAGCGCATTATCGCCTTAGGCGCCTTCCTGGGCGATATCGCCACTCAGCTTCCGGAGCAGATTCGCGAGTTGCTGGGTGTCGAATTCATGATCGGGCCCTGGCGCATCGATTTCGGCGGCGAGCAATTCTCGCAACTGCTCTCGGATCTGGCCTCCTCGCTAAGCCCGGTGCTGAGTCAGGCGGGCTCCTTCCTGGGTTCGCTGGCCATCGCGGCTGCGAATGTCGTAGGGCGCTTCGTCATTGTCCTGATCATCAGCTTCTATCTGCTGCTGGATTTTCGCAGGCTTCGACCAGCCCTCTTCGATCTGATACCCGGCCCCTATCAAGCGGACTATGAATACCTGGTGCGGGAGGGCGACCGCATTTGGCGCGCCTTTCTGCGTGGCCAGCTCCTGCTGGGTTTGATCGTTGGCGCGGTGGTGGGCCTCTCCATGACTGTCGTGGGCCTGGAATTCCCGCTGGTCATGGGCGTAATTGCCGGATTGATGGAGATGATCCCGATGTTTGGGCCGGTTATCTCCACCGTCATTGGCGGATTGGTCGCGCTTGCTCAATCGAGCAACATCTGGGGCATGAGCCCGCTCGGCTTTGCCCTATTGGTCTGTGGCATCTTCGTTATGATTCAGCAGATCGAGAATGCCTACCTGGTGCCGCGCGTGATGGGCGAGAGCCTGAATTTGCATCCGCTGGCCGTCTTCCTGGGGCTGCTCGCAGGCGGAACGCTTGGTGGCGTGATCGGCATGCTGCTTGCCGCGCCGGTTGTGGCGACCCTGCGTTTGTTGCTGGGTTACTTGTACTACAAGGTGATCGATGTCCAGCCCCAGGCTGCACCGGTCATGGAAGCACGGGCGCCGCGCCGGCGTATGGATGCCTTGGCCAGACGGCTGCGGGCATGGCGGGAATCACTTCCCCTTGGGGGCGGTGCACCTGAGAAAGATGAGGGTTCCGAGTGAGTGAACAACCGCGCGTGCCGGTTTGGAGCTCGGCCACGAAAATCGTGGTGGCGGTGGGGATCATGGCGCTTCTGGTGGCGCTCCTATTACGTTTCCTCAATATCATCCCCATGTTGATCCTTTCCGCCATCCTCACTTTTCTGGTGGTGCCGGTGGTGCAGTTTCTCCATCTGCGGATCAGGATGCCATGGGGCTTGGCTGCCAACTTGGCCATGCTCGTCGTGGTGCTGCTGATCCTTGGCGCTTCCACAGCGACGGGCCTGGCAGCCATTCAGCAATTGCAAGGTTTGGTGCTGTTTATCCAGCGCTTCTTGCTCTCGCTCCCAGCCACGCTTGAGGAACTAAGCGCACAGCAATACGTGCTGGGACCCTGGGTGCTCGATTTGTCCCAATTCGATCTCGCCTCTATTACGGAGCAATTGCTGGGGACGGTACAGCCTATTCTCGGTCGAGTCAGCGGACTGATCGCTTCTGTCGCCACCGGAGCAATCGAATCGATCGCCAGGGTTGTATTCGTGCTGGCAATCACCTATTTCATCACCTTCGATTACCGGCGCATCCGCTCTGCGCTGCTCAAGATTTCCATTCCAGGGTTTGAAGAAGACTTCCACCGCCTGCGCATCGCCCTGTCACGTATATGGCACGCCTTTCTGCGCGGGCAACTGCTTGTGGTGCTCATCACCGGTTTGTTGACATGGGTGCTTATGACTGCCCTTGGCGTGCGCTTTTCCCTTGGGCTGGGCATCCTGGGAGGGCTGGCAAAATTCATTCCCATCGTCGGACCCACCACCGCTGGCTTGATCGCCGCGCTGGTCGCTCTTTTTCAACCCGGGAACTGGTTCGGGCTGACACCGCTGGGCCACGCAGTTCTGGTTGTCATCTGCGTGATTGTGCTCGACCAGGGCATCGACTACCTGCTCATCCCCCGCATCATGGGCACTACGCTCAATCTCCACCCGGTCGTCATCCTGATCGGGTTGCTGATCGGGGCCAGCCTGGCCGGCGTGCTTGGGTTGCTGCTTTCTGCGCCCACCATGGCATCGGCGATCCTGCTGGGAAAGTATACCTACCGCAAGATGTTCGATCTCTCTCCGTGGGATCCTCCCATTGACGTTCTGGGACGGCCGGCTCCCCAGGATCCGATCTTGCTTCGCTGGCTCCGGGCCTACCGGGCACGCCGGAAGCAGCCTGAGGCCGGCGGGGACGGCTAAGAAAAGAGCGCAAATGCAAGGAACTCGACCTTGGAGATCGCTTTGTGAGGCTCGCGGCCGCCATAGGCGCGGAGTGGGGCGGTGCGGAATAGTACTGGACTGCGGCCAGGAATCGCGAGGGGCAAATGGGCTGGCTCAGGAAATCAAGAAAGAGCGAGGCCCTCTCCGGAGGGGAGCGAGACGAAATAGCCCCGGCCTTCGCCTATAGGGTCCATTGGGCGCGAGTGGTGCTGGATTGGCCCAACAAGAAGCGTGAGGCCGTGCTTGCCGAACTGGAGCAACTGCTGGCGGACGCCAATTTTGAAGCCAATCCGTTCCAGCGGCGCTATCGAATGCGCACGCTAGAAGGAAAGGCCTATGCAGGGGAAAGCCTGCAGGCTTTGCGGGCCGCACTTCATGAATTGGGAGCGGATCCGAATATCAAGGAGGAACGGGATGACTGAGGAAGCGCCGCTGCGCACGGAGGTTCTCGCAGAGACCTCTAATTACTTGGTGTGGAGGGCAGAGGAACCCGATGGCGAGATGACGCACCATCTCGAGCTCGGCCAGGTTACCCTGCACTTCTTCCAGGAGGAATGGCAGGAGCTGGTGGAATTATTCCGCAATCTGCCAACCTAATCCCAGGTACTGATATCACTGTGAGCGGAGGGTCCCGGCGATCGGATATCTCAAGACGATGCGCCGGTTTGTCGGGCCGGTCCGGGCGTGCTATCATGGGCGATCGTTCTTAGCAGAGGAGGCTCATGCCGCGCCGTAAGGAACTGATCACCTGGGAGGAGGTCTCGAAACTCATCGAGCACCTAATCCCGCAATTCCATGTGGAATTCGATGCCATGGTGATCATCACGCGCGGCGGCATCGTGCCTGGAGGCATGCTCTGTGAGGCGCTGAATATTAAGAATGTCCTCACCGCGGCGGTGGATTTCCCCTTCGAATCGCGGCGTGATCAGGCCAAGCTCCTCGCCTGGCCCAAATTCATTCAATTCCCTGAAGAGGAGCAGCTGGCGGGGCGGAAGGTGTTGATCGTGGACGACGTCTGGGGTTCAGGGAGGACGATCACGGCTGTCCGGGGGCGCGTGGCGGCTGCAGGAGGTGCTCCATTCACCTGTGTGCTGCACTATAACCCCTATCGCAATCTGTTTGGTAACCTGCGGCCGGACTTCTACGCCGCCATCACAGACGCCTACATCATATACCCCTGGGAAATGGATGAAGGCCCCGACAAGATCCTGCTGGACGAGCCCGCCGAGCCCTAGGCCTGTGGAAGAAGGTGATTCTGATACGGTGAGCTGGCCATTCGTTTGACAGCCTGCAGGCCCCCTTGTATAATGAGCCTGCGTTCGCAGGCTAAGGAAGAGTGCCTAGACCTTAGCAAGTGTCTGTGAAGGAGTGTGGCAGAGCAGGTATATCCGAACATGAGGGCACGCGTCGGATAGCACTGGCAGCCAGGTCGGCCTGTGATCGCAGAGGCCGACGCTTTTTCTTAATTGCGGGGGTCGCAAATGACCGAGGCGGGAGAAGATCTTGCTGCACTCTTGGCCGGGCAAGAGCCCCAGGGCTTGCCTGAGCGCGGGGATTTGCTGGAAGGCCATATCATCTCCATCGATAGTAGTGGCATGATTGTGGATCTGGGTCTCAAGCGGGATGGGGTGGTGATGCGCTCCGATCTGGAGCGCCTGCATCCTGAAGAAGCCCAATTCCAGGTAGGCGACCCCATCGCCGTGATGGTGATTGCCCCGGTTGATTCGGACGGCAATCTTCTGGTCTCGGTGGCCCAGGCGCGCGAGAGCTCGGATTGGATCGAGGCCCGCCGCCTGATGGAAGCCGACGAAATCCTCGAAGCCGCCCCATCTGGTTATAACAAGGGCGGCTTGATTGTGCCATTCGGGCGACTGCAAGGCTTCGTCCCGGCCTCCCACCTAAGCAACTTGCCGCGAGGCCTCGAAGAGGAAGAGCGTATGTCGCGCCTGGCAGATATGGTCGGGACAGCCATGCCTTTCAAGATCATCGAGGTCGACCCACAGCGGCGGCGGCTTGTGCTCTCGGAAAGAAAGGCTGTGCGGCAGTGGCGCCAGGATAAGAAGAAAGAACTGATCGAGTCTCTTAAGGAAGGCGAGGTTCGGACGGGCGTCGTCACAAGCCTGCGCGAATTCGGTGCTTTCGTGGATATTGGCGGTGCCGATGGCCTGATCCATATCTCTGAGATCGATTGGCGGCGGATCGAGGACCCCGGCAAGATGCTCTCAGTAGGGCAGGAAGTGGAAACCCTTGTTATCCGGCTGGATAAGGAGAGCAACCGAATCGGCCTGAGCCTCAAGCGTCTCCAGCCCAATCCTTGGGAAGCGGCGGCTGGAACGATCGAGGCCGGCCAAGTCTTGGAAGGCGAGGTTTCGCTCCTGACATCCAAAGGCGCTTACATCAATATAGGGGATAATCTGGAAGGTTTCTTGCAGGTATCCGATGGCGGCGCTGGGTTGGTCCCTGGGGTGAAGGTAAGCGTGCGTGTGGTAGAGTTTGACCCCGGGCGCGAACGGCTCGACCTGGAATTGCTGCCGGAAGAGTCCTGAGGCCTGAAGCGCTCAGACGGAAGGAGGTGAGAGTACGTGGCGACAGTAGTGCGTCGACCCAACGAATCCCAGGAGCAGCTCCTTAAGCGCTTTCGAAAGAAGGTCGCCAAGAGCGGCATCCTGAGCACGGTGCGTCGCAAGCGCTGGTTTGTATCCAAGAGTGAGTTGCGGCGGATTCAGCGAAAGAAAGCCATTCGAAGGCTTAAGCGACGCCAGCGAAAGCTGGAGGCGCGAGGCCGCTAGCAAGAGCGCGGGGGCGGTAGCAGGAAGCACGCCCTCCGTCCGGAGGTGCGCATGGCGAAGAAAGAGGAGAAGATCGTTCTAGAGGGAACTGTGATGGAGGCTTTGCCGGGAACCCAGTTTCGGGTGGAGCTCGAGAACGGTCATGAAGTTCTAGCTTACCTATCGGGCAAGATGCGGCGCTATTACATCCGCATCCTTCGAGGGGACCGTGTACGGGTGGAAATCTCGCCCTACGATCTGACACGCGGGCGGATTACATACCGTTATCGTAAGCAGGCTGCGCCCAGGAGCGAGTAACTGCCGTAGCGCAAACCTCCGGATTGCTCTGGATTGATCAAGCTGCCTCGGCTTGCCCGGGCAGCTTTTCTTTAATGTAGACGAAGGTGCGCCAGTCCTTTTGCCCCAGCATCTCTTGCAGCCGCAGGTGGGCAGCCTCCGCCGCCTGGTTCACAGCCTCAGCTTGCTCGGCGAGGATCCCGGAGAGGATCGCATGACCGGCCGGGCGGATCGCCATGGCGAGGCCCCTTTCGAGAAGATCGATGAGGGTCTTTGCCAGGATGTTTGCCAGGAGTAGGTCAACTCCTGGCTGGGGCTGGGGGTGGCGCGTGAGAAGCGTCTCCAAGCCACCCAGTTCAATAGTCAGGCCCTTCTCGATATGATTGCGGCGGGCATTTTCGCGCGTGGCCTGAACTGCGGCCGGGTCGATGTCCAGGGCCAACACATGCCTGGCTCCAAGGCGCAGGGCGGCGATGCTCAAGATCCCCGAACCGCACCCAAGATCGGCAACCGCTGATCCCGGCCTAAGAACCTGCTCCATTGCTTCCAGGCATAGGCGTGTGGTTGGGTGCGTTCCGGTCCCGAAGGCCATCCCCGGATCAATCCAAACGGGAAGACGGTCGGCGCCTGCCTTAGGTTCATACCAGGACGGCAGGACCAGGAGCCGCCGGCCGATGGGCAACGGCCGGTAGTGCGCTTTCCAGGCCTCGGTCCAATCTTGATCCTCCAGCTCCCGGAATTGGGGTTCGGGGAGCGGCTGGATTTGACTCAAATGCCAGAGGTCCTGCTCGATCTTGTGCCGGATGTGGGGAGTTTCCGGGCTGATAGGTATGTAGGCGCGCACCCATTGGCGATCGAAGCAGGGGGCCTGCTTCTCATCCAGGGCCGGTTCGATCGCCACGCCCTGTGGAATGTGGCGGGAGAGAACCTCGGCGACTGCCTCTGCAAGCTCTCCGTTG
>Ga0190360_1000933_pt1 | contig 15528 bp, 14 predicted proteins | sample 48721834_MG_FD_161271 | JGI IMG/M metagenome (GOLD analysis project Ga0190360, IMG submission 161271) | Hydrothermal vent microbial mat bacterial communities from Southern Trench, Guaymas Basin, Mexico - 4872-18-3-4_MG | ecosystem: Environmental > Aquatic > Marine > Hydrothermal vents >... | reverse complement strand
TTCTTCTGGCAGAGCAAATCCGTCTATATAGACCGACAAAATCTCCAAGCCTTTTTCTTCTGCCTCTGCTATTATCCTCTTTAGATCTTCCACTACCTCTGTATGCACTCTTGCTGCGTCCAACAATCTTCTTGCCTCTTCTTCTAACTCGTCAATGATTGGCTGGAGAATGTCTTTTTTGTTTGGGAAGCTTTCTATTTCTTTTTTCAACATCCTTATCCTTGCTCTTACCTTTCTTTGTTTTGATCTCGTTATTTGAGGGGCTTGATTAATTCTGTCAAAAATCTCACCTTGTCCCATGCCTTCGTCTATTGCCTCTGAAATACGGAGCGTATGAAGATATCTTAAAACAACGGCCTCTACCACATCCTTAACCCAAAGAACCCAGTTAGAAACTCTATAAATCGGGTATTCTGGATGTTCTGGGTTAACCCTTACATAAACTACAGGGTTTTGGGGTATAACAGGACCATCCACAAGTTGAATGAATATCTCTTCTTCTGTGGACTCGTCAAAAAAAAGCGAAATCGGTTGCTTCCATACTCTTGGTTTTGCCCGAACTGTTTCTACGAAAGGAATTTTATGACGCCATCCTGGTCTTGCAACTCGATGAAACTTTCCAAAGCGCTCAATAATCCATCTTTCTGGCTCCTGTACAATAATCACAGAAAAAAGGTAAGCTCCAAGCAAGATAAACAAGACTCCTGTTATAACTAGCGAGGTGGTTAGAAATATTCCAATTCCTACAAAGAAAACTCCTAGCCCTAACAAAATCCACCTTGCTCTCTTGACCAACCTTCTTTGAACTCCTATTTCCGGTTTCATTTTCATCTCCTCCTTTTTGTCTAAATTTTAAATGTTCTTTCTGGCTTATTATACATATTAAAATCGCATCTGTCAAATACTATTCTCTCTTTTTTTGAACTATGTTAAAATAAAAAATATATGGAGATTTCAAAAGAAAAATTGTGGGAAATATTTAACCTTCTCCCCGATTCTTTGAAGGAGGCCGTGCTTTCTGAAGATACTGCAGAGGCAATTTGGAATATTTGTCGAATTTGCAATATTGAAGAGTCAAAGATTCCTCAGGTTTCAAAACTGGTTGGAAATGTTCTAATGGGGCTTCTGCCGCCTAATAGATTAAAAGATCGTTTACAAGAAATTGAAGGAATAAATCCAGAAATAGCACAAAAATTAGACGTCTACATCTCCCACTATGTTTTTGATCCAGTAAAAGAAGAGTTAGAAGAGATTTATAGCGAAGATTAATTGATTTAAAAATTTATGGAATATCCTCTGCCTCAATTTTTGGAAATTAAACCAAAGATTGCCGGTCCTTTAAATTTTCGGCAGTTTCTTTATCTGTTTGGGGCTTTACTTTTTCTAATGATCTTTTATTTCACTAAACCCTTATTTACCTTTATTCTCATTGCTATTCCTACCGTGATAATTGCTGTTGTTTTTGCTTTCGTAAAAGTTAAGGGTTACCCTATTCCCACTTTAATAATACGAGCCCTTTCTTTCCTGGCCAAAACAAAAGTTTATGTGTGGAAAAAGGATGTATCACCAGCGTATGTATTACCTAAAAAACCCAAGAAAAAAGAAGAAGAGGGCGTTACCCCAAAATTAGCAGAGAAAAGCCGATTAAAAGAACTCTCAAAATTAGTAGAAATTCACAGAAGATAAAATATGGATTTACCTATTATTCCTTCAGGAGGCGTGCAGTCCCTCCTACCCATAAAACAAATAAGAGACGGGGTCATTATTCTTAAAGACAATACCCTTAGGGGAATTTTAATGGTTTCCTCGATAAACTTTGATCTTCGTTCTTCTGAAGAGCAAGAAGCAATAATTTACCAATTTCAAAACTTTCTTAACTCCCTAGATTTCTCTTGCCAAATCCTTGTCAACTCGAGAAAAATAAACATCACAGGTTATTTGGAAAAATTAAAGCAAATAGAAGAAAAGCAAGAAAACGAATTGCTCCAAAATCAGATAAGAGAATATCGTAACTTTATTGCTCAATTGGTAGAGGGCGGTTCTATTATGAATAAGGCATTTTATTTAATTGTGCCTTTTTATCTTGCTGAAAAGAAAAAATCCGCCATTTTTCAATTTCAAGGAATGCCCCAACTAACAGAGGAACTCTTTCAACAATATAAAGTTCAACTTTATCAGAGAATGGAATTTTTGGCTTTGGGGTTAAGAAGATGCGCCCTTTGGGCAATGCCCTTAAACACAGAGGAAATTATAGAACTTTTGTGGAGTTATTATCATCCAAAAGAGGCGCAGGTTGGATATTATCCTGAAATTCCTCCAGAATTAATTATTAGTTGATATGCCTTTTTCTTTCCTAAAGAATCTCTTCTCAGTTCCAAGCCGCTCTCAATCACAGGCAATGACCTTGTTGGATTTTATTGCTCCTCCGGCAATAAGAGTGGGGCCTAATTATATAAAGGTAGGAGAAAAACTTGCCCGTTCATATTTTGTATTCTCTTTCCCCCGATATTTAAGCACAGGTTGGCTTTCTCCTATTGTAAATCTTGATATACCAATGGACCTTTCTATCTTTCTTCATCCCATAGAGACTGGCTTAATCTTAAAACAGTTACGGAAAAAAGTAACAGAAATACAGTCGGAAATAATGGAAAGAGAAGAAAAAGGGTTAATTAGAGATCCTGTATTAGAAACTGCCTATCGTGATGTAGAAACTCTACGCGACCGACTACAAACCGCCCAAGAAAGAATGTTTGATGTGGGCATCTATATAACTGTTTATGCTGACACTGAAAAAGAAATGGAAAAAGCAGAGGCTACAATTAGAGCAATCCTCGAATCTCGTCTGGTATATATAAAACCAATGCTTTATCAGCAGGAAAAGGGATTTGTTTCTAGTTCCCCATACGGATTGGATCAAGTAAAAGTTCATACCCGAATGAACACAAGCCCTCTATCCACGCTTTTTCCTTTTGTTTCTTTTGATTTAAGTTCTAACGAAGGAATTCTTTACGGGATTAATCAACATAACAATTCTTTAGTATTGTTTGATCGATTCACCCTTGAAAACGCTAATATGGTAGTTTTTGGCAAGTCGGGTGGTGGAAAATCATATGCAGTAAAATTAGAAATTTTGAGATATTTAATGCTAGGGGTTGATGTAATTGTTATTGACCCAGAAAATGAATATAAGTTTTTGTGCGACGCAGTTGGTGGAGGTTTTTATGATATTTCTTTAAAATCACCAAATCACATTAATCCCTTTGATCTACCTGAACCTTTAGAAGACGAAACCCCCGAAGAAGTTTTAAGGTCAAATATTATAAACCTTGTAGGGCTTTTGAGATTAATGCTTGGAGGTTTAACACCAGAGGAAGATTCTATCATAGAACAAGCAATCACTGAAACTTATGCTGCCAGAGATATAACTGAAAAAACTGATCCTAAGTTGTGGCCCGAACGACTTCCTCTTCTTTCTGATTTAGAATCGGTTTTAGAAACGATGGAGGGCGCAGAATCTCTTGTGCAAAGATTAAGAAAGTTTACTAAAGGAGTGTATTCTGGGTTTTTTAACTATCCTACTAATGTAAAGATGAAAAAGAATATGGTTGTGTTTGGAATAAAGAATTTGGAGCCAGAATTAAGACCTATGGCAATGTATATCATTATGCGCTATATCTGGAATACCATAAAAGGAGAATTAAAGAAAAGAATACTTGTAATTGATGAGGCATGGTGGCTGATGCAGAATGAAGACAGTGCTTCTTTCCTTTTTGGAATAGTAAAAAGAGGAAGAAAATATTGGCTTGGAACAACAACAATTACCCAAGATGTAAATGATTTTATGAAATCAGAATACGGACAACCAATTATCACCAACTCTTCTCTTCAATTACTAATGAAGCAATCTCCGGCAACAATAGCGGTGGTTCAAAAAACCTTCAATCTCACGGATAATGAAAAAGATCTTCTTTTGGAAGCGCCTGTGGGAGAAGGCATTTTCTTTGCCGGAGAAAAACATGTGGCTATTAGAGTTGTTGCCTCATATGCTGAGCATCAAATTATTACTACCTCCCCAGAAGAAGTAGCAAAGATTAAAAAATTAAAGAAGGCGAAACAATGAATGGCTCTTTTTTCTCGCCTGGAGGAATTATAATGCTTATCTTTGCAGGCTTTCTTGATATTATGGGGCTCTGCGAACTTTTATTCTTTTTAATAGGAGGAATAAATTTTTTGGGAGGAAGTACAGTAATAGGGGAGATAATATCAACTATAACTGATATTATTGGGTTAATTGTAATCGGCGGGTGGTCAATAATACGAGGCGGAGGAGATTTAACATCTTTAAAAAGAAAAAGGATGGGTTTAAGGTTTGGGCTTAGTTTTTTGGGAGAAGCGACTCCAGGTATAGGCATTCTCCCTTTTTGGACAATTTATGTTTATAACACCTTAAAATAGTTGAAGATGCGGAAGGCAATCAAACATTATTTCATTCTCACAATTATTTTTTCTCTTGGAATTGCTTTTGGGGCTAAAATTTTTGCGCAAGATTTAAACGTTGGCTATCCATCAATTCCTGGCGCAGAAAAGCCCCAATCTCCCGCCACCCCAATTGTTCTTTATTTAAAATACATTTATAATCTTGCCATTGCTATTGCTGGTATTATTCTTTTTGTCTCCCTAATCAGAGGGGGGCTTTTATATTTTAGTTCTGGTGGAAATCCGGCAAAAATGAAAGAGGCAAAAGAGCGAATACAAAATTCGCTCTTAGGCGTTCTGCTTATTTTCTCTTCTTATTTAATTCTTAATACTATCAATCCAGAACTAGTAATCTTTCCCACATTCAATATTCAACCCTCTAGCCCGCAAAATGTAACTGCTCCCGATCTTTCTGTTGATACAGTAACAATTAATTTCAAGGAAATCCCAATCGGCACTCTCCTAACTGCAGAGTTTTCTGTTTCGTCTTTTATTGCCACTTCTTCTCCCCCTGAGGTTTGCGCGCCTACTTCATCACCAACAAGCCCTTCAGACATTCACCCCCCCACACTTACAGCCTGCGTGTATTCAACTTTTGAGGGGGCTCTACATGGAGAAAGATTAAAAAGAATTCACGAGGTTGCTTCTACTACTTTGCCGGTAGTTGATGAATTAGCCACTCTTTCTCAAAAACTGGTTGATATAATGGAAGAGTTTGAAGAGAAAGTAACACAACTCTATCAAGACGCTGAAGCCTGTGATTGTATACATTGTCAATGTAATGGCTGTGGCGTTCCTTCACTGGGTCAATGTAATCCCTGTCCGCCCTGTACTGGAGACCCTTGCCCAAGGAGAGATGAAATGAACGATTTGAGAGAAAATGTCTTGCCCTCATATTATGAAGATGAAGACGATCCTATTCCTTGCAGAATGATTATTATTGAATATCTTTCTGGGGCATTTAATGCTTTTTTAGATGATCACTCCCAACTAGTAAGAAATGAAGATTATCAAGACCAATCTTATTGGTATAGTTTAGAAGCCGAGAATCTGAGAAATTTAATAGAAAACTGTATCGCTTCGGGAGAAATTACCCAAGACGAGTATGATTATGTAGAAGAATTAATCTGGAATAGCACCACCTCTATGGCAACGGTGGAAAACAAAGGCACCATTTCCCCGGAAACTGATCCTCCAGAAAGAGATGTTGAAACTAATTTAAATCATCTAAAAGCCATTATTGAAGCAATAGAAGAAGGCAGAAAATATATCGAACCCTATACTCCTGATGTAGATGCTTTGTCTTGGACAGGACATTATAAATATTCTGGACATCTAACTTTTGTTCCTCGGGCTCAACTTGTTGATTTCTTAGGAACCACTCAATATGAAGTGGAAACTATTGTAGGATCAAGTGGATTTTTGCCTCCTGGTCAAAGCCCTAAAACAACACTTAAAGTAGAAATTGACCGATATAGATTATCTAATCTTGCCGATAATATCTATGTTAAGCCTGTGGGGGGAGACCCTGCAACATTTTATACCTACTCAATTCCGGAGATTGAAACATTTTTTCCCCCTATAACAGAAAAGGGGGGTAATATAGTTTATGCTCAAGGACCTACTTCTACTGAAAATATTTATGGCCCTCCTTCTGTCTGCACTCGAGTAGTAGAAATTCCAGTTGGTTTGACAATTGATAAAGGATTGGAGCTTTCTAGCGAAATTTGGTTTGAACTTTATAATATCTGGAAAAAAGGACATTTTATTATTAATGCTCTAGAGATACAAAATGAACTAGCAACCACCACAACAAACGAATTAACAGAGCGGCTTATTAACTTAACCGACGAAACGAACTGCTTAAAAGAATGCGAAAGCGTTGAATGTAAACCGTTGTGTATCGACATACACATTCCTCCTCCTGTAGATGCTTCTGGACATATATGTCTTCCTATATGCACAGGAGATGATCCTTGTCCTATAATGGAGATTCGACAAACCTACTTGCAAATCCAAAATAATATAGATCTAATTAAGGAGTACTATAATCAGATCTTAGAGGCAAGAAAGAGTATTTATGAATCCTTCTGTAAATTAGATTCTGGCACAGATGAAAATGGAGATCCCTGCTATATTGATTCTGATTTTTGCTGTCCTGATAGAAATGGTAACTGCAGAGATTCTAGTGACCAATTAGAAGTAGACAGGATTGAAGAAAGAAAGTATACTTTAAAAGAGAAGCTTATAGAGGTTCAAAAATTGCTCAATCGATGTAGAGAAATGATTAATAAAGACAAACATAAGTTTGAGGGTCAAAGTGCTTACGAAATTTTGATAAAACAGTTAATCGACATGGGATTAGCCCAAAATGAAGAATTAAACAATATAAGATACTTTGATAAATTAGATCTCCATAATTGCTGGGTTAGAGGATTTGCTGAAGATGTAGTTGCTCAATCGCAAGAATTTGGAGCAGAACTTCTTAATTGTAAGGTTGCTCAAGGGGAGGTAGCAGAATATCTTTACAAAGCAATAGACCCAGAAAATCATGAACTTTGTAGCCCTGATCCCTTATTAGATTGTGATTATTTCCACCCCACGGCAACAGATAGATATTTCACTGATCCCGCAAGGCGACAAGGGAGATTACCTCTAAGTTGCTATTGTTATGATGAAGACATAAAAGAAAAACAATATCAATCTCGCTGGTTTCCTAAAATGTTGAGAGGAAATTCTTTGGTTCCTGCTCAAAACATAACTTCAAACCTTTTCTGCTGTGTAGAACCAAAAGAAGAATAATGTTGAATATATGCAAAAAATTATAAAAAGACTGATAATCTTACTGTTTTTGGGAGCCGTTGCCCCTGTATTTTTAGTTCTTGCCCAACCTCCTTCAACGAGCAGCCTTGAAGTTTCTTATCCGACTCTTGTGCCGGGATTGGCTCCTCCCCAAAGTGTACAAACTTATCTCCCAAACTATATAAGATATCTTTATACAGCCGCTATTGCTTTAGGAGGATTAATTGCTTTTGGTTCATTGCTTGTGGGCGGAGGAAAATATTTAACATCTGTGGGAAATCCTGCTCAAATGCAGGATGCACGAGATCAAATATTGTCTGCTTTTTTGGGATTGATTTTAATTCTTGGCTCTTATGTTCTGGTTAATTTAGTTAATCCTGAAATTACCGAACTACGCCTCCCTTCAATTTCACCCCACAAAGAAGGAATTATTATTTATAATGTTTCCTGTAATGAACTTCAAAATGCAGCCCCTGGTGTTAGTTCTGATATGTTGGGACTGCCCGAATTGTTAAACCTACCAGATAATATTGTTTGGTTAAATATTAAAAACACTACCAATAATATTACCCTCCCTGATACACCAGACCCTTTCCGTGTACGCTCATTTGTTACTTTTCACACCTCTGAAGAACTTACAATAGATTTTTGTTCTCTTAATAATTTTACCGACTGTCATAGCACAAATCAAATTGAGTTTGGAGAAGCCGAATGTATAGATATCGGCAACATAGGAGTGAACGCTCCCCTAGATGTAAGATCTATAAGGTTTAAATGGTATAGACCCGGTGTTTGGCTTTTTGCTTATGGTAGTACAAACCCAACAGACTCTTTCTTCCCTGATCCAAGAAAGCCAAATGATAATTGCGGCAGAGACAACTGTTACATCTATACTCGAACTAATATCGTCAGTCTTCCAAATGGTCTTTTTGATCATGTTGTTGCTCTTGCTCTTGTTAACACCTCTGATGAGAAATTTGGCGCTATTCTGCATAATATCCCAGGAGCAAACCCCAAAGAAAAAGGTTGGGCGCAGATATTTTTGCCTGATGAAAATAATGATATTACTTTATACGTCTTTAATGCCCCAAGAGATGCCAGTTCTTTAACTGTTTTTAGATTGCAAGAACAACAAGGTGGGGGAAATTTTGGGGTAACTATATGTCGAGACCCACGATGTGAAGAAAGAGAATATGAAGAAAATGGTCAAAGAGAATATAGGCAACCGGGAATCCGAATTACCTTAGGCGAAGCACAAGATATAAGCAGTAATATATGCAACCATTCAGATGTCACTACTTTTGCCTTTGGTAGAAAAACTAAACAGAACGAGATTCACAAGACATCTCTAACCTGTTCTCAAGGAATAGTTTATAGATATCCTCAAAATAATATTCTCAGAAATATTCAGGGAGGATGGAAAGATTTAAGAACTAATCAAGACCTTAATGAAACAATTGAAAGAAGAAATCCTTCTGGAGTTTCTGCTGTTTATATTGATGATGGCTCTGGTTTTCTTGCTATGTTATATGATACCGGAAATAATAATCCTTCGAATGACCAAATCCCAGATCAACGACATTGGGATGTTGCCCTTTTAAGATATGATATTCCTGACCTATCCACAATCCATATGAACGAAAGGACAACAATGGTAATTATTGTCCGTTCTAAGATTATGGTAGAGTAAAAATTATTTGGGTTTTATTATTACTCTTCTTTCCGGCTCTTCTCCTACACTTTCTGTAACAACATCGTTTCTTTTGGCTAGTTCTAAATGAATAATTCTTCTTTGATAGGCTGGCATTGGTTCCAGTTCTTTTTCTTTCTTAGAAAGAGCAACCTCGTCAGCTGTAGAATTTGCCATCTCTCGAAGGTAAGTATACTTCTTTTCTTTATATTCGTTGATATCCAAATCTACAAAAAATTCTCCTTTGTTTTTCTTTTTAAGAATTTTTGACAAAAGTTTCTGAATTGTATTAAGAACTGTTCCGCCCTGACCAATTAAAATTTTTGGTTCCCCTACTTTTATCTTAATATACAAAACCTCTTCTTCTAAAAAAACTTCTGCTTTCTGAAGATCAAAGCCCATTTTTTCAAAAAATTGGCAAACAAGGGGTTTTATATTTTTTATGTCGCCTGCTCCTTCCATAAATTATTTTTTAATTCTTCTTTTAACAATCTCCTGTTGAAGGATAGCAAATAATCCGCTCACAAGCAAGTAAAGGGCAACTGCTGAGGGCAGCCTTAAAAGAATCATTACAATAAATGCTGACAAAAAATAGTTCATTGACTGCTGATACTTCTGTTGCTTATCTTTTGAGGGCGATCTTACACTCATCCATTTTGTCTGAAGATATTGAGAAATACCAACAAGCACTGCTAATAAAATTGAGGGTTTGACTAAATCTATGTTTAAAAAGACGGTGTTTATTATCTCCGGTTTCTGGACAAAACTGTAAAGATAAGTAAAGTTTTCCGGGTTTAGACCTTTTGAAAACAATCTGTAAAGGGCAATAAGTACTGGAAACTGAATGAGGAGTAATAAAAATCCTGAAAAGGGATTGAATTTTTCTTTTTTATAAATTTCCATCAGTGCTTTTGCTTGTTTTTCTTTATCGTGTTTATGTTTCTCTTGAATCTCTTTGATTTTGGGTTGAATTTTTTGGAGCGCTATCTGCGATTTAATCGCCTTCTCCTGAAAAGGATATAAAATAACCCTGACAATCAGGGTTAAAATAATTATTGCCAAGCCAAAACTGTAACCAGGCAAATAATTGGTTAAAAGAATTAAAAGGTTAAAAAGTGGCTGATAAAAGATTATGTAAAAAATTTTTACAATACTACTCATTTTGTTTAATAATTCTTGCTTTTTGAAAAGCCCTTAGTACAATTTCTTGAAGTTCCCAAAAATTATACTCTTCTGCTCCCGGCAAAGCAACTATCACAATATCATAGCCCTGTTTAATATGTGGCAACATACTCCTTACCACTTCTCTTAATCTTCTTTTCAACTTATTTCTTCGCACCGCTTTATTTGAAATTTTTTTAGAAACCACAAACCCAAATCGCAAACTAGAATCTCTTTTTTTAAGAATCTTAATAAAAATTTCTTTTTCTCGATATCCCTTTCCTTGACGAAAAACTAACTTAAAGTCCTTTTGTTTTTTGAGCCGGTTTTTTAAAGGCAACATTTAAGGAGTAAGTTTTTTTCTGCTTTTCTTTCGTCTTCTTTTCAATACCCTTCTGCCTGCTTTCGTTTTGATTCTTTTTAAAAAACCGTGTGTTTTTTTCTTCTTTCTCTTTTTGCCTTTGTTTGTGATACTCATATCTCCAATAAATTAAAACTGATAATTGAATTATATCACATTAATTTAAGCGGTCAAATTAAAAAGTTTTTCTCTAAAGATTTACAGATTATCCACAAGTTATTCACATAAGGGTTGATTTTCCTTGATTTTGCGTGGTTTTTTGATAATCTCTATAATATAAGAGGGCAAATTAATATTAGAACTATATGACAAAAGAGGAGCTCTGGCAATCTGTTCTCGCCCAAATCCAGCTATCTGTTTCTCCGGCAAACTTTGCTACTTGGTTTAAAAACACAAAAATTGTAGAGATTAATGAAAATTCTGTAATTATAGGCACCCCCAATGCCTTTTCCAAAGAATGGCTTGAGAAAAAATATGGAAAAACCATATTAAAAATTTTGAGAAATTTAAACACCCAAATCAAAAAAATAGAATTTCAGGTAATCTCTCACAAACCTCCCAAAAATCTTGCTCAAAAGTCTGTAGAATATCCTGATCAACTTAAATTTGAAGAATTTTATTTAGACAAAAAAACTAACCTTAACCCTAAATATACTTTTGAGAATTTTGTTGTAGGTCCCTTTAATGAACTTCCCCACGCTGCTGCTTGGGCTGTAAGTGAAAATCCAGGTTCTGTATATAATCCTCTTTTTATTTACGGAGGTGTGGGGCTAGGGAAAACTCATCTTATTCAAGCAGTTGGCAACAAAGTGTTGGAAAACTTCCCAAACAAAAAAGTACGCTATGTATCTTCTGAAAGATTTACCTCTGAGATAATTAATGCTATTAAAAACCAAACAATAGATCGCTTTAAAAGATCTTATCATCAAATTGATCTTTTAATCATAGACGATATTCAGTTCCTTTCAGGTAAAGAAAAAACCCAAGAAGAATTCTTTCACATCTTTAATTCGCTTTACGAAGCAAACAAGCAAATAATTCTTTCCTCTGACCGTCCACCAAAAGCAATTTCTGCTTTAGAGGAAAGATTAAGATCTAGATTTGAAGGAGGAATGATTGCAGATATCAGTGTTCCAGATTTCGAATCGCGAGTTGCTATTTTAAAACAAAAAATGCAGGAAAAAAATATTTTTTTCGATGACCAAATCTTAGAATATATTGCAGAAAACATCCAAAGCAATATAAGGGAACTTGAAGGGGCTCTAAACAGATTAATTATTTATCAGAAAATCAATAACCAGAACGTAGATCTAGAAACTGCTAAAAAATTACTTAAAAGAATTATAAAACCCCAGGCAAAAAGAGTGAGTTTCCAAAAAGTTATAGATATTGTGGCTGAGTTTTACAATCTTAAACCCAAAGATCTTTTTCAAAAAACAAGAAAACAGGAAATTGTAAGACCAAGACAAATAGCAATGTATTTATTAAGAGAAGAAGTCAAACTTGCCTTTCCAACTATAGGGAAAAAATTTGGAGGAAAAGACCATACCACTGCTATTTATGCTTACGAAAAAATCGCTAAAGAAATTGAAGAGAATGAAACCTTTTCTGAGGAAATAAATATAATCAAGGAAAGAATTTACGCTTTATAAAGTGTTAAAAAGAACTGAAAAAAAGCCTAATAATATATGAAAAAAATATGGAAAATTCGCAGCTATTAATTTCCTTATCTTTTTCTCCAACCATAATGCTCATTTTTTTCTTAAAATTTCCACAAAGTTTTCCCATTCAATTTAATTGATTCTATCCCGTTTTTACACCAAAATAATTAGAAAATAAAAAACTTAATAGTAGTAATAATTTAATTAAAATTAAACAAAAATTATGACTATAGAAGTTTTACGAGAAAATTTAAAAAAGGGTCTTCAAACCGTAGAAAGAATCACAGGAAAAAATTTGGTCCTTCCAATTTTAAATAATGTTTATTTAAAAACAGAAAAAAACTCGTTAAGGCTTGCAACTACAGATTTAGAAACAGCAATTTACCACTGGATATTAGCAAAAACAGATAAAGAACAAGAAATTACTGTACCTGTAAAATTATTTTCAAATCTTTTGTCTTTCTTACCTGACCAAAAGGTTAGTTTAGAAATAAAAAACAAAATTCTAATATTAAGTGGAGAAAATTACAAAACAGAAATAAAAGGGTTGGATCCAAAAGATTTTCCTATTATTCCTAAAATTGAAAAAAATGAATGGGTTGAAGTTGATCCTTTATCTTTAACAGAGGCTATTTCTCAAGTTATTGACTTTTGCAGCACAACCCAAATAAGACCAGAGCTTACAGGTGTTTATTTTCTTTTTTCGGAAAAGGATGTAAAAGTTGTTGCCACAGATAGTTTTAGATTAGCAGAAAAAACTTTTTATTTTGAAAACCCCCAGAAAAATATTAAGAAAGAAAAGTCCTTTATTCTTCCAAGGAATGCTGCCAGAGAAATTATAGGAATTTTTAATGAGTCGGAACAAAAAATTAAGATATTTTTTACCCCTAATCAGGTTTTGGTGGAGAGTTATTTCTTTGAATCAGAAACACCACAGACTCAACTAATTTCAAGATTAATAGAAGGAGAGTTTCCTAATTATCAAGATATTATCCCCAAAGAATCAAAGACAGAAATTTTGGTGGATAAATCTCAGTTTTTAAATTATTTAAAAGCGGCAAGTATTTTTGCTGGAAGAGGCAATGAAGTAAATTTAAAAGTTGATACCAAAGATAAAAAAATAGAGATTCTAACTGAAAATACAGATGTTGGCTCTACTCAATTTACTCTTCCGGCAAAAATTAATGGGGAGAAAACTAAGATATGTTTCAATTACAAGTTTTTACTTGAAGGAGTTTCTAAAATTAAAGGAGATGAGATATATATAGGGTTAAATGGTGAAGATGGTCCCGGCCTTATTAAATCACAAGAAGATTTGAGTTTTCTCTATATCTTAATGCCTATTAAACCCACATAAGGAGTTATTGTTTAAACTTTTTTAGCACTTCTAACATTATTTGGTGCCAAACAGGACCGGCAATTGTTACTGCTGGTTTTTTTGCCATGGGGCTATTATCGTTGTTACCTACCCATATTCCTACAACCGTTGATTTAGAATAACCAATAACCCAGGCGTCGCGAAAACTATCTGTGGTACCGGTTTTAGCAGCCACCCAATATCCAGGAAAGTAAAGAGGGGAATTAATACCAAACATTGGTGCGCGCGCTTTATTATCAGAAAGAATACTATTGATTAGCTGACAAGCGTTTTTGTCCAAAATTCTTCTTAAACTTGTTTGGGTGTTGTCTTCTATAATCCGCCCTCGATTGTCTAAGATTTTTATTACTGCTTTGGTTTGGGTTTTAAGGCCTTCTGTAGCAAAAACTCCATAGGCACTGGTTAGTTCTAGCAACTTTACTTCTCCTCCACCTAGAACTAGGGCAGGACCATAAAATACCCCGGGTTTATCAAGGGTGGTAATTCCCATCATTTTTGCTGTTCTTAAACTATCTTCAATCCCAGCCAGATACAACAAAACTTTAACAGCCGGAATGTTTAAAGACTGAGCAAGCGCCTGTCTTAGGGTGACAGGACCTCTAAATTTTCTATCATAATTTTGAGGAATATAGTATTTGTTGCCCCATTTACCAAAGTTTGTAAGTTCATCAACAACTATGGTTTTATCGCTATAACCCTTTTGAAAGGCAGTAACATAAACAATGGGTTTAAAAGCAGATCCTGGTTGTTGACCAATTCCATAAACAGCAACATTAACTTTTGGCTCAAATAAACAATTTTTTCCAGGTGTACAGTTTTCAGGATAAGGTTTACCAAAGTAATCTTTTGAACCAATCATTGTAAGGATTTCTCCAGTGAAAGGATCTAAAATAACCACTGAGGCGTTATGGGCACCATAAGATTTTAGAAACTGGTCGTTATTTTGGATGATTTCTTGTGTTTTTTGATATAAATCCCAATCTAGAGTGGTATAAACGGTTAGTCCTGCCTCTTTCAAATACTCAGAGCCATATTTTTTTTCAAGGTAGTCCTTAACATATAAAACAAAATGAGGGGCTTTTATATTGTCTTGATGCTCGCTGAATATAATCTCTTCGGCTTTTGCCTTTTGATATTCTTCTTGGCTAATAAAATTATTTTCAAGCATTTTCTTTAAAGTGTCATCTTTGCGATTTAAAAGTTCTTGACGGTGTTGCCAATAAAAACTGGGCGCCTTAATAGTGGAAGCCAAAAGGGCTGATTCTGCCAAGGTTAATTCTTTGGCAGATTTATTAAAGTAAGATCGGGCTGCTTCTTCAACTCCATAAATATTAGGACCAAAAGGTATTTGGTTAAGATACCATTCTAAAATTTGGTCCTTGGAATATCGTCTTTCTAGTTCTAAGGTTAGAATTATTTCTTTTATTTTTCGGGAAATGGTTTTTTGAGGAGTAAGAAAGGTGGAACGAATTAGTTGTTGGGAAATAGTTGATCCTCCATAGACAGGCTTTTTAATTCTTAGATTAATTAAAACAGACCTAATAATGCCCTGGAAATCTATACCGTGGTGATTGTAAAAATTTTTGTCTTCTGCGGCAAGGACAGCCTTGATCAAATAAGGAGAAACCTCGTTTAATTTCACTGGCTCTCTTCGCTCTTCTCCATAAATTGTATAAAGAAGCACTTGACCAGTGCGATCATATATTTTTGTGGGCAAAGCCAGTTGTCTTTCTTCAAAAACCTCGGGGCGAGGAAGATCTTTAGCGTAATAGATAAAAATACCCAAACCCGCAACAATAAAAAAAACGACACAAATAAGAAAGAATTTGAAGATTGTTAAAAAGAATCTTTTTTTAGTTACGATAATTTTTTTATCTTTCTTTTGAGTAAGCATATTTATATATTATAAGCAAAAACCCCCTCGCTTCAAGCGAGGGGGTTTTTGAAAAAAGTATTATACTTCTTCTTCCTCTTCCTCTCCCAATTCCTCTTCTTCTTC
>Ga0190360_1000931_pt1 | contig 15532 bp, 22 predicted proteins | sample 48721834_MG_FD_161271 | JGI IMG/M metagenome (GOLD analysis project Ga0190360, IMG submission 161271) | Hydrothermal vent microbial mat bacterial communities from Southern Trench, Guaymas Basin, Mexico - 4872-18-3-4_MG | ecosystem: Environmental > Aquatic > Marine > Hydrothermal vents >... | reverse complement strand
CCGCACGGGAAGGCGTGAAGGAGTTACAGGATGAGCCTGCATAGCGGATTTACGCTTGCTGGCGATATAATTCCCGATGCCGCGGATACGCGCAATCTCGGCTCGTCAAGCAAGCAATTTGCCGAGGTGCATGTTGTCGACGGCTATATTAAGACCATGAACGGCGAGATTATTCTTTTGTCCTCATCTTCCGCTAATTTACCCCGCATAGACCTTGATAACACCGACACAGGCGAGGGCGCTCGAATTAACTTCAAGCGAAGTGGGGCCACGAAAGGCGGTATCCGCCTTGGCTCGGGCAACGCGCTTACCTTCTCGCAAGACTTCGGCAGTGGTGCTCAGGATGTGGCATGGTTCCATCCTGCAAACGGTAAACTTTATCTCAATCAGGGGCTGCGAACAGACACGATTGGCGAAAAGACCTCCGGCGCGGGCATAACGCTCGCCGATGCGGTCGAAGTGAGCAAGACAGTGTCTTATGCCTATCAGTATCTGCATCAGGCGCCGTTCAGCGGCTGGTCAACAAACGCGCCAAATAACGGCTCGGCGACTGTCAATGTGCAGTATTTGCAGATTATTATCAACGACGCTGCGCTGACTGATAGCGGCGAGATATGGCTGCCTATCTACGGAGCGGACCATGATAGATATGTGCATATTGATGATAAGGCTGTGCGGTTTCGTGTGCGCGGATACCTCAAGTTAAACGACCTCGGCAACTCGCATTCGGAGGTCAATCTTGCGCGCATCGTGGTCACAGGCGCGAATGTCTGGCTTGGCTTTAAGTTCACCATAGAGGTCGGCGGCTCGCCGGTTACGCAGACCGTGAGGCTCTATGCTGTGAACGGGTATTGGAACGGCAGCGCTTATACCGAAACGTCTTCACTCATTCATACATGGACGCATCAGAGCGTTGGCGTGGCGCATGAAATCAACTTCGAGTTGGACGTTGCGAGTGACGCTTCAAATGCTATCTGCAAGGAATTGATAACTGGCGACTTGGCGACCATCAGCGTCGGCGACGACAACAATCAGGCGTCGGCGGAGTTGGACGTTTGGCTTTGGCGCAACACCGCCAACTGTGGCTACGACATCGAGTTGGACATCATGCAGTGGACGTTTGCGAGGGAGTGGTAGTGGCAAGGAAGTTTATGGCGTGGTGTCCGGTGTGCAAAGGGGCGCGGCGGTTTGCTGCATCCGGGCACCACGTCGCTTGCTGCGAAGATTGCGGTGAATACATCTGGGCGCACGCTTTCCGCACGTGCCCGCGATGCAGGTCGCCGAGGCGGTTCTATGTTGTGAGCGAGGACGGGACGCGGCTGCGGTGCCGCGCCTGTGGGTTCATCTTGAATGAGGAGGAACATCGTGAGTATTCCTGAATGGGCACGCGAGTTGCTTGACCGTATGGGGAAGGTCGAGGACAAGGTCGGCGACCTTTCCGAGCGCATGGGCAAGGTCGAGGCCAAACTCGGCAATCTCGAAGGCTGGCTTGACAAGCAGAACGGCCGCGTCTGGAGTCTTTCGGAGCGGCAGGGGCGCTTGACCGGCAAGGTGGCGATACTTGTGGTCTTGACAAGCGCGGCGGTATCGGCTATATTCGGTGTGGTGTTGTCTCTTTTGAAGTAGGAGGAAGGACGATGGCAAGAAATCTCAACCCGCCCCGCGACGGACGGGGCAAAGGGAGAGGTGGGGGTCGGGGTCGGAACACAGGCCCCTGTAAGAAGGGCGGCCCTGGGCATGGTCGAGGCGGAGGGCGAGGCGGAGGGCGCGGCCGTGGGTAGAGAAGCACGAATCGGCATCATTCTTCTTCTGTTCCTGCTCGTGGCCGTAAGTGTCGGCTGCAACAGGGTGATGATACCTGTTGATGATGCGCGGGAGTTTTATGATTGCTACAGAGCGATGGAACAAGGAATAACGTTCAATAGGCCAGAGGCGAAAGAGATTTATAACGCTTTGAGGAAAACGTTTGAAAACTGGCTCAAACCCTTTGAGGAGAACAAAGGTGAGTGACAAGATGAGTTTGGAAGATGCTGCGGAAAAGGCCAAGAAATTGGCCACGCGAAGCGGCGCGAAGTCCACGGAGTTTTGGGCGGTCGCCGCTGCCGCTGTCGCCGGCGTGGTGATGGCCCTGTTCAAGGTTGGCGCGGAGCATTGGGCCGTTCAAATCATCTCTAACTGGCTACCGCTCGTCGGCGCACTTATCTATGCCGCCTTCCGCGGCAAATTCAAAATGGCCGCGCTCGACGTGTTACCGATGCTCGTTGAGAAACTAAAAGAGAAGGAAGGGAGCGGCGAATCATAGAAGTCAACTACCGCGCCGTAAACGACGCGACTTGTAGTTAGGAGGCTCGTTTGTGCGAACCACCCACTACGATAGGCTGGTTGACAGACAGCCCACTCAACAGGGATTTACCCCGCTGAGCAAGGTTTCGGCTTGCGTTCAGGTCAGCGTCAAGTTGGAACCCACAGCGTTTGCAGCGGAACAAAGAGTTGCGTCGGTTGGAGTGCTCAACGTGCCCGCACCGAGAGCACGTCTGCGACGAATAGGCGGGGTCAACATAGACAATACTGTGTCCTGCGAGGAGCGCTTTGTGCTCAATAAGCGTCTGCAAGCGTGCAAAGTTCCATCCATGCAAACGGCGTCGGTTCCTCTTGCCAAACGACTTCGCTCGTTCCCGAATGTGCGTCAACCGCTCCATCACGATAAGCGTTGGACGCTCAAGACTCTGAACGAACCGCTTGGCAAGAGTGTGGGCGTTGCAAGCCTGAAACCGTGTCCATCTACCAGAAAGCGCCCGCAGGTGACGCCTGGCAGACTTCGTGCCTTTCGCCTGCAACGCCCTCACAAGCCGAAAGTACCTATTTCCTCGTTCTCGTTCTTTTCTGCCAGTGGCGATATGGCTGTTACTCGCCACCAAAGCTTTCTTGATGCCGAGGTCAATACCGACAAACTGTTCGGGTTGGGCAGACTCTACTTCACGCTCATAAGTGATGTTAATATACAAACGTCCTTTCCTGTCGAAACTCAAGGTCGCTTCCTTTTGAGTCCAATCGCCGGAAGCGAGGCGCTGGCGGTGGTAGTTAGAGACCTTCATACCCAGAGTGACTCTCCCTGCAGCGGTGGAAACGGAAATAACGTCATCCTTCACTCTGTAGTCCTTCCTTGTGAGCGGCAGGAAAAGCGACTTGAAAATACGCTGCTTCTTTCGGGACTTGCGATATGCAGAAGCAACGGAGCGGAAGGTAGAACAGACGTATTGGGCGGGAAGCGGAAACTCACTCCGCATCCTGTAGTAGAGAGCCTTATGCAAAGCAAAGCGGCGGAAGGCCCCATTTCCGATGGCGTATTTGGAGACGTAGTTGCAGGCGTCTCGAAACAGAAGCATTGTTTCGAGAATCTCTGGTTTTCGGTTGACTTTGAACTTCAAGGTCAGTCTAATCCTCATCGTGTTTCTCCAAACACACCTGCATTATGCAGGGAGAAACGGGGTTGTCAAGCACAATCCCGTTTCTTTGTCCAATTTCCTCTGTTGCCTGAAGGCAACAGTCCCCTTGTGAAGGATTTTTAATGGAGGGGCGAAGATATGCCGAATTTAGAACACGATAGTCTCGAATACTCTTCGGGACTAGTTCGACTCAAGGCATCCGAAGCGATTCGCGACACCCAAGACTATCTCTTTGAATTGAACGTGCCCATGGGGAATGCGACCCTTGGGTTTCGCAATTCGCTTAACCAGGATGTCACGGTTACCTTTTCCGATGGCTTCGATAGGTCCGATAAAATCCCGTTCAATGACTCGATAACTGTTGCGGCTGGCAAGCAGAAGCAGGTTGGTTTCGCCACGCCTTTATGGCGTATCGAGCTGTCTATCAAAGCGGGAGTTGCACCAACTTCTGGCGAGTTTGTGGTGGTAGTAATAGGCACAAGAGGGAGGGCGTAAAATGCCGAAGGGAAGCAAGAAGAAGGAGGGCTCTACGCGTAAAACAGAAGCGACGAGACCTCTGGGGGTGGCTGCTACTAACAACGAGAAGAAGAAAGGCCCGACGCTCGATACTTGCTTGAAAGACAGAGACCGATTCACTCACAACGCTGTAAAGCTCGCTTGCGAAGTTTTAGTTAAAGCCATCTCTGCTGGAGAGCGAGTTGCGAAGAAGCGCGTTGCGATTCCAGAGAAACATCGAGTCCTTTTCACAGAAATCGTGGAAGAGTTTACAGGTGCATTGCGGATAGCGTGGCAGGAACAGTTGAGAATCTTTGGGGGCAAATAGTGCCAACGGCGAAGGCTTCGACGGACCACTTCATTTGTGACTTGATGTGTCGCGCAAAGCCCCAGAGGATGCTGGATGTCGGGGTGGGGTTCTGTCGCATCGGCTACCTGCTTCGCTGGGCTCTTGAAGTTGAGCGCGGCAGGTATCACAAGGACGAATGGCAAATCCATCTTGCGGGAGTCGAGATTTTCTCGCCGTACCTGACTTCGCTCCATAAGTACTTGTATGACGAGGTTGAGATAGCGGACATAAAAGTATCGAGCCTCCTACACGAACAAAACTGGGATCTTGTTGTGCTAGCAGAAGTTCTGGAACACTTGCCTAAAGAGGAGGCGTTGGAGCTCGTGGGCAGATGTGGAGAAAGGACACCACTCTTGCTCATTTCCTCGGGCAAAAACGAGGAAGAACAAAGCGTTCCTACCTTCGGCAACCCGCATGAAACGCATCGCTGCGTATTGCTACCGTCAGATATTCCTTATAAGGTAGCAAAGAAATACGAAACAGACACAAATTGGGTTGCTCTGTTTTCAGTGCCGTAGTGCCGCTTGCATCTCTCCCAACATCCGCTCGAAGTTCCATTCCCGTGCGAATGCGAGTAGGGCACCAGAAATTTTCATGGCATCTTTGTACTCCATCTTTGAGGCTGTTAGGATCGCCTGTTTGCAACCTTCAAGACTACCTATCTCGTAAAATAGTTGCCTGACTAGATTTTTCTCCTCGTCATCTCTCCCGATGCGCCTTGAGAATTCAGACAGTTCAGTTACCATCAGCGCGCCGCAAGCACAAGCTTCTAAGAAACGCGCTGGCACATTTGCTGTAGGACGGACAGAAGGTGTGAGAAGGACTTTGCCTGCCACGGTACGCGGAATGTTCTTGTAAGGCAAGAAGCCGTGAGTGGTCACCTGCGGCAACTCCGCGAATTCAGAGGTGAAAGAATCAGGACCGTAGAGGTTGACCCGGATTTCCTCACTTATAGCTTTGCATATCTGTACTCTCGATAGAGTTTGAGGGGAAGAATAAGGCGGCCGGCTGTAGGTGTTCGTTCCATAGAGATAAAGCGGCCGTGGAGTTACCTTCGAAACTCGGAAATGAGACTTTTTCTCAGCATACTCGATAAAGGAAAGTGGAGCTGGTGGCGGGAAGAAGATGACACGTTTTGCACCCGCGTCGAGATACTCCTGTTTGATAACTCCCCGCGGGTCGCAAGTAACGACCAAATCGAATTGCGTAGCATAGGAAAGGTGGAACTCCTTTCGCGTTTCGAGAATGAAAGGATCATCAACTGCAACAAAGATATAGTCTGGCGAGGATAGTGTGTGTATGAGGTCTTTCCACTCCTCGGCCGGGATGACCGTCGCGGCGAAATTAACCACGATTACCAAGTCGGGGCTGAAGCCCCGAATGGTCCTGCGTAGGTACTCGCAAGTCAGGTCAGAGCCAAGAGATTCCTTGAAGCGCCATAGTGGCAAGACAAAGAAATCGCGGTGCGCCTGTCGAGCAAACGCTTCAACTAAGGCAAAGACACACTGGTCTGTAGCTACCTTCGTGACAAATAGAGCTTTCATGGTTTTCCCTCTCCTTCAATCTTATGAGAATCGACAACGAATTTATCAGGTATGTGAAGCCGTGCGTCAAGCAAAATAATTTCTGCGAGAGCTTTGTAATCAACAAACCTTAGCAAGTTCTTGTTCTTCTTTTTGAATCGCTGCAAGTGCTCATTGAAAGCGTCTTCAGGATACCCGTGGTCGGCGAGGCAAGCGCGAACTTCAGAGAGCATCGCTTTTCGCGCCTTTCGCAGCTCTTCACCTTCCCCAAAGCCCTTTTTCTCTGTTACCTGTAACATTGAGAAGAATAGCGCTTCCATCCACTCTTCCACAAAGATTCCTCCACAAGAGGACTGAATCCTTCCTATCGTAGCGGCGATGAGCATAAGCAAGCCTCCTGACTATAAGCCATGTCGTTTATGTCACGGTAGTTAACTTACCGGCCTCCAATTCCGAAACTTCTTTATCTTTCCACCTCATCAACCTGTTTAACAACACTAGCAGCAGCGGCGATTCGTTTTCGCCAAACAGAACCGCTTTCATTTCCTGAGGCAGATAGAGCGCCCATCCCCATAGTTCAAAGAGTTTACCGATAATCTCTCTGACAGACAGGAGCCGCTGCCGCCTGAAATCCTCATATACGCTCGCTGCGATAGAAAGCCTATCCCTAAACTCCTTATGCGTCTTTTCGTTATGTGTGACGATTATTATTGTGCGGCATTTTTCGCATTCACCAATACCGAACTGCAGCCAGGCGATATGGTAGATCTTGCACGGTACAGGCAACTCAGCGCAACAAAGCGCATTCCATTCTGGCGGCATTGCTTCCGGTTTCGGGGAGTCTGTACCTCGCTCCAACCGCACTTTCTTATTCTTTAGCGCCCAGCCGAGCCGGATGACAGCGGCGCGGTCTAACTCATGTCGCTCTTTCCACTCCTTCCACTTGACTGGTGGCAAGTCTCTGTTCGCCAGAAACATCGTCAGCCAGTCGTGGAACGAAAACTTCAATGCCTTGAAGAGTCGCGCCAATGCGTCAAATGGGAGTTGAGCAATAAATTCTTTTAGGTCATTCATTTTACATCCCCCTAACATCGTCGCTAAATGGCGGCTCTTGCAAGCTAGCCGCCCCCACGCGCCTGAGAAATTCATCAAAGCCGAGATTTGAAAGACCTTGAATCACAGAAGTGTCTTTCGGGAGCCCAAGTTCTTCGCACATTTCATCACGAATTCGCCGCAAGTCTTCTACACTTAGAGTTTCGCGAAACTGCTGAATTTCAGCCAACCGTTGCTCTTGCTCTTCACGGCTCGGCTGCCCTAGGTAATCAGACGGGTCGGAAGGTTTCTCGGGCGTTGCTTCAGTGGCGCCTTCTTCAACTGGCTTTTCTGTTTCGTCACTCTTCTTCTCTTGCTTTTCTTCTTTCGCCTTCTTTTTGGCAGCTCGTTCTGGCTTTCCCTCCTTTTCCTTTTTCGCCGCCTTCGTTTCTCTCTTAGCAACCTTCGCCGCCTTCTGTTTCTTTTCAGGCTCCTTTGCTCTTCGCGATTCTGCCTCAGCCTCCTTTGTTTCAACATCAATTATCTCGCCAGGGATAGGAGAAAGCAAAGCGGATCCGGTTGGCATCAGTTCTTCTGCTGCTACCTCCCCAAATCCAAAGTGCTTCATTATAACCCTGATGGACGCGCGAGTAAGAGCGGTTGTTTGAATGTCGTGAGGAAGATGAGTAAAGCCTCGTTCCGATGTCGAACAGGAAGCGACTTCCTGTTCAAGGCACTCGCCGGCTTTGTTGAAGAGCCCAACTGTGTAAGAGAAATAGAGGTTGCGGGCTTTCCCCTCGGACCAAGCATCGAGGTTGTCCCGCGACTCTATAATTCTCGTCGAGAAGTTCTCCCCGCGGATGAGCTCCATCGCGGTCTTGATTTTGTAAACCCCGCTCTTCTTAATTCGCCGTTCAAGAATAGGAGCTTTCTTTGGCGCGATCTTCGCCTTTTCTGCCCGCACTTTTTCTGCTACTTCCCTGCTTACATAAGACTCCGGTCTTCCGCCAGGATACCTCAGGAAATATACGTAGTCATCATCTGTTGTCAACGTCTCGCGCAGTTTTTGATAGTCAAGCCAGGCTGCTCGCAGGTCGTCTAGTAACATTCTCGACCCGAATAGCCCCCGCACTTTGACCTCTGTGCGCTCCTCAACCTTGGCGAGGGATTTTCCCTCTGACTGTTGCGGTTTGTTTCTCATCAGTGTACCCCCCAAAGAGACCGTGAAAAAGGACATCGCTTATACCAAGCACACCATTTTTCTGAACAAAGGAAACTTCTCGGGTTTGGGATTATCAATCCATTCTCAAGCAAAATCATTAGGCGCTCCGCAAGAGCAACGAAATTCTTGACTGCTTCAGCGGAAGGAGTAAAAGCAAAGCGTTCATATCTTCCGCGAAAATTGACAACTGAATACTCGAAGGTTGTGGGCTCTTCCAAGGGCAGTTGATAGCCAAGATACTGCATCCCCTTTGCGGCATTCTTCAGAGATGAAGAGCTTGTCGTCTTGTGGTCAACTATCCGGTCTGGAAGTACGAGGTCAATCTTGCCTGTTATCTTTCTACCAGACGCGGTTATGACGGCGAAAGGCCGCTCAATGCAGCCTTCATCTTCTGGTTCGAATGTTGGCATCGCTTTCTCGTGATAAACTCGAATCGCGTCAAGTCCCTTCTTTTCCCACTCTCGTGGCTTGCCATCTTCAAAGTTGGCATCAAGCGACGCTGCATAGAAGAGGTCACGGTAAGCGTCGGTACAGGTATCGAGAGGAGGTAGTTTGCCCTTCTTCGCTGTTTCCCTTAATCCCACCTCAACCCCTCTATGAAAGGCCGAGCCTGTTATGGTTGCACCTTTCGGCGGCTCAGGGCCATACTTCAGCTTGAAGTAGAGTTTGGCGAGACAGTCCGCACCAAGTCCGATATCTGTGATTGATAGTTTCGCCACGCTGAGCGGTTCGAATGTTTCCATGAAGATTCTCCTTTTTTCACGCTACTTTACAAAGAGCTAAGCACATCTCTATCATCATTCTCGTTGAGGTTAGCGTTTTGAAACTCTCCTTGCTCAGAATAAACTAGCTCGCCACACCACTCAGCGAGAATCTTACCTGTAGGAGTTGTAGGTGGAAAGAGCCTGACTCGAACTTGCATACTATCGCCATTCTTGGGATGGATATAAACCCTCCCTTCTGTTCCGCCCCGCTTCGCAGCCAATCGCCCAAGCGCGCGGGAATTTTGAGGAATTTCCTCATCTCGCAAGTGTTTTTTCACTTCTGCAAGAGTCGGTCCTATAGCGATCCAAAACTTCCCGCCTACCATTCCGAAATGAATGCCCCTTTCAACATAGCTTTTATTGAGTAGGTCCTCCGTTAGCTTCAAGAAGCGGAACCAATCGTCCTGATCTGACATCTCATCTAACTGGCTCGTCAGGTGTTGTCGCACTGCGTCGGTATGCCTTTTGCCAAAGAAGTGTTTTATCACTGCCTCAATGAACCGAATATTTTTTTCGCGTCGCTCCGTAGTAGCAAGAATCCACTCTCTATCCGATGGACGGAGGATTTGCTTACCCTGCAACGCAGCTCTCACAACGGAATATCCGAACTGAAGCAAAGTGTCAAAAGTTGCCCTGAATGCTTGTTCCTGTTTTAGATTCAGCTCATCCTTCGAAAATTCTACCAAGAGACAACGTTCTTGTAACGCGGGGTCCCTTGGGATGCCCTGTGAGGTAAACGCAAGGACAGATTTTGAGTGTCTCTCTTCTACAGCTCGGTGACTACCTGTTTTTTGCTTCGAGCGAATTGTCCCTTTTACCCCAACCGTTCTGTCATAAACTGAACGAGCGAGTGAGAACAGTCCTCGTTCGTGGTACATCCCCGCGCGGAAGTCATCTATGATAATTGGTAGGTTTACTACTGAACTTAAGCGTCTTGCCCATCCTTCAGGACTGGAGTCTTCAACTCTAGTCATTAGCCCGGTAGGCTGCTTCAGGGTTCTTATCCGCGTGAAAAGCCCCTGAATGTATGAGAGGAATGTTGATTTACCAGCTCCTTGTTCACCCCATACCCAAAGGATAGGGAAGAATGCCAATTCCCGATAGATTTGTTCTGCGAAAGGAGCGGCTAGTGCCCAGGCCAGGACAACCTTCTGAGATGGGTTGAAGGTTTGAAAGAAATCTATCAGGGAGCCAAAATCTTGCTCCTGCGGCTCAACCACTTCAATCTTCGGTTCACCATATTCCCTCACAAGCGAGATCCGAGTACCTCCAACTTCAAGGAGCCCGTTCAATCCGTCGTAAAATCTACCATCGCTATCGAATGCTCCGTTCGAGCCCACGAAGAGTTTCTTCCCCGCAATATCTACGCAACCTCTGTCCTCAAGGTCAAAGAAGTATGGAAGGTCGGCTGCTGTTGCCTTGTCTTGTAAGTACTCTACGAAATCACTTCCCGGGCCTGTTGCCTGAACAACTTCCTGCGAGAGGAAATAGCTCATAAACTGCCGTTTTTCAGATAGAGAAGAGATTGGAAGAGGGAAATAAACTTCTCCATCGGTTTCTTTTAGGAACACGGGATTCGCGACCTTGAGGTGAATCAAAAGTTGCTTCTCATGAGCCTCGGGCTCAGATAGCCCCTCTACCGAAAAGGTGAAGTTAGATATACGCCGGTAAGAGTCATCTTGGAGTTTATAGATACCGTCATCGCGGTCCTCAAACTTCGAGAAGTGTTGTGTTTCTGTCCCTAGTACATCAAGGACCCCCTGCCGGATTTCCTCATTCGCATCTTTTCCCTGAAGTGGTACATATTCACCTACTTCCTTCCCGCTTCCCTTCAAGAAGCGGATTAGGTCGCCTGCACCTTTTCTACCGGGAGAATCAGCATCAAAGCTAACTATAAACTTCCCCGCACCTGATTTTGCAAGCTTCTCCTTTTGCTCTTGGCTAACCTGGGCACCTAGAGTCGCAACAGCAGCTTCTCCCTGGGCTATGATTGATAGAGCGTCCTCGATTCCCTCACAAATAAAAACCCGCTCACTATGCCTCAAAGCATCCTGATTCCAAAGGACTGTATCCGAAAGCCATTTCGTTCTATGTGTTCTCTTAAACTTCTTGTCTTCGCCATAAGTCCGATAAATGAATGCGTGTGGCTCACCTCGATTCAAGAGCGGGAAAATGATATAGCCAGGCTGAATGGCAAAAGCCCCTTCTTGGAACAGCCCGCTCCTTTCCAAGTCGCTCATCTTGTATCTTGTCTTGAGCCGCTCAGCTACTACTTCCCCTCCGAAAAGAGAGGACACACAACCAATGCGAAATCTACTTATCAGCTCGGCGGGGATCCCCCGCTGCTCAGTGAGGTAACTTTTGGCCAGAACCTCTTTCTCATCGACGAGAACGACGCCATCCTCTTCCAGAACCTTTTGCGCGGCTCGCGTGAGAGACCAAAATATCTCCTGATGGGGGTTTTTGGCCAACCCGAACTCTTGTAAGACTTCTATGAACTCTTTATTCTCGGCTTCCATGATCAGCGAGATGAACGAGAGGTGCTTGCCGCAACCGAAACAGTGGATATGCTCGTCGCCTGGGGTGAAGTAAACCGCGAGAGAAGGGGCTGTGTCCTCATGGAAGATGCAGGGGACCATTTCTATCTCACGGTTGCCCTTGACCCTAAGGATGTCTCGAACGCGAGATATCACCTGGGGAGTTATGAGATTCGTTTTCATGGCTGCTCTCCTAGAGGTCGGGAAGCTCTTCCGCGTTCCTGTCCTCATTTTTCTTCAGGCTCGAGTTAGCATACATCCACTCTTCCACATCATCAAGCCGAAAGCGCATCTGCCCCTCCGGCATCAGCCGATAGTGAGGGCACCCCTTCCGCACCATTTTGTAGATTTGCTTGGGTGAGACCTTGAGGATTCCGGCAAGTTCAGCAACCGTTAGAAACTCTTTCGTCCCCTTTTCGTTCATCGAGACTCCTCCGAAGGAAACCATTGTTCTTGAAGAGAAGAATATCGGTTCCTTTTCTGGAAGTCAAGTCCTTTCCGTGCTTTTTTCTGAAAAACTTTTCCTGTCTTCTCCTTTCGTCTTTTTGTCATTTTGTCTCATAATAGGACGAATGAGACAAAGCAAGACGAAACCAAATTTTCGTAAGTCGTTGTCTGGTAAGGGGTTGTACAAAATGACGAAAGAGACAGAAAAAAATCGCACACATGCGTAACGTTGAGGATGGTTCTCAGAGTAGTATAGCTTAGCATAGCTAAGTGTATTGTATTTATTTTCTATGTCTTAAATGTCATTTTGTCCTATCTTAGTAGTACCAAGGGTTTGAGGGGAGACAGACGCAAGACAAAGGAAGACAAAGGAAGAGTCGCGGTTCCTTCCCCTTCTCGGTCGACTATCACCCCATTCGGATTCCGCAGGTCATTCCCTTCGCTTCCTCTCGAAGTCCAAAAACGTTCCTTTCGTGGCAATGCGTCGCCGTGCTATCTGCGCGGTCTCTGGATTCAACTCGATCCCAATGTAGTGACATCCGAGTCGCCGCGCTACAATGGCCGTGGTCCCTGACCCGATAAATGGGTCAAGGACAATCCCGGCCGGGGGGCAGCCCGCCAGAATAGGAATCTCAACAAGACGTTCGGGGTAAGCAGATACGAGTCGGATTCCTCTCGAACTTTGCGGGGAGATCTCCCACAAATCGCCCGGGTTTTTACCTGTTGTTGAGGGCTTCCCGGACAACGGCTCTCCTTTCAAGTTATATCGCGCTGACTCTTCGGGACACGCGTGTACTCCCACAACTTTCCCGCGATTCCCCGTCTTCGCCTCGCGCACGCGATAGTTGAAGCGTGCTGGCCCTGTTTTGTGGGGAACCCGAATCGCGTCCAGGTTGAAGTAGTAGTGCGCACTCTTCGTGAAAAAGAAGAGCGGCTCCCATGTTGTGGATAGTCGGTCTTTGACCGACTCCGGAAGCGGATTTGGTTTATGCCACACGACTATGTTTCGCAAGGTCCAGCCAAGACGGTCTACCATCCCGATAGAAAAGCGGTATGGGACTTGCAGAAGGCACTTGGGGCGAACGCGTCTCAACCTCGACTTCGGGGGGCTATCGGGTATCGGTGCTGGGCTCGTGATCCGCCAATAAGTTGCCCGACCCCCTTCCCCTCCGCCCGAAGCGTAAGTATCGCCGAGGTTAACCCAGCACGTTCCGGTATCCTTGAGAACTCGTTTTACTTCCGCGAATATCTCGAAGAGTCGTTCAAGGTACGCTTCAAGGGAATCTTCGAGACCAATCTGCCCATCAATTCCGTAGTCTCGAAGAGACCAGTAAGGCGGAGACGTAACAACGCAGTCAATGCAATCGTTATGGAGTCGCCTTAATTCTACAAGGGCGTCGCCTGTAATAATTGTGTCGTATGTCATTTTCGCCTCTCCGTCTCAAAAACTGTTTGGCGATATATTCTGCGTAAGCGGGGGGGATTGCCTGGGCAAGGCCTTTCTTTTTTCGGATGTGGTCGATTCCCATAGCAATGCGCCAGACTCCGACTGTATCAGTTGTTCCTGCCCATTTGGCTATCTTTTCACGCAAAATGGAAGGGCGCGGGGAACGCTTGTCCTTTCTCAAACTTCCGCTCCCGCAGACCGATACATAGTCTCCATCTCGTGCTGTTCCTTTATGAGGGGGATGCGGAGGCGCGCAACACCAGAACCCGTGACATTCAAAGAAGCGGTGCCGAATGACCCGCAAGCCAAACATCGCGCCGCAAAGCATGATAGTTTTGCCCCTCAAAAGCGGCGCGCCTTGAACATTCTCAATCACGAACGGCACGCTGGTCGCCTCAAGCATTTCGCGGATAGCGGCCACAAGGTCGGGATATTTTCTGCCCTTGTGTCTCCATCCTGTTGCGGCGAACGAGTATGCCTGACGCGGTGGCGACGCCCAAATAAAGTCGAACGCGCGGAGGTCCACGGGCGACCGCAAGGCATCGCCTTGAATGAACGTCGCGGGGTATTCTGGCTGCGGCTCTATATCTATGCCGATAACCCTAAACCCTGCCCGCATTAACCCTGCGGCCGCGCCGCCGGCGCCGCAGAAAAGGTCGAGCGCAAGCATCGTCGTCTCCTTCTACTCCCCTGCCTTTTTCGCCTGCGTCACTCGAATAGCAAACTCGCTCCCGTCCTCAAACTCAACTATTATGCCGCGACCAAAAATCTCGAAGTCGGCCTTCTTGTAGGTCTTGACGGATTCCACGCCGGGCGCGTTCTGCATTTCCAGCGCGCTTTCGGCAGCATATCCGCTGCCCTCAATCAGATAGCGGAACATCAATTCGAGCAATTCCTCGAACCACTCCTCGGTCGGCGTCGCGTATCCTTCGCACATTGCTTTGCCTTCCTAAATTTACTCACCGTCCCCCGAGGCATTTGCCTGTTTCACGCTGACCTCGAACTTCTCGCCAGTCTCGAATATGACTGTTATGCTGCGGCCATAATACAACTTGACAGACTCTATATAAGGCGCGGACTGCACGGCCATCGCTTTTTCGGCAGCGCCCTGGCCTTCTCTCCTTTTACTCCATAGGCCGAGGAAAATATAGTAGACCAACTCTTCAAACCATTTTCGGTTGGCTTCGCGAGTTTTGCGCGCTCTGCCTCTCTGCGCGCGCGTTCCCATTCACGCCGCGCATCCTCTATTAGTTCTCTTTCCCTTGCCCGTTCCCACTTCCGCCTTGCCTGTTCCTCTTCCCACTCCCGTTCGGCTTTCCACTCATACCATTTCCGCCAATCCTCATTTGTCGCCTTTGGGTTTCCATGCGGCATCGGTGGAGGGATACGTATAGGGTCTGGCAATTTTTGGCCATCATAAACCCGCTTCCCTTCTTCTTCCCACGTTCCTCGCGCCATCGCTCAGTCTCCTAAAAGCGCCGACCCCGCTGCATTAAGGTCGCGGGGCCGACTGAATTTGGCGGCACACGGGGAAGGGCGATTGCACCAGAGCGGCGAGACTGGCCAGGTCCCGGTCGCCACCTTCCCCGTGCCCGCGGCATATTTACGGTAACGCGGTGAGGTCGTCGCCTCTCCCGCGTCGTTCATTGCGCGGAGCAGGGAAGACGCTTGGCGACTCCCCTGCCCACGCAGCGCAACGTTGCGGCTGACGCCGCCTCCAAGACGACGCCAGTGCTCCTTCCGCACATGGCGGACGAGCATTGAGCGCGACCTACTACCGCCCTTCGGCGGGGTCGTGTCACGCAAAGTAAAGATAACACAGCGGACCTCATTTGTCAAGGCCCCCATCTGTCTTCGTATTGTTCCTTCAGCGCTTCGCATACCCCTTGCAACTTTCTAACAACCGTTTCATGTCGTCCATATTTTATGTCATCGTCAATTTCGCAAAAGATTTGGTCAATTGTGTCAATCCAATTTTCGTCGAGAGCGCAATACCGACAATAGTTTGCCTTAGCACCTTTCCACGTTTCAACCTGCATCAAGCAGTGCTTGCAGACTGGCTGTCCGCAACCATCACAATGCTCGGTCGCGCCATCACCCTTGCAACAAGAGCACGTATCAGACATTTATTCTTCCTCCAATTCCGCCCAAGGATTATCATGGAAAGCCCGGTAAAGGGGCCGCAACAAGTCGGCGTTTTCTTCCACAAACTTCAACACGGGGCCACTGAATGTTGGAAGGCCAACTACGCAGGCAAAGGCATAGAGACG